>Ga0302157_10002139_pt1 | contig 23363 bp, 23 predicted proteins | sample I_Bog_N3_3_FD_193502 | JGI IMG/M metagenome (GOLD analysis project Ga0302157, IMG submission 193502) | Peat permafrost microbial communities from Stordalen Mire near Abisko, Sweden - I_Bog_N3_3 | ecosystem: Environmental > Terrestrial > Soil > Wetlands > Peat | place: Sweden: Abisko, Stordalen... | reverse complement strand
CCCACGGTCGGGTTGATCTGAAGCAGTGCGACCCGCACGGAATCTGGCTCTGACATGGACTGGAAGCGCATTGACTGAAAACGATTATGTCATCGAGGTGCACGAGGGCGTGGGCGCCGTCGATCCGGGTGAGTGGGATGGATTGCTGGCCGCTCAGGCCCATCCGACGCCCTTCATGCGCCACGCCTACCTGCGCGCGCTGGAAGCCTCCGGCAGCGTCGGCGGCGACACCGGCTGGCAGCCCGTCACGATGACCGTACGCCAGCGCGCGGGCGGCGCACTGATCGCCGCCGCGGCCGCATACCTGAAGATGCATTCCTACGGCGAGTACGTGTTCGACTGGGCCTGGGCCGACGCCTATCGCCGATACGGGGTGCCGTACTACCCGAAGCTGGTGGTGGCGGTGCCCTTCACGCCGGTGCCGGGCTCGCGCCTGCTCGCGCGGGACGCGCCGGCGCGCGCGCTGCTGCTGCGCGCTCTCGGCGCGCTCGCGCGCGAGACGGAATGCTCCTCGGTGCACCTGCTGTTCGGTGACGACGCCGACAACCAGGCCGCGCGCGAAGGCGGCTGGATGATGCGCCAGGGCGTCCAGTTCCACTGGCACAACCGCCATGACGCGGCGCCGGCCGCCGCCGCCGCGCCCATCGTGCTTCCCTACGTGGACTTCGCCGATTTCCTCGGCAGCCTGCAGCGCGAGAAGCGCAAGAAGATCGCGCAGGAGCGGCGCCGCGTCGGGGAGGCCGGCGTCACGTTCGAGACGCTGGACGGTGCGCGGCTCGCGCAAGCCGACTGGGATTTCTTCCACGCCTGCTACCGCAACACCTACGCCGAGCACCACTCGACGCCCTACCTCACCCGCGACTTCTTCACCCGCATGCAGCAGGCGATGCCCGAGAACTGGGTGATGTTCGTGGCGTCGCGCGGCGGCCGGCGCGTGGCCTGCTCGCTGATCGCCGTCGATCACGCCACCGGCGCCGCGTTCGGCCGCTACTGGGGCACGCTCGAACCCATTCCCTACGTCCACTTCGAGGCCTGCTACTACCAGCCGCTGCAGTGGTGCATCGAGCACCGCTTCAGGCGCTTCGAGGGCGGCGCCCAGGGCGAGCACAAGATGGCACGCGGCCTGATGCCGGCGCGCACGCAGTCGGCGCACTGGATCGCCGAGCCCGAATTCGCGCGCGCGATCGGCTCGCACCTGCAGCAGGAAAGCGGCTCGATCGACGAGTACCTGAACGAGCTCGACGATCGGTCGCCGTTCAAGCAGGCCTGAAAAGGAAAAGCCCTCGCGTGAGGGCTCCGGCATCCTTCGACAGGCAGGGCGAGCTTACTTGCCGGCCTTCTTCGCCAGTTCGGCCTCGTAGGCCGCCATGCCGGAGGTGATCTCGGCACGCGCGCTCTCCGGCCCTTCCCAGCCCTGGACCTTGACCCACTTGTTGGGCTCCAGATCCTTGTAGTGCTCGAAGAAGTGCTGGATCGCCTTCAGGCGCATCTGGTTGATGTCCTCGGGCTTTTGCCAGTGGTCGTAGATCGGCAGGATCTTGGTGGTGGGCACGGCGAGCAGCTTGGCATCGCCGCCGGCCTCGTCGTCCATCTTCAGCACGCCGATGGCGCGGCAGGTGACGACCACGCCCGGCGTCAGCGGGAACGGGGTGATCACCAGCACGTCCACCGGGTCGCCGTCGTCGGCCAGCGTGCGCGGCACGTAGCCGTAGTTGCACGGGTAGTGCATCGCGGTGGTCATGAAGCGGTCGACGAACAGCGCGCCGCTTTCCTTGTCCACTTCGTACTTGATCGGATCCGCATTCATCGGGATCTCGATGATGACGTTGAATTCTTCGGGCGCCTTGGCGCCGGGGGAGACGAGATGGAGGCTCATGAGAATGCTCTGTGGTGCAGGGTGAATGCAGTTCGCGGGAATACCCGCATTCTACGGGTTGGCCCCGCGAGCCCCGTTCGGGCCCCCGGGGACTTTGCGCTGAAGCAGAGTGCACCCGAAGGAAAACACCATGACGAAGAGAGGGGACGCGCCGCTAGGATCGTCCCGCGACCTCGCTGGAGATGACTGAAGAAGAATGCCGAACTGCACGTGAGGCGCATCCGAACCACTGACGGGAAGGAGACAACTCTTGATGTCAACGAATTTGGCGCTTGAAATCGCGCTCGCCTGCGGCCTCGTGGCCGTGCTCTACGGGTTCATCCAGCGCGCCTGGATCCTGAAGCAGGATGCGGGCAACGCCCGCATGCAGGAGATCGCGGCCGCCATCCAGCAAGGGGCCGCGGCCTATCTCTCGCGTCAATACCGCACCATCGCCATCGTCGGCGTGGTGCTCGCGATCCTCATCTTCTTCTTCATCGGCGACTCCGCGTCGCAACGCATGCTCACCGCCGGCGGCTTCGTGTTGGGCGCGGTGCTCTCGGGCGCCTGCGGCTTCATCGGCATGAACGTGTCCGTGCGCGCGAACGTGCGCACCGCGCAGGCGGCCACCAAGGGCATCGGCCCGGCGCTGGACGTCGCCTTCAAGGGCGGCGCCATCACCGGCATGCTGGTGGTGGGCCTGGGCCTGCTGGGCGTCGGGCTGTTCCTCACGTTCCTGCTCAACGGATCCACGCAACCGCTGACGGCCGCCACGCTCAAGCCGCTCCTGGGCTTCGCGTTCGGCTCGTCGCTGATCTCGATCTTCGCGCGGCTTGGCGGCGGCATCTTCACCAAGGGTGCTGACGTCGGCGCCGACCTCGTGGGCAAGGTGGAAGCCGGCATCCCCGAGGACGACCCGCGCAACCCGGCCGTGATCGCCGACAACGTGGGCGACAACGTGGGCGACTGCGCCGGCATGGCTGCCGACCTGTTCGAGACCTACGCGGTCACGCTCATCGCCACGATGACGCTGGGCGTGCTGGTGCTGCCCGGCGCGGCGATGAGCGCCATCGCGTACCCGCTGCTGATGGGCGGCGTCTCGATCATCGCGTCCATCATCGGCTGCACCTTCGTCAAGGCATCGCCGGGCATGAAGAACGTGATGCCGGCGCTGTACAAGGGCCTTGCCGTCGCCGGCGTGCTGTCGCTGATCGCCTTCTATTTCGTGACCAAGGCCGCGATGCCCGACGACGTTCTCGTGGGCGGCAACTCCGTCATGCGCCTGTTCGGCGCGTGTGCGGTGGGCCTCGTGCTCACCGGCGCGATGGTGTGGGTCACCGAGTACTACACCGGCACGCAGTACGGCCCGGTGCAGCACATCGCCAAGGCGTCCACCACCGGGCACGGCACCAACATCATCGCGGGCCTGGGCGTGTCGATGAAGTCGACCGCCTTTCCTGTGCTGCTGGTGTGCATCGCGATCTGGTGCGCCTTCACGCTGGCCGGCCTGTACGGCATCGCCATCGCGGCCACCTCGATGCTGAGCATGGCCGGCATCGTCGTGGCGCTCGACGCCTACGGCCCGATCACCGACAACGCCGGCGGCATCGCCGAGATGTCGGAACTTCCGCAGAGCGTGCGCGACGTCACCGATCCGCTGGACGCCGTCGGCAACACGACCAAGGCCGTCACCAAGGGCTACGCGATCGGCTCCGCCGGCCTCGCCGCGCTGGTGCTGTTCGCCGACTACACGCACGGCCTCGAAGGCCGCGGCATGCACGTCAGCTTCGACCTCTCCAACTACCGCGTCATCGTCGGCCTGTTCATCGGCGGCATGATTCCCTACCTGTTCGGCGCGATGGCGATGGAAGCCGTCGGCCGGGCAGCGGGCGCGGTGGTGGAGGAAGTGCGCCGCCAGTTCCGCGACATCAAAGGCATCATGGACGGCAGCGGCAAGCCCGAATACGGCAGGGCCGTCGACATGCTCACCACGGCGGCGATCAAGGAAATGATCGTCCCGTCGCTGCTGCCCGTGGTCGCGCCGGTGCTCGTGGGCATGCTGCTCGGGCCGGAAGCGCTCGGCGGCCTGCTGATGGGCACCATCGTCACCGGCCTGTTCGTCGCCATCTCCATGTGCACGGGCGGCGGCGCGTGGGACAACGCCAAGAAATACATCGAGGACGGCCACTTCGGCGGCAAGGGCAGCGAGGCCCACAAGGCCGCGGTCACCGGCGACACCGTCGGCGACCCGTACAAGGACACCGCCGGCCCGGCCGTGAACCCGCTGATCAAGATCATCAACATCGTGGCACTGTTGATCGTGCCGCTGCTGCCGATCACTGCGGCCACGTCGGCGCAGACCGATCCGGCGGCCATCACCGCGCCGGCCGCTTCGGCGATCCCGCCGACGCCGATCGCGTCGCCGCTGCCGTCGATGGAGGGTGTGAACGCCTCGTCGCCGTCGGCAGCGATGCCGGCTTCGGCGGCTTCCGCGCCCTGAAGCGCCCTGCTCTTCGCGGGCGCGTGACGCGAAAGGTCGGCGGTGCCGGCCTTTTTTGCGTTTTGCGATGAGGGTTGCTGGTGCGACGGACGCCCGCGGCGCTGGCGCCTCGCGGGTTGCGAGGCTCGTCGGCGGGGGTGGCTTCTGGTCACGACCTCGCGGCCCGGGAAGACACGTCATGGCACCTCAAAGCAAACACGCGCGCACCGCGTGTTTGCTTTGAGGTGCCATGACGGAATCTTGAGCAGCCATCGCGAATGTCTGCACCCCGTAGGGCAAGCGGGCGCCGTACAGAAGTCTTCCCCGCGGTGCATCGGCGATGCCGTGAACGAATGACTCGATCGCCTTCGCGATCGCATGCCAGTCCCTCATACCACCCCACCACGACATTGCAGCCGGGACGCGGCCCGCGCGGTCGTGGCCAGCCAATACGGCTTTGCGACGCAAAGCCACCCAGCGCCGCAGGCAAAACGCGGGCAAGCAAATCAGGCAAGAACTTCGAGATTCAGAGCGGTCGGCGGACGACCGGCTTCAGGCCCCGCGCCCAACGCCGCCAGCAAGTTGTCGACCGCCAGATTCGCCATCGCCCGCCGCGTCGGCACGCTCGCGCTCGCGATATGCGGCGTCAGCACCACGTTTCGCAACGCCAGCAACGCAGGATTGACCACCGGCTCGCCCTCGAACACGTCGAGGCCCGCAGCCGCGATGGTGCCGGCGGCGAGGGCCGCAGCGAGCGCCACGTCGTCCACCACGCCGCCCCGCGCGATGTTGGTCAGCGTCGCCGTCGGCTTCATCAGTTTCAACTGCGCGGCCCCGATCAGGTGATGCGTCTCGGCGCTGAACGGCGTGACGATGACAAGGTGGTCGACCGCCCGGAGCAGGTCGGGCAGCGTCATCCAGGTGGCTCCCAGCGACGCTTCGACGTCGGGCGCCAGGTGGCTTCGGTTGTGATACGCCACCGTCATGTCGAAGCCGCCGTGGCCGCGCCTGGCGATCGCCTGGCCGATGCGGCCCATGCCGAGGACGCCCAGCGTGGCGCCGTGCACGTCGCCGCCGGCGAACATGTCCACGCCCCAGTGCTGCCATCGGCCCTCGCGCAGGAAGCGTTCGCCCTCGGAGATGCGGCGCGCGGTGGCCATCATCAACGCGAAGCCGAAGTCGGCCGTGGTCTCCGTGAGCACGCCCGGCGCGTTGGTGACGACGACGCCGCGCGCGGTGCACGCTGCCACGTCGACGTTGTTGTAGCCGACGGCCATGGTGCAGACGGCCTTCATCTGCGGGCAGGCCTCCAGCAGCACGGCGTCGATCTTCTCGCTGCCGGTGATGAACACGCCGGCGCAGCCCTGGAGCGCAGCGATCAGCTCGGGTTGCGACAGCGGCGACTCGCCTTCGTGCGTGCGCACGTCGAAGTCGGCGCGCAGGCGGTCGACGATGTCGCCGAACACGCGGCGCGCGATGAAGACAGTGGTTCGGCTCATGCGTGGAACCTCGCGAATTCGTCGACGGTGGCGCGCGCCGTGGCCAGGCGGTTGGCGATGGCGTGGGGATCGGCGACGCCGAGCGCCATGCCGCACACCACCATCTCGTGGTCGCCAAGCGCCAGCACGTCCTTGATGACGCGGTGGAACGGCGTGAAGGCGGCCTGCGGGCAGGTATCGAGACCGCGGCCGCGCGCCGCGATCATGATGTTTTCCATGAACATGCCGTAGTCGAGCCAGCTCCCTTGCGCCAGCACGCGATCGATCGTGAAGATCAGGCCGACAGGCGCGTCGAAGAACACGTAGTTGCGCCCGTGTTGCGCATGCATCTTGTCCTTGTCGGCCTTGCCGATCTCGAGCAACCCGTACAGGTCCCAGCCGATCTTGCGGCGGCGGTCGATGTAGGGCGACACCCATTCGCGCGGGTAGTAGTCGTACTCCTCCGAGTGCTGCGCGCGCTCGACCGGATCGTTGTACGCCGCCATCAGCGCGTCGGACAGGCGCTGGCGCGCGGCTCCGGTCAGCACGTGCACCTTCCACGGCTGCAGGTTGGTGCCCGAGGGCGCGCGCGCCGAGACATCGAGGATCTCCCGGATCGTCGCCTCGGGAACAGGCGTGGGCAGGAAGGCCCGGATCGAGCGGCGCGATGTGATCGCATGATCGACGGCGGCTTGGCCATCTTGACGGGGGAGTTCGCTCATCGCGTGTTCGTTCCTTCGGAAAACAGTGGGGTCATCCACGACTGCAGCACCGCCTTCAGCGGCTCCGGCAAGAGCGTCGGGCGGCGCGTGACGCGGTCGACGTAGACGTGGATGAAATGACCGCCGGCCGCGCTCTCGGCGGCGGCGTCGGCGAACAGGCCGATCTCGTAGCGCACGCTGGAGCGCCCGAGCTGTGCCACGCGCACGCCGGCGCTGACCGCCTGCGGGAACGCGATCGGCGCAAAGTAGTTGCACTGCGTCTCCACGACGAGGCCGATGATCCCGCCCTGGTGGATGTCCAGCACGCCGGCGTCCATCAGCAGGCCGTTCACCGCGGTGTCGAAGAAACTGTAATAGACGACGTTGTTGATATGGCCGTAGACATCGTTGTCCATCCAGCGCGTGGTGATGGGGCGATGTGCGGCGTAGGCCGTGCGCGGCGCGGGGCCGCGGCGCGGCGGTTCGTTCGAGGAGGCGCTCATGGCTTCGACATGGGACGAGGACCGGCCATTGTGAGCGACGACCCTCGCACCGTGCTGGCGTGGGCTCTTGGGCCAAATCTTTCCGTCTGCGCCCGTTCGGCGATGCGCAGCGTCTGCAGGTGCACGTCCACGGTCGTGTCGACGACGTGGCCGTAGCCGCCGGCCATCAGCACCACGACCGGGATGCGGCGCTCCGCGAGCGACTGCAACACGATCTCGTCGCGCGCAGCCAGGCCGGCTGTCGTCAGCTTCAGGCGCCCCAGCCGGTCGCCCTCGTGCGGATCGGCCCCCGCCACGTAGAAGGCGAGCCCGGGCGGGCGAGCGGCCATCCGTTGCCAGACCTGGGCCAGCGCCGGGCGCAGCGCCGCCAGGTACACATCGTCGGTGCAGCCGTCCGGCAGGCCGACATCCAGGTCGCCGGGCGACTTGCGGAACGGAAAGTTGCGCTCGCCGTGCATCGAGAACGTGAACACGGTGTCGTCGTCCGCGAAGATCGCCGCGGTGCCGTTGCCCTGGTGGACATCGAGATCGATCACCGCCACCTGCAACAGGGCGCGCTGGCGCCGATGCCACTCGGCCTGCATCAATCGCGCCGCCACGGCCACGTCGTTGAACACGCAGTAGCCGGAGCCCTGCGACGCATTGGCGTGGTGCGTGCCGCCGCCCAGGCTGGCGCTGACGCCGCCGTTCGGCCCGGCGGACAAGGCCATGCGCGCGGCGGCGATCGTCGCGCCCACCGACCAGACGGCGCGCGTCGCGAGCGCGGGCGTCCACTCGAAGCCGATCTCGCGCTGGTGCGCCGCGCTCAACGTACCGTCGAGTACGTCGGAGATGTACGTCGGGTCATGCGCCAGCGCCAATTCGCCGTCGCTGGCCGGGCTTGCGATGCGCAGCTCGATGCCGCGCGGGTCGGCCTCCACGCGGCGTCGAAGCAGCCCGTATTTGCCGATCGGAAAACGATGGCCCGGCGGCAATGGCAGGATGTGCGGATCGAAGTGGAAAGCAATCATCAAACGGAGTAGAACCAGCGGTATGGAGCGAAGCCCCTAAAGGATGCTGCAACGCAGCAAAGGTACTTGCAAAAGCCTGACGCCGCTCTATACTCGCCTTCATGTTGCACTGCAGCAAACGATTTGCGGCGCGATGCAACCCGGCTTTCCATCCAGAAACCTCAGGAGATCTATCCCATGCTGACCGCTGAACAAATCATCGCCGCCCAGAAGGCCAACCTCGAAACGCTGTTCGACCTCACCAACAAGGCCTTCGAAGGCGTCGAGAAGCTCGTCGAGCTGAACCTGCAAGTGGCCAAGGCCTCGCTGGGCGAAGTGCAGAGCACCGCCGCCGCCAGCCTTGGCGCCAAGGATGCCCAGGAACTGCTCGCCCTGCAAGCCGGCCTACTGCAACCGGCTGCCGAGAAGGCTGCTGCCTACGGCCGCCATCTGTACGACATCGCCGCCTCCACGAACGCCGAAGTGACCAAGGTCGCCGAAGCGCAAGTCGCTGCCGCCCAGGCCAAGTTCACGTCCGCCATCGACGGCGCCGTGAAGAACGCCCCGGCCGGCACCGAGTCCGCCGCCGCGCTGGTGAAGTCGGCCATCGCCGCCGCCGCCAACGCGATGGAAAGCGTCCAGAAGGCCACCAAGCAAGCCGCCGACGTCGCCGAAGCGAACTTCCAGTCGCTGGCTAACACGGCCGTCAAGGCTTCGCAGCCGACGGCCAAGGCTGCCAAGAAGACCGCTGCCTGATTCTTCGGACAACGCCGGCACCCTTCGCGGAGCCGGCAACAGAAAACCCGGCCTTGGCCGGGTTTTTTCATGTCGGGGCCGTCTTGTTCAACGCAACACCGGCACCTGCATCGCCACCTTTGCCTTGATCGCCGGCAGCATCGCCAGCGCGGCTTCGCGGCCGGCCTCGATGTTTTTCTTGCGTACCGTGAAATCGGTGCCGGCCACGCCCACCAGCTTCGGATGCAGCACGATATCGGCTTCCTTCAGCTCGAGCTCGTTGATGCTGCGGCCCATGATGGAGAAGGTCTGCAGCAGCATGTGCAGCGCGTTGCTGGTGTCGCCGCCATCGGGCAATTGCGAGATGTCGACGGCGATGATCACGTCCGCGCCCATGTCGCGCGCGGAACGCACCGGCACCGGCGAAGTGAGGCCGCCGTCGACGTATTCGTGGGTGCCGATCCTGACTGGCTGGAACACGGCCGGCACGGCGCTGGAGGCACGCACCGCAGTGCCGACGTCGCCGCGCCGGAACAGGATGGGCTTGCCGGTGTCCAGGTCGGTGGCGACGATGCCCAGCGGGATCTTCATCTGCTCGAACGGCTTGTTGCCGGTGGCCTCGCGCACGTAGTGCGCCAGCGCCTCGCCGCGGATCAGGCCGCGGCCGGGAAACGACCAGTCGGTGAGCGCGGACTCGTCCATGTTCAACGCGATCGTTTCCAGTTCACGGCCGGTGCGGCCGGAGGCGTACAGCGCGGCCACCAGGCTGCCCGCCGAGGTGCCGGTGACGATGTCGGGATGGATGCCGTTCTCTTCCAGCACCTCGATCACGCCGATGTGGGCGAAGCCGCGCGCGGCGCCGCCGCCCAGCGCCAGGCCGATCCGCGGCGCCCGCATCGGTCGCGGCGGCGGCACGACCTCGGCGACGGCCGGGGCCGATGCCGGAGCGCACACGGGCAACTGCTCCGCCACGGGACGGCTGACCGGCGTCGTGCCGCAGGCCGACAACAGCCCGGCTCCGACGACCGCCAAAGCGACGGCGACAGCGCGAACGTGCCCGCTCAACGTCGGAAATCGCATTTCTATATTCCTCAAAAGCATGATCCCATATAAAAAGTGTAGTTCCAGTTATGAAGGAGCGTCGCTACATTGTCTCTTCAATCAGGGCCAGGGCGCATGCCCCGCCCACGCAACGAGAAGACACCGATGTACCAGTACACCGAATTCGACCGCCAGTTTGTACGCGCCCGCGCTGCACAGTTCCGTGACCAGCTCGATCGCAACCTCGCCGGCGAACTCGGCGACGACGAATTCCGCCCGCTGCGCCTGCAGAACGGCTGGTACATCCAGCGCCACGCGCCCATGCTGCGTGTCGCGATCCCTTACGGCGAACTGGCCAGCCGCCAGCTGCGCCAGCTGGCCCGCATGGCCAAGGAACTCGACCGCGACTTCCTGCACTTCACCACACGGCAGAACGCGCAGTTCAACTGGATTCCGATAGAGAAGTCGGCAGATGCGATGGATTTGCTGGCAGATGTCGACATGCATGGCATCCAGACCTCGGGCAACTGCATCCGCAACATCACCTCAGACGTCCTGGCCGGCATCGCACCCGACGAAATCGTCGATCCGCGTCCGTACTGCGAGCTGCTGCGCCAGTGGAGCACGCTGCAGCCCGAATTCGCTTTCCTGCCGCGCAAGTTCAAGATCGCCGTCAGCGGCTCCGTGGAAGACCGCGCGGCCATCGCCTGGCACGACATCGGCCTGCAACTGCTCAAGAACGAAGCCGGCGAGATCGGCTTCAAGGTACTCGTGGGCGGCGGCATGGGCCGCACGCCGGTGATCGGCTCGGTGGCCACCGAGTTCCTGCCGTGGAACCAGATCCTGGTCTACATCGAGGCCGTGGTGCGCGTGTACAACCGCTTCGGCCGGCGCGACAACGCCTACAAGGCGCGCATCAAGATCCTCGTGAAGGCCGAAGGCCAGAAGTTCTTCGACCAGGTCGACGAGGAATATCGCAAGATCCTGGCCGACGACGTCGGCGGCACCGCACACATCATCCCGCAGGCCGAGTTCGACCGCGTCGCCGCGTTCTTCACGCGTCCCGACAAGGTGCATCCGGCCATCGGCGGGTTCGATCCGAACCGCACCGGCGCCGCGCCCGTGCCCTTCCTGCGCTGGCTGGACCGCAACGTGCATGCGCACCAGATCGAGGGCTACCGCGCCGTCACGCTGTCGCTGAAGCGTCCGGGCCTGCCGCCCGGCGACGTCACCTCGGCGCAGATGGAAGCGGCGGCAACGATGTCCGACCGTTACTCGCTGGGCGAACTGCGCGTGTCGCACGACCAGAACCTGCTCCTGCCCTGGGTGCGCGAGGCCGACCTGCGCGCCGTCTGGCACGCCGCGACCGAAGCCGGCTTCGCCACCCCCAACATCGGCCTGCTGACCGACATGATCGCCTGCCCCGGCGGCGACCTGTGCGCGCTGGCCAACGCCCGCTCGCTGCCGATCGCGGCCGCCATCACCGAGCAGTTCGACGACCTCGACGCGCTGCTGGACCTGGGCGACATCGACCTGCATATCAGCGGCTGCATGAACTCCTGCGGCCATCACCACACGGGCCACATCGGCATCCTCGGAATCGACAAGGACGGGGCCGAGTGGTACCAGGTCAGCGTCGCCGGCTCCGACGGCAGCACGCTCAGCGGCGCGGCCGTGCCGGCCAAGGTGATCGGCCCGTCGTTCGCGGCCGAGGAAGTGCCGGGCGTGATCCAGGCGCTGATCGAGACCTACCGCGAGCAGCGCGCCGCCAACGAACGCTTCGTGGATACCGCCCGCCGTATCGGCATCGCCCCGTTCCGCAAGGCCACCGACCTGGTGCGCCGCGAGACCGCTGTCGCTGCCTGAGCCCGGAGCCCCCCATGAAATTCATCCACCGCGCCACCGACAGCTGGCTGCTTCTGCCCGACTCCGAAATCGCCGGCCCGGGGCCGCATCGCCTGCTGACCCTCGTGCAATGGGAGGCCGTGCGCGACGCCTGGCCCGCCAACGTGCCCGTCGGCCTGCTGCTGCCCAACACCACCGACGTCGAGAGCCTGGCCGCCGACCTGCCGCGCATCGCCCTCGTCGCGCTCGAGTTCCCTAAGTGGGTCGACGGCCGCGCGTACTCGCAGGCGCACATCCTGCGCGCCCGCCTGCGCTACGCGGGCGAGATCCGCGCCACCGGCGAGGTGCTCGTCGACATGATGCCGCTGCTGCAGCGCACCGGCTTCGACGCCGTCGTGCTGCGCGAAGGCGAGCACCAGAGTTCGGCCGAACGCGCGCTCACGTTCTTCCCCGCCGGCCACTACCAGGGCGACGTTCTGCAACCCGAGCCGCTGTTCGCGCGCGAGGTGGCCTGAGATGATCGCCGCTGAAACATCCACCTTCTCTTCGCTGCAGGCGCCGGCCAAGGCTTCGGCCATCGGCCTGTACGCCCGCCCTAGCGCCGACTTCGCCGCCAAGCTCGACGCCACGATCGAGCTCTTGCGTGCTGCCGCGCAGGATCATCGCGGCAGCATCGTGCAGGCCACCAGCCTCGGCGCCGAAGACATGGTCGTCACCGACCTGATCGCGCGCATGGGCCTGGGCATCGCGATCGGCACGCTCGAGACCGGCAAGCTCCATCCCGAGACGTCGGCGCTGATCCCGCGCATCGAGCAGCGCTACGCGTTGCCGGTGGAGGTCTACCGCCCGCGCGACGAACAGGTGGTCCAGTTCGTGCGCAAGAACGGCGAAGAAGCGATGTACCGGAGCCTCGAGCTGCGCAAGGGCTGCTGCCAGGTGCGCAAGATGGAGCCGCTGGGCCGCATGCTCGAAGGCCGAACCGCGTGGGTCACCGGCCTGCGCCGCGAGCAGTCGAACAACCGCGGCGCGGTGCCTTTCATCGAGAGCGAGGCCAACGGCCGCACCAAGGTCAATCCGTTGGCCGACTGGACCTGGAACGACGTCTGGCACTACATCGCCGCGCACGAGGTGCCGTACAACCCGCTGCACGACGAGTTCATGCCCAGCATCGGCTGCGCGCCGTGCACGCGCGCGATCGCCGTCGGCGAGGATTTCCGCGCCGGCCGCTGGTGGTGGGAAGACGAGGCCGCGAAGGAATGCGGCCTGCACGCCACGAAGACCGCCGACGCCGTCGCGGCCTGACACGGCCCACCGGGCGCCGCCCGGCGGTCTGTTTCCTGCTTGCAGGCCGACGCCTGCTGCACTACCTTCAACACATGACTCGAGTGACCATCGTGGGTGCCGGCCCCGGATCCGCCGACCTGATCACGCTGCGCGGTGCGCGGGCGCTTGTCAGCGCGACCGTGGTGCTGCATGACGCGCTGATCGACCCCGCGCTGCGCGAGATGAGTCCGCACGCCGAGTGGATCGACGTGGGCAAGCGCGGCTTCTGCGACTCGACGGCGCAGGCGCGCATCAACGCACTGCTGGTCCATCACGCTCGCGCCGGCGGCCACGTCGTGCGCCTGAAGGGCGGCGACCCGAGCGTGTTCGGTCGCCTCGACGAGGAGCTCGAGGCGCTGGCGGCCGCCGGCATCGCGTGCGAAGTCGTGCCAGGCGTCACCGCGGCGATCGCTGCCGCCGCCGATCTGCGACGCCCGTTGACGCGCCGCGGCTCGGGACGCAGCGTCGCCCTGAGCACCGCGATGACGCGCGCCGGCCAGTTGGTGGCCACGCGCGGCGCCGACACCGAAGTCTTCTACATGGCCGGCCGCCAGCTTGCCGCGCTGTCGCGCCGCCTGATAGTCGCCGGCTGGCCACCCGAGACGCCCGTGGCCGTCGTATCGCGCGCCGGCTGGCCCGACCAGCACGGCAGCGACCACCGCGTCGACACCCTGCCCGAGGCCGTGGTGCTGCACGGCGGCCGCCCGACGGTGGTGATCGTCGGCGTCGGCGCCATCGCGCTGCCGGTCGCGGAATCCGCCGGGCCGTCGTCGGCGGCCGACACCGCGCCCCTGCCGCCACTGGTGGCAGGCGCCAAGCCTTAGAATCCCGGCTGCTCCCAGCCCTGTCGACCAAGCACCCGCTGCCATGACCCACGTCGTTACCGAAGCCTGTATCCGTTGCAAGTACACCGATTGCGTGGACGTGTGCCCCGTCGATTGCTTCCGCGAAGGCCCGAACTTCCTGACGATCGATCCGGACGAGTGCATCGACTGCGCAGTCTGCATCCCCGAGTGCCCGGTCAACGCCATCCTGCCCGAGGAAGATGTGCCGGCCAACCAGCTCGCGTTCATCAAGATCAACGCAGACCTGGCCAAGAACTGGCCCAGCATCACCAAGCGCAAGCCCGCGCTGCCGGACGCCGACGACTGGAAAGACGTCAAGGACAAGATCGGCGAACTGATCAAGTGATCGCTCTCCGGCTCGCCAACCTGCGATGGTCACCACCGTCAAGACAGACGCGCTGATCATCGGCGCCGGTCCCGCGGGCCTGTTCCAGGTCTTCGAGCTGGGGCTGCGCGAGATCTCCGCGCACGTCGTCGACGCCCTGCCCTTCGCCGGCGGCCAATGCGTCGAGCTGTACGGCGACAAGCCGATCTACGACATCCCGGCGTTGCCGGCGTGCACGGGGCTCGAGTTGACCGACCGCCTGCTGGCGCAGATCAAGCCGTTCGCGCCCACCTTCCATTTCGACCAGTTGGTGAGCCACGTCGCGCAAGCGGACGGTGGCCGCTTCGACGTTCGCACGCGCGCGGGGCTGCAGTTCGATTGCGGCGCCATCGTGCTGGCCGCGGGCGTGGGCGCCTTCGTGCCGCGCACGCTGAAGGTGGCCGGCCTCGAGGCGTTCGAAGGCCGCCAGCTGTTCCATCGCGCCGACCTCGTTCCGCCCGCAGCACTCGCCGGCAAGCAGGTGCTGGTGTCGGGCGCCACTGAACAGGCGCTCGCGTTCGCCATGCGCCTGTGCAATGCGGTGGCGCGCCACGCACCCGATGCGCCCGCGCGCGTGACCCTGATCCATCGGCGCGACGCGTTCGATGCCGCCGACGACACCGTCGCCGCCTTCCGCGGCGCCTGCACGGCCGGCGCGCTGCACTTCGTCGCCGGCCAGCCCACCGGCCTGGAGACCGACGGCGATCGCCTCACGGCGCTGACGCTGCTGGACGCCGCGGGCACCAGCGTGTCTTTGCCGGTCGATACCATCGTGGTGCTGCAGGGCCTGTCGCCCAAGCTCGGCCCGCTGGCCGACTGGGGCCTCGCCCTGGAGCGCCGCCAGGTACAGGTCGAGACAGCTCAGTTTGCGACCAGCGTACCCGGCCTGTTCGCCATCGGCGACGTCGTGCACTACCCCGGCAAGCAACGCCTGATCCTGTCGGCCTTCCACGAGGCCACGCTCGCCGCCGCGGGCGTCGCCGGGCATCTCAGCCCGAGCGACGACGGGCCGCTCGAGTACACCACCAGCAGCCCGCGCATCCACAAGCTGCTGGGCGTGTGAATTTCACTTCGACGAGAGCGCCAGCGACTGCTGGTAGTCGGTCTTCACGAAGCCCGCGAACTTCGCGTCGGTGACAGCCAGGAATTCGCGCGAGCGGTAGGCGTCGGCGAGATCCTTCACCCACGGCTTGTCCTTGTCCTCGGTGCGGATCGCGACCAGGTTCTGGTAGGTCGGGCCCGTCTTCTCCAGCGCGAGCGCCTCGGTGATCTTCATGCCGGACGCCAGCGCGAAGTTGCCGTTGACGAAGGCGTAGTCGACGTCGTCCAGCGAGCGCGGCAACTGCGCGGCCTCGATCGGCACGAGCTTGATCTTCCTGATGTTGACGGCCACGTCGCGCTCCGACGCACGGATCGGATCGACCCCGTCGCGCAGCTTCACCCAGCCGATGTCCTGCAGCACCACGAGCGCCCGCGCCGCATTGGTCGGATCGCTGGGCAGCGCGACCTGTGCGCCTTCCTTCACGTCGAGTGTCTTGTGCTTGTGGCTGTAGAGCGCGATCGGCGCGGTGGGCACCTTGATCAGCTCGCTGATCGCCAGCTTGTTCTCGGTGGCGAACCTGGTCAGGTAGACGATGTGCTGGAACACGTTCGCATCCAGCGACCCCTGCGCCAGCGCGAAGTTCGGCTGCACGTAGTCGTTGAATTCGACGATGCGCACGCGGTAGCCCTTCTTCTCCAGGATGGGCTTGATGCCCAGCTTGACCTGGTCGGAATACGGACCGGCGGTGGCGCCGATCACCAGTTCCTTCTTGTCCTGCGCCTGCACGCCGGTGGCGGCGACGACGGCGAGCGACAAGGCGATGACGCGGCGGCGATGGAATTTCATGGAGATATCCTTGGAATGGGAAGAATCAGCGCTTGTCGATGCGGCGCGCGATCACGTTGCCGGACCACTGCAGCGCCTGCACCAGCACGACGAGGATCGCGACGGTGAGCACCATCACGTCGGTCTGGAAGCGGTAGTAGCCGTAACGGATGGCCAAGTCGCCGATGCCGCCGCCGCCCACCACGCCGGCCACGGCCGAATACGACAGGAAGCTGATGGCCAGCACGGTCAGCGCGAGCACCAGGCCGGAGCGGGCCTCCGTCAACAGCACGCGGGTGACGATCTGCAGGTCGGACGCGCCCATCGCCTGCGCCGCCTCGATCACGCCGCGCGGCACCTCGCGCAGGTTCTGTTCGACCAGGCGCGCGAAATACGGAATGGCCGCGAACGACAGCGGCACGGCGGCGGCGACCGGCCCGATCGACGTGCCGGTGAGCGCGCGCGTGAACGGCACCAGCGCGACCAACAGGATGATGAACGGGAACGACCGAACAAGGTTCACGAACCAGCCGACGACTGCGAACAGCACGCGGTTGTCCAGGCTCTGGCCCGGCCCCAGCAGGAACAGCCAGATGCCCAGCGGGCCGCCGACGAGCACGGCGCTGCCCAGGCCGATGGCCAGCATCAGCAGCGTCTGGCCGAGCGCGATCCAGAGCTCGGGCAGGATGGCGACGATGTCTTCAGGCAAGGGCGGCCTCCGCGAAATCGATGGTGCGGCCGGCGCGGTGCGCCTCGTTCAGGCGCAGCAGGTCGCGTCCGAGGCGCGTGGCGGCCACCGGCGTCGCCGCCGCGCTGCCATCGAGCACGAACTGCTCCGCGACGCGGCCGTCCTCCACCACGGCGACACGGTGGCACAGCGCGGTGACGACCGGGAGCTGGTGCGTGACAATGACGATGGTCACACCCAGCGTCGCGTTGATGTCGCGCAGCGTGGCGAGCAGCGATTCGGTGGTTTCGGCGTCGAGCGCCGACGTGGGCTCGTCGCACAGCAGCACGTCGGGCGCGCTGGCGAGCGCGCGCGCGATGGCCACGCGCTGCTTCTGGCCGCCGGACAGCTGCGCGGGATGGCTCGCCACCTTGTCCTCGAGCCCGACCAGCGCCAGGCACTCGGCCACGCGCGTGGCGATCGCCGCCTTCCCGTGCTGGCCGTGGATGCGCAGCGGGAACGCGACGTTGTCGAACACATTGGCGTTCTGCAGCAGGTTGAACTGCTGGAAGATCATGCCCAGCGAGCGGCGCGCATCGCGCAGCTCGCTCTTGTTCAACGCAGTGAGGTCACGGCCATTGACCAGCACGCGACCGCCGTCGGGTCGCTCCAGCAGGTTGATCAGGCGCAGCAGCGTCGACTTGCCGGCGCCGCTCTTGCCCACGAGGCCGAAGATCTCGCCGCGCTCGATGGTCAGCGACGTCGGCTTGACCGCATCGAAGCTGGCGCCGTCCGGTTGCTTGAAACGCTTGCTGACGCCGTCCAGGCGGATCAGCGGCGTGCGGATCGGGACAGGTGCCGTGCGCGCGGCATCCGCGGTCGACGGAGGAAGATTGGCTGACATGCCGCCAGTGTTGCAATTGCAACGCGGCGCGACAACGAACGTTTCCGTCTGTCCTTGTGCGCCGTTGAAAAATCAACTGGCATGGCGCCTGAAGGCCTGCGCGGCATGCCGCTCGGGCAGGCGATCGCCCTCGCCGTGCAGCTTGTGGCGCAGGCTGCCCTCGGTGTAGGCCGTCTTGTAGACGCCGCGCTGCTGCAGCTCCGGCACGACGAGATCGACGAAGGCCTCGTGGCATTCGGGCACCACCGTGCGCGACAGGTTGAAGCCGTCGACGCCCGTGTCCGCCACCCAGGACTGCAGCGTGTCGGCCACCTGCACGGCGTCGCCGACGATGGCCGGGTAGCGGCTGCCGAGGTCGAACAACTCGAGCAGCTTGCGACGCGTCCAGCCGTGCTCCTGCGCCGCGCGGGCATGCGATTCGATCGCGTTGCCCATCGTGTAGTCGATCGTGTCGTCGAGCCCGACCTGGCCGAAGTCGAGACCGACGCCGGCCGCGAAGTGCGCAAGGCCGGCTTCGCGACTCGCATGCTCGCGGTACTCCGCCTCGAGATCGCGTGCCTCGGCGCCGGTCGGCGCGACGATGACCGAGGCCACCATGAACACCTTCACGTCGTCGGGCCGGCGCCCGGCCTTGATCAGTTCCTCGCGCAGCGCGCGCACCGAGCGCGCGACGTCGGCCTTGCTGGTGGCCGCCACGAACACGCTTTCGGCGTGGCGGGCGGCGAAGCGCTGGCCGCGTCCGGAGCTGCCGGCCTGGTAGAGCAGCGGCGTGCGCTGCACGGACGGCTCCGCGAGGTGGATGCCTTCCACGTCGAAGTACTTGCCGTGGTGGACCACCTTGTGCACCCGCGCGGGCTGCGCGAACACGCGCCCCGCCTTGTCGCGCCGCACCGCGCCCTCCTCCCAGCTGCCTTCCCACAACTTGTAGAGCACCTCCATGTACTCGTCGGCGCGGTCGTAGCGCTCGTCGTGCGGCAACTGGCCGGACAGGCCCATCGCATGGGCCGCGCTCTCCAGGTAGCCCGTGACGATGTTCCAGCCGACCCGGCCCCCGGTCAGGTGATCCAGCGTGGAGAAGCGGCGCGCCAGCAGGTATGGCGATTCGTAGCCGAGGTTGACGGTGACGCCGAAGCCCAGGTGCCGCGTGACGGCCGCCATCGCGGACACCAGCAACATCGGATCGTTGACCGGCAGCTGGATCGCCTCGCGCGTGGTCACGTCCGCGTTGCCCTGGTAGACATCGTAGACACCCACGATGTCGGCGATGAACAGGCCGTCGAACAAGCCGCGTTCCAACGTCTTCGCGAGCTCGGTCCAGTACGGCAGCGTGTTGTAGTCGATCGAGCGGTCGCGCGGATGCGTCCACAGGCCGTGCTGGATGTGGCCCACGCAATTCATGTCGAACGCGTTCAGGAGGATGTGCTTCGATGCCACGGCGTCTCGCTTCGGCTGCAGGATTTCAGAACGCGTGCGCGGCGCGCAGGCTGTGAAAGACATGGGAGCGCGCGCTGGCCAGCGCGGCGCTGTCGCGTTCGCGCGGCTGTGCGAGCGGCACCGCGATCTCCTCGCGCAGCCGCCCCGGATCGGCATCCAGCACCAGCACGCGGTCGCCGAGCCAGACCGCCTCGTCGATGTCATGCGTGACCACCAGCGCCGCGACGCGGTGACGCCGCACGAGCGCCAGCAGCAGCGCCTGCAGCTTGATGCGCGTGAAGGCGTCGACCGCCGAGAACGGCTCGTCGAGCAGCAGCACGCGCGGCCGGCCCGCGAGCCCGCGCGCGAGCGCCACGCGCTGCGCCTGCCCGCCCGAGAGCTGCCTGGGCAAGGCGTCGCCATAGCCCGACAGGCCCACTTCGGCCAGCAGCGCGGCCACCCGCGGATCGTCGCGGGACGCCCCGCCGCGCTCGAAGGCGATGTTGTCGGCCACGCTGCACCACGGGAACAGGCGTGGCTCCTGGAACACGAAGCCGACATCGGACGACGGCGCGGCGTGCGGCCGGCCGGCGACGTGCACGTGGCCATCGAAGTCGGCGTCCAGCCCCGCGGCGATGCGCAGCAGCGTGCTCTTGCCGCAGCCGCTGGCCCCGACCAGCGCGACGATCTCGCCAAGTTGCAGGCGAACGCGTACGTCCTGCAGCACGGCGCGCGTTCCGAAGCGCCTGGCGCGCACGTGGACGTCCAGCGCCGGCGCGCCGGCGATCTCGTCACGCGATCCGTCGCAGGATTCGCACGGTGCCTCCGTATCGCCCCGATCCGGCCCGGCAAACAAGCCGCGCAGGCCGCCTGACCACGTCATCGCGGCTCGCCGTCGCCGAACACGTCGCGCCAGGCGAGCGCGCGGCGTTCGATGCGCGCCATCGCCGCGTCGCTGGCCTTGCCCAGGCAGGCGAGCAACACGATGGCTGCCAGCACCAGGTCGGCGCGACCGGTCTCCCGGCCGTCCGTGAGCAGATATCCCAGGCCGCGCGTCGCCGCAATCAGCTCCGCGGCCACCATGAACATCCAGGCCAGGCTCAACCCGTTGCGAAGCCCGGTGAACACCGACGGCAGCGCTGCCGGCAACAGCACGCGCCGCACCAGCGCGACGGGCGACAGCCGCATCAGGCGCGCCACCTCCACCAGCTTGCCGTCCACGCCGCGAATGCCGGCAACCACCCCCATGTAGACCGGGAAGAACGCCCCGATCGCGATCATCGCGAGCTTGGGCGCCTCGTCTATGCCCAGCCACAGCAGCAGCAGCGGCACCCAGGCGAGCGACGGGATCGCGCGCAAGGCCTGGAAGCTCGGATCGAGGATCGCGCGCGCGGTGCGCGACAGGCCCACCAGCGAGCCGACGACGAGTGCCAGGCCGGCGCCGAGCGCATAGCCCGCGGCCACGCGCGCGGTGCTGGCGGCCACATGCACGGCGACGGTATGCCAGCCGAGTTCGAACAAGGCGCGGCCCACGTCACTGGGCGCCGGCAGCAGGTTGGAGGTGATCCAGCCGAGCCGGTTCGCCAGCTCCGCCAGCAACAGCACCGACACGGGCACCAGCGCGCCCAGCAACATGGCGGCAAAGCGCCGTGCCAGCACACGCGGGCTGCCCAGCGTGACGTCCGACGGCTCGCTGGTCGAATGGACGAACCCGATGAACGGATGAAGTTCGGAGATCATCGGCAGGCCATGTCCACGTCCGACGGGCCGCTGCTCAGGCCGCCTTCGCCGGCTTGCCGGCGAAGCGCGTGTCGACCAGATCGAGCACCGTGCGGTTCAGGTCGGTGCCCGGCCTGACCAGCGCGTCGGCCTGGAGGATGGGCGACGCGGCCTGCAACGCATGCACGTGCTCGGCGGACGGCCACGGGTTGGAGAGGTCCGTGCGCAGCTTGAGTTGCAGCAGCGCCACCTGCAGGCTGACCTTGGCCTCTTCCGACAGGATGCTGGCGGCCTCGGTGGTGTTGGCGATCGTCCACAGGCGTGCGCGTTCGTAGGCCGCGATCACGCGGTGCACGGTGTCCGGATGCTGCGCCAGGAAATCCTCGCGCACGTTCAGGAAGCCATAGGTATTGAACGCCACGTTGCGGTAGAGCAGTCGATGGCCGTCGTCGAGCTCGGCCGCGGCCATCAGCGGGTCGAGGCCGGCCCAGGCATCGACCTGGCCCCGGCGCAGCGCCGCCAGCCCGTCGGCGTGTTGCAGCCCCACGTGCTCGATGTCGCTCTTGCGCAGGCCGACGGTCTGCAGCGATCTCAGCAGGAACAGGTAGGGGTCGGTGCCCTTGGTGGCGGCCACCTTGCGGCCGCGCAGGTCGGCCAGCGTCCTGATCGGCGAGTCCTTGGTCACGACCAGCGCCGTCCACTCCGGGCGCGAGAAGACGTACGGGCAGCGGATCGGGTTGCCGTTCGAACGCGCCAGCAGTGCCGCCAGGCCCGCGCTGGAGCCGATGTCGACGCTGTTGGCGTTCAGGTACTCGAGCGCGCGGTTGCTGCCCGCGCTGAACACCCATTTGACCGGCACGTTGTCCTTTCGGAAGTCCTCCTCCAGCCAGCCGAAGCGGCGCAGCACGAGGCTGGTCGGCGAGTACGTGGCGTAGTCCACGCGCAACTCCTCGAGCGGAGCGGCGGACTGCGATCGGGCACGCGGGCCTGCGAGGCCGGACGCGAACGCGCCGGCGAGTTGGAGAACGGTACGGCGAGGGATCAAGTCAGCTCCGTCAAGGCGATGTTTCGTGAAAGGAAAGGCCTATGAATAGGAACCCGGTTCGGGGATGTCGCCGGCGAGCGTGTGGCGACCGATCTCGCGCAGCTTCACGTCCACCGGGTCGTGCAGCGTGTGCACGCGCGCGTTGCGCCAGAAACGGTCGAGGCCCAGTTGCTGCGAGGTGGCGCGCGCACCGGTCAGTTCGAAGAACCGCGAGGTGACCTCCATCGCGGCGCGATGCGCCAGCACCTTGGCTTCGGCGATCTCGATCGCCAGTTCGCCGCGCGTGCCCGCATCGAGCGCCGCGCCGCGCGCGAAGGCCGCCTCCAGCGCGACGGCCGCGGCGTCGGCCACGGCCGCGGCGGCGCGGATCGGCAGCTTCAGTTCGGCGTAGCGCACCTGCACGAGGGGATCGTCGATCGCGCGCGCCACGCCGGATCCCGCCCAGGGACGCGTCTGCTCGCGCGTGTACTGCCGCGCCTCGTCGAACGCACCGACGGCGATGCCCAGGTAGAGGTTGGCCATGATCAGTTGCGACACCAGCGTGCGCAGCGTCATGTGGGGCGTGTACACCGTACCCGGCGCCACGAGCACGTCGCCCGCGTCGATCGCCACGCGCTCGAACGCCACGGTGCCGCTGTCGGTCTGCTTCTGGCCGAACGCGTCCCAGTCGGCGCGCACGGTGATGCCAGCGCGATGCGTCGGCGTGGTGGCGATGACCAGGCTCTCGGTCGCTCGATGCCAGCCCGACACCACCATGCGGTTCGACCCGACCGACCCGGAAGCGAAGCTCTTCAGGCCGTTGAAGGTCCAGCCCTCCGGCGCCTCGGTAGCCACCGTGCGTTGATCCAGCGGGTTGAGCGCGTTGCCCCAGAACAGCCGCTGCGTCACGGTCTCCGCGAACTGGCGCTCCTGCTGGGCGGGCGTGCCGTACAGCAGCAGCGTGGCCATCTGCAGGTGGTGGAAGCCGTAGAGGTGGGCCAGCGCGCTGTCGGCTTGCGCCAGCCGGCGCAGCGTGGCGTAGAACGTGGGCCAGTCGGCTCCCATGCCGCCGAAGCGGGCCGGAACAGTCAGTGCGAGCAGGCCGCTCGCGCGAACCTGCTCGCGCGCCTCGGCCGCGTGGCCGCCCGCGCGATCGCGCGCGACGGCGGTGGTGGCGAGCAGGCGCGCCAGCGCATCGGCGCTGCCGTGGACATCGGTCATGGGGACAGTCTCGGTGGACGGACAGGACGGCGCAACGACGCGATTCGGCTATCGATCGCAGGTCGGCGCATGAACCCCGGTTAGAACGCCGGCACCATCGAGCCGCTGAACTTGTCGGCCACGAACGCCTTGACCTCGGGCGACTGGAAGGCCTTGACCAGCTTGGCCACCCACGGCTTGTCCTTGTCACCGGTGCGCACCGCGATCAGGTTCGCCCAGGGCCCGTGCGCATCCTCGATCGCGATGGCGTCGCGCGTGGGCACCAGGCCGGCCTGCATCGCGAAGTTGGTGTTGATCGCGCTGGCGTCGAGATCGTCCAGCGAGCGCGCCAGTTGCGCCGCCTCCAGTTGCACGATCTGCAGGCCCTTCGGGTTGTCGACGATGTCGGCC
>Ga0302157_10002138_pt1 | contig 23367 bp, 21 predicted proteins | sample I_Bog_N3_3_FD_193502 | JGI IMG/M metagenome (GOLD analysis project Ga0302157, IMG submission 193502) | Peat permafrost microbial communities from Stordalen Mire near Abisko, Sweden - I_Bog_N3_3 | ecosystem: Environmental > Terrestrial > Soil > Wetlands > Peat | place: Sweden: Abisko, Stordalen... | reverse complement strand
TCAGACGCACAAGGCCGACTCATTTTGGAGCCTGGGCCTATAAGTGGGCCTATATTCTCGGGTCCCTTGCTGTCGGACCCCGTCTCATCGTGCCTGGCAGGCGACTTGCGTGTCCGGCGATTCGTGCCTGAGTCCCGTAAATCGCTGGTTAGCAGTGAGTCCGATTCGGCCGCGCCTTCAATCTGCCGACCGTGTGATCGCTCGAGAGTCGCATACGTCTTTAAGGTACGACGCCGAGCAGCGTGGCGCCGTCCTCAGCCTCACTAGCTGAGACCGGAGGCAGAGTACAGAGCCACTTCACCCACGAGAATTTCGACCGAATCGTTGTTCAGGGGATTTCACTCTGGTGGGATCTCGGTACACGACACCCCGCCAGCGACCTCTCGGAAGTTGGCCAGATCGCCCCATTCGTCATGCTCGGCCAGCGGGTGTTCGTCGTAGGTCGCGTAGGCCGCATCGGCCTGAACAGAGCCATGGCACCCAGTTGGCGTTCGCAGCTTCGACAGCGGGCTCAACTGCTCAGGATCAGGCTTTGGTTCCATCCGTACCCGCCTTACTCGGGGACATTGAGCCTCGAAGCGATGGCTTCGACGTCGAGCGCCGTAGAGGCGATTTCCCACACCAGGTCGAACGCCTCGTCGTCGGACAGATCGGGTGCAAGGTCATTGAGGTCGAGAAACACCGTGGTCGCCAACCATGCGAGTCGTTTGTTTCCGTCGATGAGGGCGTGGTTGTTCGTGAGGGAGTGCAGGAGGGCCGCGGCCTTCAGGCTGAGGGAGGAATAGGCGTCTTCGCCAAATGCACTCGAGCGAGGCCTAGCGACTGCGGAGTCCAGGAGCCCGAGATCGCGCACTGGACCGACCCCGAGCTGTCGGACCAACTGCAGGATGTCCTCGAGTTCGAGGTACTCGACGCCGCTCACTCCGTTCCGAGCCGCTGGAGCACATCGCCCCAGCGCGCCGCCATCCGCTTTGCCGACGAGTCAACTCGGCTGGAATGCCCGGATCGCTCGTACCGCTCGAGCACCGCACGCCGGATGACTTCCTGCTTCGACGTGCCTTCCGTCTCAGCGAGCGCGTCGAGCGCTCGCTCGAGTTGTTCGTCGGTGCGGACCGTGAGTGCCATGATCAAATGGTATCAGCCTGATACCACACACTGGGCAGGCGGTTCAGGACCGCTACCTGCGTCAGGGTCTCCTGTCATCAGCTTCTGAAGCTGCGGTCGACGTGCACCTGAACGCGTCACACCGAGCCCATACGATCCGTGCCATGGGCGACTCGTGGACAGTTGCGCTTGTTGGGCACGGATCGTCACCGCTGATCATCCACGTTCCCCACTCGGCAACCTGGATTCCAGACACCGAGCGATCGGACCTACAGCTGGACGATGGCGAACTCGCTGAAGAGCTGGCGAAGATGACGGACTGGTTCACCGACCGGATGGCATTCGATGCGCTTGCGCGAGCGGATGTCGCTGCAGCCGTATTCGTGAATCGGGCGTCCAGGCTGCTCATCGACCCCGAGAGATTCCTCGGCGAGGACGAACTGATGCTGAGTGTTGGCATGGGTCCGGTCTACCGAACGGCGTCCAATCGAGGCGTTCTGCGATTGCCGGATCCCATCCGTGACGACCTGCTCATTGACCAGTACTTCCTGCCATATGCGGCGGCGTTCACCGACCTCGTCGACCAGACCCTGGCGGACCACCGGCGAGCCGACATCATCGATCTGCACTCGTTTCCGAGTAGCCCGCTCCCGTATGAGCTCCATCCGAACGCGGCTCGGCCGGGTATCTGCATCGGTACCGATCCGTTCCACACTCCGCCGGAACTCGAGTTCGCCGCCCTCGAGGTATTCACATCTGACGCCTGGGATGTCGGGATCAACTCGCCATTCGCTGGGACCTATGTCCCGCTGGCTCACTACGCTCGGACGGCCAGCGTGCGATCCGTGATGGTCGAAGTCCGCCGCGATCTCTACCAGCTAGAACCAGGAGGACCCGTCCACTCGGGATACGACCTCGTGGTCGACCACCTGGCCGGCTTGATCCGCCGACTCAGCCAACTCGTCACCTGAACGGTCCAGTCCTCAGTCTGCCGGGCTCGGCCCACGTGCACGAGAACTACCCTCAGCGCGGCCATCTCAGGACGGTCCGCAGCGACCTGGGTCCGCTCCCTCCCGTCTGGTCGTTCAGGCCCTCATCCTTGTGACCCTCTCGGCCCGATAGGACCCGATCAGTTCCGGCCTGATGTGGAACATCGAGGCGAGTTGTTCGAACGACATCCCATCGTCGATCGCCTCACAGATGAGCAACTGCCGCAGCCGGTGGCGGGCGTCGAAGAGTTCCGTCATGGCGGCATCAGCTGCCTGTTGCGCTTCGAAGACGAAGATCGCCCGCAGTGCGTCGGCGGTCGTAGCGCCATCAGCCAACATGTCCAGTCCCCGCTCGATGAGTTCGCTGTTCTCCTGCAGGCGGTCGCTCATGGCGCGATTGGATTCCGCCAGTTGCCGGAGCGCTTCGATCACGGGGGAGTCTGATCGGTTCACCATCTTGTACCTGGGTGTTGGAGTCGCCTGGACCTCGTCGGGGTCCACGTTCACTATCGGACAGGGGCCACCGGAAGTTGAGGGCCGGTGATCTGGGCGCCGACACGACTGCCCCGAGTTACGAGACAGGTCAACGGACCAGTGGACAGACACGTGTCGTCGAACGCATCCTCCAACCTGACGGTGGGTCTCCGAGCGCCTCGTCTCAGCACACCAGCGGGCCATCCGTCCGATGGAGTACGGGGACGCCAACCGATTCCCGGAACGCCGGACCAGCGCGGGAGTCCGATCCACACCTTCCGAAGTTGGGTTCTGGTCAGGCGGGAGCGGGTCAGCTCGGGCTACCCCGATACCTGACCGAAGGGGTAGCTGGTGCCGGACGACGCCACCACGTTGTAGCCCGCCTGCGGCGAGTCGAAGATGCCGACGGTGTCGCCGGCGCCGGCCTTGCCGACGGCTGATCCCGCGAAGCCGGCGTCGCCGAAGTTGAAGACACCGCCGTCGGAGGCGACCAGCCAGTAGCCCTGTCCGTCCTGCGAGGACGCGAGCCCGATGACCGGCTGATTGAGGGGCCTGCCCCCCATGGAGCCGTGGAACGTCGCCGTCCCGAAGCTGAAGACGCCACCGTCGGAGGCGACCAGCCAGTAGCCGCCGCCGTCCGGCGGGGCCGAGATGCCGACGATCGGCTGGTTGAGGTGGGTACCTCCCATGGAGCCGTAGAAGGCCGCGTCACCGAACCCGAAGACGCCACCGTCGGACGCCACCAGCCAGTAGCCGGCTCCGTCGGGAGTCGCCGTGACGTCGACGACCGGCTGGTTGAGGGGCTTGCCCGCCATGGAGCCGTGGAACGACGCATCGCCGAAGGCGAAGACGCCACCGTCCGAGGCGACCAGCCAGTACCCGTCACCGTCGGCCGTGGCGGCGATGGCGACGATCGGGCTGTTGAGTGGCTTGCCGACCATCGATCCGTACGCCTTCGCCGTTCCGTAGGGCGTGACCGCACCGGAGGACGACACCACCCAGTAGCCCTTGCCATCAGGTGTGGCGGCCACGGCCGCCCCGCCGGACGAGTTGCCCGTGGGCACGGCTGCGGCTGCCCACGTGTCGTTGCCACTGCCACCGAACATCACGATCTGGTTCGATCCGGCATCGTCGGCCATCGCCAAGGTGTCACGGGCGGGAGGACTGTCCGTGCACGGCAAGGCGATGTCACCACAACCGGGATCGGTGGCATCGTCGAGCTGCGTCCAGATGGTGCCGTTCCACCCCCAGGTGTCGTTGTACTCGTGGTCCCCGAAGCGGTTCATCCCGCCGTAGATCACGACCTCGCGCAGTGCGGGGTCGTAGGCCATCCCGTAGCCGACACGTCCCGGCGGACTCGAGGGGCACGGATCCAGCGTCGGGTAGGACTCGCCACACCCTGCGTTGGCGCCGTTCCCGTCGTCCACCTGGTGCCAACCGGTCCCGTTCCACAGCCATGTGGCATTGGTGCCGTCGGCCACCCCGTCGGTCACCTCGCCACCCCAGAGGACGAGCTGCTGGGTCGCCGGATCGAAGGCCATCTGCGCCACGTTCCGCCCGGGTGGTGCATCGGGACAGGTTCGGAGGCAGCCCGGCGACCCGGCGTCGGCCACCTGTGCCCAGGAATAGGTGCCACCCCGGTACGAGAGGACCCAGGTGTCGTTGAAGTTGGCTCCCGGGTAGGTCCCGCCCCCGAAGAGGACCATCTGGCCGGTCGCGGTGTCGTACGCCATCTGCGACCCGTAGCTGCCGGGCGGGCTGTTCGGGCACGCCGTCGTGCAGCCCGGCGAGCCACCGTCGGCCACCTGCGTCCAGATGATTCCGTTCCACGCCCACGTGTCGTTGTCGTCGTTGCTCCCGAAGATGACGATGGCCTGCGACGCGGGGTCGTAGGCCATGCCGAAGGTGTTCTTCGATGGCGGGCTGTCGGTGCAGGTGGTGGTGCACCCCGGGTCGCCGCTGTCGTCGACCTGGGACCACGCCGTGCCACTCCACACCCAGGTCGAGTTGCCGCCGGAGCTGAAGAGGACCAGTTGGTGCGTCGCCGGGTCGTACGCCATCGATGCGCCCGGTCCACCGGCGGGCGATGCGGTGCACGGGGTGGCACCCGACCCACAACCGGCGGGATGGACCGCGACCTGCGTCCACGTCAGCCCCCCGGCTGGAGCACCCGCGGAGCTCGTGCCGGACAGGGCCACCAGTCCCGACACACTCAGCACGGCGGTCATCGCCAGACCGACCAGTCGACGAGTCCTCATGTCGGTACCTCCCGCTCACTCCGGTCCCACGCCACCGGATACCTGGCAGGCTACCGATGGCACCCATCAGTTCTGGGGATGGGCGGCGGCCCGAGTCGGGATCGTGGCACGAGTGCCGGCCACGGACGTCCGGCCGTGTCCTCCGCTTCCGACGTCGAGGGCCACGAGCTGGAATCGAGCCCCACTGCCGGTGCCGCCGTCACGCCCTGGTCGTTCTACGCCGAGCCGAGTTCATCGGGATCGTCCCCGGTGGTTCCCGTGTCGGCCGGGTCGGCCGATCCATCGGTGGCCGTGGTGTCGATGATCTCGCCGGAAACGGCACCGCTGAAGGGTCCGCCGTCGGTGGACATCCCTCCGAACCGCCAGAGGAAGGCTCGCTGAGCGGCATCCCGTCGCGCCCTGCGCTTGGGACTGAGCGCCAAGAGCAGTCGGTCGACCGCCCAGGCGATCAGGCCGACGACGACGAAGGCGGCCACGATGGCCAGAACGATGAAGCCGACGGAGAACACGAGAACGACCACCCCGGCCAGCACGACGAGGCCGACGATGGTGCTGAGGCACCCGACCCCTCCGGGTGCGCGCTCGTAGCTGGGCATCCTCCGATCATCCCACTCGGGCACCACCGGCACGTCCCGGTCCGAACCGGGACACCAGAACGTCGGGGAACTCAGCTACCCCAGCTGTGGAGTCGGCTATCCCCACGGACCTCCGTCAGGACTCCGCCCGATCGACCTGGCGCCGAGCCCACACCTTGATCCCTTCCGGCACCTCGGCGGTCTCGAGGAGACGCCGGATGGCCCGGGTGTCATGAGAATCCAGTGTGTCGGCGAACGACGACGTCGTCATCCCGTGGGTCGGCCGGGACAGGAGGGAGATCCCGTCCCCCACACCCACGTCGCCGGCCTCCAGGATGCGCAGGTAGACACCGAAGCGACGGGCACGGTCGAACTCCTGCACGAATCCGGCATCCCCCATGCGGATCCCGAGTTTGAAGCAGGGCTGCCGTGTCTGCGCCACCTGGAGTACCGCCGTCCCGATGGCCCAGACCTCGCCGATGACGACGCGGTCCAACTCGAGGCCCTCGGTCGTGAGGTTCTCACCGAACGTACCCGGGGCGAGCGGAGCGCCGAGCCGTTCCTCCCACCAGTGGTAGTCCTCGGCGGCGTAGGCGTACACGGCCTTGTCGGGTCCACCGTGCACACGCAGATCGGCCTGCCGATCGCCGGCCAGATTGTCGTGTTCGACCGCCACCCGCTGGTCGGTGGGTTCCTTCCAGATGGCCGTCCGTACGGTCCTCCCGGCCCATTCGACGTCACGGGGCATGCCGACGTTCACCGAGATGACCGAGCCGACAGTTGTCGCTTCCCGCTGTCCGATCGTCATGTGCGCCTCCGGTACCCGCAGCCGTGGGAACTACTCCGTGCGTCGATCCTGCCGGAAGGACACTGTACCGATCCACCTGCCGGTCACGAGGTCGACCGGCAGTTACAGTCCGGACGATGGGGCGAGCGGCCCATCAGCACGTGGCGAAGGCGGTGACCATGTACGACGCCCGGCCGGCGACCGTCCGGGAGCTCTGGCGCTTTCCGGTGAAGTCGATGCAGGGTGAGCCCGTCTACTCCTCGGAGGTCACCTCCGTGGGTCTCGTCGGCGACCGGGCCTACGCCGTGATCGATGCCCGGACCGGCAGGGTGGGAAGTGCCAAGCACCCACGACTGTGGAGCGGTCTCCTGCAGTGCGTTGCCCGCTACGACACCTCTCCGGTGCTCGGCGCACCCTTGCCGGCGGTCACCATCACCCTGCCGGACGGCGGAGAGACGGGTAGCGGCGACCCGGAGGTCGATCGGCGGCTGTCGGATCTTCTCGGTCGCCCGGTGCGCCTGACGACGGTGGCCCCCGACGGGAGCGCCTATCTGGCCGTGTGGCCGGATCTGGACGGTGTCATTCCCGACGACTACCTCCAGCAGGTCTCGGTCGACGCACCGGAGCCCGAGGGGACCCTCACCGAGCTCTCCCTCGCACTGGCTTCCCCGCCGGGGACCTTCTTCGACGTCGCGGCGCTGCATGTGGTCTGTGCCGGGACACTGCGCCACCTCACCGACGTGCGACCCCAGCAGCGGTTCGACGTCCAGCGTTTCCGGCCGAACATCGTGATCGAGTCCGTCGATCCGCCCTTCGCCGAAAACACGTGGTCGGGTGCCACCGTACGGTTCGGGACCGCGCTGCGGGCGACGGTCCTGCTCCCGACGATGCGATGCATCATGACGACGCTCGCCCAGGGTGACCTGCCCCGGGACAACGAGGTTCTGCGGACGATCAGCAGCCTCAACCGGCTGGAGATCCCGGGACTCGGGACCTGGTCGTGCGTGGGCGCCTACGCCGCCGTGTCCGAGCCCGGCACGGTGCGGGTCGGCGACGAGGTCGTCATCGACCGGCCGGCCGACGACGTGCCCTCGTACGATGCGTAGTGCCGCCTCAGGGCCCTGCTCCCCTGGAACGACGGACTCCGAGGGAGCTTCGGTCGCTATCGCTCCTTCAATTGGTCGCTACCGCTCCTGCAATTGAGCGAGGACGACGTCGTGATCCGACCCGTCCAAGCTGGCGGTGATCCCGATCCCGGGTCGCTCCCCGGCGACCGGGCGCCGGAACACCGTGAGCTCGAACCGGTCGTTGTGCAGAACGGAAGCGGAATCGGACTCCGACGCGGACTCGAATCCGTCGACCGCCACCAGGCCCTGTGTCCAACCGCCGCCGTGGATGCGGACGTTGCTCGGCGCCACGACCAGTCCCCCGTCGGCAGGGAACATGTTGAGCGCCTCACCCTGACCCGTCAGGGCGAAGGCCGCCAGCATGAGGACGTACACCGGATCACCGAGCCCGTCGTAGACCCAGCGGGTACCGAGCACCGAGTGCTCGGTCGTCGTGATGAGCGCGTCCTCGGCGCCGGCCAGGGGTGCGTCGCGGTAGGTGAGCGGGACCTGGAACAACACGTCGCCCGCGGTGACGAGGTGGGTCTCCAGACCGACGCGCCCCTCGGGATCGTCGAATCGGAACGACCCGACGATCCCGATCGGGTCCGCGGACGGAGGACCCCACGGACGGGACGGCAGCCACCCCGCGACGATCTCCGCTTTCGACGGGGTGATCGTGGCGTGGTGCAGGACGGCCATGATCAGCTCCCGCCACCGACGGCCTCGAGGGTGGCGTGGATCAGGTCGGCGCTGCGGCTGTCCCCGGTCGCTCCGAGGCTCATCCGGTTCATCACGTAGCCGACGCCGAGCTCGAGGTCAGGATCGGCCCACCCGACGGACCCACCCATGCCGAAGTGGCCGAAGGAGCGGGGTCCCCCCAGTCCGGCGAGGGCGATGACGCCGACGTGCAGCATGAAGCCCATCCCCCACTGGATGTCCATGCCGAGGAGCACGCGGTCGGGTCCTGCCGTCTGCTGGACGAGCGCCTTGTCCACCTGGTCGGCGCTGAGCACCCGGAAGGGAGTGCCGTCCGACCCGGCCACCTCTCCGACGCAGGCTCCGTAGACGCGGGCGAGGGACCGGGCGTCGCAGATGCCGTTCGCCGCCGGTATCTCGGCGGCATGGAGCCTCGGATCCTGCCAGACCTCCTCTGCGGAGAACGCTCCACCGGGAGCACCCAACGCCTTCGTGAGCGCTCCGTCCGGACCCAGGTAGGGGGCGAGCTGGGCCATGAGCTCCTGCATCGCCGGATCGGCGTCGGATCCCGATCCGAGACTGCCGAGCGCGTCGAGGGGGCTCCCGTCCGCGCCGGGCACGAGGCGGGCGACACGGTGCTCCTCGGAGGCGGGTAGTCCGACATACCAGTCGGCGTCGAGCGGTCCGGCGATCTCGTCGCGGAAGTACGTGCCGAGCGAGCGTCCGGTGATCCGTCGCACCACCTCCCCCACCAGGTAGCCGAAGGTGACCGCGTGATAGCCGTGGTCCGTCCCGGGCTCCCACACGGGGGACTGCCGGGCCAGCGCCTCGACGACCGGGTCCCACGTGATGGCCTCCTCGAAGGACATCGTTCCGTCGATCCACGGCAGCCCGGCCCGGTGGCCCAGGAGGTCACCGACGGTGACGGCATCCTTGCCGGACTGGCCGAACTCGGGCCAGTACCGGACGACCGGAGCATCCACATCGAGCAGTCCCTGCTCGGCCAGTCGGTTGGCGCACATGGCGGTGGCGCCCTTGGTCGTCGAGTACGTCAGGACCATCGTGTCCTCGTCCCACGGGCGCCCGGTCGTCGTGTCGGCGACACCACCCCAGAGGTCCACCACCTTCTGTCCGCGGTGGTAGGCGGCGAACGCCGCCCCGTCCTCGGCTCCCTTGTCGAAGTTGCCCCGGAATGCGTCGCGGACGCCCTCGAAGCCCGGGGCGGTCCAACCGTTGATCGTCGTCATGCCCCGATCATTGTCGACAGGGGCACCGGTGCGCCGGGTTCCTCACCCGGGGTCGGACAGGTCCGTTCAGACCGTGACGAGTTCGGTGTGACGTGCGAGGACCTCGAAATCCTCATCCGAGTGGAGGACGGGCACGTTCGAGGCGATGGCGATCGCGGCGATGAGGCAGTCGATCAGCTTGCGGGGTGTCTCGCCCTGCCGGCGGCAGCTCCGGTACAGCGCAGCGGCCTCCTCGAAGGCAGCGGACTCGGTCCGCAACAGCGTCGCCCGGCCGAGCAGCCGTCGCAGACCGGAGAGATGCCGGTCGTCACGAGCTCCGGCGAGGATCTCCATCCGGACCGGTTCGCACACGGCGATGTCCGTCGCCAGGAGGTCGTCCACGCGGAGGCACGTGGGACTACCGGTGTTCCGCAGGAACTCGATCCACGCCGAGGAGTCGATCAGGATCACGAGGTACGGCCGGAGCGGAGCTCCTCCAGGTCGCCGTCCCACCCGGAACCACGCATCGCCCGGGCGTCATCGACCGACAGCGCCTCGGCGGCCACCAGGCGCAGCGCCAGATTCACGGCCTCCCGCTTCGTCGACAGGTTGTAGCGCTGCATCACCACCCGACAGGCGTCATCATCGACGTCGATGTTTGTGCGTCCCATACACCAACGATACACCTCGCCGTGCGGTTCCGTTCGGTTGCAGGTCAACCGCCCGATCAGCTCAGTCGAGTTCCTTCAGCACCTCACCGATGATCTTGGTGGTCTCGTGCGCGGGTAACGGCTCGCCGCCTTCGGCTTCCGCCACTTCCGCGGAGAAGGCCTCGACCGAGTGGACACCACCGACCAGCACGTGGCGGAGGGCCTCCGCACTCGCCTCAGGGTCGTCGAGCGACTCGATCGCCGGAGCGACGGCATGATCCGGCGAGTCGGCCACGGTATGGACGAGCGTCATCGCCTCCTCCCTACCGCTGGCCGTCGAGACGGCCAGCTCACGATCGGGGTCCTGCTGCCGGTCCCATTCGGCCAGCGCCTCGTCGTACCCGCCCTCACCGGGATGGAGCAGCCGGGTGGTCGGACCCGACTCCGCCTGGGATGCATCGGCCTCAGCCGTGGTGGTCGCATCGCCTCCGTCCTCGTCGGCGTGCCTCCGCTCGGGCGCTACGGGCACGAGAAGCGTGCCGTCACTGTTCCGTTCGATGTCCATGTGCAGGACCCCCAGGGTCTCGTGCGTGCGCGGTTGTCACTTCCAGGTCTACCCCCTACCCGCCTTCGGCCGACCGAACCTCGAGGAGCAGTGTCGTACCCCTGGGTGGACGGAGGGTCGGACGTCTGCATCGTCCGCCGGGGAGGCGTCCGGGGTGTGATCGGCACCAGGAAACCCCAAACCCTTATGCGGAGCTCACGGATTCCTCACATCTGCCCCTCATAGTGGGGTGTGCCGTCGAGGGGCGGAAGGTACGCCGACCGGGCGTACGCGAGGTAAAGGAGCCACATCATGATTCGCAAGATCATCGCCGGTACAGCACTGGCCGGAGCATTGACGCTGGGTATGGCGGGGGCGGCCGGTGCCGCAACCGCACCCACGGGCACCACGGGCACCACGGCGATCACGCCGTCGACGACCGTGTGCTCGCTGCTCCCGAACATCGAGGCCCGCGTGCACAAGGTGGAGGCCCGTCTGGCCGCCGAACTGCCCAAGGCCCAGGCCGCTGAAGCCAAGGCCAAGGCGGCGGGCCACACCGTCCGGGCCGATCGCATCGCCAAGCGGATCGCCAAGATCCAGAGCCGGGAGGGCAAGGTCAACGCCCGGGTGGCCCGGCTGAGTGCCGCCTGTTCGACCAACGGCTGAGCGCTCCGGACGGGCCTCGACCGGCGGATCGCCGGTCACTGATGCAACGTGTCGAACCCCTTGGCGCAGGCCGAGGGGTTCGGCGCGTCCGGGCCGGTGCCTCGGAAGCCGATCCGGCGACAGTGGCCCCCTCCCGAGGTGCCCCACTCCCTCTGCGTGCGCGAGGTCACACCGTCGGCGGCGCCGGCGCCCGGCGGAGCTGGACGACGAGCCGGGTCCCGTGGCCGTCGGCCAGAGGCGACTCGGCGTGCACGGTGGCGCCCATGGCCGCGGCGAGCTCGGAGACGATGGCGAGCCCGAGCCCGGAGCCGGTGCCCCTCCCGGGTGCCCGGTCCGAGGTGACGTAGCGCTCGAAGACCCGGGTCAGCTGGTCGGGCGGGATGCCGGAACCGTCGTCGTCCACCCACAGCACGGCCCCGTCCGGCCCGCCGGCCACGCCGACCACCACCCGGCTGGCGGCGAAGGACGCGGCGTTCTCGACCAGGTTCGCCACGATCTGGCCCAGGCGGTCGCTGTCGGCCGACACCGGGGTCACCACTTCGGAGCCCGGGGCGAGGTCGAAGGCGAGACCCAGCTCGGCCGCCCGGGGCCGGAACCCGTCCACGACCCGCCGGACCACGTCGGCGGCGTCGACCTCCCGGATGGTGAGCGAGAACCGGTCGGCCTCCAGCCGCGCCAGGTCGAGCAGGTCCTGGACCAGCCGCTCGAGGCGCCGGGCCTCGTGGCTGATGACGCCCGCGGCCGACACGGGGTCGTCGGTGGCCCCGTCGAGGACGGCCTCGGCGTACCCACGGATCGAGGTCAGGGGCGTGCGCAGCTCATGGGACACCGACAGGAGGAACTGACGTTCCTGTTCCCGGGCACGGACCAGGTTGTCCCCCATGGCGTTGATGGACGCAGCGAGCTGGCGGAACTCCGGGTCCTCGCGTTGGCGGACCGGCACCCGGGCGTCGAGGTCGCCCGCGGCGATCCGTCCGGTGGTCTCCACGGCCTCGTGGACCGGTCGGGTGAACCGGCGGGCGAGCAGCGCGGCGACCAGTGCCGCGGCCAGGACGGCCAGCACCGCCACCAGCACGAAGTAGCGGAGTCCGTTGGCCAGACTGTGGATCTGGCGGGTCACGACGACCACGGGCGTGCCGGCCGTCCGGGCATCGAGCGGGGTGGGCACGGCCGAGTACGCCAACAGCGAGCTCGTGTGACCGGTGACCTGCTTCCCGGCCAGCAGTGACGCCGGATGGACCTGGTCGACGGTCAGGCCGCCACCAAGCGTGCCGGTGACCGTCCCGTCCGGAGCGAGCAGGACGAACCGGACCGAGGTGAAGTCGCCGGAGCTGGCGACCACCGCGAGCTCCCGGCGGAACGCGAGCCGGGTGAGGTCCGCCTTCTTGCTGAAGGTGGACGAGATGGCCCGTGCCTCACCGGCGAGCTCCTGCTGGGCCGTCTGGACCGTCGCCCTGCGGATCAGCACGTAGCTGCCCACGCTGCTCGCCGCCACGGTGACCACCACCAGGACGATGATGGCGACGGTCAGGCGTGCCCTCATCCGAGTCGGTAGCCGACGCCCCACACCGTGGCGAGCGGCAGGTGGGTACCGAACTTCTTGCGCAACTGGCTGACGTGGACGTCGACCGTGCGCTCGTCGCCGTACCAGTCGGCACCCCACACGCCGTCGAGCAGCTGCTGGCGGGACAGGGCCAGCCCCTGGTTGTCGATGAAGAAGGCCAGGAGGTCGAACTCCCGGGTGGCGAGCGGGACCACCTCGCCGTCGATCTGGACCTCGCGCCGGCCGGTGTCGACCACCACGGGCCCGAACCGGGTGACGGGCTCGGCGGCCGGCGTGGGTCCGGCGGTGCGGCGGAGGATGGCGTGCACCCGGGCTACGAGCTCGCGGGTGCTGAACGGCTTGGTCACGTAGTCGTCGGCTCCGAGCTCGAGACCGATGATCCGGTCCACCTCGTCGTCACGGGCACTGAGGACGAGTACGGGGACGGCCGGGGTCCGCACCGACAGCGCCCGACAGACGTCGAGCCCGTCGAGCGCGCCCGGAAGCCCGATGTCGACGATCGCCAACGACGGCCGCTCCCGGTCGATCACGGCGAGGCCGGCCTCGGCGTCGTCGGCCTGGAGCACCCGGAATCCGTCCCGTCGCAGATACATGGCCACCAGGTCGCTGATGTGGTGGTCGTCCTCGATCACCACCACGCACTGGTCGGGGTTGGCCATCCGCCCAGCCTTCCACGACGGGGACCGGACGCGTCGCCGACGTTAGGGAAGTGTGAGGACGCTCCCGCCGGACGACGACCGGTCGCCGGCACCGGATCCGGCCCGGCCGGCCCACCCCGGTCCATCCGTGTCGACGACCCGGGCTGGTGGGCGCTACCGGACCACTCAGAGTGCGGCGTGGGGATCGGGCCGGGTGGCCGAGGTCCAGCTCACACCGACGCACATCTCGTCCGTCGATCCGTCGCCCCACGTCACGAAGTGCGGTGCGACCTTGCGCAGCACGGGGAGCTCCTGGGCCAGGGTCGGGTCGTAGGTACAGGTGATCTGCACCGGCTCGCCCTTGGTCACCGGGACCGGTGTCGCCAGGTTGTAGGCGCGCTGGTGGTGGAAGTCGTAATCGGGTACGTCGAGCACCGTCTTCGCCTCCGGTGTCCCGGGGTTCAGCACCATCGTGAATCCCACCCCGAGCAGGTGCATGTGCGGCGCGACCCGCACCAGGTAGCCACCCGACTGCAGCGGCGCGGTGCACGACGTCGAATCACCTTCCGGCGGGTCCGACGGATTCCGGCCGCACAGCGCCTCGATCCCGTCGACCACGAGCACCGCGTCGGCGCCGAACCGCTGACCCTGGTTCGCCAGTGACGCCGCGCGGCTGCAGAGCGGTCCGGTCACGCCCGCCGGGCAGGGGATGTCGGGTGCCGCCTCGAACGACTGGACGTGGAGGGGGAGCACCGGGGCCGACAGCGGGACCGTGTGCAGCACCAGTGAGTTCTCCACCGGCTTGTCACCGACGAGCAGGTTGTAGTGCACCTGCATGATCACCATGCTGCCCGCGGGGATCTCGAATCCGGTTCCCCTGGGGAAGCGCACGGGACCCGAGCCCGGTGACCAGTTGCTCAACAGGGTGGTCTACGCGAAGTCGGACAACGGGGAGTTCGGGAGCGTCCCCTCGCCGAAGCACGTCCACCCCTTCGTGAACACCTCGTCCCGCCTGGCCTGGGCCACGAGCGATTTCGGGAGCAGGAACAGCGCCGCGTGGTGGTCCTCGACGCTCCCGGGGAAGAACTGGCTCGAGACGATGTACGAGTTGTGTCTGACGTGCGGATCCAGCACGTTGCAGTGGTAGTCGTCCGTCGCGCCGGCCGGTGCCTTCGGCCTGTAGGTCGAGGACTTCAACCAGATCGACGTCACGTGCACCTTCGATCCGGGCGTCGCCGCCGTCGCCGGTGACGCCGTCAGACACGTGGCCACAGCGACCGCGCCGACCACGAGAAGAACTACCAGACGTCCCCGCACCGGCCCAACGTAACCCGCCGGTCACCCCGGCGCTCGCCGCACGCCCCGTGGTCCGGATCCGACGCCTCCGACCCCCCTCGTCAGCTGTCGGTCGCCGGGTGGATCGACACGCCGAGCGAGGTGGCGAGCGCCTGGTCGAACCGGGAACGGATCGCCTCCACATCCTCGGGGACGGGGTCGAAGGACGCTGACGACCGGTGCAGTGCCCGGCGGGTGGATCGTGGAGCTCCGGTCACCCGGGCGTCGTCGGACAGCGGTCGCCGCAGCACCGCACGGAGGCGTCGTCCGACGGCCGGGCGCCGCCCCGCGGGCAGCGCGGCCAGCCGACCGGCGGTCGCCACCAGAGCGTCCAGATCGGCGACCAGCTGGGGGAGGCGGATGACGAAGGGTTCGCGGATGCGGCACTCGTCGACCGCATCCGAGGCCCTCCGGAGGTTCTGGGCCACACCTCCGGGTACGAGCCACCGCCACGGGCCCACGGCCCGGCACGCCTCCACGACCACCCTGGCCGCCAGGGCGTCGACCATCGGGTCGTCGTGACGCGGGTCCACGACCGCCAGCTCCTCGGCGCGGCGTACCGCACGACGGGCCTCGGCCGCCCTGCCGAGCCGTCCCGCGGTGCGGGCCCGACGCGCCCAGGCCGCGGCGAACGCCGGGTCCGCCCGGGTGGCGCGGCGGAGCGCCCCGAGCATCTCGCCCGCCTCCAGCTCGTCGGCGTAGACGTCGGCCCACCAACAGGCGTCCCGGGCCACGAACGGCAGCAGGAACGGACGGTCCGATCCCGCCGCCTCCATGGCATCCAGCGAAGCCTCGAGGGGCGACCGGTCCGTGCTCTCGGGGCACAACTCGTCGCACCGGGTGACCGTGCCGCAACCGAGCATGGCGGCGAAACCGCTGAAGGCGCTGCGCGGTGGGCCGACGATCCGGTCGCACGTCGACAGCAGCAGGATCTCGGCGAAGGCCCGCTGGACCTCCGTCAACCCGTCGAAGCCCGGGAACACGTCGCCGGCCAGTCGGACGTCGCCGTAGCGGGAACGCAGCCACGCGGCGTAGCGGGGGTGGTCCGAGCACAGCAGCACGGGTGAACCCTCCTGGCGGCACTCGGCCAGCGCCGCGGCGAGGCAGGACGTCGGCAGGTACTTCTCGTGCCACATGCCGTTGCGCCACGGACCGACGATCGTGTCCCCGGCGCGGACGTGGACGCCGGTCCAGCGCTCCCCCCGCGTCCACGTGCGGCAGAACTCGATGACCGGTCGGAGCTCGTCGGCCCACACCACCTCGTCGAAGGCGCGACGCAGGCGTACACGCGCCAGGTCCTCGTCCTCCACCTGGGCCGTCAGGAGCTCGAACGGCCCGGGGACGTCGAAGAACGGTGACTGCTCCGCGTGGAAGGTGACCAGGTCGTCGAGAACCACGAACGCAGTGGACATGTCGCCGCAGGGGATGGCCGTGCGACCGTCGAGGTCGCTCTCCTCGAGTCCGTGTTCCGCCAGGAACGACGGTGCGAACAGCTGGAGGGGATGACTGACCGAGTCGTCCCTGCTCGGCGGCCACACGAACCCGAACCGCCAGCCGTACAGGTCGGCGACGGCCATGGCATTGGCGAGGGTCCCCAGCCGTCCGGCCAGCTGGTCGAACCTCCGGGCGACGACCTCTGGTCCGCTCACCCCTGGCCGGTGCGCTGCTCGCACCACGCGACGAGCTCCCGGAGCCCCGTCTCGAGGCGGATGGACGGTGAGAACCCGAACGCCTCCTGGGCGCGACCCGGGTCGAGGCGTCGTCGGGCCTGTCCATTCGGCTGCGAGCGGTCCCACCCGATGACCCCCGAATAGCCGATCAATCCGGCGAGGACGTCCGCCAGCTCCCGGATCGAGATCTCGGAGCCCGAGGACACGTTGACCGGCTCGGCCCCGTCGTAGCCGGCCAGGGCCAACCGGCAGGCCCGGGCTGCGTCGCGCACGTGCAGGAAATCACGGGTGGGGCTCCCGTCCCCCCAGAGCGTCACCTCCCGCTGGCCTGCGTCCCGCGCTTCCTGGAATCGCCGGATGAGCCCGGGGATGACGTGGCCGGTGTCGAGGTCGAAGTTGTCACCCGGGCCGTAGAGATTGGTCGGGATCAGGTAGATGATGTCGGACCCGTACTCCTGGCGGTACGCCTGGGCCTGGACGAGCAGCATGCGCTTGGCCAGTCCGTACGGCGCATTGGTGTCCTCGGGGTACCCGTCCCAGAGCTGCGACTCCCGGGTCGGCGTCGGCGCCGTACCGGGGTACGAGCAGGCGGTGCCCACCACCAGGACCTTGTCCACCCCCTGTTGCCGGCACGCCTCGAGCAGTTCGATGCCCATCACCGCGTTGTCGTAGAAGAACCGGCCCGGGTGCTGGCGGTTGGCCCCGATCCCACCGACCACCGCCGCCAGGTGCACGACGGCATCCGGCCGGGTGCGCCGGAGCAGGTCCGAGATCTCCGAGGTACGGCGCAGATCACCGTCGGCGCGGCCGACACCGACGACATCGACGCCGGACACTTCGAACTCGTCGACCACGTGGCGACCGAGGAACCCGGTGCCACCCGTCACGAGCACCCGGCGCCCTTCGAGCTGCATCCGAGCAGAGTACCGTCGCCGCGGCGGACGGCGACCAGCCGGTCCGACGCCGATCCGACGCGGCACCGGACCACGTCGTCGGAAGGCCGGCGGTTGAAGGGCCGGTGGAGCGATGGGATACTCGCCGCGCGGGCGCCGGTCCGCACGGCGACGGCGGTCGGGCCCGCGGCACCCCGGGCCGGTCCGGACGCGGAGAGCGGGAACCATGGCAGCGGACGCGGTCCGGAAGAAGGTGGCGATCCTCGGTGGCGGCGTGGGCGGCATGATGACCGCCTTCTGGCTCACCAGCACCCCGGAGCTCCGTGCGCGCTTCGAGGTCACCGTCCACCAGATGGGCTGGCGCCTCGGCGGCAAGGGGGCCAGCGGACGCAACGCCGCGATCGGCAACCGCATCGAGGAGCACGGGCTCCACATCTGGTTCGGCTTCTACGACAACGCCTTCTTCTCCATGCGCACGTGCTTCGACGAACTCGGGCGCACCGCGCCACGCAAGGCCGACTGTCCGATCCGCACGTTCGACGAGGCGTTCGCCCCCAATCCGACCATCGGCCTCTACGAGTACTACCGGGGCGCCTGGTACGCCCACCGCTTCGACACCCCCGAACGCCACCGACTCATCCCCCACGAGCTCGGCCGGGCCGATCCGCCGCCGTCGATCTGGCACATCGTGTCCAACGTCATCGAGTGGGCGCTGGACACCTGGCGTGACCTGCACAAGCACGCCGGACCGGCGGTGCACCACTTCCCCGCCGTGGCGGTCCACCACTTCCTCGGACTCGCCGAACACTTCGGGGTCGACCTCGGCGAGGTCGACGTCTACGTCCGCCCGCGCCTCGAGGCGTGGCTGAACGAGGTGGGCGGAGCCGTCGCCCCCTTCGTCCCTGCTCCGGCCGATACCCGGACGCCGATCGAGCACCTCGCCGAGCTGGTGGTGGCACCACTGGTCACCTTCAAGAACGAGCTGTGGACCCACGTGGTCAGCACCCGGTGTGACGACCCGGACTGGCGGGTGTTCTTCACCACGTTCGACACCTTCGTCACCGTGATCGCCGGCCTGCTGGAAGAGGACGTCCTGACCCGGGGGTTCACGTCCATCGACGGCGTCGAGCTCTCGCAGTTCCTGGCGGACCACGGCGCCAACCCGTTCACCCTCGAGCTCTCCCACTCGCCGTTCCTCCGTGGCTGGTACGACGCCGCATTCGCCTTCGACTGCACGGTCGATCCGCCGCAGGCCGATCTGGCGGCGGGCACCGGGATCCACGGCATCCTGCGGCTCATCGGCACCTACAAGCAGTACATCGCGTACAAGATGCGCGCCGGCATGGGCGACACCATCTTCGCCCCGCTCTACGAGGTGCTCAGCCAGCGGGGCGTGTCCTTCCGGTTCTTCCACCGGGCCGACGAGCTCGTCCTCGACGACGGGCCCGGCGGCGACGGCGGGGTGGTCGCCATCCGGCTGACCCGCCAGGCCGAGGTGAGCGGGGACCGGACGTACCGGCCCACGGTCGACATCGGTGGGCTGCCGTGTTGGCCGAGCGAACCGGACTGGGACCAGCTCGTCGACGGCGCCGCACTACGGAAGCAGGCCGTGGCCTTCGAGCACGGCCAGACCGCCCCGGCAGCCCCGGGGATCGAGCTCCGACGGGGGACGGACTTCGACCTCGTGGTCCTCGCCGTCCCGCCGGCCGCCCAGGAGGAACTGGGTGCGTCGCTGCGCGCACGCAGTCCCGCCTACGCCGCCATGCTGGACTCCACGAGGAGCGTCATGACCCAGGCGGCCCAGGTGTGGACGACCACGTCGCTCGCCCGACTCGGCGCGCAGTTCGGCGGTCCGGCCATCGCCACCAGCTTCGTCGAACCGGTGGACACCTACTGCGACATGTCCCACCTGCTCCCCCGCGAGACCTGGGGCACCGATCCCCCACTCGGCGTCGCCTACCTCTGCGGGGTGCTGAAGGACCAGGCGGACCAGACCGCGGCCGACCGTGCCGTGGCCGACTCGATCCTCGCCCTGCTGCGCGACCACGGAACGGTGCTGTGGCCGGGGGCGGCCGACACCTCCCATGCGTTCGACTGGGCCCACCTCTACGCCCCCGGCGTGGGGAACGACGCCCGGGCCCGGCTCGGGGCCCAGTACCTCCGCGCCAACGTGGTCCCGACGGAGCGCTACGTACGCACGCCGCCGGGGTCGACCGTCCACCGGCTGGCCCCCGACGCCCCGGCCACCGCGCCGCCGGGTCCCGACCACTGCCCGAATCTCTACCTGGCCGGCGACTGGACGCTCAACGGCATCAACGGCGGTTGCGTGGAGGCCGCGACGACGTCGGGCATGCTGGCGGCCCGGGCGATCGGGACCGTGCCGGGCGTGGCCCCTGCCGCGATCACAGGCGAGGACGCCAGCTGGTTGTCGAGGCCCGCGCCGTGAGCACCGGAGCCGGACCGCCCGTCCACCCGTACCTCGAGTACGGGGGGCTCACATCGATCCCCGGCCCCTTCCGCTGTTCCGACGCCAAGGTGGTCGTCATGCCCCTGAAGGCGGACCCCACCGCCCTCGACCACCTGTGTACGGCGGTGCTCGGGGCGCCCGCCGGCGGCCCGACCTACGCGCGGGTGGGCACGTTCGTCCTGCTCACCTTCGGCACCATGACCGTCCGGTCCGACTCCGACCGCACCTCGCCGCTGTTCGCCACCCGCTACGCCGACATGGGGTCGTCGCCCGAGTCCCACGTGGCCATCTGGGTGCCCGTCGTCGCCCGGGGTTCAGCGGATGCATCGGCGTCCGCCGTACCGGATGACCGCTACCTCGTCTTCGTGCCGGTCATGTGGGTCGACAATCCCGTCTCGCTCGTCGGAGGACGCGAGATCTACGGCATCGCCAAGCAGTGGGGCGGCATCGACATCAGTCCCGATCGCCGGCGCTGCAAATTGCAGGTCTACGGGGGTGGGTTCGGCGCCACCAGCCGGTCGACGCTGCACCCGCTGCTCGACATCACCCCCGGGACGGGCGTGCACCCGCTACAGATGGCCGACCTGGCCGCCGAACAGGCCCGGCAGCTGGCCCGGGACGGTCTGGCCAAGCTGGTCGCCGGCGAGATGGACCTGCCCGACGGGGCGTTGTTCCACTCGATGGTGTCCGCCCTCGTCGGTCACCAGCTCTCCCAGGTCGCCGTCCGGCAGTTCCGGATCCCGGACCGCGACGGGGCCGACGGGTCGGCCCCCGAGCTGGTCGGACTCACGAGCCGGTTCACGTCCCTCGATCCCGAGTTCCTCGGCCACGGCTTCCACGTGTCGGTCGCCCAGTTGGCGAGCCACCCGCTGCGCACGATGTTCGGCATCCAGACCCAGACGGCACCGTTCGGCATCGAGGTGTCTCCCGACTTCACCCTGTCGGCGCACTGATCCGCCGCGCCGACCGGTCGTCGGTCGCGTGTCCCTCAGCCGCGGACGAGGACGGCGGCCAGATCGGTCGCCCGGCGCTCCACCGTGGCGAAACCGTGCCGGCCGGCGAGCTCCCGGGCGAGGTCGACCCGTCGGACGGCCTCCTCCAGGTCACCGGGGCCACAGCGCAGTCGGAGCATCCGGGCCAACTCGAGGTGCGACCGGGCCTCGAAGAACGGTGCCCCGAGGCGCTCGTGTACCTCGCTCCCCCGGACCAGCAGCCGCTCGGCCTCGTCGAAGCGACCGAGCACGGCCCACAGCGCACCCCGGTAGTGGTCGAGCGATCCGAAGATGTCGACGCCGTTGCACACGACCTGGTCCACGAATCCGTCGAGGCGGCCGAGCAGGATCTCGGCCGCCGGTCGGTCGGCCGTCTGGATGGCCACCTCGGCCCACATCACGATGGTCGTGGCGGCCAGGGGGTCGAACGGGTGGGCGAAGTCGATCGCCGCCTCGGCCGCCAGCAGCGCCCGCGCGTCGTCGGTCCGACCGAGGTCGGCGTAGATCCGCGCCAACGCGGACCGGAAGCTGTCGATGTCCGGTGTCGACTCCACCATCTGTTCGATGAGTTCCACCAGCTCGCCGTCACGGCCCTGGTGCCAGCGCAGGTCCACCACCTGACCACCGAAGATGGCCATGGCGTCGGGCTGTCCGGTGGCCGCGCCCTGCTCGAGTGCCCGGTTGGCGTGGAGCTCGGCCCCGTCGAGGTCACCCTCCAGCAGCAGCTGCCAACCCTGCGCGTAGCTCGTCACCCACTCGAGCATGGGCTGGCCGGTGGCCCGGGCCTCCTCGGGAAAGCGCCGGCGGCACTCGTCGAGCAGGGCACGGTCGCCGGCCTCGGCGGCCACGATCGAGCGGTAGAAGAGGGCCCAGAACCGCGTGGCCGGATCGCCGAGTTCCTCGGCGCAGGCCAACGCCTCGGCCGACTCGGCCAGCCGCTCCCCTACGTCCTCCGGCATCCAGATGCCCACGCGCCGCAACAGCACGTCGAACAGGGTCGCCGTGTCGCCGACCCGTCGGGCGATTGCCAGGGCCTCCTCGACGAGCGGTCGCCGCCGTTCGGGGTCGCCGTCGTAGGAGCGGTCGACGGCCAGGTGGGCGAGGAGCATCGCCCGCTCCGGGGTGTCCTCGGTCCCGACCTGTTCGATCGCCGCCTCGAGCACGTCCACCCGCTCCTGGTCGATGGTGCCGGTGGTGCTCTGGATCTGACGGGAGTTGGCCAACGCCGCGAACACGAGGGTGTCCGTGTCCCCCACCTCGAGCGCCATGTGGGCGGCCTCGAGCAGCGTGGTCCGGTAGGCGAGGTCGCCGGTCTGACGCTGGGCATCGCCCAGCCGGCTCAGCACCTGGGCCCGGGTCGCATCCGCGGGGTCGTCGCCGAGTGCGTCCAGCGCCGTCGAGTACCAGCGGACCGCCTCGTCGGGGTTCAGTGCGGCCAGGGCCTCACCGGCGGCCCTCCGGGCGTAGTACACGACGGCGCGCGACTCCTCGGGCCGGGCACTGGCGACGAAGTGGCGTGCGACCTCACCGGCGACCGAGGCCGAGCGGGGACCCGTCCCGTCCTCACTCCACTGCCGCAGCACCTCGAAGACCTTCCGGTGCAGCAGTGACCGGCGCGAGGCACCCAGGCCCTCGTAGAGGGTCCGCTGGATCAGGGCGTGCGTGAAGCTGTACCAGCCGGGCATGTCCGCCGGCTCCCGCACCAGCGCGACGGTGGCCGCCTCCTCCAGGACGTCGAGGAGTTCGTCGGGCGGGGTCTCGGCGGCGGCCAGCAGCAGATCGAGGTCGAAGTCGCGACCGATGACCGCGGCCAGGGACAGGTTGGCCGCCGAGGCCCGGCCGAGGCGGACGACACGGGCGTCGATCACCTCCCGCACACCCTGGGGGAGGCTGACGCTGCTGACGTCGGCCGGCACCACCCAGGTCCCGTCGTCGTCCCGACGCAGGGCGCCGATCTCGAACAGGTGGCGCAGGACCTCGCCCACGAAGAACGGATTGCCGTCGGTCTCGGCGTGGATGGCACCGGCCAGGGCCACCCCCCGGTCGTCCATCGCCTGACCGGCGATGGCCTCCAGGACGGCGACCACCTCGGAGGACACGAAGCCGGGCAGCTCGACCCGCTCGACGCCGGTGGCCCGGCGCAGGGCACCGAGCGTCTCGACCAGCGGGTCCGAGGCCACCAGCTCGCTGTCGCGGAAGGTGGCCAGCACGACGAGGCGCATCGGCCGGTCGGAGGCGACGAGGTGCCGCAGGAGCTGCAGGCTGCCCTGATCGGCCCACTGCAGGTCGTCGAGGACCAGCACGAGGGTGCGATCGGCCGCCAGGTCGGCCACGAGGTCGACGACCGCGGCGAACAGCCGGTAGCGCTCGGCGTCGGGGTCGACGGCCCGCGCCGGGGTGACGTCGGGCATCCTGCGGGCCAGGGCCGGCACGAGTGCGGCCAGTTCGGCGGCGTGGTCGCCGACCACGGATACGAGTTCGTCCCCGGGGGCATGGAGCGCGTAGTGGCCGAGCGCCTCGGCGAACAGCTGGTACGGACTGGTGACGTCCTGCTCGCAGTGGCCGGACAGCACACAGGCACCGTCGTCGAAGGCTTCCCTCGCCGCTTCGGCCACCACGGTGCTCTTGCCCTGGCCGGCCTCGCCGGACACCAGGAGCACGGCGCGACCGTCGCCGGCGCCGGCCCGCCGCGTCGCCTCCCCCATGAGCCGGATCGGCCCGGTCCGTCCG
>Ga0302157_10002136_pt1 | contig 23369 bp, 17 predicted proteins | sample I_Bog_N3_3_FD_193502 | JGI IMG/M metagenome (GOLD analysis project Ga0302157, IMG submission 193502) | Peat permafrost microbial communities from Stordalen Mire near Abisko, Sweden - I_Bog_N3_3 | ecosystem: Environmental > Terrestrial > Soil > Wetlands > Peat | place: Sweden: Abisko, Stordalen... | reverse complement strand
GGCAGGCTGTAGTACAGCTTGCGCGCACGCCGCTCTACGCCAGTCAGGATATTCATCGCGTGATATTTCAAACTGCGCGGGAAATGTCCTGCCAGCAGGTACTTGTAGGCAATTTGCAGGGATCCTTTGGCGTTGTCGCCCGCGGGATTGCTACCCAGACTTAACCCGACAATGAACGCGGGCAGCTGTTGCTCCTTTCGTAAGGCCGGGGAAGGGGCGATATAGCCCTGCACCATCTGCCCGCGCACGAAACTGGTATCGTAGAAATCCAGCTTCGGCTGCGGATCCGTGAATTTGATCGTGGCGACGTTGTAGACCACAGGATGATCGGAAAAGTACCGGCCCACGAGGTCGAATTCGTTGCCCAGGCCCCCTTGCCGCACACGGTCTGAACTGAGCAGCAGCCGCGCGTTCTCGATTCCGCCGGTGGCGAGCACGTAGTGTCGTGCATGCGCCCGCAAGCGGCGGCCATTCAGGCAGGCTAATGCGACGCCGGACACCTCGCTCGCGGAGCGATTGGTCTCGATGTCGATGAGATTCGCATGCAGGTACACCGAAACGTTATCGGCATTCTGCAATTCGGTCCTGTACGCCACGCCGAAACGCATCGCGGGGCTACTGTATTGAAACATCCGGTTCTCGAAGCGAGCGGAAGTACCGAAGTCGAGCAGAGGTGTTTGCTCGGTAATCCAGTCCCGGGGATCGTAGCTGTATGGACCCAGTTGCAGGATTTGCTGCGATCGACGGTAGTAATTCTCCAGAGCCGTAATTTCGAATGGCCAGCCCACGAATTCACTGGGGTCGAACGGCCGGCAGGAGCCCGACCAATGATTGGTGGCTCCTCCAAGAAATCGCAGGCGATCGGCATCGAGCGGAATGAACCCCTGCTCAGTGACCTCACCGTCGAACAGACGCTGGGTCTGTGCGCTGAATTCGAATCCGCCACTCTCGAACACCACGATGCGCCGGTTGTTGCTTGCCAGCTCGAGGGCGAGCGTAATTCCGGCCGGCCCCGCGCCAATGATGCAGACGTCCCCTTGCACCTCTGTGTTTTCAGGTAACGTCCGCGAATCAATGAACATACACGCCAGGCTCCGGGTCACACATCGGGATACGAATCTCGCCGGACGTTCCCATTTCCGCCAGCAATTATCAACCGCCGCTGCTGCTCTTTGCTTTGTCCATGGCGCATTGATATCCTGATCAACGCGATAAGTCATCGCCAGTCAATCTCACCGCCATGAGCATCGCCGAGGAACTTGAGCGGCTGCGCGCGCTGCACGAACGCGGCGCGATCAGCGATGAGGAATTCGTGCGCGCCAAGGCAAAGGTGCTGGACGATCCGGCGAGTGCGCTTGGCGGTTCTGCGCGCAGCGCATCGCCGCGCGGATTCCTGCATTCGCTGGCGCGCTCCAGGCATGATCGGGTCATTGGCGGTGTCTGCGGCGGCCTGGGCGCGCACACCGACCTGCCGGCCTGGGCCTGGCGCGTGATCTTCAGCCTGACCCTGCTGTACTTTGGCGCCGGACTACTGATTTACATCCTGCTGTGGATATTCCTGCCGCAGGAAGCCTAGCCGCACGAGCCCCGGGAGCGTAGCCGCTACCCGAACCTGTCGTCCTGTAGCGTAGCGGCGCGCGTGCCAGCATCCGCGTCCACGCCTGGCAGACCGACGGCGCGATCGACGATGAAGCGCGGCCGGCGCTTGGTCTCCATGTAGATCTTGCCGATGTACTCACCGAGCACGCCGATCGAGAGGATCTGCACGCCGCCGATAAAGGTGATCGGCAGCACGGTCGAGGCCCAGCCCGGTACCGCCGAGGGTTTGGTCAGCGCAACTATCAGCACCCAGATGCTGACCGCCAGCGCGAATAGCGAGGTCAGCAGTCCCAGCATCGAGATCACGCGCAGCGGCACCGCCGAGAACGACGTGATGCCATCCAGTGCCAGTGCCAGCATGCGCGACATCGAATACTTGGTCGAACCGGCGGTGCGTTCGCCGCGATCATAGAACACCTGCGCCGAGCGCAGGCCGATCAGCCGCACGATGCCGCGCAGGAACAGGTTGACCTCGCCGTACTGGCGCAGGATTTCCACCGCGCGCCGGCTCATCAACCGGTAGTCCGCGTGGTTGTCGATGACATCGACGCCGAGCCGGCGCATCAGCCGGTAGAAGCCGGCGGCGGTCATGCGCTTCAGGCGCGTGTCGCTGGCACGCTGCGCGCGCACTCCGTAGACGATGTCGTGACCCTGCTGGTAGTAGTCGAGCATCTGCGGGATCACCGCCAGGTCGTCCTGCAGGTCGGCATCGATGCTGATCAGCACATCGCCAGGCGCGGCGCTCAGCCCGGCCAGCAGCGCGTGCTGGTGACCGACATTGCGCGACAGCGCCAGGCCGGCGATGCGGCCGGGATGATCGCGCGCCAGCAGCTCGATCAGCGCCCAGGTACGATCGCTGCTGCCGTCGTCGACGAACAGCACCAGGCTTGCCGGCCCGCAGCGGCCGATCTCGCACTGCTGCGCGATCAGGTCCAGCAGCGCGCGTGCGGTACCTTCGACCACCGGCTCCTCGTTGTGGCAGGGGATCACGAAGGTCACGGCCGGCGGTGGAGCCGACACCGGTCCCGACACGGGCACTGGCACTGCGTCGGGCACGTTCATCCACCGGCCAGCAGGTACAGGCCGGCGAGCACCAGCAGCACGCCGCCGCCAGCCTTGAGCGTGAGGCTTTCACCCAGGGTCAACACCGCGCCCAGGTACACCAGCACGAAGGTCAGCGCGGTGAACGCGTAGGCCACGACCAGCTTTTCCTTCGACAGCACGTAGATCCAAAGCACCGTGCCGCACAGGTACAGCAGCAGCCCGGCCGCGATCGGCGCATTGATGAATTCCGACAGGTGGGTCTTGTGCTGCGCGCCGACCTTCAGCAGCAGCTGGCCCGCCGCCGCCGCCAACGACGCGGCCAGCAGCATCGTCAACGACGCAACGCTCAAGCGCCGCCCCGGGTCAGGCGTTCCTTCAGGCGCGCGATCGTCGTCATCATCGGGACCGGCAGGCGGCGCAGCAACTGTTTGCGCAGGCGATAGCCCAGCGGCGCGAGATCCGGCACGTCGCGCCCGTCGGGGATCAGGTCGGCCTGAAGCGCAGCGCTCATGCCCGGCATCGCATCGCGGAGCACATACAGCAACGTGTTATATCGATACCAGCGGTCAATCGACGCATCCGACACGATGCGCGGTCGCAGGTAATCAACCGCGACGTAGCCGCGCCCGGAAAACAGTGCGCGCCAATACTCGTAGCTGCGTTCATTCACATGGTCATGGCCACCCTGGCCGGGCGGTGCAGCGGAAAACACGATCACCTCCCCGTGCCGAACCAGGCTGTCGACCAGCGTGCCGGCACTGCCTGGCGGCAGGTGTTCGGCCACCTCCAGGCACTGCACCAGGCCGAAGCTGCGGCCGAGATCGAATGGCTGGCCCAAATCATGTGGGTAAAAGCGCCCTGGCGCAAACAGCAGCCGGCCGCGATCGACATAGGATCCGTCCACGCCGGTGATGTCCTCGATACCCTGGCGCTGCCACACCGCGAGCCAGGCCCCCTGGCCGCAGCCGACATCGAGTACCGAGGCCGGCGCCAGCGCCTGCTGCAGCAGCGGCACGATGCGAGCAGCCGCCACCCCGGCACTGGCATTGACGTATTCGAAGAAGCTCTGGTCGTAGGAGGACATCTGCTGTGCGCCATCCGGCGCGTGTCGCGGCTGCTGCCCCCGCTCCTGCGCTGGCCGCGTACGGTAGTAGAGTACGATCGCGGCCGCCACCAGCACCGGATCGATCGGTTTGCGGTAGCGGCCCTCGATGATGCCATCGCGCTGCACCGCCAGCGACAGCAGCATGCCGAGCGCGCACAGCGGCAGCAGCCAATCCCAGCCGCGGTAGGCGCGGCGCCACGCGCCCCATGCGACCACCAGCATCAGCGGCGGCCACAGCCAGCGTGTCCATACGGTCGCCAGCCCGCTGAGCGCATTCGGATCGTTGTCGGGCCAGCTCTGTGCGAACAGCAGGTAGATGAGGTTCTCCTGGTATTGGCGCCACCATGGAAATGTCCGCAGGCTCTCGATGCGTTTTTTCTCGGCGATCCAGCTGTCGCGTCCGCGTGTCGCATCGATGCTGATCGCGGCGGTCCCGGTGCGGTCGGTTGTCCAGGCGGACCATGGGTAGAAGGTGGGGTTGTAGAAGCTCGGGGTGCCGAAGCCCCAGCCACCCAACGGTCCGGCGTCGATGCTGATGTCGTGCTTGCCGCTGGCACTGTAGATCTGCGACAGGTAGAGATTGCCGAGCGGGGCGAAGAAATGCAGCGTCGAGCGGGCGTGCAATCCGGCCGGCAGCGCCAGGATCGCGAATGCCGCGAGCGCCGTGAGCGCCTTGGCCAGCCGCTGGCGCTGCGAGATCCACAGCAGTCCGAGGCACAGCAGCGCCATCGGCAGCGCGACGCTGCGCGTGAACAGCGCGCACACCCACAGCGCGCTCGCCAGCGCGAATGCGGCCAGCGTGCGTTTGCGCGCGGAGCGAAAGCTGGCCCAGAACGCAAACCCGGTCAGCGTCAGCAGCAGCGTCTCAGTCATGAAATAGGCATAGATGCCGAGGAACGCCGGTATCACGCCGATGACCAGTCCACCGACCAGCGCTGCACGCCGCGGCAGCAATTCGCGCAGTGCGCGATACCAGCCGTACGGCATCGCGGCGCACAGCAGCCCGCTGGCCAGTACGATGGTCGGCTGGTCCCCCTGGCTGGCGGTGCGCAGCAGGTAGATCCACAGCTGGTACAGGAACGGGTCGCCGGCGCCGATCAGGTCCGGCTGGAAGAACCGCTCGCCGTTGGCCCAGTGACGGGCGGGGTCGGACCAAATGTGCAGCAGCGGCGAATCAAAAAACGGGAACAGCAGCCGCCACAACAGCACCGCACCGAAGGCCCAGCTGAGCCGCTGCTCGCTGCGCGCTGGCGATGGTTCTGGCGATCGCGCTGGCGCGGCGGCGGGCGCGGCGGCGGGCGCGGGCTCGAGCGCTGGCTCGGGCGCGGGCGCCGTCGATGGCGTGAGATTCGCGCCCAGTGGGGCGGGGGCTCGTGCGTCGGGGGTTAGCGGGTTGGGTGGGATCACTCAACAATAATGGCACAATGCCGTGATGAAACTGGATACGGGCGCGTCGCTACCGCGTTCCGCCACACATGCTGCAGTTGCCTGGAGCGGTGTCGCCGCAATGCTCGCGGGCGTCGCGGTGCTCAACTTCTGGGCGCCGTTCGACCAGATTGCGTACCTGGCGTTGATCGTCATCGGCTGCGCGGCGCTCGGCATTTTCCTGCCGGACCTGCTGTGGCAGAAGGTGCAGCGACGATCGCTGTCGGCGACGCCCGGGCCCGGCAACTGGCCGCGGGTCGGCGTCAAGGCGCTGGGACTTCTCGGCAGTGTCGGTTTCATCGCGCTGCTGTACTGGATGTTTCCCGAGTACTTCCAGGGCCAGCCGTTCTACGGCAACTACTACGCCGCGCTCAAGGTGCTGCTGGCGCCCTGGGCGCTGGTCGCGCTGCCGTACCTGTACTGGGTCGACCGGCGCATGCGTGAACCGCAGGATGGCCTGTGGCAGCTGGGCCAGCTGTTGCTGGGCCGCTGGCGCGGGCTTGATCTGGCTCTGGTCGGCCAGCAGCTGCTGGGCTGGCTGGTCAAGGGTTTCTTCCTGCCGCTGATGTTCACCTACTTCTGCGACAACCTGAACAAGCTGCTGCACTACGACCTGAAACTGCTGCACAGCTTCCAGGGCCTGTATGACTGGGCGTACTTCTTCATGTACTTTATCGACGTGAGCCTGGTGTCGATGACCTACCTGATGGCGCTCAAGGCCACCGACACTCAAATCCGCTCGACCGAACCGTCGATGTTCGGCTGGGTCATCGCGCTGGTGTGCTACCAGCCGTTCTGGTCGCTGATCAGCCGGCAGTATATTGATTACGACACCGGCGTGTCCTGGGGCGCATGGCTGGGCGGCGTGCCGTGGCTGTACGGTGTGTGGGCCTGCCTGATCCTGTTGCTGGTCGCGGTGTATGTCTGGGCCACGATCTCGTTCGGCGCGCGCTTTTCGAACCTCACTCATCGCGGGATCATCACCAATGGGCCGTATCGCTACACCAAGCATCCGGCATATCTTGCGAAGAACCTGTCATGGTGGCTGATCTCGACTCCTTTCATCCTGAGTGGCGGTGTCGAGGCGACGCTGCGACGCTGCCTGCTGCTCGGGCTGCTCAATGTGATCTACTACCTGCGCGCGAAGACCGAGGAGCGACACCTGGGCCTGGACCCGGTGTATCGCCGCTATTCGGAGTGGATCGAAGCCCACGGCCTGCTGCGCGGTCTCAACCGCATTCCGCTGATCGGCGCGCTGGCGCGCTGGCGGCCGACGTTCGCCGGCTACAAGCCGCCGACGCCGTTCAGTGATCAGCCTTGACGGGGTCGGGAAATAGGTAATCCGGACCCGGCTCGCGCCCTTTGGGACGGGACGTCGAGTCTTGGTGGCGGCGACCGTCGCTGACCGGCCAACTCCGGTCACTGCCGACCCTGAAATTGCCGTGCGGAAGCGGCCTCTCGCAGCTTCGAGTAGGCTAGTGGGAAATTAACGAACAGCCCATGCTTGGCCGACCCCATCGATTCAGAAATGACACCGGAACCCGCCGCCAGCATGATGGGGGCGGGTCCCGCAGAAGCAGGAACCAGTTCTACCCCGGAGACCTCACGGCCCATGCTCGATGTTCACGCTCCTCACGAGTCGGTCCACACCTGGAAGGACTTCTTCGTCCATATTGCAACCATCGTCATTGGGCTGCTCATAGCCATTGGCTTGGAGCAGACGGTGGAATTCTTTCATCACCGGCACCAGGTGGCCGACGCGCGCGAGCAGCTCGAGACGGAACTTAGGATCAACGTTGCCACCTTCCATGCGCAAATGCTCGAAATGCGTCGGTTTGCCCCGATTCTTCAGCGCGACCTTGAGGTCCTCCATTTCCTGCGCGAACACCCCGGCGCGCCGCGCAGCAGTTGGCCCGGCGAGTTGAGTTGGTGGTACGCGGATTACCCGTATGTCCTGTCGGCATGGAACGCGGCTCACGAGTCCAGCGTACTCGCGCTGATGCCACGCCGCGAGGTCGAGCAGCGCTCCGCGCTTTATAGCTCACTTGCCGCACTTAATGAGTCAACCAAGGAGGCGGTCCAACGCATCTGGGTTAGCTTTAGCTACGGGGTACGAGATGAGGACGCAGCACGCATGACGCCTGCGGAACTTGACGCTTCCATGGAGGCTGTCACAGCCACCCTGATACTCTACGCACGGATGTTCAACCTCCAGTGGAATCTGCACAAAGAGTTCCCGCAGTTCTCACCCGGTCCAGATCCCTCCGACTGGCGCAAGATCGTGCGCGTAGTCAGCCCGGAGAGAGATCGGGCCGAAGCGGAAGTACTGCTCGATAAATTGAACGAGGAGATCGAACGCATTCAGGCGCAGGACAAGCATAGATAGTTACCAACTGCGACTATGCTGAGGTGTTGCTTCGCCATAGTTGCGATTGGCTACCCGAGAGCGGACACTCGTGTCCGGCAGCAGCGGGTCACGAGCGCCAATCCGATCCTCTAAGTGAATGGATTAACCATTGGAACCCCGGTAGGCCGAAAATGGTCGGTATTACGGGTCACCACGGTCAAGTCGTGGATCAGTGCTGTAGCCGCGATCTGCTTGTCGAGCGGATTCTCGGGATGAGGCGCTCGCAGTCGGCCCCAGATCTGGGCTGCCTCTTGATCAAAGGGCAGAATCGCATCTGCGTAATCGGCAGTTAGGCGATCAAGCCAGCGCTCAAGACGTGCAGACTGCGCAGAATCACCGCGGTGTCTGATGGTCTCTACTCCCTGCCGAAGTTCGCCAATCGTAATTGCAGACAAAAACAGAGCAGTGCTTTTCAGATTCGCGTTATCAAAGAATTCGCGCACACCGGCATTGGCTTTCGCGCCCTTGCGCGCTTCGCTGATCACATCGGTATCAACCAGAAACACAATCAGCCTCGGCGATCCACTTGCATTCTCGCGAAGTCCTTGTCGTTGCCAACGTCAGGCATAGATGCAAGTACATCAGCCAAAGCCCGTCGCCGGGGGCCTCGAAGCGCAGACTGGAGAATTTCCCGATGTTCCTGTTCAGCACTGCGATTATTTTTTGCAGCACGCTGCTTCAGAGCTTTGACCAATTCATCTGCTACCCTACGAACCACAAGCTGCGCCATTCATGTGCTCCAAGTTACTCATATGCTATCAATGATAGCGATCGAAGAATTGACATGCAAGCACTGCTATCACTTGGATCATCTAGAGTGTCGAGCCGTTTTTGCTGCTCCATAGCTGCCGCTCATGAAAGACCGGTTAGGGTCAGGACGGGACGTAGAGACTTATGCGCAGCAGGCGGCCACTTTGAGACATTCCGGCGGTCGAATTCATCGCCGTGAAGTAGCCATTCAATTCATGGGGTAGGCTTAGAGTGATACTTTACGAGCCTACACATGTCCGACCGCGCTGAACCAGAATCGCCCAATGTGACCGCCGATAGTCCAGCAGCGACTTTGCCGGCAGACCCGAAGGTGAATTCCGACCCGGAGATCTCCCGTCCCATGCTCGATGTTCACGCTCCCCACGAGTCGATTCACACATGGAAAGGCTTCGTCATCCATATTGCAACCATCACCATAGGGTTGTTGATTGCGATCGGCCTCGAGCAGCTGGTCGAATACTTCCATCATCGTCATCAAGCCGCCGCGATTGCTGGGAAATTGAAGGCGGAGAGTTACGAGAACATTGCAACGGTACGCTCCGACATTGAGAATTGCGATCAGACGCTTGCGGCAATAAAGTCCATCGTGGACAGCCTTGACCAAAAAACGAGAACAAGCCCTGTCGCGCCGTGGATACCTCCGGTACTTCCAAAAGCTCAGATCCTAAAGCCATCGGACGCGGAGTGGCTTATCGCACGCGACAGCGCCCTTCTGCAACTTCTGCCCTCGGCGCTGGTAGCGAACTACTGGAAGATCGAAGTCTCGCGCGAAATCGCCGCTGACGTATACGATGATGCCCGTCGCAGCCGACTCAAGATGAACGCGGTCCTTGATGTTTACGCGGGGCAGTCATCGCTCAATTCAACGGACGCGTTGTCCGTCCGCCTCGCGCTGAGTGAGTACGCTCAATACCTCAGTGAGGTTAAGCGCTTGCTGCAGCTAGTCGCCGATCTCAATCAGATTACGCTGGACAACAGGGTTATTGTCGATGTAAGAGCATCAAACGAAATGCTGGTGGAACCGGGGCGATAATCGCCCACCGGTGTTCGGTGAGATAGTTAGCGGTATCTGGGTTGACAGCCTGGAACCCGACGTTCGCGAGTGCCTGCTGTGGGTCAGGACCGCGCCTAGCCGGTCAATTGGCGCTGGTCGGCCATCGCCGGTTTAGCTGTCAGAGTGGCGGTGGCGTGTCGCGACGCGCGCGGAGGCTGTGGGCTGACAGTGTCAGACTTTCCGCTCTCCCTGGTGCTCTCAAGCTGCCAGTCGCGACAGTCCGATTGGAGTCCGGTCGTGCGGCACTTTGACGTGGTTGGCGGATGGACTGCGCACCGCTGTGTCATACAGGGCATGCGCGCCGGCGTCTATTCCGAGTAACCGGCTTCCCTCTGGTGACGAATCGCAAGTACTAGAACGACGTCTTGGCGCTGCTCATGGCTATAGAGCGCCACGTAGCCACTATTGCCGTACGAAATGAGGAGCTCCCGCAGCCTCACCTCACATTGCCGGCCGATCAACGGATGTCTCCCAAGTATCTCGATACCGTCACGGATGACGTCGATCGCCGCCACCGCCGCCACCGCCGCCTTTGGTGCGTCCTTCACCAGAAAGTCAGCCAATCGCTCCAAGTCGGCAAACGCGTGTCGTGAGTAGACTACCTGCGCCACGACCGCACTTTCGGTCGCGCTACCTTGTCGCCACGGACGCGGGCAGCAATGTAACGATGGACATCCGCCGCCGCATATCCCTCGCCGCTTGTGGTCGCCTCCGCACGTGCTGCTACCGCTTCGGAAACAAATTCTCGGCGCTGTTCGTCCAACCGAGTCTGTTTCTCAATAGCTTCTAGCATAAACGCGTGCGGCGATTTGTCAGCGGCTTTGGCAGCCGCTACGACGCGCCGTTTGAGGTCGGCGGCAATCTTTAGTGTAGTGGCTACAGGGCTCGCCATGGCTCCTTCCCGCGTGTATGAATGGTACTACTACAGTAGTACCTTTGAGATTATTGGTCAAGATGCCGTTGATTGGCACTCGATCTGCGTCCATCTGGGCAATCCGAGTACGTCTGCAGCTCGGCAATCGGCAGCGGGAACTCGCTCTGTTCAATCTCGCCATAGACAGCAAACTGAGGGCGTGCGACTTGGTGAAGCGACGTGTGCGCGACGTCTGCCATGGGTGCGTCGTCGCATCGCGGGCAATTGTGCTGCAGCAGGAGACACAGCGCCCGGTACAATTTCAGGGTCGTGTGCGTAGCTGGCAGGGTTTCAGCATTCCTTCTGGCGATATGCAATGGCGCGCTTTGCCCACGAGCGCGCCATCCCAATGGTGACGTGCGAATACAATATTGTTCCACCCAATGAACCATCGCGTTTGTTGCATCGCAAGTTTGGATTCAGGGAGCAGGGAACCCAGTGGGTGGCAAACGGCACGAAGAGGGTTTCTTTGCAGGCAGCCAAGCCCCGATCCTAGACTGCGGACGCGGGACTTTCTGTGGGCATACCTGTCGTTTGCTATGCGGCAGCTCTGGGTCAATCAGCGACTGTCAGCAACCGTCAGGGATTGTCAGGCGCAGGTAATTCGCGCAGCAGCAGCGTGCGCGTCGGATAGGCGAATTCGATGCCGGCGCTGGCGAACGCATGCAGCAGCTGGCGATTGACCTGGTCGAGCGCGGCGGTGACATCGCGCGTCGGAGTGTTCTCGACGAAGAAGCACACTTCGAACAGCAGCGCCGATTCTCCCAGCTCACGCAGCAGGCAGTGCACGAAGCGCGTGCCGGCGTAGCTGGCGACCGCTTGCCTGACCAGCTCGGGTACCTGGTCGATTTTTTCCAGCGGCGTGCCGTACGCGAGGTTGAGCGTGAACAGCGCGCGCCGTTCGCTGGCGCGGCCGAGGTTACGCACGCGGCTCTTGAGCAGATCCGCATTGGCGATCACGATCTGCTCGCCGGTAATGCTGCGTAGCCGGGTGCTCTTGATGCCGATCAGCTCCACCGTGCCCTCGAACGTGTCTATGCGCAGCGCGTCGCCTACCACGAACGGCTTGTCGAGCGCGATCGAAAGCGAGGCGATCAGGTCGCCCAGGATCACCTGCACAGCGAGCGCGATCGCGATACCGCCGACGCCAAGGCCTGCCACCAGCGGCCCGACGTTGATGCCCAGGTTCTCCATCGCCAGCAGCGCGATGACGATCCAGATGATCAGTCCGATGGCGAACAGCACGACGTTCAGGGTGCCGGTCAGCCGGGCGTTGCCGGCGCGGGTTTCGTGCCGGTGCAACGTGAAGCTGGCCGCGGCCGAGGCCCAGATGCCGATCTGCAGCCAGGCACCGATGACGATCGCGATGTGGAATACCTGATCGACGCGCGGGGGCAGCGTCAGGATACGATCGGCGGCATACAGCGCGACTATCCAGAGCACCACGCGACTGGTGCGATTGGCGAGGTGGGCCAGCAGCGCTATTGCCAGCGGCAGGTCCTGCTCGCTGTAGCGATGCCGGCGCGCCGCGAGATAACCGCGGATCAGCGGCCGCAGCGTGAAAGTCAGCAGGAACGCCAGCACGGCGTAGAGCCACGCGTTCAGGGTGTTATCGATTAGCAGCTGACGCGCGATTTGCTGGAGGTTCGACATGGCCGCCGATGATAGCAATGTCGATCAATCAGCAGCCGATCGACATTGCCATCGATCCGCTGCGAAAGGAGCCGCTGCGAAGGGAGCTGCGCTTACTCCTGGTCGTCGATGTCGTCCATGCCCAGTTCCTTGAGCTTGCGCGTCAGCGTGTTGCGGCCCCAGCCGAGGAGCTTCGCGGCTTCCTGGCGGTGGCCCTGGGTGTGCCTGAGCGCGACGCGGATCAGCGTGCGCTCGAACGCCGGCAGCGCGTCGTCCAGCAGCGGTCGCGGCGGCGCCAGCGATTGGCGATCGGCCCAGGTCGCCAGCGCGCCAGTCCAGTCGTGCTCGGCTGGGGCACTCGATACCGCACCGATGATTTCCGCCGGCAGGTCTTCGGCGCGGATCTCGTTGCCCGGCGCCAGCACCGTGAGTCGACGGCACAGGTTCACCAGCTCGCGCACGTTGCCCGGCCAGGCGTAGGCGCAAAGCTTGTCGTTGGCATCCTCGTTCAGCGTCTTGGCCTCGACGCCCAGCTCCTGCGCCGCGATGCCCATGTAGTGCTCCAGCAGGTCCGGCACGTCCTCGCGCCGCGCGCGCAGCGGCGGCAGCTCGATGCGGATGACGTTGAGACGATGGAACAGGTCCTCGCGGAACAGGCCCTTCTGCACCCGGTCTTCCAGGTTCTGGTGTGTCGCCGCGATCACGCGCACGTCGACGCGGATCGGCGTCTGGCCGCCGACGCGATAGAACTCGCCCTCGGCCAGCACCCGCAGCAGCCGGGTCTGCAGCGAGGTCGACATGTCGCCGATCTCGTCCAGGAACAGCGAGCCGCCGTCGGCCTGCTCGAAGCGGCCGCGCCGCAGGCTGTCAGCGCCGGTGAAGGCGCCCTTCTCATGGCCGAACAGCTCGGATTCGAGCAGCTCGGCCGGGATCGCTGACGTATTGAGCGCGATGAACGGCTTGTTGGCCCGCGGGCTGTGCTCGTGCAGCGCGCGCGCCGCGAGCTCCTTGCCGGTGCCGGAGTCGCCGGTGATCAGCACGTTGACGCTGGAGCGCGACAGGCGGCCGATGGCGCGAAACACCTGCTGCATCGCCGGCGCGCGGCCGAGCAGGTCGGGAATGGTCGGCATCAATGCGGCGACCGCATCGCCGCTGCGTACACCCGCCGCCGCTGCACGCTTGACCAGGTCGACTGCCTGGTCGATGTCGAACGGCTTGGCCAGGTATTCGAACGCGCCGCTCTCGTAAGCCGACACCGCGCTGCCCAGATCCGAGTAAGCGGTCATCACGATGACCGGCAGCTCCGGATGCGCGTCGTGCACCCGGCGCAGCAGGTCCAGGCCCGACTGGCCGGACATGCGGATATCGGTGATCAACACGTCAGGCGTGTCGTTGCGCAGCGCCGCCAGCGCCGGCTCCGCGGCATCGAACGCCTTGGGCAGCATGCCGCCATTCTTGAGCGCGCGTTCCAGCACCCAACGGATAGAAGTGTCGTCGTCGACCAGCCAGACACGCAGAGGTTGTGCATTCATTCGGTGCCCTCGAGCGGCAAAAGCAGTGAAAAGACGGTAAAGCCCGGCCGACTCTCGAACTCGACGATGCCGCGATGGCGCGTCACGAGATCCTGAGCCACTGCCAGTCCCAGGCCGGTGCCCGTGGGGCGGCTGGTGACCAGCGGATAGAACACGCTGCGAGTCAACTCCGGCGGTACGCCGTGACCGTTGTCCTCGACCTGAAGATTGGCCACCAGGCGATGGCGCTCGGTGCCTATATTGATGTTCGACAGCACGCGCGTACGCAGCGTGATATGGCCGCCCGCCGGTTCCACCGCCTGCAGCGCGTTGCGCGCGACGTTGAGCAGCGCCTGGATGATCTCGTTGCGGTCGAAATTGCCGCTCGGCAGGCTCGGATCGTAGTCGCGGTCGATCGTCACGCCGGCGGGCGCCTCGCTGCGCACCAGGTGGAACACGTGTTCGCACAGCTCATGAATGTTCACCAGCGTCATCTGCGGCGGGCGCGACGGACCGAGCATGCTGTCCACCAGCGCCCGCAGCCGGTCGGCCTCGTTGATAATGACGGTGGTGTATTCCTTCAACGCGCCGTTGTGCAGTTCACGATCCAGCAGCTGCGCCGCGCCGCGCAGGCCGCCGAGCGGATTCTTGATCTCGTGCGCCAGCTGGCGAATCATCAGCCGGCTGCCGTCGAGGCGCGCCAGCATCTCGCTCTCGCGCGTGATGCGCTGGCGCGTCCGGGCGTCGGACAGCTCGAGCAGCAGATGGGTACCGGTGACCTGGCCTTCGAGCGGCGTTGCGGTGACGTCCACCACCACCGGGTCGCGCTTGCCGGCAAGGCCGGTCGGTATCAGCACCACTTCGTGCCCGGCGCAGGTCTCGTTGCGCGCCAGCGAGCGGCGCAGGATGCCGTCGAGCGCCAGCGGATCGGCGAATAATTCGGTGATCGGGCGGCCACGGGCTTTGTTGAGCCCGACCGCGAGCAGATCCTGCGCGCCGACGTTGGCGTAGACCACGCACAAGTGGCTATCGAGCACCACCACGCCGGTCGACAGCACGTCGAGCAGATCGGCCGGATCGAAGTGCGACAGCGGCGAGGGTGAGAGTTGCTCAAGGGGCACCGGGCGCCCCTGTCGTCAGTGTCCGCGCGCGGGCGAGGTTGGAGACAGCGCCGAGGGCCGCTGTACGTAGAAAGTGACCTGCGATTGACAGACCAGCTTGCCGCCGGCGTCGCGCACCATCGCGCTGACGGTGTGGGCACCGCGATCGGGCGCCTGGATCTGAAACGACCCGCCACTGCCCAGTGGCGTGCCATCGAGCGTCACCGCGAGCTGGTCTCCCGATTGCAGCGATGGCGACACCGACACCGCGACCGAGTCGGGAGCAAAGAACGAGGCTTCGGCGACCGGCTGGGAGATCTCGCATGAGCGCGCCGCCGATTGTGTGGCGCGGGCGAGCGGCGAATCCACCGGGTCCGTCGGCCGCGTGGGCGGCGAGTGATAGGTCTGTGCCCCAGGAACGTGGATTACCTGGGCACCGGGCTGCGCCGTATCGGAGTAATGCACCACGCCCTGGGAGTCCACCCAGCGATAGGTGGTGGTGGTCGGGCCGGTGGTCGTGGACTGGCCTGTCGTGGTCTGGCCTGGCGAGGTGGTTTGTGCCATGGCGCCGCCCGCCGAGGCCAGCAGGCACAGCGCCGCTATAGTGCATCGATTGCGGCCGTTCATGGGGCGCAAGCATAGCCCTCGCGCGCGCCGCTGACACACAAAAACATCTCGCGGCGCTGGTTCCGCTAAGCCGGGTGTTGACGACCGCCGCGGATGTTGCGCCACGCTTCACGCATTACCTCTAGGTACCGCAGTCCATGGTGGTGCCGCGATCCATGTCAACAGCTGTAGTACATGTCGAACTCTACCGGATGCGTAGTCATGCGCAGGCGCGTGACCTCCTGCATCTTCAGCGCGATGTAGGCGTCAATCACATCGTCGGTGAACACACCGCCGCGCTTGAGGAACTCGCGGTCGTTGTCCAGGTGCTCGAGCGCCATGTCAAGCGAGTGGCACACGGTGGGAATGTGCTTGGCTTCCTCCGGCTCCAGGTCGTAGAGATCCTTGTCGGCCGGGTCGCCGGGGTGGATCTTGTTCTGGATGCCGTCCAGCCCCGCCATCATCATGCCGGCGAAGGCAAAGTACGGATTGGCGGTGGAGTCGGGGAATCGCACTTCGATGCGCCGCGCCTTGGGGCTCGACACCCAGGGGATGCGGATCGAGGCCGAGCGGTTGCGGGCCGAGTACGCCAGCATCACCGGCGCCTCGAAGCCCGGCACCAGTCGCTTGTAGCTGTTGGTGGTCGCATTCGTCAGGGCGTTGATGGCCTTGGCATGCTTGATGATGCCGCCGATGTAGTACAGGCAGGCTTCCGACAGGCCGGCGTACTTGTCGCCGGCAAATATGTTCTTGCCGTCCTTGGACAGCGACTGGTGCACGTGCATGCCGCTGCCGTTGTCGCCGACCAGCGGCTTCGGCATGAAGGTGACGCTCTTGCCGTAGTTCGCGCCGACATTGAGCAGCGCGTACTTGAGGATCTGTACCTCGTCGGCCTTCTTGACCAGCGTATTGGCGCCGACGCCGATCTCGCACTGGCCGCCGGTGGCGACCTCGTGGTGATGTACCTCGACGATCAGCCCCATCTCCTCGCAGGCCTTGCACATCGCGGCGCGGATATCGTGGAACGCGTCGACCGGTGGCACCGGGAAGTAGCCACCCTTGACCCCGGGGCGATGGCCGCGATTGCCCTCGTCGTAATCGCGGCCGGAGTTCCAGGCACCCTGGATGGAATCGACCTCGTAGAACGCACTGCGCAGGTCCGCGCCCCAGCGCACGCTGTCGAAGATGAAGAATTCATTTTCCGGCCCGAACAGCGCCGAGTCGGCGATGCCGGTGGACTTGAGATACGCCTCGGCGCGCTTGCCGAGCGAGCGCGGATCGCGCTCATAGCCCTGCATGGTCGCCGGCTCGATCACATCGCAGCGGATGTTGACGGTCGAGTCTTCGAAAAACGGATCGATCAGCGCGGTGGAGGCATCGGGCAGCAGGATCATGTCCGACTCGTTGATCCCCTTCCAGCCGGCGATCGAGGAGCCGTCGAACATCTTGCCCTCGACAAAAAACTCTTCGGTCACGTAACGCGACGGTACGGTCACGTGCTGCTCTTTGCCCCGGGTATCGGTGAACCGCAGGTCGGCCCACTTGACCTCTTTTTCCTTGATCATCTTGACGACGTCACTCGAACTCATACCGCCTCCGTTCGTGGGTGGTTCTTCTGGGGATCGTTGTTATCGCGCTGCGCCGTGCCTTGTTGCGCTGGGCCGTGCTTCACTGCACTGAACATGCCAATGAAGTGCGGTCGGAATTTGTAATTCATTCAGCGGCTTGAGAATTTTAACGGCGTCATTATACGGGTACTTGCACCAGTATAGTGCGAATGCGAGTCTGGTGCGCCAATGCCGTGCGACCGATACGGCAACGACGCACCGCCTTATACTCGCGCCTGCCTCAAACCGACTCGATCGCGATGAAAACCACGAAGATCGGCGCCAAGCCCCGCACTTTTCAGGACCTGATCTTTACCCTGCAGCACTACTGGTCGGCGCAGGGATGCGTGATCCTGCAGCCTTATGACATGGAGGTCGGCGCCGGCACCTTTCACACGGCGACGTTCCTGCGCGCCATCGGTCCGGAGCCCTGGAGCGCGGCCTATGTCCAGCCCTCGCGCCGCCCGACTGACGGCCGCTACGGCCAGAACCCGTTCCGGGTGCAGCACTATTACCAGTTCCAGGTGCTGATCAAACCGTCGCCGGCCGATTTCCTGGACCTGTACCTCGGCAGCCTTCGGGCGTTGGGATTCGACCCGCGTGTGCATGACGTGCGCTTCGTCGAAGACAACTGGGAGTCGCCGACGCTGGGGGCCTGGGGCCTGGGTTGGGAGGTCTGGCTCAATGGCATGGAAATCAGCCAGTTCACCTATTTCCAGCAGGTCGGCGGCCTCGAATGCCGTCCGGTGAGCGGTGAGATCACCTACGGCCTGGAGCGGCTGGCGATGTACCTGCAGGACGTCGGCAGCCTGTTCGACCTGGTGTGGACCGAAAGCCCGCAGGGACCGGTGACCTATGGGGATGTGTTCCTGCAGAATGAGATCGAGCAGTCTGCGTTCAATTTTGACGCCGCCAATGTGGCCGTGCTGTTGCGGCACTTTGACGAGCACGAGCAGGCGTGCAACGACCTGCTGGCGCTGCGGCTGCCACTGCCGGCCTACGAGCAGGTGCTCAAGGCCTCGCATCTCTTCAACCTGCTGGACGCGCGCCGCGCGATCTCGGTCACCGAGCGCGCGCGCTACATCCTGCGGGTGCGCACGCTGGCGCGCGGCGTCGCCCAGGCCTACTACGCGAGCCGCGAGGCGCTCGGCTTTCCGATGCTGCGCGGCGCCGGCGCATCGGCGTTGGTGGCTGCGAGCCTGGAAGGCGCGCTGGCGATCGACGAGGCGCGGGCTTGAGCACTGCGGCGCCCACGGCGGCGCGCCCTGCCGGCGGCGATGCGCGCATCGAGCGGCGCGATCTGCTGATCGAGCTCGGCACCGAAGAGCTGCCGCCGCGGGCGCTGCGCACGCTGGAGCTGGCGCTGGCCGAAGGGCTGTCCTCGCGCCTGACGCAGGCCGGACTGGACGTGACCGCGATGGAGTCGTTCGCCACGCCGCGCCGCCTCGCCGTGCATATTCGTCGGCTGGCGATACGACCGCCCGATCAGCGCATCAAGCGCCGCGGTCCGCCGCTGGCGGCCAGTTTTGACGCTAGCGGCGCGCCCACGCGCGCGGCGACCGCGTTCGCGCACAGCTGCGGCGTGCCGCTGGAAGCGCTCGGACGCGAGCGCGATGCCAAGGGCGGCGAGTACCTGTGCTTCGAGGGTCTGAAAGTCCAGGCTGCCACCGCGGCCCTGCTGCCGGCGCTGCTGCAGCAGAGCCTGGATGCGCTGCCGATTCCAAAGCGCATGCGCTGGGGCAGCGGCGAGGCGCAGTTCGTGCGGCCGGTGCATTGGCTGCTGATGCTGTTCGGGCGCGAGGTGGTGCCGGCATCGGTGCTCGGGGTGCAATCCGGCGACGTCAGCTTCGGCCACCGCTTCATGGCGCCGAACCGGCCGCTGCGCATTGCCTCGCCGGCGTCCTACGCCAGGACGCTGCTGACGCGCGGCAAGGTAGTCGCAGGTTTCGCGTCGCGACGCGCCAACATACGCGGGCAGGTCGAACAGCTGGCCACGGGTTTGGGCGGACGGGCGATCATCACCGATGCGCTGCTGGATGAGGTCACGGCGCTGGTGGAATGGCCGGTGGCGCTGGCGGGACAATTCGAGCCGCGCTTCCTGTCGCTGCCGCGCGAAGTGCTGATCTCGACGCTGCAGGACCACCAGCGTTATTTCGCGCTGGAGAACGATGCCGGGCTGATGCCGTGGTTCATCACTATCAGCAATATCGCCAGCCTCGATCCGGACGTGGTGCGTATCGGCAACGAGCGCGTGGTACGGCCACGGCTGGCGGACGCGGCATTTTTCTGGGAGCAGGATCGCCGCCAGCCGCTGGAGGCGCGTCGTGCCGCACTCGATGCGGTGACCTACCACGAAAAACTTGGCTCGCTCGGTGCGCGCACCGGGCGCATTACGGCGCTCGCCGGATTCATCGCGCAGCGCATTGGCGCCGATTCCGATGCCGCCACGCGCGCCGCTGAGCTGGCGAAATGCGACCTGCTGAGCGCGATGGTCGGCGAGTTTCCCGAACTGCAGGGCATCATGGGCGGCTACTACGCGCTGGCCGACGGCGAACCGGAAGCGGTGGCACGCGCGATCCGTGATCACTACCTGCCGCGCGCCGCCGGCGACACGCTGCCGCGGTCGGGCATCGGCGACGCGGTAGCGCTGGCGGACAAACTCGATACGCTGGCAGGCATTTTCGCCAGCGGCCTCAAGCCGAGCGGTACCAGCGATCCGTTCGGACTGCGGCGCGCGGCCATCGGCGTGCTGCGCATCGTGCTGGAGCACCGGCTGCAGCTGGACCTCGCGGCGCTGATCGATCGCGCATTGCAGCTGCAGCCGATCGCCGCCATCGACGCCCAGGCGTCCGCGGTCGGCGCCGAGATCTACTCCTTCGTCATGGAGCGTGCCCGCGCCCAGTACCTGGAGCGCGCCGCCGACAACGGCATCAGCACTGAGATGTTCGACGCGGTGCTCGCGACCCGGCCAGTGTCGCTGCTGGATCTGGATGCGCGGCTGCGCGCGCTGGTCGGGTTCGTCGCGCGGCCCGAGGGGGCGAGTCTGGCTGGCGCCAACAAGCGCATTGCCAACATCCTGCGCAAGTCCGAAGCGGCAGCCACCTTGGCGCCGGCCGCTGCGGCGCAGCCGGGCGCCGACGCGCAGTCGCGCGACGCGATGCTGGCAGTAGACCCGCTGCTGCTGCGCGAGGATGCGGAGCGCGCGCTGCACGCTGACCTGCTGGCGCTGCGGGGGCAGGTGCAAAGCGCAGTCGCGGCGCAGGATTATGCCGCGGCACTCAACCTGCTCGCCGGGCTCAGTAGCGCGGTCGACACATTCTTCGAGCACGTGATGGTGAACGATCCCGACCTGGCGCTGCGCCGTAACCGGCTGGCGCTGCTGGCGCAGTTGCGCGCGCTGTTCACGGGCATCGCCGACATCTCGCGGCTGCCGGGCTAAAGATCATCGAGCCGCGCCAGGCCATCGGATCGCTGCTGTTCACGGCGTTCTTCTTGCTGTGGACGTTCGTGTACGCGATATTTTTCGTCATCGCCTGCCTGTTCCTGCCCTTCCGCGGCCGCTTCGCGCTGGCGCAGGTGTGGGCGCGGGTGATCCTCGCCGTGCTGCGCTGGACCTGCCGGCTCGACTATCGCGTCGAAGGCCGTGAACGGCTTCCGCCGGGCAATCACATCGCGCTGATGAAACATTCCTCGAGCTGGGAGACGGTCGCGCAGACACTGCTGGTGCCGCCGCATGTGTGGATCCTGAAGCGCGAGCTGCTGTGGATTCCGTTCGTCGGCTGGGGCATCCGGCAACTGCGCGCCATTGGCGTCGACCGCGGCGGCGGCTCGGTGGTGCTGCGCGACGTCATCGAACAGGGCAAGGCGCGGCTGGCCGAAGGCGAGTGGATCATGATCTTTCCGGAAGGCACGCGCATGCCGCCCGGTGAGACGCGCAAGTACGGCATCAGCGGCGCGCTGCTGGCATCGCAGACCGGCGTGCTGATCGTGCCGGTGGCTCACGACGCCGGCTACTACTGGCCACGCCGCAGCCTGTGGAAGAAGCCCGGTACCATCCGCGTCGTGATCGGCCCGCCGATCGAAGCCGCCGGGCGCGATCCGCGCGAGATCAATGCCGAGGCGCAGGCGTGGATCGAGGCGCACTCGACGCATGCGGCGGTAGCCCAGTCATGACTTCCGATGAATTCTACGACTGCCTGACTGCCTCTCAACCGCCGGTGGATCTCGCACCGGCGCTCGCCGGTTTGTGGTGGGACGCCAAGGGCGACTGGCAGCAGGCGCACGAAAGGGCACAGGAGAATGAAGGCCCCGATGCATCCTGGGTGCATGCGTACCTGCATCGCAAGGAAGGCGATCAGGAGAATGCGGCTTACTGGTACCGGCGCGCGGGACAGCCCGTGTGCCAGGAACCATTCGATGTCGAGTGGCGCCGCATCGTCAGCGGCTTAGTGGAGCATCGGCCAGAGCCGTGACGGCGACCGCGATCGCGACGAAACGCGGCGACGGTCAAGGGACGATTCCTCGCCGCTTGAACTCCTCCGGGACGCGCGCCCACACGGCCGTCGCCTGGGCGATGTCGGCATCCCCATCGACAGTCTTCTGCTTGCGTAGTTTGGCGATTCCCCGTCCGTAGAGCGCCCAGGCGTTCTTCGGGTTGATCCTGAGCGACGCATCGTAGTCGGCGATCGATCTGTCGTAGTCACCCATGCGCAGATACACCAGCCCGCGGCTGTCCGCGACCTGAGCCAGGAAGGGGCTCGACTTCTCCGCGCGCTTGAACGCGGTATTGCAATCCTTGAGTGCAAGCGCCAGATCTGCGCCCTCGAGCGCCCTGAACCAGCAGCGCGAATTGAGCGCCTCCGGTAGCCGCGCATCGTCTGCGTGCGAGTCGATCCACAAAGTGAGTTGTGCGATGGCAGGCGCCAGGCGATCGGCGCGCCCGTAGGCGTAGGCAATCTTATAGCGCTCGTCAGCCTGGATGGCTGCAATCGCGTCTGCCGCATCGAGGTCGGCTGCAGCAAGGTCTTTGTCGCCGCGTTGCAGTAGAAGTTCGGCGCGCGCGATGAGCGTGCGCAGGTCATTGGGCCTGAGCCTGATCGACTGGTCGAAATCTGCCATGGCGGCAGCCGGCTGCTTCAGCTCCCAATAGACCATCCCGCGTTGGTAGAGATAGTCTGGATTGTCGGGCGCCAACTCGCAGGCATGCATAAAAGCGGCGAGCGCCTGATCGAATTCGCGGCGCGCGGCGAGGGCGGCGCCGCGACGACCGAAGTCTGCCGCATCCTCGATGGCTGCGGCCGCCTTGGCCTCCTTGTCAGCCTGCTGGTCAGATTCATCCGTTGCAGGCGCGGCGGCGGGGTGGTTGGCGGTTGTGAGATTGAACACCGGGCCGCCGTTGTAGGTGAAGTACAGCTTGCGCTGGCTGTTGGCCACATAGATCCGGTGCGACAGGAAGAAATCCGCGCCAATGAGCATGTCCGCATTCGGCAGATCGATGTCGCCGATCCGCAACCGGGTATTCTTGATTTCCTCCTGCCCCATCCTGAAGCTGGCGAAGGGCGCTATGTAGCTGGCGAAGGTGCCTTTCCCGATTCCGTTCGATGTCCCTCCGGCGACGACGCCCGGGGAGTCGGGCTTGATTCCGGCACGTGCCGCGGCCTTGAGCGACAGGAATGAAGTCGGCGCGCCGGTATCGAATTCCACGCGAATCTGGACGCCATTGATATAGGCGGAGCTGATCGTATGTGCGAATTGCTGCCGTTCGGAAGCGTCCGACTCAAGATCGATGACCGAGTACGGCGTCGACCTGCCCACCCAGTAGGCGAGATTTGCCTTCCTGCAATCTTCACCCTTCATCAATCGCACCGACCCTTGACCCAGGTCGTACTCAACGTCCGCGATGTGAAGGACGTTTTGCCCCAACAACCCGATGCTGCCCTCGCCAGCTTCGCTGCCACCCACCAGGAATTCGACGTTGTGCAACGGCACGCCCAGGAGAGTGAACGTCCTCGCGGTAGCAATCGAGACGTTGGCCGTTCCGTGCACACCGGTCACATAGAAGCCAGGCGGGGCGGGCGTTGTCTTGAGCTTGAGCTTGGCCGCACTGGCGGCGCTGATCATGCTGTAGAAGGCGCCGCTGTCCAACACGAACTGCACGTCAACATCGTTGATGCTGGCGGTCATCAATGGCCGCAGGCCCACCATGGCGATGGGAAACTCGGCGATCTTGGCGAGCTTGCATCCTTCCGCGACTGCGGACGTCGATGCAATCGAAACTCCCAGGAGTGCGAACGGCAGCAAGCGCATGGCGAGCCGAGGCACGACCACTTGATAGTCGTACCCCGGCGCTCGACCGGTAACTACCTACTTGAACGTCACACTGCTGACGTCGAGGGAGTCGCGGTGTGGCGTCCAGTCCACCATGGAATCGATCGACGGGCTCAGCAGCGGGTTGGCCTTGACGGCACCACGGATTGCGGCGTTCACCTTGTCGATGCCGTCAGCGTTAGGCGCGACGTAGAACACCCAGAAGGTATTAGGGTCCTCGGTGTGGATCGCCTCCTCGTCGATCTCATACTCGACGATCGAGCCAACG
>Ga0302157_10002134_pt1 | contig 23400 bp, 23 predicted proteins | sample I_Bog_N3_3_FD_193502 | JGI IMG/M metagenome (GOLD analysis project Ga0302157, IMG submission 193502) | Peat permafrost microbial communities from Stordalen Mire near Abisko, Sweden - I_Bog_N3_3 | ecosystem: Environmental > Terrestrial > Soil > Wetlands > Peat | place: Sweden: Abisko, Stordalen... | reverse complement strand
CACCGCGTCGATCGCGGGCGGCACATGCAACGCCGCGGCGCCACTCGATGGCAGCTCCAGCCGAAATGACACGGCTGGCGCCGCACGCGTGGTGGCCACGACGGCCGGCTGCCGAGCGCAGCGCGCGCCATCGCGCGCCAGCGTCGCCCCCGGGGGCGGATCCTCATGATCGCCTATGTCCTGATCGCAGTCCTCGTCGTCGCCGCCGCGCTTCTCGCGGCGTCTGTGCGGATCCTCAAGCAGTACGAGCGCGCCGTGGTTTTCCATCTCGGCCGCGTGAAGGACGGCGCCCGCGGACCGGGCGTGATCTTCTTCGTGCCCCTGATCAACCGCGTCGACCGCGTGTCACTGCGGATCATCACGATGCCGATCCAGTCGCAAGGCATCATCACGCGCGACAACGTCAGCATCGACGTCTCGGCCGTTGCCTACTACCGCGTCGCGGACCCGGTCCGCGCGGTGGTCGCGATCGAGAGCGTCGCCGAGGCGATCAACCAGATAGCCCAGACCACGCTGCGCTCGGTGGTCGGGCGTCACACCCTCGACGAGACGCTGTCGGAGACCGACACGATCAACCAGAACATCCGCGAGATCCTCGATATCCAGACCGAGGAGTGGGGTATCAAGGTCACCACGGTCGAGTTGAAGGACATCCAGTTGCCCGACACGATGAAGCGCGCGATGGCCCGTCAGGCGGAGGCCGAACGCGAGAAGCGGGCGAAGATCATCGCCGCCGAGGGCGAGGCGCTCGCCGCCGGGGAGCTCGCCCGAGCGTCCGATGTGATGATGGCCCACCCGCTCGCGCTGCAGTTGCGCAACCTGCAGACGCTCGTCGAGATCGCGGTTGACAAGAACTCCACGGTCGTGTTCCCGGCGCCGCTGATGAGCACGATCCAGGAGCTCGGCGCGTTTCTGGCGCGCGAGAGCAACGCGGCCGGCGGGCTCCCCGCGTCCCCCGCCCCGCCACCCGCGTCGAACGGAACCCAGGTTCCCGCATGACCGGCACCCCCACAGCGGAGTCATTGCCCGAACGCCAGCGCAACGCGACCGTGGCCGTCTATGGCGACCTCGATCAGGCCGAGGAAGCCGTGCGCACACTCGAGCATGGCGGCTTCGAGATGGCCCAGCTTTCGATCGTGGCCCGCGGTATGAACGAGGAGCGGCACGTGATCGGCTTCGACACCCCTGCCGTGCGCGCCGGGCGCTGGGCGCGCTGGGGAGGCCTGTGGGGCGTGTTGTTCGGCGCCTTCATCTTCCTACCCGGAGTCGGGCCCGTCGCCGTCGGCGGCTATCTCACCTACCTGTTGATCACCGCCGTCGTCGGCGCCGGGTTCGGGGCGCTGACGGCAACCCTCTCGACGCTCGGCATCCCAGCCGACGCCGTGATCCGCTACGAGACGGCCCTGCGGGCGGACAAACAGATCCTGATCGCTCACGGTACGACCGCCGATGTCGAGCGTGCCCGCGAGATTCTTGCCCAGACCGCTGCTGAATCGGTCGAGGTCCACCACGGAGCGGGCGTGCCGGTCGCATGAGCGCGCGCCTCAAACCCGCGCCGCACGCCGCAAACTCGTCGAACCTGAGGAGGTGCTCACCATGATCACGATCCTTCTGATCGTCATCGTTGTCCTGCTGCTGTCCGGCTTTGGCTTCGGCCGCCGTCGCGGCCGTCGCGGCTCCTGACACCAAGGCCCCTGGAACACGCAAGCCCGCACACCGCCCCAACCGAAACGAGACCCATCATGACCAGCCCGCTCTTCCCCGACCCCGTGGATCTGGACGCTGACCCCGTGCTGGTGGGTTCCATAGGCCATCAGGGGCAGCGCGCCAAGGGCCGCGCCCGTACGCGCCCGCTTCCGCTCTTGCTGCCGGGGCCCGGCGGGCCGCTGCGGCCGGCGCCCGGTGGCGGCGTGACCTACGCGTCCTCATCCGCGGCGCGCAACTTCGACCGCCGGCAGGGGTGGCGTCTCGCGGGCGAGGGCGCTGCGGGAGCGCCGCTGCGCATCGCGATGCTCGCTCCGCCCTGGATCTCTGTTCCGCCGCCTGGCTACGGCGGCGTCGAGGAGGTCGTGAGCGTGCTGACCGAGGCACTGGTTCGGGGAGGGCACCTGGTGACGCTCTTCTGTGCGCCCGGTTCAACGTCGAGCGCAGCCGTCGTGACGCTGCTCTCCGCCGCTCACCCCGACGAGATCGAACGCTCGCTGTACGAGGTCGACCATGTCGCGGGAGCCTTCGAGGCGATCGACCGCGCTTCACTCGATCAGCCCTTCGACGTGATCCACGATCACTGCGGTTTCACCGCCGTGGCGATGGCCGACCGCATCGACACGCCGATCGTCCATACCCTTCACGGGCAGTTCACCCCCGCCACGGCGGATTTCTACCTCCGTCACGCCGGCAAGGTGACGCTGGTGGGCATCAGCAACGCGCAGCTCGCGTCGGCGCCGGCCGGGATCGGCCCGACCACCGTGATCCCCAACCCGCTGGATGTGAGCGTCTGGCCACTGCAGGAGCAAAAGGACGACTACCTGTTGTGGGTCGGCCGAATGACGCCAGAGAAGGGCCCGCAGCGCGCGATCACGGCCGCCCGCGCGGCAGGCGTGCCACTGGTGCTCGCCGGCGTGATCCAGCCGGGGAAGCAGGCTTTCTTCGACGCCGAGGTGGCGCCCCACATCGACGGCAGCAGCGTGCGGTTCGTCGGCGAGGTCGCCGGAGCCGCCAAGCGGTCGCTCTTCGCACACGCGCGCGCACTCTTGGTGCCGATCCGCTGGGATGAGCCGTTCGGCATGGTGATGGTCGAGGCGCTGGCCTGTGGGACACCGGTCATCGCGTTCGCGGAGGGCGCGGCGCGCGAACTCGTCGTCGAGGGCCGCACCGGCTTTCTCGTTGACAACGAGCAGGCGATGGCCGCCGCGGTTGGCCGGCTGTCGAGCGTCTCCGCGCGCGACTGCCGCGCCTGGGTCGCCGCCCATTGCGACGCCGACGTCGTCGCCGCCGCCTACGAGCGGGCCTATCGCAAGGCCGCGCGCCGGCGCTACACGATCCAGGCGGCGCATGTCTGAGCCCGCCGTGCAACCAGATCCGATCAGGATCGTGCTCGCCCGCCTGGCGCGTCCGCACCCCTCCGGCGGCTTCGTCGTGGGGCGCGCCGCGATCCTCGCCGAGGGCGGCGACTTTGCAGCGATCAGGGAGTGGATCATCGGTCACGGCGGCACGCCCGAGACACCCGCGCCCTCGGCGGGCGCAGGAGGCCTGCACGGCTCGAGACTGTCCGGCGGCACGGACCCGGCCGCCGACCAGGTCCCCCAATACGTGCTGCCCGCGAGCGCCCTCGCCTGAACGGCGCCGGCCGGCGGCGCTACTGACCCTCTCGCCCCGCTGCGGCTGGCCGCCGCAGTCCGGCCGGCTCGTTCAGCTCGTCCGCAACAAGGCCCAGGTAGGCGTCCAGCTCGAGCAGGAAGGAGTCGTGGCCCCACGGCGAGGCCACCTCCACGTGGCGGGCGTCGACTCCCCCGTCCGCCAGGCGCTCCACCAGGTGGCGCGAGTGCTCGCTGCCGAAGCGCCAGTCGCTGTCGAAGGAGATCGCCAGTAGCCGGGTGCTCACGCGCGAAAGCTCGAGGCCGGGATCGGCGAACGGATCGAAGTAGTCCATCAGCCGCGTGAGATAGAGGTAGCTGAGCGCGTCGAAGCGCTCGACGAAGCTCTCGCCCTGATGGTCGAGGTAATGCTCGACCTCGAAGTCGTTGCCCATCGTCATCGACGCCGAGGGTCCCCCACGGCGCGCCCGGTCGAACTTGCGCCGCATCGACTCGCTCGAGAGGTAGGTGATGTGCCCGACTTTGCGCGCCAGCGAGAGGCCTCGGTCCGGTCGCCCGGGCCCGTCGAGATAGTCGCCGCCGGCGAAGTCCGGATCGCTCATGATCGCGGCGCGCGCCACGGCGGTCAGGGCGATGTTGAGCGCGTTCAGACGGGCGCTGGCGCAGACCAGCACGCCACGCTCGATCTCCGCCGGCTCATCGAGCGCCCACTGCAATACCTGCATTCCCCCGAGCGATCCGCCGATCGCGGCGTGCAGGCGCTCGATCCGCAGGTGCGCCAAGAGCGCGCGGTGCACGGCAACGAGGTCGCGCACGCTCAGCAGCGGGAACCGCAGCCCGTACGCCCGGCCGCTTCGGGGATCGATCGTCGCGGGCCCCGTCGTCCCGGCGCAGCCCCCGAGCAGGTTCGCGCACACGACGTGGTAGCGATCGGTGTCCAGCGGCCGGCCCGGACCGATGATCGTGTCCCACCAGCCGCGATGGCTCGGATCCCCGTGATGTCCGGCCGCGTGGGCGTCGCCGGTGAGCGCGTGGCAGACGAACACCGCGTTGGCGCGCTCGGCGTCGAGTGAGCCGTAGGTCTCGTAGGCCACCGTCACCGGCGCAAGCGTCGCGCCAGAGCTGAGCACGAGCGGGTCGTCCTCGTCGAAGAGCACGACCCGCTGCGTCTCCACGCGGCCGAGGCCGCCGCCGCTCATGCCGTGACGAGCACTCTGGTTGCGGCCAGGGCTTGGTCGAGGTCTTCGATGATGTCGTCGATGTGCTCGATCCCGACGGACAGCCGCACCGTTTCCTGCGTCACGCCGGCCGCCGCGAGCTCCTCATCGTTCAGCTGCGAATGTGTGGTTGACGCGTTGTGGATCGCGAGCGACTTCGCGTCGCCGATATTGGCGAGATGGCTGAACAGCTTCAGGTGCTCGATGAACGATTTGCCTGCCTGCGCGCCGCCCCGCACGCCGAAGGTGACGAGCGCGCCGTAGCCGCCGCGCAGGACCCGATCGGCGACCTCGCGGTAGGGGCTGGAGTCAAGGCCCGGGTAGTCCACCCACTCGACCGCGTCGTGCCCGGCCAGATGCTCGGCCACGGCCAGGCCGTTTGCGTTGTGGCGCTCCATCCGCAGCGGCAGCGTCTCGATGCCCTGCAGGAAGAGGAATGCGTTGAACGGCGAAAGCGCGGCACCCGTGTTGCGCAGCAGCACGGTTCGTGCGCGCCCGATGTAGGCCGCCGGGCCAAGCACGTCGCTCCATACGACGCCGTGATAGGACGGGTCGGGCGTCGTCAAGCCAGGGAAGCGCGCCCCGTGGGCCACCCAGTCGAACTGGCCGGCATCGACGATGGCGCCCCCGATCGAGGTGCCGTGGCCGCCGATGAACTTCGTCAGCGAGTGGACCGCCACATCGGCGCCCTGCTCGAACACCCGCGCCCCGATCGGCGTCGGGACGGTGTTGTCGAGGATCAGCGGCAGCCCCGCGAGGTGGGCCGTCTGCGCCCAGGCCTCCACGTCGAGGACGTTCAGCCGCGGGTTTCCGACGGTCTCGGCGAACACCAGGCGCGTGTGCTCGTCGGCCAGCCGGGCGACAGCTCCCGGGTCGTCGGCATCGGCCCAGCGGACCTCGATCCCGTACTGCGGCAGCGTGTGTGCGAAGAGGTTGTACGTCCCCCCATAGAGCTGGGAGACCGAGATGATGTTGTCCCCGGCGCGGGTCACGTTGAGCACCGAATAGGTGACGGCCGCCTGACCGGATGCGGTGACGAGCGCTGCGATGCCACCTTCGAGCGCAGCCAGGCGCTCCTCGAGCACGCTCCAGGTCGGGTTCATGATCCGGCTGTAGATGTTGCCCGGGACCGCCAGCGCGAACAGATCGGCGGCATGCTGGGTGTCGTTGAAGACGAAGGAGGACGTCTGGTAGATCGGCACAGCGCGGGCGTTGGTCGCGCTGTCGGGCTGCTGACCGCCGTGCAACGCGACTGTCTCGGGCCGGGGATGCTCGCTCACGTGATGCTCCTCTCGTCGGCGGCCAAACCTAGCAAAAGCGACTGGCTTTGTGAGGTTTTATGGGGGCTGGCGCCCCATGCAAGAAACGCTCGCATGCCGGCGGCGGCCCACACATGCGCGCCGCCCGGGGCGAAGCGCCCGGGCGGCATGCGCACGTCCGCCGGGCGATCGCTAGGCCTGATAGGTGCCCTGCAGATGCCAGATCCCGGTGAAGCCGTTGAACGGCCCGCCGGAGATGCGGCTCGACCAGGTGAGCACGTAGGCGTGGGTCTGGGCGTTGTAGGTGCCCGTGACCGTCGCGCCCTGCTTGAAGCTGAGCTTGTTCCACTGGGCGGTGAAGCCGGTCAGCTGACCGCTCAGGCGGCCACCGCTCGCCGTTATGCTCGGCGCGGTCCCGACCGTGACCAGCCCGAACTTGATGCCGGTGAAGTTCGCCGGCGCAATGATGCCCTTGGCCAGGGAGTCTCCCTTCGCATCGAAGGCCGGCGTCGGAGCAGACTGGAGCACGCCCGTGCGCAGTCCACCGTCGGTTCCCCCCGTCACCAGCGTGTAGGTCTTGTTGGCGTCGGTCGAGTACGGGTTCGCGAAGAACTTGGCCTTCGCTCCGGCCGGCTCCTCCATCCGAAAATACGAGCCAGCGGAGATGCGAAACAGGCCTTTGAGTTGCTGCGCGCCCGCGGGAGCGGCAGCGATGGCCGCCACCGCGAAGGCGGCAAGACCCGCGCCGAGGCGCGTTGCGAAGCGACTGTTCATGTGACTCCTTCGGTTAGGGAATTGGGCAGGTCGCTGGAGGCCTCGCGGCGTACGCTCGGCGCGCCGTGGGGCGCGGCCAGAAGCGCAAAGGCCGCGACCAGCAGCCCGGGCGCCACGAAGAACCAGGGAAAGAGCGCGAACGGCGGTAGCGCGGCGACGGCCTCGTAGTTGCCGACGTTGTCGCTCATCGCACCGATCATCGGCGTCATGTCGTTGAGGATGTGGACCCACTGCGCATCGAAGGTCGCGAGCCCCGGGTAGCCGGAGCTGATCTGCGCGCTGGTCAGGCCCGAGTGCTGGAGCGCCGAGATCAGGCCGAGTTGCACCGCACCCTGCCCGACCGCGATCTCGGCGAAGTAGCCCTGTATCCGCGCGACGCGAGCGCTCGTCTCGATTGGCCTGAAGGCCGTCACCATGCGACCGCCCTTCGGCGCCCGCGAGAACATCTGGAAGACCGCCGGCGCGAGCACCAGCCCGAGCCCAAGAGCGACGAGCACCCAACGCGCCGTGCGCCACCAGGGCGCCCGCGCGAGCCCCAGCGCCAGCAGGACCAGCACGAGGACGCCCGGGATCACGAAGAACCAGGGAAACAGCGTGAAGCTCGGCAAGGCGGCGACCGCCTCGTAGTTGCCGAGGTTGGCCTGAATCGTGCGAAGCATCGAGGTCATGTCGGCGTCGATCCCGCCCCACTGGGCTGCGAACGCGGCGAAGTCCGGATAGCTCGAGGCGAAGCGCCGCTCGCCGGCGCTCGCGGGCGAGCCGTAGAGGTGCGCGGCGACCAACGGCCCCTCCCCCACGCCGGCGCCGATCTCGCGCAACTCGAGCTGGTAGCCGCCGAGGCGCGCCGCCGTCATGTACGGCCGGAACGAGGCGATCATCCGCGCTCCCTTTGGCGCGCGCTCGAACATCTGGAAGGCGAACGGCATCGCAACGAGGGCGACACCGAGCACCGCGAGCACCAGGCGCGCGTGGCGCGCAGGCCAGCGCCACGTGGTGCTCACACGATCTCCCCGCGGCGGGCCTGGGCCGGTCGCCACCCGCAAAAGACGGGATTGTTGATCAACATACTTGCCAATATATCGCGGGACTGATACCGTCGTCGCCTCGTGAGTCCTGCAACGCACACGCACCATCCGGCTTCGGCCGGGATCACAACGGCGCATCGCGCCGGGATGCGGCGCGTAGGGCATGACACGCGATGTTGTTCGCCTGCAGCGGTCCGCGCAAGCTGACCGCCCCCTCCCAGGTGGCGCCTGCGAGCGCTTGACCGGCCAACGCCACGGGTCCGGTCATCGCGCTCGCGGGCGCCGGCCGGCGTGGCGGGTCGCCCGGATTCTCGCTCCCCTTGAGCTTCCGGGCGGCCCGCAGCGCCTGCCGCCGACTCTACGCCCGGTGGCCGAGTGGCAAGGCGGCGGCCTGCAAAGCCGCGCACGCGGGTTCGATTCCCGCCCGGGCGTCTGGAGCCGCGGCCCCCGTGTGGCGCTCAGTGCGACGTCGCGTGGGCGGGACGCGCCATGGGCGGCTGCTCGACAGCGGTCTGGACGTAGCGAACCGCCACCAGACAGGCGATCAGGCCGAGAAGCCGTCTCAGCGTTCGCTCCGGGAGCCTGCGCTGCAGCCGCGCGCCAAGGTAGCTTCCGGCAAAGCCCCCGGCACCAAGGAACGCGCCCAGCGCCCAGTCAGGCGAGATCGCGCCGCCGTGGGTCGCCTGCAGAACCTGGTAGGTGGCGATGCCGCCAATCGAGGTGACGAACGTCGCGGCGAGCGTAGCGGGCGCGACCTCGTAGGCCGAGAAGCCGACGGCGAGCAGGAGCGGGGCGAGGAGCGATCCGCCGCCGATGCCGTAGATGCCGCCGACACCGCCGACGATCAGCGAGAGCAACCAGATCCACCCGCGTGCCTGGCGCCCCGGCGCCCCGCGTTCGCGTGGGAGTCGCTGGCTCCCCGCGACCAGCCATAGACCCAGCGGCGCAAGCACGCCGGCGGCGACGAGCGTGAACGCACGGCCGCCGGAGAGCAACTCGACGCGGACGACGGCGCCGACGACAGCCCCGGGAACGGTCCCGGCGACGAGCAGCCAGGTCAGCGGGTTCGCGAGGCGGCGCTCGTGGCGGAATCGCAGTAGCCCGCCGGGAACCGCGGCGACGTTGAAAAGCAGGTTCGTCGGCGTGACCGAGGGGCTCGGCACGTGCAGAACGCTCAGCTGCAGCGGCAGCAAGAGCACCGCGCCCGATACCCCAGCCGGGGTGCTGACGAGTGCGAGCGCAAACGCGCATAGCGCGCCGACCGGCCATTCCCAGGGCACGCGGACAGCCTAGAGGTCGCGCGAAAGATCCGATACCAGACCGGATTTCGAACCCTTGCGCGGGGGTAGGAACTAGCCTAGTTTGTCTATCGATTAGCTCGTCATTCATCGTCCGGAGGTGCAGCGCATGCTGTTTGCACAGATCCTGAACCGAGACCTGGGCTGTGCGTCCTACCTGCTCGCTGACGGCGGTGAGGCGATCGTCGTGGACCCGCGCTGGGAGGTCGAGGTCTACCGTGAACTCGCCCGCCGCGAGGGGCTGCGCATCACCCATGTGATCGACACTCACGACCACGCCGATCACATCTCGGGACGGGCGCGCCTGGCGTCGCTGACGGGCGCCCACGCGCACCGCCCGGCCCGCGACGGGGAGACCGCCGACGGCGACCTCGCCGACGGCGACGTGCTCAGCGCCGGATCGCTGAGGGTGACCGCGCTGGCCACGCCGGGACACCGGCCGGAGCATCTCGCCCTGGCCGTCTGCGACCGCTCGCGCGCACTGGAGCCGTGGCTGGTGCTCAGCGGCGATTCGCTGCTGGTGGGCGACCTCGCGCGACCGGACCTCGCCGTGGTCCCCGAACTCGGCGCCCGCCAATTGCGCCACAGCGTGCGGCGGCTGCTGGCGCTCGGCGACCACGTCGAGCTGTGGCCGGGACACGTCGGCGGTTCGCTCTGCGGAGGCCCGGGGCTCAGCGCGAAGACCAGCTCGACGATCGGCTTCGAACGGCGCCACAACGCGCTGATCGGGCAGGACGAGGAGGCCTTCGTGGCGATCCTCACGGCGAACGTTCCGCCACGGCCCCCGAATCTCGCGCAGATCGTGGCGCGCAACCGCGGGCTCGTCGCACACGAGCCGGCCGAGCCGCGGGAGTTCTCGCTCGAGGACCTGCGCGCCGCGATCGGCGCACGCGCGACGATCGTCGACACCCGCGATCCGATCGCCTACGACGAGGGACACATCGCCGGCTCGATCAACCTGCCCGCGGGCTCCTCGGCGATCGGAACGCGCGCCGGCTGGGCGATCGGAGCCGAACAGGACATCGTTGTGGTCGCCGAGTCAGGCGCACTGGGGCGCGAGATCGCCATGGCGCTCGACTCGGTCGGGCTCTCGCGCCAGCTGGGCATCGCCGAGAACGACCCCGACGGCTGGTGCCGCGCCGGGCTGGCGGTGCAGCGCGGGCAGCGCTGGGACGTCGCCGCGCTGGCGAGCGCGCTGCGACGCAGTGCCGTGGACCTGGTGGACGTGCGCGACGAGCGGGAGTGGCAGACCGGCCACGTGACTGACTCGCGCCACCTTCCGCTGCACCGGCTCGGCGACGGCCTCGATGCGCTGCCGCGGCTCGATTCGCGCCCACTGGCCGTCGCCTGCGCTGGCGGCGGACGCGCAGCGTTCGCCGCGAGCCTGCTGCGCCGGGCGGGCGCCAGGCATGTCCTGCGCGTCGCCGGCGGTGGCATCGGAGACCTTCCCGCCCACGGCATCCCACTGAGCGCCGGCGCCTGATGCCCGCCGCCTCCACGCCGACGCTGCGCCGCAGACCGAGTGAGGTGGTGGCGGTGATCGGCGCCGGGGCGAGCGGGACCTTGGTTGCCGCGCACCTGCTTCGGGCGTCACAGAGAGGCTGGCGCGTGATCCTGGTCGATCGCGAAAGCCACGCGAGGGGCGCCGCCTACTCGACGCGCGACCCGCGCCACCGGCTCAACGTGGCGGCCGGCCGGATGAGCGCATTCGACGATGACCCGGATGACTTCGTGCGCTGGTGTCGCGCGCGCGGGCGCGCCACCGGGGAGCATGACTACGAGCCGCGGCAGATCTACGGGGACTATCTTCGCGGCCTGCTCGAGCGCTTCGCCAGCCCCGGCGAACTCGAATTGGTGCGCAACCGAGTCGTCTCCGTCACCCGCGGCGGCGAGCGCCAGCCACTGACGGTGGCATTCCGCGACGGACGCTCGCTGCGCGCCGACGCGGCAGTCGTCGCGATCGGCAACCCGAACCCGGCGCCTCTGGCAAATCGCGGCTGTGGCCGGCGCGTGATCGATGATCCGTGGAACCCGCGATCGCTCGAGCGTATGCGCGACGCCCGGACCATCGCGATCGTGGGCACCGGCCTGACGGCGATCGATATCTCACTCAGCGTCGCGGCGGCGTCCCCGGCTGCGACGATCCTCGCCATCTCACGCCACGGTCTGCTGCCGTGTGCTCAGAGCGCTGAAGAGGCAGCGGCCGTGCCCTCCCCCTTCGCGACCGATCGGCGCCGGCTTGCGCTGAGCGAACTGGTGGAGGGCGTTTTCGACGCCGTGGCTGCGCAGCCGGCGAGCTGGCGCGCGGTGATCGACTCCCTGCGGCCGCAGACCGCCACGCTGTGGCAGGCCCTGGACGTAGAGGAGCGCCGTACTTTCATGCTCGAGCTGAAGTGGCTGTGGGACGCCCACCGTCACCGCATGGCGCCCGCCGTCGCGCAGGAGATCGCCGAGCTGCGCGCGCGGGGCCGCCTGAGCGTGCGCGCAGCCTCGGTGATGTCGGTGCGCGGCGCCGACGCGTCGGTCGAGATCGCGATCGACGACGACGCCGGGCGCCACGAGCTGAGCGTCGACTACGTCGTCAACGCGACGGGACCGGCCGGCGCGATCACCAGCCACCCCGACCCGCTCGTGCGCCAGCTGCTGTCGGGCGGTCTCGCACGAGCCGACGAACTGGGCATCGGCTTCGCGTGTCGCCGCGACGGCGCGCTGCTCGACCGCGCCGGTGGGGCCGACGGACGCCTCTTCACACTCGGCCCGCCGCGACGCGGCGAGCTGCTGGAGAGCACGGCGGTGCCGGAGATCCGCACCCAGGCAGCGATGATCAGCGCGACGCTGGTCGCTCGCGGCGCACTCGCTGCTGCGCAGCGCCCGGCACTCGCCGTCGGCTAGCGAGCCCGGGCGCCCCATCGCCGTGCGGGCGCTCACGCCAGAACCCCCTCCTCCAGTTGTGGTCGGCGCGAGGTTCCGGCGACCCGGTCCGCTATAGAGCACAAAACCAGTCGGCTTTGTGTAGTATGCCGCGTTCGACGGCGACCTCTTCGCCCTGACGACCACAATCGAGCGCCTAGGAGACAGCACAGATGAGCATCGAGCCAGACCACAGATTGACCCGCAGGCGGCTGCTGCGGCAGGGTGCGCTGGGCTCGGCGTTCCTAGCGGCAGGGCCGCTGCTTGGCAGCGCTCCGGCGCGAGCCGCAGTCGCCCGCCCGAGCGCCGCGATCACGAAGGGCGGGACGCTGAAGTTCGCCCGCAGCGTAGCCCCCACCCAGCTCGACCCCGCGAATTCGATCATCGCCGGCGACGTCTACACGCTCGACAAGATCTTCGAGCCCCTGTTTATCACGAGCCCGGCCGGCGAGCTCACGCCCTGGCTGGCCGAGAGCTACACCCAGAGCAGCGACCATCTGACCTGGACGTTCAACCTGCGCCCGGGCGTCAAGTTCTCCGACGGCACCGCGCTGAGCGCGTCCGATGTGGTCTTCTCGCTCAAGCGCGAGGCCGCCAACGTCGACGGTCCGCTCGGCTTCCTTGACTCGGCGATCAAGTCGGTCAAGGCGAGCGGCACCAGTCGGGTGGTGATCACGCTGGCGGAGCCGTGGGCCCCGTTCCTGTCCGACATCTCCGTGTTCGCGAACGCGATCATCCCGGCGAACTTCGGCGGGCGCAGTGAGAAGGCGTTCTTCGCCAAGCCGGTCGGGACCGGGCCGTTCGTGCTCGACAGCTTCACCCCGGACAGCAATCTGGCGCTGCTGCCCAACCCGCACTACTGGCAGCCCGGCAAGCCGTACCTCGGCGGCGTCCAGTTCAACTACGTGGCCGACGACAACCAGCGTGTGCTGCAGATCCAGAGCGGTGCGGCGGACATCATCGACTCCGTGCCGCCGGCCAACGTGGCAGCGCTGAAGGGTGTTTCGGGGATCACCGTGGAGCTGTTCCCCGCCTGGGAGGTCGACCTGCTCGTGTTCAACGAGGCGCTGCCGTACTTCGCCGATCGTCACGTGCGGCGCGCGATCACTCACGCGATCAACCGGGAGGCGCTCGTCGCGGCAACCAGCTTTGGCACCGCCAAGCCGGGCGGGTCGTTCTTCCCTCCCAGCCTGCAGTACTACGACCCCAATACGCCCGTCCTGAACTACAGCCTCTCGTCGGCCAAGGCCGAGCTCGCGCAGTCCAAGTACCCGCACGGGTTCGCGACGAAGCTCCTGATCTCGGGCGGTGTCGAGAAGTGGTCGGAGTTCGCCCAGATCATCCAGCAGTCGCTCGCGCCGCTGAACATCAAGGTCACGATCGAGTCGCTCGACCACGCGGCGTTCGAGTCGACCTTTCAGGCCTACAACTACGACATGTTCATCGACTACGCGATCAACGACATCAGCGATCCCGATGAGATGGCCTCGTTCGAGGTCGATTACAAGGGCAGCGGCGTCAAGTCCTACTGGTCCAGCTACAACAACCCGGCCGCGATCTCGCTGGTGCATCAGGCACAAAAGGAGTTCGACAGCGCCAAGCGGGCCGATCTTTACGCGCAGATCCAGACGATCGTCGCCGGCGACGCGCCCTATGTGCCGCTCGACTATCCGCCCTACATCTATGCGACGGGTGCGAAGGTGCACGGGTTCGCCGTCAACCCGGGCGGCGCCTACCGGCTCGAGAACGTCTGGCTGAGCTGACCCTCGCCGGCAGCTACACCGCCCGACGCATCGCGGCGGCGCTGATCGTGGTGATCGGCGTCGCCGCTGCGACGTTCCTGCTGTTGCACGCCATTCCCGGCGATCCGGCCCGCCAGGTCCTCGGCCTGCATGCCAGCGCAGCGGCGATCGCCGCCTTGCGCCACCGCTGGGGGCTCGACAGCTCGCTCGCCAGCCAGTTCGGGCGCTACATCGGTGACGTCGTGACGCTGAAGCTCGGGGATTCCTACGTGTACGGCCTGCCCGTCACCACGATCATCGCGCAGCGGATCGGCGAGACCGCGGGGCTGGTCGCGATCGCGACGGTCATCGCAGTGGCCATCACCCTGCCGTTGGCGGCCATCGCAGCCTCCCATCGCGACCGCGCGGCTGACCACGCGGTGCGCGGCGTTTCCGTGATCGGACTGGGCATGCCGTCGTTCTGGCTCGGCATCGTCCTGATCGAGGTATTCGCCGTGCACCTGCGACTGCTGCCCGTCGGCGGCAGCGGCTCGGGCTTGCTCGGCCATCTCGAGGCCCTGCTCCTGCCGAGCCTGACCGCGGCACTCGCGATCGTGCCGCTGCTCGTGCGCAGCCTGCGTGTCGGCATGCTGGACGTGCTTGGCGCGGACTTCGTCGCCGCCGAACGCGCCAACGGCCTTGGCGAGTTGCGCGTGCTCGTTTGGCACGTCGCTCGCAACGCGCTGATCCCGACACTCACTCTGCTCGGGCTCAACATCGCGTTCCTGATCGGCAGCACGGTGATCGTCGAGAACGTGTTCGCACTCAACGGCCTCGGGTCGCTGCTGGTCTCATCGATCAGCAGCCGCGACTTTCCGATGGTCCAGGCGATCACGCTGGTGCTCGCCGTCAGCGTCGTCGCAATCAACCTCGCGACCGACCTCGCCGCGGCAAGACTCGACCCGAGGATTCGCCTGCGGTGAACGCGCAGGCTGTCGCATCGAGCTCACGCCGCCGGCGCGCCGCAGGCCGCTGGCGCGCGATTCGCCGCTACCCGGCGCTGCTCGCGGGCCTGACCCTGCTGAGCCTGCTCGTGGCGGCCGTGATCCTCGCGCCGGTCATCAGCCCCTACCCCCCGGATCACGTGGATCTCTTCCACATCCTGGCCGGGCCGTCGTGGGCGCACCCACTCGGAACCGACGAACTGGGGCGCGATGAGCTTTCGCGCCTGCTCTGGGCCGGGCGCACCGACCTGCGCGTCGGCGCCCTCGCGGTGATCTTCCCGTTCTGCTTCGGCACCGCGGTCGGCACGCTCAGCGGCTACTACGGTGGCTTGCTCGACGCCTTTGTGATGCGGATCGTCGATGTCGTGATCGCGTTCCCGTTCTACGTGCTCGTGATCGGCCTGGTGTTCGTCGTCGGCGAGGGAACACGGGGCATCTACATCGCCTTTGCAGTGGCTGACTGGGTCGTGTACGCACGGACGGTGCGTGCCACCACCCTGGTCGTGCGCGAATCCGACTACGTCGCCGCAGCAAAGGCCGGCGGGCTCGGCGACCTGCGGATACTGCTCGGCCACGTGCTCCCGAACACGATCAGCCAGGCCATCGTGTACATCATGAGCGACGTCGTGCTCGTGATCGTTGCCGTCGTCACGCTCGGCTACCTCGGGCTCGGCGTCCAGCCGCCGACGCCGGACTGGGGCTCGATGGTCAGCGACGGACAGCAGTTCCTGACGACGCACTGGACGCTCGCGACGTTGCCGGGAATCGCCGTCGTGCTCACCGGTCTCAGCCTCTCACTCGTCGGCGACGGTCTCGCCGACCGTCTGCGGCCGCAATGAGCCCGGCGGCGCTCGAGGTGCGCGACCTGATGCTCTCCGCCGGCGATCACCACCGGCGCTGGCCGCTCGTCGACGGCGTGTCCTTCAGCGTCGATGCCGGCCATTCGATCGGCATCGTCGGCGAGTCCGGCTGCGGAAAGAGCCTGACTCTGCGGGCGATCATGGCGCTGACGCCGGGAGCGATCGCGATCGACGCGGGCACCGTGCTGCTCGGCGGTGAGGAGATCCCACTGCGCGGCCGCCGCATCCGCGCGACGCGCCGCGGCCGCATGTCGATGGTCTTCCAGGATCCCCAGAGTTCACTCGACCCGGTGCATTCCGCCGGCGCCCAGGTCGCTGAGATAGCGCGCCGCGTGCGCGGTCTGCCGCGGGCGGCCGCCTGGACACGGGCGATCGAGCTGCTCGATCTCGTCGGCATCCGCGACGCGCCGCGTCGAGCGCATGACTACCCCCACCAGCTCTCCGGTGGCATGCGCCAACGCGTGATGATCGCGATGGCGGTCGCCTCGGAGCCGCAGGTTCTGCTCTGCGACGAGCCAACCACGGCGCTCGACGTCACGGTGCAGGCTCAGGTGCTCGATCTGCTGGATGCGCTGCGGATCCAGCTGCGACTCGCGCTGGTGTTCGTCAGCCACGACCTGGCCGTCGTGGGCAGCATCTGCGAGCAGGTGGCTGTGATGTACGCCGGGCGATTCGTCGAATGCGGACCAACGCTGGAGGTGCTCGCGCGCCCGCGCCATCCTTACACGCTCGGCCTTCGCCAGGCCGTCGTCGACGCCGACGACGGCGGGCGCCTGCCGCGCGCGATCGCCGGCGAGTTGCCCGATCCCTCGGCACGTCCGCCGGGCTGCCCGTTTCATCCCCGTTGCGACTTCGCCGACGACGCCTGCGTGCAGGCGGCGGTCGAACTCGCCGTGGTCGGGGACGACGAGCGCCGCGCCGTCGCCTGCCTGCACTCCGAGCTGGTGCCAGCGCCGTGAGCACGGCGAGCCAGACGACCCCCGCAAACCTCGTCGTGCGCGACCTTCGCGTCGCGTACCGAAGCACCGGCGGCGGAGCGATCCTGGCAGCCGACGGCGTCTCGCTCTCGCTTCGAAGCGGCGAGGTGCTGGGCTTGGTCGGCGAGTCGGGGTGCGGCAAGACGACGGTTGCACGCGCGATCACCGGTCTGGTCACCCCCGAGCAGGGCGAGATCGAACTCGACGGGGCGAGGCTGGCGCGGCGATCGCGTGCCCAGCGGCGAGCGATCCAGCTCGTCTTTCAGGATCCCTTCGCGTCGCTGAACCCGCGGCGGACGGTGCGCAGCGTGCTCGCCGAACTGCTGAAGGTCCACGCCCTCGCCGACGGCGCGCAGCGCGAGCGACGCTGCGTTGAGTTGATGGAGCTGGTCGGCCTTCCGGCGGGCGCGCTTGACCGACTCCCCGCGGCTTTCTCCGGCGGCCAGCGCCAGCGAATCGCAATCGCGCGCGCAATCGCCGTCCAGCCGCGCCTGATCGTCGCCGACGAGCCGATGTCGGCGCTCGATGTGTCCGTCGGCGCGGCGATCCTCGCGCTGTTTGAGCGACTGCGCAGCGACCTCGGCCTCGGCCTGCTGCTGATCTCCCACAACCTGGCGGTCGTCGCCGCAATCTGCGACCACGTCGCCGTCATGTACCTCGGCCGCGTCGTCGAGACGGGACCGCGAGGCGATGTATTCGCCGACCCGCGGCACCCCTACACCAGGGCTCTGCTCGACGCGGCGCCCCGGCTGCGGCGGGACCGCGCCGAGGGACCGCGGCTGCGCGAAGAGACACCGCCGCCGGGTACGCGACCGTCGGGCTGCGCGTTCCACGACCGCTGCCCGCGCGCGGAGGAGATCTGCCGCCGCGACGCACCCGTGCTGGCGGCCGTGCAGGGCCAACCGGGGCGCCTCGCCGCGTGCCACTTCAGTCACGAACAACACAGAGGAGGACGCCCACGATGAGCAGCTCGGTAGAGCGACCCACCCCCGTCGATGCCGCCGCATACGCGGCAATCGAGGACCAGCTCGCAACCCTCCTGCAGACCCGCCGCGACGTCATCCTCCTGCAGGGAGAATCGATCCTCGCCCTGGAGGCGGTCGCGCGAGGCGCGGGCGCCCCGACGGCGCGATCCCTGAACGTGGTCACGAGCCCCTACGGCGAGGCCCTCGGACGCTGGCTCGAAGCCGCCGGCGGAGCCGTCGAAAGCCTGCCGGTCGGCTTCGAACGGGCGGTGGAGCTGCACGAGGTGACGGACGTGCTCGCGCGGGGCGATATCGACATCGTCAGCGTCGTGCACGCGGAGGCCGCCACCGGCGCTCTGAACCCACTTGCACACATCGCCGCCTCCGCGCACGCTGCCGGAGCGCTCGTGATCGTCGACGCGGTGGCGTCGATCGGCGCGGAGCCATTGCAGATCGATGCGTGGGACCTCGACGTCACTGTCGTCAGCGCCCAGAAAGCGCTTGCCGGGCCGGCCGGCGTCTGCGCCGTGGTGATCAGCGATCGCGGGTGGCGCTCGCTCGAGCTCAATCCGGCGGCGCCGCGCGACTCGATCCTTTCGCTGCTGGACTGGCGAGAGCGCTGGGTCCGACCGGGCCGCCGCCAGCTGCCCGTCATCCCCCACCAACTCGAGACGCGCTCACTCGCCGTCACGCTTGCGCGGATCGAGCAGGAGAGCCTCGAGGCGACGATTGACCGTCACTGGCGTGCCCGCGACGCCGTGCGAGCCGGCCTTCGCGCGATGGGGAGAGAACCGTGGATCGCCGACGACGACAGCGCGGCAGCCATCGCAACAATCGTCGCGAGCCCCGGCGATGTCGCGCCCGGCGAACTCCTGGCCGGTTCGCTGCGCGCCGTGCCGCAGGCGCCGCTCGAGCTCGCGCCCGGCCCGCTCGCCACGCGTGCGCTGCGGATCGCGCACACCGGCGAGAATGCCCGCCTGGCACCGGTGCTCGCCGCGCTCGCCGCGCTCGCGCTCGGGCTGCGCTCCCACGGCATCGACGCCGACGCAGACGCCGCACTTGCAGGCGCGCTGGACGGGTGGCAGCGACGGCCGGCATGAGCGAACCCGCGAGCAAACTGCGGCTCGGCCTGTTCCTGTTCGCCGCCGGCTACCACCCCGCAGGCTGGCGCCTCGCGGAGGCGCGCGCCGACGGCGCATTCGATCTGGCATTCCTCACGCATGTCGCACAGACCGTCGAGCGGGCAAAGTTCGATTTCTTCTTCCTCGGCGACGGATTGGCCAGCGACCCCGGGATGGCGGCCCTCTACCCCTCGCAGGTGGTTCGGCTCGAGCCGTTCACGATGATGGGAGCGATCGCCGCAGCGACGCGGAACGTCGGCTTGGTCGTGACTGCGAACACGACCTACGCCGAGCCCTACAACGTCGCACGGATGCTCGCCTCCCTCGACTACCTCAGCCACGGGCGCATCGCCTGGAACGTCGTCACCGGCGCCGATCCGGCTGCGGCGTTCAACTTCGGCCGCTCCGGGCATTGGGACACGGATCGCCGCTACGACCGGGCCGAGGAATTCGTCGGCGTCGTGCGCGATCTCTGGGACTCCTGGGAGGACGGTGCACTGCGGCGCGACGCTGCGTCCGGGGCGTTCGTGGACCCCGACAAGATTCATCGCATCGAGCACGTCGGGCCCAACTTCTCAGTCGCCGGAGCGCTCAACGTCGCGCGGCCGCCCCAGGGGCACCCACCGCTCGTGCAGGCCGGAACCTCGCAGCGCGCTCGCGAACTCGGCGCAACGCTCGCCGATGTCGTCTTCACGGCTCAGACCACGATCGGGGCTGCTCGCGCCTTCCGCACCGACCTGCGCGAGCGCGCGCGAGCCCAGCCTCGCCGGACCACCGAGCCGGCCGTGCTGCCCGGACTCGTGCCCATCGTCGGGGACACGACCGCGCAGGCGCAGGAGCTCTACGACCGGCTCGGAGCCTTGATCGATGCGCAGGCCGGCCTGCGCTCGCTCAGCACGCTCGTCGGCGTCGAAGCCGAGGCCCTCGCCGAGCTCGGAACAACGGCGGCGGTCGAGCGGCTACCGCCGGCCGCCGCCGGCTGCGTGGCGCTGGCCGAAGCTGCGGTCGGGCGGCCTGCGCGCACGGTCGGGGATCTCGTCCGCTTCCACCTCGCCAGCGGGCGCGGCCACCGGCTGATCGTCGGCGATGGCGCGCGGGTCGCCGACTCGATGCAGGAATGGCTCGAGGCGGGCGCCGCCGATGGCTTCAACGTCTGCCCGCCCTACCTCCCGGGAGGGCTGACCCGCTTCACGGATCTCGTCGTGCCGGAGCTCCAGCGGCGCGGGATCTTTCGCAAGGAATACGAGGGGCCCACGTTCCGCCACATCCTCGGTCTTCCGCGGCCACCCAGTCGCTTCGCAGCCAGGCGCACCTGAGCGCCTGGCGGGCTGGGCTCGTGCGAGCGCCGGCGGCCGCACCCCGGACCAGCGATCCGCGCCGGAAGGTGGGCGTCAAGACGCAACGGGCTTGCTCGGCCCCGCGCACGAGCCCCCGCGCACGAGCCCCCGCGCCCGTCGCGAACTTAGCGGGGGTTTCTCCGCGGTTTAGCCGCCGAACAGCAGCCGGCGCTTCAATGGTTGCCCATCCCCCGCGATCACAAAGGATTCCAATGAACCCCTTTTTGAACAAGAAGCTGGTGATCGCTGCGACGACCGTCGCCATGCTCGGCGGTGCAGCCGCCGCACTCGCCGCCACGCAGAGCTCCTCCGGCTCCGGCGGGCAGGCCTACGTCAACGATCTGGCCGGCCGCCTCGGCGTCACACCGACAGCGCTGAGCACCGCCATCAAGGCCGCCGACAGTGACCAGATCAACGCGGCGGTCGCCGCCGGCCACCTCACCCAAGCCCAGGCAACCAAGCTCGAGCAGCGCATCGCGCAAAGCGCGAGCGCGCCGCTGCTCGGTGGCGACCTGCGGCACGGTTTCGGAGCCCGCCGGCGTGGCGGTGGCCTCGTTGATGTGAGCGCCGCCGCTTCCCAATACCTCGGGATAGGAGAGGCGACGCTGCGTTCCGACCTGGCGGCCGGCAAGTCCCTGGATGCGATCGCCAACGCGACATCCAACAAGTCGGCGGCAGGGCTGAAGGCAGCGATCATCGCTTCGCAGACGAGTCGGCTGAGCGCCGCGGTCTCCGCCGGCACGATCACCAGCCAGCAGGAGAGTCAGCGCCTGAGTGATCTCTCCAGCCGTATCGACGCATCGCTGCAGCGCACCTGGAGCGGTCAAACCGGCGGCCGCGCCGGAGGCTGGGCCCGACGCGGAGTGACAGGCGCGACAGGCTCGAGCCTGTTCGGCGCCTGAGGCGCCTCCCGGCTGAGGGCCGCGCCCGCTGGGCGTCGCGCGCCCGGACGCGGCGGGAATGCGACGCCGCGGATCAATCGCCCTCGCCCTGCTCGTCGGACACGGGCGGTGCACCAGGCTCGCGGCCCGTTCGGTCCCCAAGCACCCCGGATCCAGGATCGACACAGGGATTAGACCCTGCCCAGTCGAGCAGGCCATCTGTCGCGCCGCCGGGCGACGGGACGGCCGCGCTCGAGCACTGCGAGGAGGTGGTTGGCGCGCAAATCGGAATCAGGCCGCCCCCGATGTTCACTAACTCGATGGTCATTTTGTACAATCGAGCGGCCCCCGAACGACGAGGTCGAAAATGAGCACCACCGACGAACTGCTGAGCAACGCGCAAGCGTACGCGGAGACGTTCAACAAGGGCGACCTTCCGCTTCCGCCCGCGCGCAAGATCGCCGTTCTTGCTTGCATGGACGCCCGCCTGAACCCCTACGGCCTGCTCGGCCTGCAGGAGGGTGACGCCCACGTGATCCGCAACGCCGGCGGCGTCGTCACCGACGATGAGATCCGCTCGCTGGCGATTTCCCAGCGCCTGCTTGGCACGGAGGAGATCGTGCTGATCCACCACACAGACTGCGGCATGCTCACCTTCACCGACGACGAGTTCAAGCGTGCGGTGCAGGACGAGGTCGGGATCAAGCCCGAGTGGGCCGCGGAGGCCTTCGCGGATCTCGACGAGGACGTGCGCCAGTCGATCGCCCGGATCAGGTCAAGTCCGTTCATCCCGCACAAGGAGTCCGTTCGCGGCTTCGTGTACGACGTCCACACCGGTGGACTGCGCGAAGTCGAGGAGGCACGCTGACGTCGGGAAGGCGCGCCGGTGAAACGAGATCGAATGTTCCTGATTCTCGATCGGGATTTGGTAGAATCGTCGTCCGACCGAACGAACCGCACGGTCCGCCCCCCGGGGGCCCGGACGTCGTCGCATCCTCTCTCGCAGTCAAGCAAGGAGAACCACATGTCTGTGCAGATAGGCTCGAGCGCCCCGGACTTCGAGGCCGAAACCAGCGAAGACGCGATCCACTTCCTCGACTTGATCAGCGACCGGTGGCCCGTGCTGTTCTCACATCCGAGCGACCGCCAGATCCCACTGTCCGCGAGCCTCTAGGAGACCACCACCATGACCCTGACGATTGGCGATACCGCACCCGACTTTCAGGCTGACAGCACCGAAGGCCCGATCAGCTTCCACGACTGGATCGGCGACAGCTGGGCAGTCCTCTTCAGCCACCCAAGGGCATTCACGCCGGTTTGCACGACGGAGCTTGGATACATGGCCTCCATCAAGCCGGAGTTCGACCGACGAGGCGTCAAGATCATCGGCCTCTCCACCGATCCAGCTGAGGGCAGCAGCAAGTGGTCCGAGGACATCGCCAGCTTCCAGGGCACCGAGGTCAACTATCCGATCATCGCCGACACCGACCACGCTGTCGCCAAGGCGTACGGCATGCTGCCGGCGGACGTGGCGGGCGATCCCACTGAGCGGACACCTGCCCAGAACGCCACGCTCCGCAACGTGTTCGTGATCGGGCCCGACAAGAAGATCAAGCTCGTCCTCATCTACCCGATGACCACTGGCCGGAACTTCGACGAGGTGCTGCGGGTGATCGACTCGCTCCAACTGACCGCCAAGCACCAGGTCGCCACGCCCGCCCAGTGGCAGCAGGGCGAGGATGTGATCCTGACCGCGGCAGTCACGCCGGAGATTCAGGCCGAGCGCTACCCGGACGGCGTCAAGGCGCAGCCGCTGCCCTACATTCGGCTGGTGCCGTCGCCGTAGCCGTAGCCACGACAGACCCAAGGTGCCCTCGCTGGGGCCCGCCTAGCGGGGGGCTCTTCGTCAGCAGTAAGGGCTCTCCTTGCGGACCCGGAGAAAGCGCTGGTATCGCCGATCGTCAACGGCCACCATCAGGGCTGTGAGGAAGCCACGAACTGCGCTGTCCGACCGGGCCGCCCACGAACGACCGGGCACCAGCCGAAGTAGCAGGGCCCGGCTACAGGGCGACGCTGAGGATCAGGCGCCCACCGAGCACCAGCAGTCCGCCGGCGAGCAGGTGCTGTATGCGCCGGCTGCTGGTGTGCCGTGAGACCCTGGCGCCGATCTGCGCCCCGATCACCACTCCGACCGAGAGCGACGCGGCTCGGCGCAGCCCGACGCCATGCTGAAAAGAGCCGCTGAGGATGTGCGTGATCGTCGCCACCAGCGCCATGAAGGCGAGCACGAAATGGGATGTGGCGGTGGCGACGTGGGTCGGGAACCCCAGCGCCGCGACCATCAGCGGCACGTGGACGACCCCGCCGCCGATGCCGAGGAAGCTCGAGATGAAGCCGACACCGACGCTGAGCAGCGCACCGCGGCGAACGCGCGCCCGGTAGGTGTAGACGTGGCCGTCGCGGCTGCGGATCGTCCGCGGAGAACCGATCCCCGCCGCCCCCTCTCCCGCCTCGGTGCTCCCGACGATCAGCCACAGCGCCAGCGCGCTGAGCGCCACTCCCATCACGACATCGAAGCTGGGGCGCGAGACGCGGTCAGCCGCCAGCACGCCGACGATCGATCCCGGCACCGTCGCCGCAGCGAAGACGAGGCCGGAGCGATAGTCGATCCGCCCCTGGCGCGCGTAGGCGGCGCTGCCCGAGGTGGCGTTGAAGAACACGACGACCAGGCTGA
>Ga0302157_10002131_pt1 | contig 23405 bp, 20 predicted proteins | sample I_Bog_N3_3_FD_193502 | JGI IMG/M metagenome (GOLD analysis project Ga0302157, IMG submission 193502) | Peat permafrost microbial communities from Stordalen Mire near Abisko, Sweden - I_Bog_N3_3 | ecosystem: Environmental > Terrestrial > Soil > Wetlands > Peat | place: Sweden: Abisko, Stordalen... | reverse complement strand
CTGCGACGACGCGCGCTGTACAGACCCCCGTTACTTCCCTTAAGGGTTAATGAATTGCCATAAAGCAGAACTTTCCTCAGAGGCCGCCTGGCGTCGGCCGATTTCAAGCAACGCATCCAACGCCCGACATTCAGGGATTCGTGACTACGACCGAAGTATCGCAAGAGATGGCCGTGATAGCCTTGTCCGTATGTCCCTAATCCATGTCGTTTATGCGAGTTCGGCCACGCCCGGTTTTCGCGAGCAGCAGATTCCCGATCTTCTGAACGAGGCGCGCTCATCGAATGAAGAGCGAGGCATCACCGGCATGCTCCTCTATATAGGAGGCTCTTTTTTTCAGTTGCTGGAGGGCGAAGATGCGGTCGTCGATGCCCTCTACGACAAGATCCGTCGCGATAAGCGCCACATGAGAGTCACTCAGATACTGCGGGAACCCATATTGGAGAGAGACTTCACCGGCTGGACCATGGGCTATTCAACGGTGACTCCAATGGAGGCCGGAAAGCTGCTCGGCGAGAACGACTTCTTCAATGAAGCTTCCTGTGTGACACGTTTGGATTCAGGTCGCGCCAAAACGCTGCTCGTCGCACTGGGGAAGCGCCGCTGGCAACTAGAACGCAGTGGGATGTTTCGAGCGCTCGGTCGAAAGGCATGAGTTCCGACACGGTATATCCCGTCGAACATTGGCCATCTGTCAGCGTATGAGGGCCGAGTCCACCATTCCAATAGTCCCCAACCAGGTTTCCACCAACCGCGGCCATTGGGCGATCGGCAACTTGCTGGTCCGCAGGCCGAAAGCGTGGCCGCCTTGCGCGTACAGGTGCATTTCAGTGGGGACGCCGGCTTTCTGCAGCGCGACGTAATAGGCCAGAGACTGCTCCACGCCGTCCACGTGGTCGTCTTCGGCTTGGAGTAGGAACGTGGGCGGCGAGTCGACGCGTACGGGGATGTCCGGGCGAAGACTCAAATCCGTCTCGTCGCGGGTGGCTTCGTCCTCGTCCTCGTGCGCCCACAGGTGTCCGGGGTAGAGGGCGATGGCGAAGTCGGGGCGGCAGCTCAGTTCGTCGGCGGCGTCTACTGGAGCATAGGTCCGCTGCGCAAAATGCGTACTGACCGCGGCTACCAAGTGTCCGCCGGCAGAAAAGCCGATCACGCCGATTTTGTGCGGATCGACATGCCACTGCGCCGCGTGCTGCCGCACCAGCCCCAACGTGCGCTGCGCGTCCTGCAGCGCTGTCTGCACTTTCGGGTATACGCGACGATGGTTCTCCTTGTCCCACCACGGACCCGAGTCCGGCACGCGGTACTTCAGCAGTACGCAGGCGATACCCTGTGACGTCAGCCAATCGCAGATCTCGGTGCCCTCGACATCCATGGCCAGAGCCTTGTAACCTCCGCCGGGGAACACCACCACGGCCGCTCCGGTGTTGCGTCCCTTGGCCGCATACACCGTCATGGTCGGACGGCTGACATCGTTAGCCCTGGCCCACCACTTGTGTCCTTCGCCGGGACCGACGGACTCCGGTTTCGGATCGGGTATCGCATCGGGCACCGCGCCTGGCCACAACGGCACTTGCGTATGTCCCGGGGAAGGCTGCCAGGAGTCCGCCCGCACACTTGCACCGCCGATCCCCGCCGCCATACACAGGGCAAAAATCAATGTCTTCATCACCATCTCCCCGATCGGGAAGGCCGGCACTTCACACCATCAGAATTGATACGAAGCTCCGAGCGTATACGTCCTGCCGTAGGCGCTGTATCCATAGCCCACGCCGCTCGAACTCTGACCGACGGACTGCCCGGGCGCCCACGGCAACAAGGGGTTGCCGTTCAGATAGGTGCGAGCCACCGAATCGGTGAGGTTCTTGCCTTCGACATAGACCTGGAGTCCCTTGGTGATCTTGTAGTGCGCGCTGGCCGTGACCCACTGGAACGGACTCGTGATCGCCGGCCAGCCCGGAACCTCGGTGCACTGCGAGCAATATGATTGAAAACTCGCGGCGTAGTCCCAATTCACATCGGCGCTGAAGTGGCCCTTGTCATAAAACAGCCCGGCGGACATGGTCATGGGCGGCTCGGCATTGACGGGTGGGATCGAATTGCCGTTCTGATCGTAGCTGCGATTCCAGGTGCGGGTGTACTGCATGTGCGCGCCGAAGCCGTTGTCCAGGATGTGCTGCCAAGCGAGTTCGATGCCGTAGTAGTCGCTTATGTAGCCATTGGCCGGCGCGTACACGGTCCATGGAAAGGGAATACAGGGGGCCTTTCCCGGCGGTCCGCCCACGCACTCGACGGTGCCCAAATTGACGTTGGGCTCGGTGCCGGTGTAGATGTCGTCGCGGATCTTCTTGCCGAACAGCGCAAGCGTCAGTGCGGAATGCGGGTGGTAATACCATTCCGCCGAAAAATCCACCTGAGTGGCCTTGATCGGCTTCAGGCCGGCGGTGCCGTTGTAATAGAGTTGGGGTTGGCCGTTTTCCGCGTTGTTGGTCGACGTCGGCGCCAAGTAGCTGAGTTCCGGGCGCGACGTGGTCTCGGCCACCGCGGCTCGCAGCTGCAGCCGGTCCGGCACGGCCCAGTAATGGAAATTCGCGGAAGGCAGCGGCAGGATGTAGTGGCCCTGCGTTACCGATTCCTGCCCCGTGGCATATTGCACATTCCAAGTCTCTGTAGAGGAGTTGATGGAAGGTGTCCATAGCGAGGTAGGAGCAGCAAGCGCGGTTGAGGCGGTGGTGTTGGTGCGCACGAGGCGCAATCCCAAGTTTCCACCCCAGTCCGTTCCAGCGAAGGTCATTTCCCCGTACACCGCGAAGGTCTTTTCCGTGACGTCATATGAATTGTAAGGATTTACCTGCGGCAGGGTTTCGCTGAAGTTGAAAGGCATCGAACAGGGCAGCGTCGAGCAGAAGAACGGATTGGGTTTACCGTTCAGACTCCGCAAGAACGCCAGCAGCTGGCTGACGTTCAGTTCCGGCAACGTGGTGGGATAGGATCCGCCGGCCCCCTGCATGAAGTTCGGCACGGTGACCATGGAAATCACCGGGAAACCCTGCGCACCGAAGGAGTACGGGTTGCACTGAACCGGACAGCCCGCGGTTTGATACAAATTGCCGTACTGGCCGGAACCATTGGTCCAGTCGTTGCTGATGTCCGTGCGGTTCTTGTCGCGATCGCTGTAGCCGGCGCCGAACAGGATCTTGTCGAACCAGCTCGCCCCCACATCGTAGCTGCCGTCGAGCGTGAATCCGGTGACCTGGTCGTGAACCGAATAGCCATTCAGCCCGTCGTAGTGGGTCGACCAGTAGTTGTTGTTGTTCAGATATCCGGAGTTCATGAGCGATGTGTATGAGCATGAACCCGGGTTGGTCGAGCTGGCCGTGCCCTTGGGACAGGCGGTCAGTCCAAGCTGACTCGGCGGTACCACCACGTTGAAGTTCGGAAGGCTGTTGGGTACATCCGAAAAGATCAGCGTATCCGGCGCGTTCGGCGTATTCGAGACCAGGCCCGCGGTCACGAAGCTATCCTGCCCACCCTCGGGTCGATTGGCCGTCGATCGATACCCATCCGCGGTGAAGCGCAACCTGTCGGTCGGCTTCCACTCGACATTCAACCCGAACATCGAGGTGGTGACCACGCGATCCACGGTGTTATTCACCATTTCAGGCTGGAAATCGCTGACCGTGATACCGGTCACCACGCCGTTCTTGATTACCGGATTCGACCAGCTGGTTCCGATCGTATCCGGCGCAGCAAAGTAATAGGACTCGTTGTAGCCGATCTGCGGGTCGTCCAAGTGGGTCCACAAGCCATCGGCGACTATCTTGAGCTCCGAACTGGGATGCCACTCGAGGCTGCCGGAGAGCGCGTCGCGCTTCTTGTCATCGAAGATGGACCCGAAGGTGATGCAGCACGGTGTGGCGGCGAGCGGCGCCCCGTTCGGGTCGTTGAAGGGATAGGTCGTCGGGCCGTAAATGTTCTGGTTGTAGGCATTGAGCGAGTCGGTACGGATGTTGGTTTCCGAATGCACGGCACCGAGTAGAAAGCCCAATGTCCGGTCGTCGTTGGTGTCCGAGACGAAAGCGGAAAATTTGCTGCCTTTCAAGTCCGACATGTCGTTGTCGTTGCCCTCGGCATGCACTCCGCCGTGCAACCCGGGATTGTCGAAGGGGCTGGCGGTGCGCAGGTTGACGGTGCCGCCGATGCTGCCTTCGAGCGCCGAGGCTTGCGTCGATTTCAGGACGTCGGCACCCGAGATCACCTCCGAGGGCAGCACGTCGAAGGCCAGATCGCGACCGTCGTCATCGGTGGCAAGAATGCGGTTGTTGAGCGTCGTGATGTTGTACTGGGGTCCCAGGCCACGCACATTCACGTTGATGCCCTCGCCGCCGGTGGTGCGGCTGATAGTGATGCCGGGCAGATGCTCGAGCGAGTCGGCGACGTCCGCGTCGGGGAATTTGCCGAGCTCCTCGGCATTGATCGAGTCCAGCACGACCGAGGCCTCCCGCTTGATCTGGAGCGATTTCTCCAGGCTGGCGCGCATGCCGGTCACGACGATTTCTTGCAGCTCCGGGGGCTCGCTGGCGGCCGCCGCGGCGGTGGTAGATGAAGTCGTCGAGGTGGCTGAAGTGGCCGAGGCACCTGCAGCGGCCGAGGTGGCTGCATCGGCGGTCGCCGTGTCGGTACTGTCTTCGGCGAATGCTGGGAAGTGCGAACTCAGCGCGGCGGCGGCCACGAGCAGAGCAGGGCGCAGGCGCATCGTCGGCATAGCAATCCCCCCTTTTTTCTAAATTCTCTTTCTGCTTGGCCTTGCGTCGCGAACGCATAACGCAGGGTCAGCAGCTCCGACGTTAAACGAAACTAATATAACTTTCAATAGTGATTTTTAACGATACTTTGTCCGTGTGCTGCTTGAGATGCCCGTTGACGGCTGGATATCACCGTCCGCTGCCGATAGAATGATAGCTATTGAAATTTATGTAAGTTTCAAATATAACAAATCACCGGGTGGGTGCCCGGCTGCAATGCCCTAAATGGCTCCGCCGCAGGAAGTAAATTCATGAGATCAAGAGCATGGTTGGCCTATGCGCTGGTGACGACGGGGTTTTGGGGAGTGTGGGGGGCGTTCACGGGTTTGCCGGCCAATCATGGATTTCCTGAAACATTGATCTATGCGGTGTGGGCGCTGACCATGATTCCCCCGGCGCTCTACGCTTTGCGGCGAGTCGGCTGGCGCCTGCAGCACGATGCACCGTCGCTATGCTACGGCGCCTTGATCGGGCTGCTGGGGGCGGGCGGCCAGATGCTGCTGTTTCATGCGGTGCGGACCGGGCCCGCTTACCTGATCTTCCCGGTGATCTCGCTGTCACCGGTGGTCACAGTGGCCCTGTCGTTGGTCTTGCTGCATGAGCGCACTGGCAAGCTCGGCACGCTGGGCATCGTGCTGGCCTTGTGTTCGCTTCCCCTGTTCGATTACTCGGGGGGCACGTCGTCCGGTGGTTATGGCCAATTATGGTTTCTGCCGGCACTAGGCGTGTTGGCGGCCTGGGGATTGCAGGCGTTCTTCATGAAACTGGCGAACGCCACCATGGATGCCGAGAGCATATTCTTCTACATGACGGTCAGCGGTCTGTTGCTGATTCCAGTTGCGCTCGCCATGACGGATTTCTCCGTTCCCATCAACTGGGGCGCGGACGGTCCCTACCTCGCGGCAGCCATCCAAATTCTCAATTCCATCGGCGCGCTGACTTTGGTATATGCCTTTCGCTATGGCAAGGCGATCGTGGTCTCGCCCCTGACCAATGCGGGCGCTCCCCTCATCACCGCCGCGCTGTCGATACTGTTGCTGGGCACCGCGCCCACGGCAACCAAACTGGCCGGCATCGCCTTGGCGCTCGTGGCGGCCGTGTTCCTGGCCATCGAGCCCGAGCCCGAGCCCGGCCCGGCCGCCACGGCGGCGCCTGGACCCAAGACCCTCAAGGAGTACGGTCGAACATGATCACCCGGCAAGACACGAGCAAGATCATCCGGCGAGACACGAGCAATCGGCGGGAGCGCATCATCGCTCTGCTGCGTGAACAGGGGAGCGTGCAAATCCCGGTGCTTGCCGAACGTTTTCGCGTCTCCACGCAGACTCTGCGCAAGGATCTGAATTTTCTCGACGACAAGGGCATTTGCACGCGTTCGTCGGGCGGCGCAATTCTCAGGCGCGGCGGAGCATCGCCCACCGAGGAGGCGATCGACGTCAAACGCACGCTATTCGCGGAAGAGAAGGTGCGCATCGGTCGGGCGGCCGCCGCCTTGATCAAGAGCGACGATTCGGTGTTGATCGATTCCGGCACCACGGCCTTGCAGGTCGCGCGCCATATCGAGGCATCCGCATCGCTGGTGGTGGTCACCAGCGACGTGGGTGTCTTGAATGAAATGGTGGCGCGAGAGAACGTTCAGCTGGTGTTTCTCGGCGGCACGCTGCGGCGCAAGAACCTGTCTTTCTACGGCACGCAGACCGAACGGGCGCTGCAGGACCTGCATGTCGACAAACTGTTCTTGGCCGCCGACGGCTTCGATATCGAGAAGGGCCTCACCACGCATTTCGAGCCCGAGGCGCTGCTGAATCGCCTGATGTGCAAAGCAGCCTCCGAAATCATCATGGTCGCGGATTCCTCCAAGTTCGGCCGGATTTGCCTGCACAAGATCATCGAGTCGCAGGGGATCGCCAAGGTGGTGACCGATACCGGGATTCCGGATGCGACTCGCGAAGCGCTGATCCGGATCGGCGTCGAGGTCATCATCGCGTGAAGGCCATTCAAGCCATCATCGCGCAACACAAGGCGGGGCGTTCGGTCGGCATTTACTCGGCGTGCTCGGCGCATCCTCTGGTGATCGAGGCCGCCCTGAATCACGCGCGGCGGCGATCCGCGCCGGTCTTGATCGAAGCCACGTCCAACCAGGTCAACCAGGATGGCGGCTACACGGGCATGCGTCCGGCGGATTTCAACCGATTCGTGCTGGCGATCGCGGCACGCGTCGGCATGCCGCCTTCGCAGGTGCTGCTGGGCGGGGATCACCTCGGGCCCAATTGCTGGCAGGACTTGCCCGCGGAGTCGGCGATGGCGAAGTCCGAGCAGCTCATCGCGGACTATGTGGCCGCGGGCTTTCGCAAGATTCATCTGGACTGCTCGATGTCCTGTGCGGGCGATCCGGCGCCTCTTTGCGACGCGGAGGTGGCCGCGCGCGCGGTGCGCCTGTGCGCGGTGGCCGAGCGTACCTGGGAGCGCGTCGGGGGAGAGGCGCCGGTGTATGTGGTGGGCACCGAAGTGCCCGTTCCCGGCGGCGCGCAAGAGAATCTCGCCGAATTGCAGTTGACCGATGCCGCGGCCGCGGCCGCGACCATCGAGGCGCATCGGCAGGCCTTCCAAGCGGCGGGATTGCAGCAGGCGTGGCCGCGCGTTATCGGCCTGGTCGTGCAGCCCGGCGTCGAGTTCGATCATGACAAGGTCATCGACTTCCGCGCTTCGCGGGCAGGCGCACTCGCCGCGGTGGCCGAGGCGCAGCCCCACCTGGTCTACGAAGCGCACTCGACAGACTATCAGACACCGGCCAATCTGCGCGCTCTGGTGCAGAACCACTTTGCGATCCTGAAGGTCGGGCCCGGCCTGACTTTCGCCATGCGCGAAGCGCTTTGGGCGTTGGACGACATCGAGCGCGAGTGGCTCGGAGCGGATCGCTCGTCCGGCCTGCGAAAGACCGTGCAAAAAGCCATGACGGCGGCTCCGCAATTCTGGAACAAATACTATCTGTCCGAGGGCCGCCAGCTCGAGCTGGACCAACAGTACAGCCGCAGCGATCGAATCCGTTACTATTGGCCCGTGACCGAAGTCGACTCGGCATTGAAACGCCTGCTCGCGAACCTGGATGCAAACCCGCCGCCGCTCGCCCTCGTGAGCCAGTATTTGCCGCTGCAATACCAAGCCATCCGTGCCGGCTCGCTGCGCCCCTGCGCCCGCGACCTGGTGCTGCATGCCATCGAACAGGTGCTGCAACAGTACGCGGAGGCCTGCACCGACCATGAGCGCTGACATGAGAACCCATCTGCAATTGGACGAGACTCACCTGAGCCGTGCCGGCGCCCTGTGGACCGCGCGCGAGATCGCGCAGCAGCCGGCGAGCTGGCTGCGCACGCAGGACTTGCTGCGGCAGCATGCCGCGCCGATTGCCCGCTTCCTCGCACCGTTGCTGGACCAGCAAGATCTGCGCATCATTCTCACGGGGGCGGGCAGCTCGGCCTTCATCGGAGACTGTCTCGTGCCGCTGCTGCTGCAACGGCTGGGGCGCCGAGTGGAAGCCATCGCCACCACGGATTTACTGTCCGGTCCCGCGCAGTATTTCCAGCAGGACGTGCCCACGCTGCTCGTATCCTTCGGCCGCTCGGGCAGCAGCCCGGAAAGCGTGGCCGTGGTCGATCTGGCGGATCGGCTGCTGCGCCGGTGTCACCACATCGTGTTCACCTGCAACGAGCAGGGCACGCTCTACCAACACTGCCGGGAGCGGCGCAACAGCCTGGCGATTCTCCTGCCGCCGGAAACGCATGACCAGAGCTTTGCGATGACTTCCAGTTTCACGGCCATGATGCTGGCGGCCTCTCTGGTGTTCAACATTGCCGAAATCGAGGTTGCAGGCGTGGCCAACATCGCTCGGGCCACGCGGGAGCTCCTCGAGCGGCACAATGACAAGCTGCGCGACCTGGCCGCCGAGAGCTACTCGCGGGTGGTGTACCTGGGAAGCAACGGCTTCAAGTCGCTGGCGCGCGAAGCCGCACTGAAGTTATTGGAGCTGACGGACGGCAGAATCGTCGCTGTCTACGATTCACCGCTCGGTTTTCGCCACGGACCGAAGACCATCGTGACGCGCGACACGCTGCTGTTCGTGTTCGTCTCCAACGACCCTTACACACGCTGTTACGATCTCGATCTATTGCGCGAGCTGCGCTCGGAGGGGCTTGCGGGGCGGGTGATCGCCATAACGGCACGGGCGCAGGACGCCATCGCCGAGGGCGAGTACCTGCATGTGCCGCACGTGGCCGACGCCGGCGATGGGGATCTTTACTACCCGTACATCGTCTGCGGCCAACTCTACGCCTTTCATCGATCGCTGGCATTGGGCAACAGGCCCGATCAACCCAGCAATTCGGGCAGCGTCAGCCGCGTCGTACGCGGCGTGACCATACATTCGCTGTGACCGAAGCCGCCGCATTATATCTCGGCGTCGACGGCGGCGGGAGCAAGACGGCACTGACGCTGATCGATTCAGACGGCGCCATCAGAGCGACGCACCTGGCGCCGGGTGCTTACTACCTCACCATCGGGCTGGATGCCCTCGGTACTTTGCTCGCGGACGCCGTGGGCAGCGTGTTGGCCAAGGCGGCGCTCCGCGTTGCCGATCTGGATTTTGCCTTTTTCGGGCTGCCCGCCTATGGCGAGGATAGCGCCCTGATCGAGGCATTGAGCCGGCTTCCAGAACGATGCCTGCCGGCCGGCCGGTATGCCAGCGGCAACGACATGATTTGCGGCTGGGCGGGCTCGCTGCTCTGCGGCGATGGAATCAGCATCGTCGCCGGCACGGGTTCCATCTGCTACGGCGAGCGCCACGGCGCCGTTGCGCGCAGCGGCGGCTGGGGCGAATTGTTCAGCGACGAGGGCTCCGCGTACTGGATTGCGTGCCGCGGTTTGAACGTATTCTCGCGCATGAGCGATGGCAGAGCGGTGCGGGGGCCGTTGTATGAGATCGTCAGGCAGTCCGTCGGCATCGCGGAAGATCTCGATCTGTGCGCGCATGTCTTTACCGGCCTGGGGGGCGACCGGGCGCGCATCGCTAAATTATGCCAGTGGGTGACGCAGGCCGCTCGAGCCGGCGACGCGGCGGCGCTGGATATCGTCAGGCAGGCCGCCGCCGAACTCGCGCTCATGGTCGATGCGACCCGGCAACATTTGGGATTCACCCCCGCCGAGCCGGTGGCGGTTTCGTACTCGGGCGGCGTTTTCGACAACGTCGGTGCGCTGCTATTGGATCCCTTTACCGAGTCGCTGCAGGCGCACCGGTCCGGGTACCGGGTCAGCGAGCCGGTGCTGCCGCCGGCCATCGGCGCCGCGCTGTATGCGGCGAAGCGCCACGGCCGGCCCCTGTCGAATGCGGCGATCGAGCGCCTGCGGGCACAAAGCGACGCATGGCGACGAGAGCTTGCATCTTGAGGGACATGGGACTCATGAGGGGGAGGCCTTTGCTTCGCTGCTTGGTTGTCGGCTGGCTGGCACTCGGCACCGCCTGCAGCAGCACCGCGCGCGCATTCGCGGCCGAAGACTTCGCTTCGATGGACAAGATCGATGTCCACGTGCATATCAACACTCCCGACTCGGCGTTGATTGATCAGGCCGGTGCCGATCATTTTCGTCTTTTGACCATCAACGTCGATTATCCCGACTTTCCGCCGATCGCCGAGCAAGCGCGTATCGCGCGGGAGTTGGTCGCGCGCAATCCGTCCGTGCTGGCGTATGCGGCCACATTTTCCATGAACGGCTGGGATGAAGTGAATTGGCAGCCGCGCGTGATCCAGGAGCTCGAGGCCGCGTTTGCGGGGGGCGCCGTCGCGGTGAAAGTATGGAAGAACATCGGCATGAGCTTTAGGGACGCAAGCGGGCGCTTGGTCATGATCGACGACCCCAAATTCGATCCGGTGTTCGAGTTCATTCGCGAGCGGCACAAGATCCTGATCGGACATCAGGGAGAGCCGCGCAATTGCTGGCTCCCCCTGGCCGAGATGACCGTGAACAACGACAAGGAATACTTCCGCGAACACCCGCAGTACCACATGTATCTGCATCCGGAGATGCCGTCCTATGAGCAACAGATGGCGGCGCGCGACCGGATGTTGGACCGAAATCCCCATTTGAATTTCGATGGCGCCCACATGGCCAGCCTGGAATGGAGCGTGGACAAACTGGCGGCGTTCCTCGACCGCCATCCCAACAGCGTGGTCGACTTGGCGGCGCGCATGGGGCAGGTGCAATTTCAATCCAACCAAGATCTCGCCAAGGTGCGCCGGTTCTTCATTCGTTACCAGGCTCGCCTGCTCTACGGCACCGATCTGTCGCAGGAACCCGGTGCGGATCCGCAGGAAGTGCGCCGCGACGCTCACGCGACCTGGCTGCGCGATTGGCAGTATCTGACCACGAGCCTGAGCTTCCGCGTTCCCGAATTGGATGCGCCGGTGCATGGCTTGAATCTGCCCGAGAGCGTGGTCCGCAAGATTTACAGCGGCAACGCCGAGCGCTGGTTCGGCAATCCCTGGCATGCCCCTCCACTGCGTTCGCAGGAGTCGAAATGAGTCACCGGCTGAGATCCTGTGTTTGCGCGGTCCTTGCATTCGGGGCATCGGCCTGCTGGGGCGAGGAGGCGGCGAGAACCGCGGTACCGCCGAAGCCGCACGGGGCGCAGGTGCTGGGCTCGATACAGGGCATGGGCGCGTCGGTGACCATCGACTCCGACGGGAGCTACTCCATCGTCTCACCCGGCATTCCCGGCGCGGTGCTTCGCTCGGACGTCGAGGCAATGGTGGACGCTCGCGTTCTGCGCTCCTCGGCGTACCCGCAGCATCGGGTGGGGCAATCGGAGTTTCGTGACGATGCCGGCACGGGATCGACCCTGACGGTCACGCACACCGGCCTTCCCGGCACGCCGGATCTCGTGTGCACCCTGCGGGTGTTTCGCGATCGATCGTGGGGGGAAATCGAGGTGAAGGTGCAGAACGGCACGGATCGGGCGGTCTCCGTGGCGTCGATCCGCTCCGTTCATGCAACGCAGGCTCCGGTCATCAATCTGAACGGGCCGGCGGCCGCCGACCGTATTCTGTCCGACAGCTACAGCGAGGATAGGCCGCAGCTCGCGATTCGCGATCTGGGCGATGCCCCGAAAGGCACGCACCGCGCCGTGGGAAGCCAGCTCATCTACAATCGCCGGAGCGGCGAGAGCCTGTTCCTCGGTGCGCTCACCTCGGATCGGCTGCTGACGATCTTTCATCTGACGGAGCAAACGGCGGGCGGCAAGACGTCCATCCTCAGCTACGATGCGGTGGCCACGGGCACGACCGAAATCATGAAAGGCGAGTCGCTCAAGGACTCGCCCGCGGCCGAACAGGTGGAGCTCAAGCTTCGCGTGGACCCCGGCGAGAGCCTGTCCTCCGAGCGCCTCATGTTCGCGGTCGGCACCGACTACCACGCACAACTGGAACAGTATGGGCGGGCAGTGGGGCTGCTGCACAAGGCGCGGGTGAGCGCCGCGACCCCCATCGGGTGGTGGAGTTGGACCGCGTATTACTTCGGGCTCAGCCAGGGTAGCGCCGCCACGAATGCATACTGGCTTGCCCAGAATCTCAGGGCCCTGGGCTACACCTACTTCCAAATCGATGAGGGATACCAATTCGCGCGCGGCGAATACACCACCGCCGACGCAAAACTCTTTCCTCTCGGCATTGGTTACATCGCGGATTTGGTGCGCCATAGCGGATTGACCTTCGGCCTGTGGACCGCTCCCTTCGAGGTGTCGCAGCGTGCATGGGTGTTTCAGAAGCACCCGGAGTGGCTGCTGCATAACGCTGCCGGCCAACTCATCCACATCGGCTACGTCACGGACAAGCAAGACCCACTGTATGTGCTGGATACCACCAACCCCGGCGCGCAGGACTATTTGAAACAGACCTACAGCACGCTGTACAACTGGGGTTTGCGCTTCGTGAAAATGGATTTCATGGACGACACGGCGGTCGAGGGAGCCTACTACCGCCCCAATACGACGGCCTTGGAGGCGCAAAGGATCGGTTTGAATATCATCCGCGGCGCCGTCGGTGAAAGCGTCGTTCTCGACAAGGACGGCAGCCCCATGCTGAACCCGGTCGGCATCGTGGACGCGGGCCGCATCTCCCAGGATACGGGACATAGCTTCGACGCCAGCAGGGACGCCGCCTCGGGGATAGCAGCGCGGTACTACATGAACCGCAATTTTTTCATCGCCGATCCGGATGCATTCACGGTCTCCACGCAGACCGTCGATGACCAGTCCTGGCATGGAGGGCAGCGCCCGCTCACTCTCGATGAGGCAAGAGTGTCCATTGCACTGGCGGCGGTCTCAGGCGGTATGTTCGAAATCGGAGACGATCTTCCCACCCTGGGCGCTTCTCCGGAACGCCTGTCCCTGGCCGGCAATGCGGATATCCTCGACATGGCCCGTCTCGGCCGCGCATCCACACCCGTGGACCTGATGACCTATGCGCCGGGCGACAAGCAACCGAGCATCTTTCTGCTGAAGGAGAATGAACGCCAGATCATGCTCACCGTGTTCAACTGGACGGAGGCGCAACGCGCGCGTGCCATCGATCTCGTGAGTCTGGGGTTGAAGAAGCCGGGCGAGTACAAAATCGTGGAGGAGTTCGGCGATCAAGGCTGCTGCAGCAGCGCGTCGGACACGATCGATCTGGTCGAGAAACCGCATTCGGTGCGCATGATCAAGTTGATCGACAAATCCGTGCCCGCGCTCCCGCCTCCCTTTGATATTGGCTCGGCAGCCGGCGCAATAGCGGGGGAGACCTTGGCCTTCAGTGCGGCGGCCTCGTCTTCGCAGGCGCCGGTGCTGACATGCCATTGGGACTTCGGCGATGGTTCGAGCTTGGACGGTATGCAGGTGCAGCATGCCTTCACGCACGCCGGCCGATACGACGTGCAGGCAACGGTGACGGGCTTGGATGCCGCCACGAATCGCAAGACCGTGACGGTGACGATTGCCGGAGAGGTTCCGACACGGTTCGAGGCGGCGGACAAGATGCGTCCCGAGTAAAGCCTCCTCCGTAAGGGGCCAGGGCCCTTCTCCGGGCAGGGGCTCATGGGCGCTGCTCAGTGGAAGCGATATCCAGAGCCGCGGTGTCCCGAAGCCAATTGAACGTGAAGTCGGCGACCGGCGTCCGCGGCTTCAGGCGGGTGCGCATCAGCCAAAGGCGCGGCCGGGGTGTTGACGGAATCGCCGGCAGTCTGATTACCCGGCCTTCCTGAAGCGCTGTAATCGCGAGAACGTTCGAGACGTACCCGACGCCCAGGTCACGTTCAACGGCGCCGATCAGCAATACGCTGCTGTCAATCGTAGCAACGCGATTGAGCTGCTTGCCGCGGAGCAGTCTGTCGCGCAGGAATCCGCCCCAATCGGGCTCGTCCTCGAGCATCAGAAGGGGTGCACGTTCGACGACCGCGGGGAATGGGAGCTTCGCAAGCCGTGGGGCGAGGCCACGCCCGCAGACCGCGATCGACTTGTCCTCCATTAGCGGGACACTCTCGACGTCGGCGGTGTGGATTGGCCGTCGCGAGACGATCAGATCGACGTCGATACGATCGATTGCTCGGGCCTCGTCGCGCGTGATCACCCAGACCTCCACTGCGGGGCGTATCCGGTGCAGGTCCCCCCGCCGCGCCATCAGCCAGCCCTGCGCAAAATCCGCTGGACAAACGAGCAACGCGGAATCCTCGTTCTTGTACGGTTCGATGCGATCGAAGCCGGCCGCGAGATCGCCGAGCATTTTGCTGATGGTCTCGAACAGGAGTCCACCGGCCTTCGTGAGGCGCACGCCAGAGCCCTTGCGAAAGAACAGCCGCTGCTCGATGAGGTCCTCGAGCTTGCGTATCTGCTGGCTGATCGCCGACTGGGTTAGCGAGAGTTCGTCAGCCGCCTCGGAAAAACTGCCCAGCCGCCCAGCGGACTCGAACGCCATCAGCGTGTTGATCGGTGGAAGCGACCGGCCGTGCTCATTAGCCATACTTATATCTCCAGCACGACCGCTAATTGGATTCCGGGAACCATGGTGCCACACTTCGCCTCATGCTAGTGCTCGCAACGAATGGGGGAATTGACGCTCGATGCGCGATTCCTCATGATGTTACCGGCAGCGTTCCCGACAGAGGAATTCCATGTCCGACATAACAACCCACGGCGATAGCGCTATTACGCGCGTTACTAGCAAGGGGTACAGCAAAGAGAACACCTTCGCTGGAGTACTGTCGTTCCTTCGCCGCCGGTATAGCAAAGACTTGGCCGGGGCAGACGTCGTCGTCTCGGGCATCCCGCTCGACCTCGCGACCACAAATCGCCCTGGCACCCGGCTTGGTCCGGCCGGTATCCGCGCCGCTAGCGTCGACCTTAACTGGCCGATCTACCCGTGGGGTTTCGGCCCCTGCGATCGGTTGTCGGTCATCGACTACGGCGATTGCTGGTTCGACCCGCATCGGCCGGATATGGTTTTTGACTCGATCGTTCAGCACGCGAGGACGATCCTTGCATCGGGCGCAAAGATGTTGACCCTTGGCGGCGATCACTACGTGACCTACCCGCTTCTGCACGCGCATGCCGAGAAATTCGGACAACCCCTCTCGGTCATTCACTTCGACGCCCACAGCGATACCTGGGCCGACGACGACGAGCGGTCCCTGAATCACGGAACCATGTTCTACAAGGCGGTACGTCAGCGCCTCATCGACCCAAAGACGTCGGTCCAGATTGGCATCCGCACGTGGAACGAGGACTTTCTCGGTATCAACGTGCTTGGCGCCGATTGGGTGCATGAAAATGGCCCCGCAGCCACAGCCGCCAAGGCGCTCGAGATCGTCGGGGAACGGCCTGTTTACCTCACTTTTGACATCGACTGTCTGGACCCGGCGTTTGCCCCAGGCACCGGCACACCGGTCGCGGGCGGCCTGAGTACTGCCCAGGCGCTTTCGATCCTCCGTCGCTTCGTGCCGCTGCGCCTTGTCGGCATGGATGTGGTCGAAGTATCACCTCCTTACGATCACAGCGAGATTACGGCGCTCGCCGCTGCTCTGATCGCGACCGAAATGCTGTGCCTGCTCGGCGAACAGCGCGGCCCCGTGGACGGGCCGGCCGGGCGACCCGAGGCCGCAGTGAGCCTGGACGTCGCCTCCTAACAGAACGGCACTCCTGCAGGACTCGCCATGCACCGACTCCAGCGCATCGCACCCCCCGCAACGGGGTTGTGGAAATTCGGCCTCGGCGTGACGCCGAGATTGAGTCATGGTTATGCCGGGGTATGACGTCGTGACCAAAGGTACGGCCGGCACCGGACAGTTACGCATGCCGCCAGAATGGGCGCCCCATGATGCGGTATGGTTGCAGTGGCCGGCGGAGCGGATGCGCGGGTACCCTGGTTATGCGGTCAAGCTTGAGTCGATCTGGCTTGAGATGACCCGCGTCATGCACACTGAGGTGCGTGTTCGCATCGCCGTATCAACAGAGGCGGAACTGGAACGGCTCGGCGGCCAACTGCGTCACTTCGGTATCGAACGCGATCGGATCGACCTATACGCAATACCCACCGACGACGTCTGGGCCCGGGACAACGGGCCGATCTTCGTTTTCGATGCCGATGGGCGCGTAGTGGTAACGAGTTGGAACTTCAACGGGTGGGGCAACCGGTTTGCGTGGCAGGACGACAGGGCCGTTCCGGCCGCTATCGCCGACTTGCCCGGGTTAGCGCTCATTCATGCGCCAATTACTACGGAGGGCGGTGCGATCGAAGTCGACGGCGCCGGCACGCTGATCGCTACTCGCAGCTCCATCCTTAATCCGAATCGAAACCCTCATTGGGGCCACCAAGACGTGGAGCGCGCGTTTCGCGACATGCTTGGAATCCGCCACGTCGTGTGGCTCACCGGCGCGCCGCCGGAGGTCTGCGAAGCGCTCGGCGATGTGACCGATTATCACGTGGATATTGCCGCGCGATTTACTCCGGCGGGGACTGTTCTTTACTGCGATCCGTCCGATCGGGGTGATCCGCGCTGCGCCATACTGGCTCAGCATCGTGCCGACCTGCAGGCGGCCGTCGATATTCGCGGCCGCGCATTCGACCTCGTGCCGTTGCCGACGCCAGGGATCTATTCGGTGGCTGCAGGCGGCTTGAACTTCGCTGGCGCCAGTGATCCATGGCGAGACCAAGGGTGCTCAGGCCGGTTCACCGATGCGGCCTATACCAATCACTGCGTGACCCAACAGCAACCCAAAAGGCCGGACGGCGACCTGATGGACCGGACTTTCGGATGATTCCCGTCATGCTCCATCGAAGCGGTAACGTAACGGTCGCCTGCGCACAAATGGCCTGTACGTGGGACTTGCCGGCCAACGTCGACCGCGCGGAGACGATGATTCGGGAGGCGGTGTCCCTCGGTGCACAAATCATCCAGATTCAGGAGTTGTTCGAATCTCCGTATTTCTGCATCGAGCAGAACGCCAAGCACTTCGATCTCGCCACGACTCTCGAGGATTCGAGAACGATCAGACGGTTTCGCAAGCTGGCGGCATCGCTCAACGTCGTCCTACCCGTGAGTTGGTTCGAGCGTGCAGGCCGCGCGTTCTTCAACTCCGTCGCCGTAATCGACGCCGATGGATCCGTGCTGGGTGTATACCGGAAAAGTCACATTCCAAACGACGTGGGGTACCAGGAAAAGCAGTACTTCTCACCCGGCGATACAGGATTTCAGGTCTGGCAGACCCGATACGCACCCATTGGCGTCGGCATCTGCTGGGACCAGTGGTATCCGGAGGCCGCTCGCGCGATGGCGCTCAAGGGTGCGGAATTGCTCTTCTATCCCAGCGCGATCGGTGCCGACGCAGTTTACGGGCCCGATACCGCGAGCGCTTGGCAGCGCGTCATGCAGGGACATGCGGTCGCAAACTGCATGCCCGTTATCGCCTGCAATCGAATAGGTACCGAGAAGGCGACAACCTCGGATCTTGAGCTCACCTTCTTCGGATCCTCATTTATCGCCGACCAGCTGGGTGTCAAGGTCCAAGAGGCGGATTCTACGAGCGAAACGGTGCTCGTACACACGTTTGACCTCGAGGCCTGTCGCCGCACCCGCGAGTACTGGCCGCTATTCCGCGATCGCCGGCCGGACTTGTACGAATGTCTTCTGACGCTCGACGGCCGGCTAACTACGCGCGCGCCGTACAGCAGCCCAGGTCCCAACCGACCAATGACTCCAGCGTCATGACCTACAGAAACAGCGGCACAGATTTCGTCCGCAGTGCGCTATCCTTGGCGTGCCTCTGCAGTGCGCTGCACCGCTTCGCATGCGGTAAGGTTTCATACGCGCGACAGGACGTCCTCGGATTGCTTTCTTGCACGCGATCCGGTCCGCGGCCGTGACAAAGGCGTCGATTGCGGCGGCGGATTCCATAGCACCGAACGGCAGCCTGGTCGGCCGCGAGGCACCGATTGACGGTGAGCGGGCTCATCTCGAGCGAAATCACCTTCCGCTTTGGAAAGTGAGTGCCCTAGGGCTTGCCTATATGCTGATTGGCCCGAGCTCGGCGATGTCGGCCGGCACACTCATCGCGTTTTCCGCTCAGGCATCCTGGCTAGCTAACCTGCTTTCGGTGGTCGTAGTGTCGCTCCTTGCTGTAGTAGTCAGCGCGTATGCGAGGCGCTACGTCGTTACGGGGTCACTTGTCTCCTACGCATACGAAGCTTTCGGCGCGCGGGCGCGGTTGTTCGTCGCCGCCTGCATGATGCTCGGGTATGTTGCTCTCACCGCCACGCTGATCCTCGGCGTCCTTACGTTCACCAGCAGCGCTCTCCTGGATCTTGGAATACCGGGCGCCTCTAACCTGCCCGTGGAATGCGCTTCGGCGATTATCATCAGTCTTGCGGCGGCCGCGTGTGCCTGTTTCGGGATCGACGCCTCTGTGCGAGTCGTTGTTGTGCTTGGCTTCCTCTGCGTTCCATTTGTGGCTCTGGCAATGGGTGCGGCGCTTGTAGAGCTTCATCCACTAATGAACGTGCAACTCCACTTTGCAACGGTATCGAACGGAGGAATCGTTCAGGGCGCGTTGACCGCGACCGGCTATTACGTAGGATTCGACGGCATAGCGGCACTGGCGGTCGAGACAAAGAACCCAAAAAGAAACGTGCCGCGGGTACTGCTCAGCACCGTGCTGACGATCGGCCTTGCGATTACGGCGTGCTGCTTCGCTCAGTACCCGTTGCTCCAGGCTCACGCCGGCGAGCTGGAAGCCGGAGCGTCGCCCGTGGCCATTTGCGCGCATGCGATCGGCTGGAATTGGCTGGCGCTGGTTGTCGATCTGCTTCTCGTACCGGCGGCGTTCGCTGCGACCGTGACGATCTATAACATCGGCGGCCGGATTATCGCCACGACCGCAGTGGATGGTCTGCTGCCAGCACGCATCGGCCTCGTGCATCCGCGATTCCATGCACCAGTGGCGGCGGTCGTAGCGCTTGCGGTCGTGGCGACCACTCTCACGGTTCTGCTGCAGCTGGCCCTGAAGACTCCGCCTTTGCTGTCGTCCGCCTACATGGCGAACCTGACCACGTACTACTGGCTCGCGCCGTATCTTTTCGTGTGTATCGGAATCCTGCGAATTCTCCGCCGGGAAGGGACGCGAGACGTCGCAACAAGGGGTGCTGCGTGGATATCGATCGCAGCACTTTTGTATGGCGGGATTGAGATGTTTCGCAGCCCAGTCGATGCCGGCACGACGTATCTGCCGTACCTCGCCGTCGTGACAATCGCCGGCGTGGTGCTCGCATTTCTCCTCACGCGCCGTGAGGCAACGATGCCGGAGAGCGACATTGAACAGTTGTAGAGCCACTACCACGCACTCAAGGCGTCGATCGCGGTCGCGATCGCGCGGATTCTCGAAGAGCATCGGACTTTTTGCCCACGTTTCCCGAGAAAAGGATGACGAGAAACGACGGGTGGAACTCTGTCAGTCTCAACAAAAGTGAATGTCTGAACTGGCTTCGATTCTCATGCGGCATAATATGGACGGTTATTGCACTATGATAAAGGCACTTCATCATGGACCTGAACCTCAAACAGAGAGTCGCGTTGGTCACGGGCAGTACGGCAGGCATCGGTCATGCCATCGCGACCTCCCTGGCGCGCGAAGGCGCGACGGTGATCGTCAACGGCAGAAGCCAGGCGGCGGTGGATACGGCCGTGGCGGCCATGCGTTTGGCGACTGCCGGTGACGTGCTGGGATTTTCCGGAGACTTGACGCTCGCAGCGGCGGCCGAAGCACTGGTGCGCGCGCATCCTGCTGTCGACATATTGGTGAACAACCTGGGCATTTTCGAAGTGCGAGCCTTCGCGGACATCACGGATGCGGATTGGCGGCGCTTCTTCGACGCAAACGTGTTGAGCGGCGCACGGCTCGCGCGGATGTATTTTCCGCGGATGATCGAACGCGATTGGGGGCGCATCATTTTCATCTCGAGCGAGAGCGGTTATCAAATCCCCGCTGAAATGATTCATTACGGCATGACGAAGGCAGCGCAGATCGCCGTGGCGCGGGGCCTGGCCGAGACCACCGTCGGCACGGGTGTGACCGTCAACACCGTGTTGCCGGGGCCGACCCGATCGCGTGGCGTGGGTGATTTCGTGGTCGAGATGGCGCGTGCCGCGGGCAAGACGCCAGAGACCATCGAGGCGGAATTCTTCGAGACGGCGCGGCCGACCTCGCTGCTGCGGCGCTTTGCCACACCCGAGGAGGTGGCGTCCCTGGTGACGTACGTGGCGAGCCCTCTGTCCTCAGCCACCAACGGCGCGGCGCTGCGGGTGGACGGGGGCGTCATCAAGACAGCGTATTAAGCGAGGGGTCGTTGTGCGGGACCGGCGCTATGGCGGGTCCAGCACCGTTGTGGGCGGCCGCGCCGCAGAGTGAGCCGCTGCGGCGACTCGGGGCGGCAGTGCCTCGGCGTTCAGGCCGACCAAACTGTTGACGACGTACTCTGCGCCGCCGCCGTCTTCCTCTCCCTCGCCGTCCTTGTTGAGCAGATAGAAGCCACTGACCGGGTTGGCGGTCTGACCGAAGACGAGGCTCACGTACCCGTAGTCGTTGACGGTGAGCGAGCCGACCGCGACGGGCGGACTGAATCCGCCATAGCTCGATGAGGCGAGCGTGCCCGTCTGGATCACGGCGGCGACGGTACTCGCGCTCGCGACGGCGTTGCCCGTGGTGGGATGGTACACGTCCGGCTTGAGGCAATCGTAGAGCATGTTGTCCACTGCGGGCGCTGCCGGCCAGCGGGCTCCTGCAAATGAGTGGCTATCTGTACAATAGTCTGATGCACTCGAATTCTTGCAATGGGCTCATGCGCGCGGCTGCAGCGGTCGTTGCGTTGATCGCGGCGATGTTCCTGAGCATTGCCGCCGCCGGGAATCTGCAGGACGAGGGTGCCCGGATTGCCGATTGGCGCGCCAAGCGCCTGGCGTCGCTGACCAGCGAAACGGGCTGGTTGACGCCCATCGCGCTGTACTGGCTCAAGGACGGCGAGAACAGCTTCGGCCGGGCGTCGGACCGAGCCTTCTCGGTTGAGGATGCCGCCCTGGCACCCGACACGGGTGCATTCTATTTGACGCATGGCCGCGTTCGATATGTCGCGCATGTCTCGAAGGCGATGACCTATCTCGGCAACCCGGTCACGAGCCTCGAGCTGGTGTCCGACGCCGATGAAAAACCCACGGAACTCGTCGCAGGGTCACTGCATTTCATGCTGATCGAACGGGCCGGCCATCTGGGAATTCGTGTGCGCGATAGCGTCAGCCCGAACCGATTGCAGTTCAAGGGTCTGCAGTACTTTCCGTCTCGCGACGACTGGCATATCCAGGCGCACTTCCAGCCCTATGTGCCCGAGCGCCGCATCCCGAACGTCAATATTTTAGGGATGTCGGAGGAGATGATCTCTCCGGGTGCCATCGTATTCGAGCGCGAGGGGCGCTCCTGGCGCCTGGATACGATTCTGGAAGCGCCGGGGGATCGGGAGTTGTTCGTGATGTTTTCAGATGCGACGAGCGGCAAGGAGACCTACGGCGCCGGCCGCTTCCTGTACGTCGGATTGCCCAATGCGGATCGCATCGAGGTCGATTTCAACGAAGCCTTCAATCCGCCGTGCGCCTTCACGGACTTCGCGACTTGTCCGCTGCCGCCGCCGCAGAATCGGCTCGCCTTGGCCATCGATGCGGGCGAGCTCAAATACGAGCGCGCGCATTAGGTCGCACCGCCGGTCGGCGCTCAAATACCGCGCGTGTTCACAAGGGTGGGCCGACGGTCGATCGGGCGCGGGAGGACATCAAGGCCACCATCGGTCTCGTGCGGGTTGAGGGCGTGATGGAGGGCGGCAAGCGCGTGCCCTATGGCATCATCGGGGGCGTGGAAGGCCTGTTGCTGCGTGTTGCAAACGGCCGCGATCAATTCGCAGATTAAGTGTGGTCGGGGTGACAGGATTTGAACCTGCGACTCCTACATCCCGAACGTAAGGAATGCCGGTTCAAATCTTGGGAAATGCCGGCTTCACGTCACCCGTAGCTTACTCAGCTCGATTCGCCGGCGGCGGCAGAGGCTCGCGGGCCATGAGCCCACAATGAGCTAAGCGGAACCGCGAGGAGGCCTTCACCGAACGGTAATACATTATCTCCGTCGTACAGGACGATTCCGCTGTGGAAACGCGGGCCGAGCAGTTCGCGCAGTCGTTTGAGGCCGCGAAAGTCGCCTTCTCGGACCGAGCTTGCTGACTTGACTTCAATGCCGGCGTAGTGAGTGCCTCGCTGCACAACGATGTCCACTTCATATCCGTCCTTGTCGCGCATATGGTGCAGGGAAATCCTTTCGGAATTAGCACTCGTCTGCTTTTCGATTTCGCCAAATACAAATGTTTCGAGTAGCTGTCCAAGCAGGTCGCGCTGGTCGTCGAGTTCTGCGGCGCTGCAGCGAAGGAGGCTGCAAGCCAGGCCGGTATCGCCAAAGTGGAGTTTGGGACTTTTGATGAGTCTCTTGACGCGATTGCTGAACCAAGGCGGCAAAAATTCGATCAGGAATAGTCGCTCAATAAGTGTGAGATAGCTGCGAATCGTCGGCCGGCTCAGTTCGAACTGGCTCGCCATCTCACTAATATTGGCTAGTCGCGCCGTCTGGCTCGCGGCGAGAGTGAGAAGCTTTGGAAGAGCATCAAGGCTTCCGATGTGAGCGAGATCCCGCACGTCACGCTGGACGAGGGTATCTATGTAGTTTGCGTACCAATCGTCTCTTCGCCGGGGCGTACGCCTTTGGACCACTGGGTAGCCGCCGCGGACGATGCGTTCCGCCAGTTCCTTACCGAGGCGACCGTTGTGTGCGAATGATTGTGCATCGCTGAAGAGAGTGCCAAGAAATGTTGGCCGAGCGCGCTCGAGTTCGATCTGTGAGAGCGGGTAAAGGCGCAGTATCTCCATGCGACCGGCCAGTGAGTCCGACAAACGAGGAACCAGCATGACGTTCGACGAGCCCGTGAGAATGAAACGCACGGCGTT
>Ga0302157_10002129_pt1 | contig 23457 bp, 26 predicted proteins | sample I_Bog_N3_3_FD_193502 | JGI IMG/M metagenome (GOLD analysis project Ga0302157, IMG submission 193502) | Peat permafrost microbial communities from Stordalen Mire near Abisko, Sweden - I_Bog_N3_3 | ecosystem: Environmental > Terrestrial > Soil > Wetlands > Peat | place: Sweden: Abisko, Stordalen... | reverse complement strand
CCGAGCGGGCTTTAGAAATCGTTGCGGCACGGCGCAAAACATCGTCCCGGCGCGGCGAAAGGAGGTTCGATGCGCCGGCAAAAGCGCCGTTCCGACGACTTGCCGGGCCGGCCAAACGCCACTATACGTTCGCCCGCCGCCCTGACCGCCTTACCGCGGGTCCGGGTTCGGCACGGCCCCATCGCAACTTCAACGCGCTGCTGGCCGGTCTGCTTGTCTATGACGAGCGAGACGGCAGCGCCGCGTCCTAAAGGTCGCGGCGCCGAAGTGTTCGCTCCCTTCGTCTATCGGTTAGGACGCCACCCTTTCACGGTGGAGAGAGCGGTTCGATTCCGCTAGGGAGCGCCATTCATTCGATTGATCGTTGATTGCGCGTCGTTCCGTCGCCTGGGCCATCAGCGTTCAACCGTGATCACGCTCGCCTGTCGCGGGTCCGCTTGGGCATCCGCCGCGTCCGGATCGCTGGCGGCGGTCTTTTCGGGAGCGGGCGCCGTGGCGAATTGAGGTTCGACGCGGCCCGGTCCGGTCGGCTCCGGCTTGGCCGGATCACGGCTGGGCTGGAATCGCTGCATCAACAAGACGGCGACAAGAACCACGATCGGCGCAAAGAGGAAGAAGAAAGCAACCATGGCGTCGCACTGGCGTTAGGGAGTGATGCAGCCGCAAGACACGGGCCGCCGCCGCCTGACCATCGCAAGGAACTGCATCATGAAGAAGGCAGCCCTGGATGTCATTGTCGCGTCGTGACATCTCCAGCCGCGGCGGCAACCTCGCCCGACCCAAATTCGCTTCCCGCTGCCGAATGCGCAGTTGACCAAGGGTGCAAGCAGTGACCGGCTCCGAATTCAAACAGCTTCGCCTCGATCTGGCCGATGCCATCGGCAGACCGCTGTCCGCAGCCGACATGGCGAAACTCTGTGGCCTCGCACCCGGCGATGGTGCCGACACCGTCCGTCGCTGGGAAGTCACCGGCCCTCCGCAGCCGGTTGCCAAACTGCTTGGCGTGCTGGCAATGGCCAGTGACCGTCACCCGATCCTCGACCATTTCGACGTCTTCGACCGCTTCAATATCGACGAAAAACAACGGCCGGCCCGCCGGGAGGAATTCCGCGAAAAGATGCGGGACGATGTCCGCCGCCGCCTCGCCTGAGCGTCAGCCTGCCGTGGAGCCCAAGCGCCGATAGGCCGCAAGGCGCCATGACGATGCTCAGCGCTGGGCGCGCTGGAGCCGGCGGTTTCGGCCGAACCTGCTAGTTGACGTGGACTACCAATTTTTCCTCGTCGAGAAGCTGCAGCGCACCGTAGCCTTCGGTATCGACGAGGTACCTGAAGTGGCCGTCAACCGTCGGAAACACCGCGATCACGGTTCCGCCCTCATGATCGTCGGCTGCCTTGTCGACCTTTTCGCCAATTGCAAACTTCGACATCGGGAACTCCTTCTGGAATTGCAGATGCCAGTATCTCCACGAATTGGTTAATGCTTCTTAAGCATGTGCAATCTTCGCCTCGGCCTCGCCAGCCTGGTCTTCACCAGTTGCGGAAGCAATGCCGTCCAAAAGGTCCGGAATGCCAGCCGGGCGGACAATTATAAAGCGGGCGACAACCGCCATAGGGGCCGCGATGCCAGCCGGGACCGCAGCCCCCGAACACCTGGATGATCGACCCATCCTGGTCATACGGAATCGGTGCGATCGGCATTGCCTGCGCTTCGCCGAAGCCGGTGAGAACGACACTTGCAAAAAAAGCAGCGGCCAAGAATTGCTTCATTATGCTTCTCCGGTTTCACAGCCCGTAAAACTATCGGCGGGGCCTCTTTTTCAGATAAGGATCCGCGCCAGTTCGCCCGCCGCCGTGCGGGGCGATCAGGTCCGGCGGAGGCTACCCATGGGTGTCCCCCCGGCCCCGGTGGTTCACGGCATCACGCCTCTGTGAACCACCGCTTTTATTTAGCGACCGCCTCGGAGCGTTCGATCTCAGCGGCGGCCCCAGCGGACGGCCGCCCAGATCCGTTCGTGAAGGTAATACCAGGCAATCTTGGTGATGACCTCAAGGCCGGCGATCGATCCGGCCATTTCAATCTTGCCGGTAAAAAACCAGCTGATCGCGAAGGTATCCAGCGTTCCCATGGTCCGCCAACTGATCGCCTTGAGGACCGACCTCGTGTGTGTCTCTGCTCCGCGCAACAAAACCACCCGCTATGCCTCCCATGGCTCGACAATGGCTGAACTTACCATGCGGCAATGTCCGGCGCGTCGCCGGATGGTCCGCGCCGGATGCCAAAATCGGAAAAACCGTCCATGGATAAGCGTCTATTTTGCACGAAGAAACCAGGAAAACTCTCTGATAAAACTTGACAATCGCGACCGCCGGGGATCGCCTGCCGATCCTGGCCAGTTTCGTTGGTCGCCGAGCTCCGCCTATCGCGTGCTGCCCTTGAGCGGCAGAAATCATGGCGTATCTCTACGATACTGGTTCGATTTTAAGCGCTACCGTGGCTCGTCGCGGCCGGCCTCCGACCGCCAATACCATTTCAGACCACGAATCCCGGCAGGGATCCGAAGTAGGCAGCCAAATTTGAAAACCGGCAGTATCAAAAAAGGCACAGATGTGCACCCAATGCGGAATTCGCCCGGGTGGGTGAGGTTTAGGAGTGCTCGTTCTTTCCCATGAATCTCGTTGATTCCCTACCGACCGTGATCGGCAGCGCCGCCGTCGCCCCCGCCTTGCTGATCTTGTGGCTGGTGGTCGCCGCTGACGAGCGCCCCGGGCCGCCCGGAAGGGTCTGGACCGCCTTTGTGCTCGGGGCGGCCAGCATTTTGCTGCTGGGGGCGGCACGCGCACCGTTTGCGTCCATCCTCGCAGCCCCCGAAAACGCCTGGGCGGCGCAAGCCCTGCATTCGATCTTCGGGGTCGCATTACCGGAGGAAACCGTCAAAATTCTGGTCATCGTCGCGGTCTCGGCGCGGCGGCGTCCGTTCGCGGATCCGATGGATACCGTGGTCTATGGTGCCGCCGCCGGGCTCGGGTTTGCCGCCTACGAAAATCTCGCTTACCTGGTCCAGCATGCCGACATGTGGCGATCGCTGGCGGCGTTGCGCAGCGTGCTGACGGTGCCGTTTCATGGCGCGCTGGGCATCATTGCCGGGGCATATCTCGCGATCGCACGATCCGGCACCGCGCTTGGCGCGCACCGGCACCACCGCGACTGGGCCCGCATTTCAAGCCGGGCTCTGGTGCTGTTTGCGCCGCTCGCCCTGCACGCCGCCTTCGATTTTCCGCTGCTCACGCTGCAGCAAAATCCGGACATCTCCCCCTCGACCCGGCTGCTGCTGGGATCGGTGAGCGTGCTGATCGGGTTCAGTTCGATCGCATTTGCCATCCGTCTGGTCCGCCGGGTGGGCCGCCACCACGCCCCGCGCACCGAACTCGCCCGCGAGCGGCTCGGACAGCTACGGCGAATGTGGGCGTTATTGGTGCTTGGTGGCGGTGCCGGGTTCGCCGGCCTCGCCTTCCTGCTGTCATCGATCCACCACTACTGGCTGGCCAATCCCGAGCGGCACGCGTCGCTGGTTCTGATCCCGGTCGGCCTGATATCGATCCTGACCGGAATGGGGCTGCTGGTGGTCACCACGGCAATCTATGTCCTGGGCCGCAACCGGATGCGGGAGACCTCACAGGGCTTTTCCTCCGCACCGGGCCAGGGTTAGCCGGCGCAGATCCGGCGGAGTTCGACGGCCTCAGGCTCGTGCTCTATCGTCTTGTCGAGCATGACCTTTCGAAAGCCGGTTTTTCCGCTTTTGCCGATCATGCTCTGCAGCCTGGAAACCGGCTCGCGGCAGGCATCCTGCCGCAGCGACCGGACTGCGTCCTTGACCTCGCGCAAGCGGTTTCGACAAAGAAGGTTGACCCTGCGTCACAAGTGCAAGCTATAGTAAAGCTGCTTGGTTCAGTACCGGCAACGGAGATTCTCAATGACCCTTCCCCAGGACATCACCAATCTGCAATCCAAAATGAATGCTGCGGTTCGCGAGCATTGGAAGGCTTTTCTGTTTGAAGGCATCCTGCTCGTGATCCTGGGTCTCGCCGCGATGATCGTGCCGCCGCTGGCGAGCCTTGCGGTCACGATTTTTCTGGGCTGGTTGTTTCTGATCAGCGGCGTCGCGGGCCTTGCACTGACGTTCTGGGCCCGGCAGATGCCGGGGTTCTGGTGGTCGCTGGTTTCAGCGGTGCTGGCAATTGGCGTCGGCGTTATCCTGCTGGCGCGGCCGGTGCAGGGCATCCTCACCCTTACCATCGTGGTGGGCGCCTATTTTCTGGCCGAAGGTGTCGCCTCGATCATGTACGCGCTCGAGCATCGCCGCGAAATGTCGGAGAGGTGGAGCTGGATGCTGTTCGCCGGCGTGCTGGACATCCTGATTGCCGCCATGATCATCGCCGGGCTTCCGGGATCGGCGGAGTGGGCCATCGGCCTCCTGGTCGGGATCAACCTGCTGTTCGGCGGCGCATCGCTGATCGGAATGGCGCTCGCCGCCAGGAAGGGGTGATCAGCAGCCGCGGCAGATGCTCTTGATCTTGCGGTCGAGCGCTTCGTCTTCGCGGTTGGCCGCATCGTTGGGATCGCTGAGGTTCTTCTCCGAGGGCAACTGATCGGGGCGCGGCTGGCGGTGACCAACCGGGGCCTCAGGGAGGGGCCGGTGCGAATTCGCCGGCGACGACCCCTGGCCTGCCGTCTGCGCCATTGCCGCCGAGCTGAGCATCAGGAACGCCGCCGCCGTGATCAAGCTTCGCATTTGAACTCTCCACCACCAGACCAAAACACCGACGGACCACCGACCGGGAAGCTGGATCGTTGCCCGACGACGCTGCCCCGCTCTCGCTCGCCCATCTCCGCCATCATGGCTTCGGCGGGTAAAGGTGAACGTCACCGCAATAATCGACGATACGATAGCGCGATTCCGGATAGGGATCACCTTGCCCTGGAAAAGAATCTTCAGGCGACAGGTAGTTCGGGCCGATCGGCGCCTTGCCGTGGCCGCCGGGAATATCGAGCACGTATTCCGGCTGGCATAGTCCGGACACCCGGCCACGCAACGCCCGCATCAATTGCTGCCCCTGCGCCAGCGTCGTCCGCAGGTGGCCGGTGCCAGGCGCCAGATCGCCCTGGTGCAGATAATAGGGTTTGATCCGGCATTCGACGAAGCCGCGCATCAAGGCTTCGAGTGCCGCCGCATTGTCGTTGACGCCGCGCAGCAGTACCGACTGGCTCACCATCGGAATGCCGGCGTCGATCAGCCCCGCGCAGGCGGCGCGGGCCTCGGCGGTCAATTCGCGGACATGATTGGCATGCAGCGCCACCCAGGTCGTCGCGCCCGCGGCCTTCAGCGCGGCGATCATCTCGCCACTGACGCGCCCGGGGGCGGCGACCGGTACGCGAGTATGAATGCGGATGATCCTGACGTGCTCGATGTTGGCGATCTCCGCCATGATTTCAGCCAGCCGCCGGGGCGAGAGCATCAGCGGATCGCCGCCGGTCAGGATGACTTCCCAGATTTCGCCGTGCGCGCGGATATAATCCACCGCGTCGCGGTAGGCGGCCGGCGAGAGCGCGGTCGCCTTGCCCGGACCGACCATTTCGCGGCGAAAGCAAAACCGGCAATACACCGCGCAGACATGGACCAGCTTGAACAGCACCCGGTCAGGATAGCGATGCACGATGCCGGCGACCGGCGAATGGGCCTGATCGCCGATCGGATCGGGGCTCTCGCCGGGCTGGACCAGCAACTCTTCGGCGCTTGGAATGAATTGCCGTGCGATCGGATCGTCGGGATCGCTGCGGTCGATCAGCGCAGCGATGTCCGCCGTCACCGCCACCGCATAGCGCGCCGCGACGTCTTCCAGCTCGGCAAGCTCGGCCGGCGGCGCGAGACCATGGCCGACCAGTTCGGCAGGCGCGCGCAAGGTTGTGGCAACGCCGGATTCTGCGCCGCTCATGCCTCACCCGCCGGCCTGGTCCACACAACCTGGTCGATCCTGACGGCGCCGCTGGCCAGCATCACCAGCCGATCGAAGCCGAGCGCGACGCCGCTGGCCTCCGGCATCTGCGCCACCGCCTCAAGGAACTCCGGATCGAGAGGATAACGCTCGCCGTAGCGGCGCTGTTTTTCGTCCATCGCCGACGTGAACCGTCGGCGCTGCTCCACCGCGTCGGTCAATTCGCCGAACCCGTTGGCTAGTTCGACGCCGCAGGCATAGACCTCGAAGCGTTCGGCGACGCGCGGATCGGATGGTTTGGCCCGCGCCAATGCAGCTTCGGGCACCGGATATTCGAACAGCACCGTGAGTCGCCCCCGCCCCAGATGCGGCTCGACGTGCTCGACCAGAATTTTGCTGAAAATGTCCGACCAGGTGTCGTCGTCGGTGACCCGGACCTTCCGGCTTGCCGCCGCTGCAAGGCGAGCGCGATCGCCCTGGCCGTCGGCGATAGTGGCCAAAAGGTCGATGCCGGCAAAGCGGTCGAAAGCTGCCGCTACCGTCAGCAGTTCCGGCTCGGCAAACGGATCGGCGGTACGACCGCGAAACGAAAAGCCGCCGATTCCGGTCGCCTGCGCGGCATGGGCGACGACGACGACGCTGTCGGCCATCACCGTGTCATAGCTCGCCTCGGCGCGGTACCATTCCAGCATGGTGAATTCGGGAAGATGCAACGGGCCACGCTCGCGGTCGCGAAACACCCGCGCAAACTCGAAAATCCGCCGCTCGCCGGCGGCCAGCAATTTCTTGCAGGCGAATTCCGGCGAGGTCCGCAAATACCGGGTCGCCCGCCCGCCATCGGCGAGGGTAATCTCGGTGCGCGGCGCATGCAGATGGACCTCGTTGCCGGGGGAGACCTGCAGGATGGCGGTTTCGACCTCGCAAAACTCCTGCTCCTCGAACCAGGCCCGTATGGCCCTGGTTATGGCGCCGCGCGCGGTCAAAAACGGCCTGACATCGGCGTACCGCGCCGCGGACCACCACGGCGCGGGCGGATGATTATCTGACATCAGCCAGCCCCCTGATCCGCCGGCAAAATGCGCTCCAAGGGCTTTCCGGAGCTACCCACCCCGGACCGGCCCGCGGGCCACAAATCGGGAACGCGAGGGGGCACTGGCAACTCCATGTTTCCGGTGGAGGTTTTCGATCCGGCATACCGGCAGCGCTGGCGGCCGGCGGTGCGGCAACCCGGAATCGGCGGCACTAGCATCGACCGGCAAAATGAGTATGTTGCAGCCCGAAACCGCTTCGCTGGCCCCGGGACACCATGTCCTGATCGGTCCCGGGCCAGATTATCAGGAAAAACAGCTTTGAAAGTCATCGCCAGTTCTATTCGCAAGGGCAACGTCATCGAGCAAGACGGCAAGCTTTACGTGGTTCTGACCGCCGAGAACATCCACCCCGGCAAGGGAACACCGGTAAGCCAGATCGAAATGCGCCGAATCAGCGACGGGGTGAAGATTTCCGAGCGCTACAAGACCACCGACCAGGTGGAGAAGGCGACCATCGAGGACCAGAATTTCAACTACCTCTACAAGGACGCCGACGGCTTCCACTTCATGAATACCGAAAACTACGATCAGGTGCAGGTGCCCGAGGATGTCGTCGGGAGCGCCGCGCCCTATCTGCAGGAAAACATGACCGTCAAGCTCTCGTTGCACGGTGTCATTCCGGTGGCGATACAGATGCCGCAGCGCGCGACGCTGGAAGTCGTTGAAACCGAACCGGTCACCAAGGGTCAGACCGCGTCGTCCTCCTACAAGCCTGCCATCCTCTCCAACGGCGTGCGCACGCTGGTGCCGCCACATATCGGCACCGGAACCCGGATCGTGATCATGACCGAGGATGGCTCCTACGTCGAGCGCGCCAAGGATTAGCGATCGTCTGACAGCGCAGGGGGCGAAGCGGTGAGAACGGCAGCGCAAACGGCACAAGCGGAGCCCGGCCTTGCAGGAGCCGGCCTCTGCCCTGTCCAGCGGTCGGGCGCTGAATAGCAGATGAGCGCATGACCGCTTCGCCCGACCGCTCCTGCCCTGGCAGACCCAGCGCGAAGCGTCGTTGGTGGCTTCAATTCCGGTTGACCTTGCATTGGCTGGCCTGGTCGATCCCGCTGATCGCCGGCACCTGCGCTGCATCCGCCGACGAGTTCAGGACGCCGGCGGTTTCAATGGTTCGTGTCGATTGGCGCGCCGCGCTCGATCAGCTGCGATCCGAGATCGGCACCCAGCCGGCGCTGGCATCCGACTTCACGTTTTCGGGGCAGCGCCGGCTGCCGCCGTTCGATCCGCGCTCGCGGCCGGCGCTGGTGCAGCTGAATGCGGTGACCTCGCAGATCTTCACCGGAATCGGGCGCAGTCCCATACCGGTGCTGCTGCCATTCGACACCGCAGCATTCCTGGACGGCCGGCTGCACGGCGCGCCGGCCAGCCTTTCGGTGTCGCGTTATCAGGCCGACTTCCGTCCGGCCGAGCTGTTCGACGCCGGTCCGGCCGGCTACGACGCGATGTTTGCGCTCGAGCCCGGGGCCGGCGATGGCATGCCGCAACGCAGTTTTGCCAAGCCGGTCGAAGTGCAGATCACCGGCTCGATTCTGACTTATGAGATCAGCGACCCTCTCGGCGGCAGGGGCGAGCCGGTCAAGGCGTTGGCTGCGCAATTTCCCGACCTGCGCCGCTTTATCCGCGAGGGCTATTTGCGCTACGCTTTCACGCGCTTCGGCGTTCCCTATGTGGTGTCGGTCCAGTGCCTCGACAGCGCTGCCAATCCGCGGCGGCTCGCCTGCCGCGAGGCCTACCCGGTCGCCGAGCGTTTCCTGAAAGCCTTGCGTGTCGCCGGCGGCGAACCGTCGCGACCCCGCCCCGAGATCGCCTCCGGGATTGCCGAGCGGCCGACCGAGCGGTCGGCCGACTTCACCTACCGCCCCAGCGGCGACATCATCGCCAACAGCGGCTTGCGCCGACAGGGCGGCCACGCCGACGACACCGTCTACGCACAAATCAGGTTTCCGCTGCAGCGAGCCCCGGCCTTTGCCCATTCGCAATCCTTCGGCAATCGACGATCGGACGAACAGGCCGGCGGCAATACCAGCTACCCCTGGCAGGACAATTTTTGCGAGGCCCGCAGTTTCGGGGTCGGACAATGCGCCAGCGGTTTTGGCCATCAGGGTCAGGACATCCGGCCCGGGCCGTGTCCGCCGCCCGGCGAGGGCGCCGATCGCTGCTATCCCAGGGAGCAGGCCGTCGTCGCGGTACGCGATGGCGTGCTGATCCGCTCATGGAAGCAGCAGGCGGCGACGCTGCAGGTCAACACCGGCACCGAACACATCCGCTTTCGCTACATGCACATGAATCCGGCGAGCATGGATGCCGACGGCGTGCTGAACGGACGACGCGTCGAAGAGGGCGAAAAAATCGGCGTGGTTTCCAATTACCTCGACTACCCTAACGGCACCACCCGCCACCTGCATTTCGACGTCCAGGCGTTCACGCGCGACGGCTGGCTCTGGGTCAATCCCTACGTCACGCTGGTCTCGGCCTATGAGCGCCTGATCCGTGGGCACGGGCGCGAGATCGGCCCGGAGACAGCGGCGGCACCGGCGATGGCGCATGCGCTGCCGGAGCCGCCGCTGCAGTCGGGCGTCCGGGAAGGCAGCGAGAACTGACGCTCACGAAGCCGCCACCTCTGCGGCCTTTGGCCGGGCCGGCGGAGTCCAGCGGTAGGCGACGCCGAGCCTGTTCCAGACATTGATCGAAGCCACCGCGGAACTGAGATAGGCCAGTTCGGTCTCGGAGAATTCCGCCCTCGCCGCCGCATAGACCTCGTCGCTGACGCCATCGGAAAGCCGGGTCAGCGCTTCGGTCCAAGCCAGCGCGGCGCGCTCCCGCGCAGAAAACTGCGGCGCCTCGCGCCAGACCACGAGCAGGTTGAGTTTGTCGACGGCGATGCCGAGGCACTCGCTCTGCAGGATGTGATACTGAACGCAGAAAGCGCAGCCATTGACCTGCGACGCACGCAGCTTGATCAATTCCAGCAATTGCCTGTCGATGCCGGCCCTGGCGGCGGCCTGCCCCAGCGCCACCACCATGTCACTGGCATCGGGCGCCAAGCTCCTGAAATCCTTCTGTTCACTTCGTGCATGCGGCATCATCGTTCACCTTTTTATGAATTTACTTATATAAGTGCTCTTATATTGTATAAGAGCAGTTATATGAAGCACAACATCAGAACCGTGACCGAAACCCGGGCGCTCCGGAAAACGCCGAAACGGCGAAAATCGCCCGCGCTCCAAAAATCCGCGGCGAAGGATTTCCCGACAAATCGCGGCCTCGCCGGCGTTCGACCGCCACCGCCGGGGCGAGGCAAACGCGGCGAAAAAGGGCATCTTGCCTATCTGCTGCGGCAGGCGCAGGGCGCGACCCGGCTGACGCTGGAACGGGCGCTGGCCGATCTTGGGGTAACCCCGCCGCAATTCGCCGTCCTCACCATGCTGCGGGCCTCTCCAGGTCTGTCCGGCGCCGACCTCGCCCGGGTGGCGCTGCTGACGCCGCAGACCGTCGGGGTCATCATCCGCAATCTGGCGCGCGACGGCGCCATCCGAAAAACGCCGCATCCGGTGCACGGCCGGCTGCTGCAATGGCGGCTGACCCGCCGCGGTAACGCCCTGCTCGACAAATGCCGGCGTCCGGTCAAATCCCTGGAACGGCGGCTGGTCGCCGGGCTTGGCGCCAGGGCGCAAGCGACAGTGCGGCGCTGGCTGTCCAGAATTGCCGCAGACCTTCAGCAGGATGATTAGGTTCCGGTAGCAATGACTTTTCGCGGCGCTCTGGACGCCGTTAGACTGTGCCGATGAAACGGTCTGATTCCCTGAACGCGACCACCCGCCGCGCCTTGCTGCGGGCGACGCTCGGCGCCGGCGCCCTGCTCGTGCGCCCGCTTGCGGCGCTGGCCGCGCCGCCCGGCTTCGATCAATGGCGCGACGGCTTTCGCGCCCGTGCACTGGCGAAGGGCATCTCGGAAGCGACTTATGGCGGCGTGATGGGCCGCGTCGAGCCGGATATGACCGTGTTCGGCGAGATGCAGTCGCAGCCGGAGTTCAAGGAGGAGCTTTGGCAATACATCAACCGCCGTGTTTCGGACTGGCGCATCATCGCCGGCAAGCAGGCGCTGCACAACAACGCGGCGCTGCTGGCGCGGATCGAACATGATTTCGGCGTCGAGCGCGGCACTCTTCTGGCGCTGTGGGGCGTCGAATCCGCCTATGGCGATCCCCAGGTGCAGCGGAACCACATGCGTCCGGTATTTCCGGCGCTGGCAGCGTTGGCCTGGAACGCGCCGCGCCGCCGCGCCTATTGGGAGGCCGAACTGATCAATGCGCTGAAGATCGTCGATCGCGGCTGGAGCACGCCTGATGAGATGCGAGGATCCTGGGCCGGCGCGATGGGCCACACCCAGTGGATGCCCGAAGTCTGGCTCAATGTCGGGATGGATTACGACGGCGACGGCCGGGTTTCGCCGTTCGGCAAGCCCGACGATGCGCTCGGTTCCACCGCGCGCTTCCTGGTCGATCGCGGCAAGTATCACCGCGGCGAACATTGGGGCTATGAAGTGCGCGCGCCAGGCGCCGTCTCGCGCCGCCGCAGCCGGAGCTATGCGGCGTGGGCGAGCGCAGGCGTCGCGCGAGCCGACGGCCGGCCGTTCTCGCAACCCAAGGCCAGTGCGCAGATGTGGGTGCCGGTGCCGGGTGGTCCGGCGTTTCTGCTCGGTCCGAATTTCTACGCGGTACGCAGCTACAATCCTTCGATGAATTATGCGCTAGCGATCTGCCATCTCGGCGACCGCATCCTGGGCGCGCCGCCCTTCATCCAGCCATTCCCCGGCTCGGAGCGCGCGCTGTCGCTCGCCGAAGTGCAGGAAATGCAGGTGCGCCTGACCAGGGCCGGCTTCGATACCGGCGGTACCGATGGCCGCATCGGCAACGAAACCATGAAGGCGGTGATGGACTATCAGGTCAAAACCGGGCTGTCGCCAGCCGACGGTTACGGGGGCTTGCAAGTGCTGGCGCGGTTGCGCCAGGGCGGATAGAGCGATTTTCCAGCCGCGGCACCGACCCGATGGACGATTATGCCCTGCGAACGGCGCCGCCGGCATTCATGCCGCCGTCGATCACCAGTTCGGTGCCGGTGACGTAACGCGAGGCGTCGGACGCCAGATACAGCACGCCGCTGGCAATTTCGGACGCCTGGCCGGCCCGACCGAGCGGCGCTGCCAGTCTGGCGCGTTCTTCCGGATCGATTGGCGCGTTGCTCCGGCTGCCGGCCGCTTCGGTCGGAATCTTGCCCCAGATCGGCGTGTCGATGATACCGGGATGCACCGAGTTGACCCGGATTCCGTCGCCTGCGGACGCACACTCCATGGCGATCGCCTTGGCGAACAGCCGTACCCCGCCCTTGGTCGCGCAGTAACCGGAAAGGCCCGCCGCGCCGCGCAGGCCCGCAAGCGACGACATCATGATGATCGAACCTCCGCCACCGCTCCGCCGCATGGCGGGCAGGCCATGCTTCACCGACAAAAATACCCCGTCGAGGTTGATCGCGGTCTGCCGGCGCCAGTCGGCCAGCGTCATGTCGACGATCGACGGCACCGCAATCCCGATGCCGGCATTGGATACCAGGATGTCCAGTCGGCCGAAGCGTTGCTCGACTTCGGCGACGACCTCGATCCAGCGCTCCTCGCTGGTCACGTCCTGCTGCAGAAACTGCGCTTGGTAGCCGGCTTCGCCGATGCCGGCGACGAGTTCCGGGCCCCTGAGCTCGTCGATGTCGGTGACTGCCACCTGAGCGCCCTCGCGCGCCAGCAATTCGGCCACCGCGGCACCAATCCCGGAGGCGCCCCCAGTCACCAGCGCGACCTTGCCCTGAACCTGCCCCGTCATTTCCGCTCCCCAACCGTTATTGAAGGCTTTCGCGTCGAATATCTATCGGATCACCGCCGGCCCCGAATCCGGCACCGCGACATCGAGCACGCGCAACTGCACCCGCTCACTGCCCTGCCAGCGGTCGACCGCGAGCGATCCTGCCACATGCAGCGGCTGGCCGCGATGCTGGGTCAATGCGTTGCCGAGCTTCTGGCCGATCGAGCGGAACGCGATGCCGTTGACGATAGCGCCGTCGCCGGATTTAAACCGCACCCGCAGATGCGCCTGCCCGACTTCGTCGGCGTATACCAGCTGGTGCGACGGCAGCGCCAGCACCGGTTCCGGATTGCCACTGCCGAACGGTCCGGCCCGGTTCAGTGTTGCCACCAGTTGTGGCGTCACCGCCCGCGCGCTGACCGCGCCATCGATGAACAGCTCGTTTTCATGCCGCGAATTGACCACATCCTGCGCCAGCGCGCTTTCCATGAAGGCGCGGAATTCCGCCAGTCTCTCCTTGCGCAGCGTCACCCCCGCCGCCATGGCGTGGCCGCCGCCCTTGATCAGCAGCCGGTCTTTCACCGCCTGGCGCACCGCCTTGCCGAGATCGACCCCGGAAATCGAGCGACCGGAACCTGTGCCGATGCCGCCCGGTTCCAGCGCGATGGCGAAGGCGGGACGCGAGAACTTCTCCTTCAGCCGCGACGCCACCAGGCCGACCACGCCGGGATGCCAGCCCTCCGACGCCGTGACAATCACTGCGCCCTTGTCTTCAAGTCCGAGCGACGCCAGCGCTTCGGCTTCCGCCTGCGCTTCGGCCATCTGCTCGATGACGCGGCGTTCGGTGTTCAACCGGTCGAGCTCGGCGGCGATCCGTGCCGCTTCGGAGATATCGCCCTCAAGCAACAGCCGCACGCCGAGATCGGCACGCCCGATCCGGCCGCCGGCGTTGATGCGCGGCCCGAGCATGAAGCCGAGATGCCAGGCCTCCGGCGGACCGTTAAGCCGCGACACATCCATCAGCGCGGTATGGCCGACATGGTCACGGCGGCGCATCGCAATCAGGCCCTTGGCGACGAACGCGCGGTTGAGCCCGATCAAGGGGGCCACATCGGCCACCGTGCCGAGCGCCACATGATGCAGCATGCCCATGAGATCCGGCTCCGGCATCCCGCTGCTCCAGAATCCGCGCTTCCGCAGCTCGCGGTTGACCGCAACAAGCGTCACCAGCACCAGGCCGACCGCGGCGAGATGACCGAGACCCGAAAGGTCGTCGGGCCGGTTCGGATTCACCAAGGCGTCGACCTCGGGCAATTCGTCGCCGCATTGATGGTGGTCGATCACGACCACCGACAACCCCAGCGCCCGCGCTTCGGCCAGCGGCTCGAGGCTGGTGGTGCCGCAATCCACCGTAACCAGCAGGCTGGCTCCCCTGCCCGCGAGCATGCGGATGGCTTCGACATTGGGCCCGTAGCCTTCGAAAATCCGGTCGGGAATGTGAATCAGGGGATCAAGCCCGCAATGGCGCAGATGCCATGCCAGCAGCGCCGCCGAGGTCGCGCCGTCGACATCGTAGTCGCCGAAGATCGCGACCTGTTCGTGCCGCATGGCCGCATCCGCGATGCGCTTCGCCGCCGCTTCCATCTGCGTCACGGTGCAGGGATCGGGCATCAATTTGCGGATGGTCGGGTCGAGGAAGTCCTCGACCGCGTCGATCTCGACGCCTCGCCCGGCCAGCACCCGCGCCAGCATTTCCGGCAGCTGATGGCGTTGCGCGATCGCCAGCGCCCGCGCCGCACCGCGGGCATCGAGCCGGTCGCGCCACAGCTTGCCGGTCGCCGAATGCGACACGCCAAGAAAGGCCGGCGGCGCCTCGACCGGCAAGGCAGATAGGCTAAGCGTCATGATGCCTGCAGCAGATAGGCAAGCGAGCCCGCAGCGCAATGATTCGCGTCCCACCGATGCGACTTATACCCATCATCCCCCGGGAATTGCGGCTAGCACCCCATCCGGTCGGCGATCCCGCCAAAATCCCTGGCAACGATGTCCCAATCGCCCTTGGCCTCGAAATCGTATTTCTGCAACGGGCCATACTCAGTCGGACGGGCCACGAAGGCGGTCTTCAGGCCGAGTTTCTGCGCGGCCTTCAAATCATGGTTGTGGGCGGCCACCATCATGACCTGTTCGGGCGGCAGGCACAGCAGCCGCGCGGCGCCGAGATAGGTTTCGGGGTCGGGTTTGTAGTGCTCAAACAGTTCCGCCGACATCACGAGATCCCAGGGCAGGCCGGCGAATTTGGCCATGTTGGTCAACAGCGCGACATTGCCGTTCGACAGCGGGCTGATGATGTATTTCGTCTTCAGCCGGGTCAGCCCGGCCACGCTGTCCGGCCAGGCGTGAAGCCGATGCCAGCCTTTGGTAAGGTAATCGAGATCGGCATCGTTCAGTCCCGCGATCGAAAGCTGCCCGACCAGCTTTTCCAGCGACCGCCGATGCAGCGTGTCCAGGATCACATAGCCCTGCTCCGGATGCTTTCTCACCTCGTCCATCGAGGCGGCATAGACCGCCCGCCAGCCATCGACCAGCGCGGTCCAGTCCGCCCTGATGCCACGCTGCTCGCCCCATATGGTGAAATCGTTGATCAGGCTGGTGCGCCAGTCGACCACGGTGCCGAATACGTCGAACACCAGTGCCTTCACCGCCGAAATATCAGACATGCTCACTCCCGCTGTTGTTCTTGCATCGCCCCAGCTCGGCAATTTCCGGCTCCGCCATCGAATCGGCGCTCCGCAACGACAATCTGTTGGTTCAAAGCAGCTTGCGGTACTGCATAAAACCCGAATCCTCCGCGACCTGATCGTAGAGCATGCGGGCCTGGGCATTGCCGGTTTGCGTCAGCCAATGCACCCGGCTGGCGCCGGCTTCCCTGGCCTTGTCATAGACGGATTCGATCAGCGCCCGCGCGAGCCCGAGGCCGCGCGCAGTCTCGGCGACAAACAGATCCTGCAGGTAGCAGTAATTGCCTGGCGTCCAGCTTGAGCGATGAAACAGGTACTGCACGATGCCGGTCAACTTGCCGTCGACATAGGCGCCGAGCAGGAACATCGGCTCGTCCGGATCGTGAAACCGCTGCCAGGCGACATCGCTGGCGCCGGGCGTCAGCGTCGCCTGGTAAAAAGCGAGATAGCCCTCCCACAATGGCTGCCATGCCGCGCGCTCATCGCTGCCGACCGGCCGGATGACGACATTGCCAGCCATCTCACAAGCCCCTCAATCGAGGTGGAATTTTTCCAGTTGCCGATGCTCGGCCTTGATGTAGCGCACGGTGCCGGTGACCGAGCGCATCACCACGGTTTCGGTCTGGATGACATTCTTGCGGAACTTGACACCGGACAGCAGCGAGCCGTCGGTGACGCCGGTTGCCGCGAACAGGCAGTCGCCCTTGGCCATGTCCTCGATGCCGTAGATGAAGTGAGGGTCGGTGACGCCCATCTTGCGGGCGCGCTCCCGCTTCTCGTCGGTGTCGAGAATCAGCCGGCACTGCATCTGGCCGCCGATGCAACGCAGCGCCACTGCCGCCAGCACCCCTTCGGGAGCGCCGCCGGTGCCGATATACATATCGACCCCGGTATTGTCGGGATCGGCGCAATGGATCACGCCTGCGACGTCGCCATCGGTGATGAGGCGTACCGCGGCCCCGGTGCCGCGCACGCCGTTGATGATATCGGCGTGACGCGGCCGGTCCAGCACCAGCACCGTGATCGCGGAGGTATCCACCCCCTTGGCCTTGGCCAGGCGGCGAACATTGTCAGCGGGCGACGCATCGAGCTCGACCACGCCCTTGGCGTAGCCGGGACCAACCGCGATCTTCTGCATATACACATCGGGAGCATGCAACAGCGTGCCGCCGTCCGCCATCGCCATGGTCGCAATCGAGCCCGGCATGTTCTTGGCGCACAGCGTGGTGCCCTCCAGCGGATCGACGGCAATATCGACCTGCGGGCCGGCATTGATCCCGACCTTCTCGCCGATGAACAGCATCGGCGCCTCGTCGCGTTCGCCCTCGCCGATCACGACCGTGCCCTCGATCGGCAGCTTGTTGAGTTCGCGGCGCATCGCGTCGACCGCGGCCTGGTCGGCGGCCTTCTCGTTGCCGTGGCCGCGCAGCCTGGCCGCCGACACCGCCGCGCGTTCCGTCACCCGCACGATCTCAAGGGTGAGAATGCGCTCCAGCAAGAGCTGCGGCGGCACGGAGATATGGGTCGACATCGGCTTACTCCTTAAGAGTTTTGCGGCGGCGATTGCGGCCCGCCTTCAATAGTTTCGCGCATCGTTCGTTCGGACCGCGCGTCAGTTTTTTTCAATTCGTATCACCTGCGGCCGGCCGCGGATCACCTTGTCGCGCTGCACTGCCTGCAACGCCCGATATACCGCATCCTCGCTGGTTGCATAAGTGATCAGAATGACCGGCACCGGCAAAGCTTTGCCGTTCGCCCCGGCTGCGTCAACGCCGTCGCGATGGCGCTGCACAATCGATTCGATGGAGATCTTCTGCTCCGCCAGCCGGGTGGCGATGGTTGCGGCAGTGCCTGCCAGATCGCGCGCCATCAGGCGGATGTAGTAGCCGCCTTCATGGCGCTCCATCGGCGCCTGCCTGGTCGCGCGCAACCGCGCCACCGGGCGCCCAAACGGCATCGCGCGGATGCCGCGCGCGACATCGGCAATGTCCGCGAGCACGGCCGACGCCGTCGCCGCGCCCCCCGCGCCCGGACCGACCAGCGTGATCGGAGGGATGCCCTCGCCGTCGATGGTTACGGCATTGGTGACGCCCATCACCTGCGCGATCGAGGATGATTTCGGCACCATGGTCGGATGCACCCGCTGTTCCACGCCCTTGGCGGTCCGCACCGCTACCCCCAGGAGCTTGACGCGATAACCGAGTTCCGCCGCCGCGCGCAGGTCTTCGGGTGCGATCGAGGAGATGCCTTCGACGTAGACCGCGCTCTGCGCGACCTTGGTGCCGAAGGCTAGGCTGGCAAGAATCGCAAGCTTTTGCGCGGTGTCGTGGCCGTCGACGTCGAACGACGGGTTGGCCTCGGCATAGCCAAGGCGCTGCGCATCCTTCAGGCACTCGGTAAACGACAGGCCTTCCTGCTCCATCCGGGTCAGGATGTAATTGCAGGTGCCGTTGAGGATACCGTAGACCCGATTGATGCCGGTACCGGCAAGACCCTCGCGCAACGTCTTGATGACCGGGATCGCCGCGCCTACCGCCGCCTCGAAATTTAGCGCGCCGCCATGCTTCTCGGCCGCCCTCGCCAACCGCAATCCGTGTTTGGCGATCAGCGCCTTGTTGGCGGTGACCACCGACTTGCCGGATTTCAGCGCCGCCTCGATCGCCGACAGCGCCGGGTCGCCGGAGCCGCCCATCAATTCGACAAAGCAATCGATGCCGGGGTCGTTGGCGAGATCCATCGCGTTTCTGGCCCAGGTGATGCCGTGCAGATCCAGACCGCGCTTCTTCACCTTCGAACGCGCGGTAACGGCGACGACCCGCACGCTGCGGCCGCAGCGCACCGACAACGTCCGGCCCTGGCTCTCGATGAGGCGGACGACGGCGGCGCCAACGGTGCCGAGCCCCGCAATACCCACTTTCAGGGGTGCGACCATGACGCAAAAACCTGCCGGAGAGCGTTAGAACTAGGCACGATCTGACCCGAAACCGCCGCCATCGACCAGCCGTAGCCGGCGGATCCGCCATTCGGAATCATGCCTATCGCCGGTTGGCGAGAGGAACCACGTTGTGCAACGTTTCAATGCCGCTTTCAAGGAAGCGGCGCACGCCGCGGGCGGCCTGGCGGATCCGTTGCTCGTTTTCCACCATGGCAATACGGACATAACCCTCGCCATGCTCGCCGAAAGCGACCCCGGGCGACACCACGACGCCGGATTTCTCGACCATCAGGGTGGCGAACTGCATGCTGCCGACGCCGCGGAAGGCCTCCGGCAGAGGCGCCCAGGCAAACATCGACGCCGCCGGCGGCGGAATCTCCCATCCCGCCCGCCCGAACGACTCCACCAGCGCATCCCGGCGCTTGCGGTAGGTATCCCGCATTTCGCGGATGCAATCCTCCGGGCCGTTCAGCGCGGCGGTCGCAGCCACCTGGATCGGCGTGAACGCGCCGTAGTCGAGATAGGATTTGACCCGCGCCAGAGCGGCGATGATCCGCTCGTTGCCGACGGCAAATCCCATGCGCCAGCCGGCCATCGAAAACGTCTTCGACATCGAGGTGAATTCCACCGTCACGTCGATTGCGCCGGGCACCTGCAGCACCGAGGGCGGCGGCTGGTCGTCGTCGAAATAGACCTCGGCATAAGCCAGATCCGACAGAATGAAGATCTCGTGCTTCTTGGCGAACGCCACCAGATCCCGGTAGAAATCCAGGCTCGCGACATAGGCGGTCGGATTGGAGGGATAGCAGACCACGATGGCCAGCGGCTTCGGGATCGAATGGATGATCGCGCGCTCGACCGCCTCGAAGAACTGCGGGGTCGGCTCTGACGGTACCGAGCGGATCACCCCGCCGGCCATCAGAAACCCGAAGGCATGAATCGGGTAGCTCGGATTGGGACAGAGCACCACGTCGCCAGGCGCCGTGATGGCCTGGGCCACATTGGCAAACCCCTCCTTCGAGCCGAGCGTCGCAACGATCTGGGTATCCGGGTTGAGTTTGACGCCGAACCGCCGGCCGTAGTAGGCCGCCTGCGCCTTGCGCAACCCGGTAATTCCGCGTGAGGCGGAGTAGCGGTCGGTGCGCGGTTTGCCCAGCGTTTCCTTGAGTTTTTCGATGACATGGGGCGGCGTCGGCAGATCCGGATTGCCCATGCCGAGATCGATGATATCGGCGCCGGCATTGCGTGCTGCCGCCTTGGCCCGGTTGACCTGCTCGAAGACGTAAGGTGGCAGACGACGAATGCGGTAAAACTCTTCCATGGATCCTTGCTCCGGCTACCGGTCAGGGCAGATTCGACGACGGCCTGGGCGCGCGAAGCGCGGTGCTTCGTGCAAAAATCGCGCTCAATCAAGTGGTTAGAGCGAATTCACGCGCGCATTCGAGGTCGCCGTCCCGACACAGCGGTTGAATTGTAGTTCTTTTACCATGGACGTCCTGCCGCGCCAGTGTCCGCCGTCGGCTCACTTCGTGGTCTGGTCCTGGGCGGCCCGGTCTTTGGCGGCCTGGTCCTTGGCCGCCGCCGCTGACGCCTGACGGTCGCGGGCGGCCAGCAGTTCGGCCTTGATCTTGGCGCGCTCGTCCGGCGTTATGACGGCGTCATCGCGGTTCGGCGGCAGATCCTCTACCGGAAGGTAGCCATCAGCTTGCTTTGGACGCCCTGGCGCGTCCGCCGGCGTGCCGATCAGGGGCAATTCCGCGATCGAGGTCGCGCAGCCGCCAAGCGCAAGCGCCGACATCAGCAGCGCCCCGCAAGCAAGTGCCCGCTTTTTTCGATCCACCGACATGCGTTCCGCGGTCCCCTTTCCATCATGAACTTCGCAGCCAGCCGACGCTTATCTCATCCGCCACGATGCGGCGCCAAAGCATTGGAGCCGGAAACGATTAAAACCGGAACAATAAATTCGACCGGTCAGGCTTCAATATGACAGGACCAGGAATTTATCGCAGTGCAACACGCCCAATATCAGGATTAACTTCCCCGCGCCATCTTCGATCGAGCGCGGTGACGAAACCGGAATGAACCTATAGTGTCGGACCATGAGCGACGTAACGACCGAGACCCAGCCTTCAAAGAAGTTCGACCCCGAAGCCTTCGCGATGAACCTCGCGCGGGCCATGGAGAACAGCGGCCAGGCGCTGGCCGCCTATCTCAAGCCACGCGACAATGGTGAGCTCAAGGACAAGCCGCCGAACGAACTCGCCGAGGTGATCAAGACTTTGACCACCGTAGCAGAATATTGGCTGTCGGACAAAGAACGGGCGGCACAATTGCAGGTCACGCTGGGCAAGGCCTATCTCGATCTGTGGAGCTCGTCGATGCGCCGTCTGGCCGGCGAACCGGCGGAACCGGCGATCGCGCCCTCGCCGCGCGACAGACGATTCAGCGACCCCGAGTGGAAATCCAATCAGTTCTTTGAGTTCCTGATGCAGGCCTATCTGCTCACGACGAAATGGGCCCATGATCTGGTGCGCAACGCCGACGGCCTCGATCCGCACACCCGCAAGAAGGCCGAGTTCTACGTGCAGCAGATCAGCAATGCGCTGGCGCCGTCGAATTTCGTGCTTACCAACCCGGAAGTGTTGCGCGAGACGCTGATGTCCAACGGCGACAACCTGGTGCGCGGCATGAAGATGCTGGCCGAGGATATCGAGGCCGGACGCGGCACCCTGCGCATCCGGCAATCCGACCCCTCGAATCTCGATGTCGGCGTCAACATGGCGACGACCCCGGGCAAGGTGATCTTCCAGAACGAGCTGATGCAGCTGATCCAGTACGCGCCGGCGACCGAAACCGTGCTGCGCACGCCGCTATTGATCGTGCCGCCATGGATCAACAAATTCTACATTCTCGACCTCAAGCCTGAAAAGTCCTTCATCAAGTGGTGCGTCGATCAGGGCCTTACCGTATTCGTGATTTCCTGGGTCAATCCCGATAGGAGTCTCGGCGGCAAGACCTTCGAAGACTACATGAAGGAGGGACCGCTGGCAGCGATGGACGCCATCGAACGGGCCACCGGCGAGTTGAAGGTCCACACCATGGGCTACTGCGTCGGCGGCACCCTGCTTGCCTCGACGCTGGCCTGGCTGGCAGAGAAACGGCGCGTGCGCGTGACCTCGGCGACCTTCCTGGCGGCGCAGGTCGATTTCAGTCATGCCGGAGATCTACTGGTGTTCGTCGACGAGGGCCAGATATCGGCGCTGGAGCGCGACATGCAGGCATCGGGCGTGCTCGAAGGCAGTAAGATGGCGATGGCCTTCAACATGCTGCGCTCGAACGATCTGATCTGGTCCTATGTCGTCAGCAATTACCTGAAGGGACAACCGCCCTCATCGTTCGACCTGCTGCACTGGAATTCGGACGCGACCCGGATGCCGGCGGCCAACCATTCCTATTACCTGCGCAACTGCTATCTGGAGAACCGGCTTTCCGCCGGCACCATGGTGCTGGACAACACCCTGCTCGACCTTTCGAAGGTGAAGGTGCCGATCTACAATCTGGCCACCCGCGAGGATCACATCGCGCCGGCGGATTCGGTGCTTTACGGCTCGCAATTTTTCGGCGGCCCGGTGAGATACGTGTTGTCCGGGTCCGGACATATCGCCGGCGTGGTCAACCCGCCGGCATCAGGCAAATATCAGTTCTGGACCAACGACGATATCCGCGACGTGACCCTCGAGGATTGGCTCAGGGGTGCCCGGGAACACAAGGGATCGTGGTGGCCCGACTGGCGCGCCTGGCTTGGCGGCATCGACGCCGAAGAAGTGCCGGCGCGCCCGGTCGGCACCGAGGCGATGCCTGCCATCGAAGACGCGCCCGGCAGCTACGTCCGGGTTCGCGCGTAGCGCGGCGATCGGCATTTGAATATAACGGGCAGTCCCGCGGGGACGCGATTCGACATTGAATTAGGGGGAGTGCCGATGACGCGCGAATTGTTCTGGCTTTCGCTGACGGTCATCCTGACCGGCCTGTTGTGGATACCGTATGTGCTCAACCGCTGTCAGGTGCGCGGCCTCGGCGGCGCGATGGCCAATCCGTCACGCGGCGACAAGCCGCATGCGGAATGGGCCACCCGCCTGATGTTCGCGCACGACAATGCGGTCGAGAACCTCGTCATCTTCGCTCCGTTGGTGCTGATCCTCAACGCCATCGACTATTCGAGCAAATGGACCGTGCTGGCCTGTGCGGTGTATTTCTGGGCCCGCGTCGCGCATCTGATCGTCTATACGCTCGGCCTGCCCGTGTTCAGGACGCTGGCCTTCACCGTCGGCTTCCTCGCCCAGGCGGTACTGGCGCTGGCGATTTTCGGGATCGTTTGAGCAGGGCGCGCGCGGCTCATCCCCTCGCCGCGATGCGCCGCGAGATTCGGCGGTGAAACCGAAGTCTTCTAAAATAGGTGCTTTGCCAGCTGCTGAAACATGAACCTGTTGCCGGCCGCCGAATAGTGGTCGTCGCCGACAATGAAAAGATGCTCATACCAGTGGCTGTCGGCTTCCGCCGCGGCAACGCATCCAGACCGTGCATGGCGACACCAATCCGCTGTTTTACGCGCTGCTCAGCCGGTTCAAGGCGCGGACCGGCTGTCCGGTGCTTGTCAACACCAGCTTCAATGTTCGCGGCGAACCGATCGTCTGCACGCCTGAAGACGCCTTCCGTTGCTTCATGGGCAACGAACTCGACATGCTCGTGGTCGGCAACTGCGTGCTGGAGAAGGCCGGCCAGGATCCCGGCCTCAAGAACGATTACAGCCTGTCGTTGGATGCGGATTGACGGCTAAAGCATGA
>Ga0302157_10002127_pt1 | contig 23482 bp, 19 predicted proteins | sample I_Bog_N3_3_FD_193502 | JGI IMG/M metagenome (GOLD analysis project Ga0302157, IMG submission 193502) | Peat permafrost microbial communities from Stordalen Mire near Abisko, Sweden - I_Bog_N3_3 | ecosystem: Environmental > Terrestrial > Soil > Wetlands > Peat | place: Sweden: Abisko, Stordalen... | reverse complement strand
GCGCAGCAAGGTGTCGCCGCGGTTGACGCCGCTGGCATCGTTGCCGAAGAAGGCCGAGCCCGCAACGGTCGCCACGCCGGTGTCGGCGAGCAGGCGGCGGGCGCGCTGCTTGGCGTCATTGCCGGGTACGCGGGAGGCGTCGGCGAGGATGTAGTACGCGCCGTTCGGCACCGAGGGCGTGAGCCCGGCGCGGGTGAGCGCGGCACACACCATGTCGCGCTTCTGATGGTACTCAGCGGCCAGATCTGTATAGAAGCTCTGCGGCAGCGCCAGCAGCCCCGCCGCCGCGCCGTGTTGCAAGGGCGAGGGCGCGCAGATGTAGGTCAGGTCGTGGAAGTTGCCGATGGACTCCGTCCAGCGCGGGCTGGCCGCAAGGTAGCCCAGCCGCCATCCGGTCACCGAGAAGGTCTTGGAAAAGCCGGAGATGGTGATGGTGCGCTCCGCCATGCCCGGCAGCGTGGCGATGCTGATGTGGCGCGCGCCGTCGTACAGGAAGTACTCGTACATCTCGTCGGTCAGGACGAAGAGGTCGTGGTCGAGGGCGAACTCCGCCAGGGCTTCGAGCTCGGCCAGCGTAAAGACCTTGCCGGAGGGATTGCCCGGGCTGTTCAGGATGATGGCGCGGGTGCGCGGCGTTATGGCATCATGCAGCCGGTCCATATCCAGCGCCCACTCCGGCGCCTGCAAAGGCACCACCACCGGCACGATGCGCTGTGAGGCCAGCGTGCTGACGTGGTAGCCGTAGAAGGGCTCCAGCACCAGGCACTCGTCGCCGGGGTCGAGCAGCGCGAGCAGCGCGGAGTGCATTGCCCCGGTCGAGCCGCAGGTGACCAGCACCTCGCGCTCCGGGTCGACATGGAGCCCGTTGAAGGTGGCGAGCTTCTGCGCGATAGCCTGACGCAGCGCCAGCACGCCCTCCAGCCGCGAGTAGATATTCTGGCCTGATCGAATCGCCTCAATCGCACCCTCGACCACCGGATGCGGCGGGTCGGTGTCGCAGACGCCCTGCGCCATGTTGATGCCGTTCACGGCCGCGCACGCGCCGTTCATCGCGCGTATCTCTGACTGCACAAAGGTCGGCGCGAACTCACTGAGGTGAAGGTTTGTATGGGTGGCAGCTGCGGGCATAAGAGGCGGTAGGGGGTTCCGAGCCTCTCATTCTAGCCGGGAGGGTTGGAATCGCCCAAACCCCGAAATCCTGTCAAGCCCCCTGCGGCCCCCAAAATCGCCTAACTCATTCATTCCATTCGAAATATAAGTTCAAAAATCATGGCGTATATATATTCCCCACTCGTTATAATTAGATTAGAGAGTTAAACAAGAGAACTCACCATGGCTGCAACCGGCACAAGCCGCTTGCGGCCTTTGCTTTGCCTCAAAGCTCAATAGCTCACGGTTCGAGGCTCAACAGAGACCCGCCTTAACTCGCGACTCACCAACTCAGAACTCGTAACTGAACAGAAACCAGCACCTAACCCCAGGAGAATCAATACTTTGCCCACAAAGTCTATCGAACCAATACTTTACCCCCGAGGTCACCCGCTAAACCACTGATTCCAGGGACCCTCCGGAAAATCATAGTAGGGGGTACCCTCCCGACACGGACGGGTCAGATGATGCGCAGCAGCCAGAGAATGAGCACGATCAGCAGGATCGTCCCCAGACCGCCGCTTGGACCATAACCCCAGTTGCGCGAGTACGAGTACCGAGGGAATGTGCCGAAGACCAGCAGCAGCAGGATGATGAGGATGATGATCACGGTTGAGCCTCCCGAACACTACCCGAAGGTAGATGCTGCTGGGAGGCTCAGCGTTATCCGGTAGTGCAAGCGGCTGCTACTGGCGAGTGACGTTGGCCGCAGGCTCGATGGATGGTGGAGGAATCGGCTGTGCGGTGGCGAGCGCATCAGGCAGCTCTTCGGAGAGCTTGGGCAGCTTTCCGGCCAGCGCAATCTCCAGCACCTCATCCATCTGCTCCACCCAGTTGAGCTTCATCTCGTTGCGGATGAGCTCGGGCAGATCGGCGAGGTCCTTCTTGTTGTCCATCGGCAGGATCGCCTCTCGGATTCCGGCGCGATGCGCTGCCAGCAGCTTCTCCTTCAGTCCGCCGATGGGAAGCACCTTGCCGCGCAGCGTAATCTCGCCGGTCATGGCGATGTCGCGACGCACCTCGATCTTGGTGAGCGCGCTGGCCAGCGCTGTGGCGAGCGTGATGCCCGCGGACGGACCGTCCTTGGGAATCGCGCCTTCGGGAACATGCACGTGGATGTCGATGCTGCGGTAGAAGTCCTTGGGCAGGCCGAGGTGATGCGCGCGGGAGCGAATGTAGGTGAGCGCTGCCTGCGCCGACTCCTGCATCACGTCGCCGAGCTGTCCGGTCGCAGTCATCTTGCCCTTGCCGTCCAGCACCTGCACCTCGGTCTGGAGGATGCTTCCGCCCATCTCGGTCCAGGCGAGTCCGGTGACGAGGCCGATCTCGCTCTTCTCCTGCACCTGCGAGTCGCGGAACTTCGCGACGCCCAGCAGGTCGGTGAGCGACTCCAGCGTAACGGGTTCCGTGTGCTTCTCATCCTTCACCACGCGGCGCGCGACCTTGCGGAAGACGTTGCCGATCTCGCGCTCCAGGTTGCGAACGCCTGCTTCGCGAGTGTAGGCGCGAATCATCTCGCGCAGCGCATCGTCGGTGAGCGAGACCTGCTCGCCGGTGAGTCCTGTCGCCTCAAGCTGCTTCTTCACCAGGTACTGCTTGGCGATCTCCAGCTTCTCGAGCTCCGTATAGCCGGTGAGTCGCAGGATCTCCATGCGGTCCTGCAGAGGCCCGGGAATCGTATGCAGCACGTTGGCCGTGGCGACGAAGAGCACCTGCGACAGATCGTACTCCACGTCGAGGTAATGGTCCTGGAAGGTGTTGTTCTGCTCGGGGTCGAGCACCTCCAGCAGTGCACTTGCCGGATCGCCACGGAAGTCATTGGCCATCTTGTCGATCTCGTCGAGCATGATGACCGGATTCTTCGTCCCAGCCTTCTTCATGGACTGGATAATCTGCCCAGGAAGCGCGCCGATGTAGGTGCGGCGATGGCCGCGTATCTCGGCCTCATCGCGCACGCCGCCCAGCGACAGGCGCACGAACTTGCGGCCTGTTGCCTTGGCGATGGACATTCCCAGTGAGGTCTTGCCGACTCCTGGAGGTCCGACGAAGCACAGGATTGAGCCCTTGGGGTTCTTCACTAGTTGGCGAACGGCGAGGAACTCGAGGATGCGATCCTTGATCTTCTCCAGGCCATAATGGTCTTCGTTCAGGACCTTCTCGGCGTTGTCGATAGAGCGGATTTCCTTGCTGCGCTTCTTCCACGGCACGGCGAGCAGCCAGTCAAGGTAGTTGCGGGAGACGGTCGATTCGGCGGACATCGGAGGCATCGCTTCGAGCTTCTTGAGCTCCTGCATCGCCTTCTCTTTGACCTCAGCAGTCATTCCGGCTTCTTCAATCTTCTTCTTGAGCTCGTCGAACTCGGACTTTTCGCCGCGGCCAAGTTCCTTTTGGATCGCCTTGATCTTTTCGTTGAGGTAATACTCTTTCTGGGCACGCTCCATCTGGCGCTTGACGCGCGACTGGATTGTGCGGTCCATGTTCAGCTTCTCGATGGCGATGTCGAGCGTATCGGCGATTCGGGACAGGCGAATCTCGGGATCGAAGACCTCGAGAATCTGCTGCTTCTCCTCGATGGAGAGCGCGAGGTTCGCGGCGATTACGTCGGCCAGCTTCGCCGGCTCGTCGGTGCGCAGCGCCGCAGCGCCCTCCTGATTTAGCGACTGCTGCAACTTGTTGTACTGCTCAAAGAGCTGGTGGACGCGCGTGACCAGTTGCTCGGTCTGCGCGGTCGGCTGCAGTTCAGCCTTGGAAGTCCTTACAGTTGCGACGAAGAAGCCGTCATCGTCGTTCACCTCGCTGGCGCGTGCTCGCTCAACGCCTTCGACCAATACCTTGATATTACCGTCGGGCATGCGAACGGACTGCACGATGTTGCCGATCACGCCGACGGTGTAGATGTCGTCAGCAGTCGGCTCATCCACTGAGGCATCATGCTGCGTCGCGAGGAAGATGCGGCGATCGCCGTTCAGCGCCTCTTCGAGTGCTCGCACACTGGACTCGCGCCCCACCACAAACGGCGCCATCATGTGTGGGAAGATGACCATCTCGCGGATGGGCATCATCGGGAGCTTGCGCTGCGCTCCGTCGAGCGGCTCGCGTGTTTCGTTGGTCTTTATGCTCATAAGTCCTCCCGATTTAGACGCGCCACACGCTGCAAGGATGCGTATGCTCGGCTTGGAGGAAATTGTACGCGCAGAATGCGTGGGTAATGCTCGACGGTTACCAAGGTTTGTGCGCGTCATGCAAACAGGCGAATGTGCAAAAGGGAACGGACAGCCCACTGGCTGTCCGTGTCTATGCCCTGTGATTGCGTGGGATCAGCCAGCTTTTTCCAACATGACTGGCATCGAGATTTCGCGGCTGCGAACCATCTGCTCAGTGATGATCAGGTCTTTGACTTTCTTGTTGCCAGGCACATGATACATCAGGTCGAGCATCAGCTCTTCCAGAATCATGCGCAAACCGCGCGCTCCGACCTTGCGCTGCAGGGCCTCACGGGCAATCTCGCGGGCCGCATCATCGGTCCAGGTCACCTTGACGCCCTCAAATTCAAACAGCCGAGCGTACTGCTTCAGAATGGCGTTGCGCGGACGCGTAAGTATGTCAATCAACGCTGCTTCATCCAACTCGTCGAGAATGCCAAGAACTGGCAGCCGGCCAACGAACTCCGGAATCAGGCCGTACTTCAGCAGGTCCTGCGGCTCGGCCTGACGGAGCAGCTCGGCATCGCGCTGCGGTCGGATCGGAGTAACCACATCACCTTCCCTGGCAATGGCATCGCCGATGGCCTTGAAGCCCAGAGCCTTCTTACCGATGCGCCGGCCAATGACCTTCTCCAGGCCAACGAATGCGCCGCCGCAGATGAACAGGATATTCGTCGTATCGACGATGGTGAACTCCTGATGCGGATGCTTACGGCCGCCCTGAGGCGGAACGTTGGCGATGGTGCCTTCCAGCAGCTTGAGCAGCGCCTGCTGCACGCCTTCGCCGGAGACATCGCGTGTAATGGAAGGGTTTTCGTCTTTACGCCCGATTTTGTCGATCTCGTCGATATAAATGATTCCGGCCTGAGCCTTGGCAACGTCGCCATCAGCTGCCTGCAAGAGCTTGAGGATGATATTTTCCACATCCTCGCCGACGTAGCCAGCTTCGGTCAGCGTTGTGGCATCAACGATGGCAAACGGAACATCGAGCATCTTGGCCAGCGTCTGCGCGAGCAGTGTCTTCCCTGAGCCTGTTGGGCCGACCAGCAGAATGTTCGACTTCTGCATCTCGACATCATTGCCGCGCACCTTGTTCATCTGGATGCGCTTGTAGTGGTTGTAGACTGCGACCGCCAGCTTCTTCTTGGTGGTCTCCTGACCGATCACATATTCGTCCAGAAAAGCCTTCACCTCGGCCGGTTTAGGTAGATGGACCGGCACGGCTCCCGGCTGCGCATCGCTCTTGTCATCCTCCAGTATGGAGTTGCACACAGCTACGCACTCATCGCAGATGTAGGCGCGAGGGTAATCTGATGGCGACGAGATCAGCTTGGCAACGGCATCCTGCGACTTGTGGCAGAACGAGCAGCGGAGAGATTCTTCCGGGCCCCGTGAGGTCTTCATAGCGAAGCAACTCTCTTTCTTCGCCCGCCGTATCCAGCACCGCGAGCACCGCGCAACAGGGATAAGTTTACACCGTACTCAAGCTCTGGAACCTGTCCGAGGATAGGTCACGATGCGCAACTCGATTCCGGTTGGCGAGATGGGTTCCCCGAACTAGTGACGTCTTCAGGTTCGTGGGCGATCGATGATGTCGTCGATGATTCCGTATTCCTTGGCTTGCGGCGAGTTCATGATGAAATCGCGCTCTACGTCCCGCTCAATCCGGTCCAACGGTTGACCGGTGTTGGCGCTCATCAGCTTGTTGGTAATCTCCCGAATACGCAGAATCTCACGTGCATGGATGTCGATGTCCGTCGCCTGTCCGCTAAGTCCACCCATCGAGGGTTGATGAATCAGAATGCGCGAGTTGGGCAGAGCAAACCGCTTGCCCTTCTTTCCAGCCATCAGAAGGAAGGCTCCCATCGACGCCGCCTGCCCGATGCAGAAGGTCACGACGTCATTCTTGATGTACTGCATCGTGTCATAGATGGCCAGGCCAGCGGTAATCGAGCCGCCGGGCGAGTTGATATAGAGCTGGATGTCCTTTTCCGGGTCCTCGCCGGAGAGAAAGAGCATCTGCGCAATGATCAGATTGGCGACGTTGTCGTCAATTGGCGTGCCGAGGAAGATGATGTTGTCGCGCAGCAGACGGCTGTAGATGTCATAGGAGCGTTCGCCCCGGCTCGTCTGCTCGAGCACCATTGGTATCAGTCCCATAGCTCTCTTTCCTTTGCTTCTAATTGTGCGTGAGGTAGGTGGTGGACGTTGGTGGCGGTGGAATGGTGGCTCTAGCCTAACTCGCCAGCCTCTCGAAAAGTACAGAGCCAGTCTTTTCGCGGCGCATCTGCTCGCGAATACGGTCCAGCGAGCCATCCTCGGCTAGACGTTTGCGAAGCACGTCCAGTGGCTCCCGCGATTGTATAGAGAGCATGAGCAGTTCGCGCTCCATGTCCTCGTCGGAGATCTCGACGTGTTCCTGCTCGGCGATCTTGTCGAGGATCAGCGAGGCTTTCACCTCGCTGACAGCCTGATCGCGCTGGGCTTCGCGGAGGCGGCCGAAGTCGAGCTGGTGCATCGCATCGGAGCTCATGCCCTGTTGCGCCAAAGCGCGTAGGCCGCGCTCGAGGCGCGCATCGATCTGCTGCTGGACGAAGGCTTCTGGAACCTGAAAGTTGTATTTTGCAATCAACTCCTCGATCATCTTGTCGCGGGCCTGCGATTCGAGCGCGTCTTTCTTGCGGCCGGCGATGCGCTCCCTCAGTTTGGCCTCAAAGTCGTTCCAGTCGCTATAAGGTCCCAGCTGCTTTGCCAACTCCTCATCGCGCTCAGGGAAGATTTTCTTCTTGATGGCTTTTACGGTGACATCGTAGCTGACTGTTCTGCCTGCAAGTCGCGCATCACCGAACTCGGCTGGATAAGTAGCCTCGAACTGTAGCTCCTGGCCGACCTTCGCTCCGCGCAGCGCCTCATTGAAAGCCTGCAGAGTGTTCTTGCCGCCGATTTCAATCAGCACATCTTCGCCGGTAATCTCGTTGCCTTTGCTCTTGTTCTCCGGGGCATCCTCGCCGACAGTCTGGGCGAGCTCTTGAACCTGGCCTTTGAATCCGATCTCTGCCCAGTCACCGTCGGTTATGGCTCGGTCTTCCTCCACTGGCTCCACGGTTGCATGGTGGTCAAGCACATTGGCCAACTCCGATTGGAACTCGTCATCGCTCAGCGAAGCGTCGGGGCGCTCAACCTTGATGGCGTCATAGCCGTCAACGCTGAACTCAGGCAGCGTCTCGAAGGTCGCTTTGAACTTGAGCGGCTGGCCTTCGAACAGCACCAACTCGCTCACCTGAGGCTGCGAAACCGGTTGGAGCTTCTGTTCGCCTAGCGCCTGACGGAACTTCTCCGAGATCAGAGACTCGAGTACTTCCTGGCGCACTTCCTTTGCGAATCGCGACTTGATGAGCGCTTCCGGCACTTTGCCCGCCCGGAAACCCGGAATACGAGCCAGCTTTGTGTAGCGCTTGACCACCTGCTTGAAAGCCTTGTCCACTTCTGTTGCGGGCGCCTCCACTTCGATGGAGCGCATCAGCTCAGGGTTCATCGCCGGGGCGTGATGGACATGGTCATGGCCAGCGTGTTCGTCGGTAGCCGCAGTGCTGGTCTCAGAGACATGCTCGGTTCGGTCAAGGGTGTCTTCGGGTATTTCCTGAATTGCGTTTGGGGGAGTCAAGTATGTTGCCTTCCGGAAGGTCTTGGCGCTGAGTGGAAGCTGGGATCAGATCCCACAGGAAGCGACCAGAACATCCGCCTGGACCGCGACCATTGCCAAAGCTAAGGATACGAGGCTGGCGCATGAGGGTCAAACGGCTACCCTGCTACTTCGACTGATCGATTGCATCCAGCCGCGAAATTTCCAGCCGTACCTTCCATTGCATCGACTTCCCGGGAGACAGTGCGGTCAGGCCGTTTGGACGCTGCGTCCACTCCGGTCCGAGCGGGTCGTCGAGGTTCGTGTTCGGGTCGATCGAGACCCAAGAAGCATCCTGAGGCGCAATGACATGCATATTCGTGATATTCGGCGTTATGGCTACCAGCCGCAGCCGCAGATCGTTGGCCGGATCTCGTAACTCTGCGGTTGGACCATCCGGTGATCCCGACAGATCGGTGTAGGTTTCATCGACGGCGTTATCGTCGAGATGGGCCCCGTCCGGACTGCTGAAGTCCAACTTGGTGTGCGCCACCGAAACGGTCCGTCCGGTTGGCAGCGACGTTGCCGGATCGGTTTCCGCGACCATGGTCGAGGGAATCGTCAACAAGGCACCGTTGCTGTTTCCTCCTGGAAGAGAAAATTTCGGCTGCCAGCCAAAGCCCAGGGGAATGGGTTGTAAGCCCACGTTTCTGGCCGTCATTGTCAGTACCAAGTTATGAGCCTCCAACTCCACCTGTACCGCGACTTGCAGGCTGGAAGGCCAATCGCCGGCAAAGCTCGATGGTCCAAAGACTGCTGTAACTGACTGGCCGTCTGGCAGTTGTTGAGTCTGCATGGAATCAACTCCGCGCCTGAACAGTAGTCCCTGCACGGAACTGCTGCTTCCCGGAGGATCTGCCGGAACTCGAATCTGCAGGCCCTGCCACGCCGTCTGCACCATGGAGTCGCCGGCGCGGCCAGTTACAGCAGTCCCAGTGAGGTGCCGCGCCCAAGGCAATAGTAGAGCGCCGTCTGCATTTCCATCCACGACGTTCATCACGCTGTTTAGCGGCGACGAAGCCAGCAATGAGACATCGCCGCGTCCGGGAATCCTTGCAGTTATCTGGTACACGGTCATGCCATGCCCCGGAAACAGCGTGACTGACAGAAATTCCGGATCTTCGCCGTTTGCAGCGCCGGTGCGGCTCAGGCGAAGGATGTCCTGTCCGCCAGGCCCAGTTGGATACTGCGGAATTGCGACGGGTGGGCTGATCTTTGCAGTCAACAGATGCAGGTGCCCATGACCGAACTCGAGGGAAGCCCCCACCAGCAGCAAGCAGAGCAAACCCACCAGCACCGGAGTGCAACGCCCTGACTTGCAGAAGCGAGCCAGCACCGCGCGACGTTGCGGATCCAGCAGCCGGGAAGCGAAGTTCATGGTGGGCCTCCGGTCCTCGTAACGAGGGCAGCATGCGAGAACCGGCTGAGACTGCGTCAACCTACGTGGCCTGCGCCAACGACGTGATGCTCTGCCGGCGATCTGCACCGTACCGCCCGAAACGCAGACTAACAGTATCATCAGCTATTGGCACCTGCATCCAAATATCCCGAGAGGCATCCAGTGAAGACACTCACCTCAATCGTCATCCTTTCAGCCATCTTCGCGTTGACAGCTACGGCTGGCTCAGGACAGTCCGTTGTGGTCCCTGCGATTACAGGCTCCAACGTTCTTCAGGACCAGGCCCAAATCGCACTCGATTTCCAAAATGAGAAGCGGCACGATGTCGGCGTTCCTCCCTTGCAATGGTCCGCCGACCTTGCCGCGGATGCGCAGAAGTGGGCTAATCATCTTGCTGCCGACGAGCACTGCAATCTCGTGCATACGACTAACGATCCGCATGGGGAGAATCTCTTTGGCGGCTCGGGTGCTTCGTATACCGCGCTCTCCGCATCGCAGGCGTGGTACAGCGAGATATCCAAGTACCACTATGGAGTTCTCAACAGCACGAACTGGGCCCCGACCGGACACTACACGCAGATGGTCTGGCGCAATACCACACAGGTCGGCATAGGACAGGCCAGTTGCAGCGGCGGAGCGGTGGTGATCGTTGCAGAGTACGATCCGCCGGGAAACTACCTCGGGCAGAAGCCATATTGAGTCCGCCAACCAAAGTGCAGCAGAATCCCTCCCCGGCCCTCACCGTCCTCCAGTCTGTCCAGAAGGGCATTGTCACCTGCACGCGCTGCCCACGGCTGCGCGCCTACGGGGAGCGTATCGGCGAGGTCAAACGACGCGCCTACCGAGACCAGGAGTACTGGGCCAAGCCGGTACCCGGCTTCGGCGACCCTCGCGCCCGCATTCTCGTGCTGGGCCTTGCGCCGGGAGCCCACGGCGCAAACCGGACAGGGCGGCCGTTCACAGGAGACGCCTCCGGCGACTTTATGTACGACGTCCTGCACGAGCTGGGTCTCGCCAGCAAGCCGAAGGCGGTCAGCCGCGACGACGGTCTGAAGCTGCACAAGCTGTGGATCGCAGCCGTTGTGCGCTGCGCTCCGCCGGGCGACAAGCCCACTCCACAGGAGATTCGCAACTGCGGCCGTCATCTTGCGGCAGAGATTGCTGCGCTGCCGCAGGTGCGGGTCGTGGTCTGCCTGGGCAAGATCGCCTGGGACGGCTATCTCGCTCACCTACTTGGGCTCGGCATCATCGAGCGGCGCTCGGCCTACATCTTCGGCCATGGCGCTGAGTACGCTCTGCCCAACGGAATCACGTTGCTCGGCAGTTACCATCCCTCTCTGCGCAATACCAACACTGGCCGGCTCAACCGTCCCATGTTCAGCCGGGTCTTCCTGAGGGCGGTAGATCTTGCTGGTATTCGCGAACCTGACCCTTACTTTCCTGCAACCTCAGCCCAGTTGCGTGAATCTCAGTACATGAAGTACGGAGGCAAACGATGCGTACGAAACATCTGATCATCGCAGTTGGCATTGGGGCTGTCATCGGCGGTATTGCCGCTCTTTTGTATGCTCCTCAATCCGGTACCGCGACACGCAAGAAGCTGAAGCGCGGTCTGGAAGACCTCAGCGAGAACCTCGAAGACGCCGGCGACTACCTCAAGGAACAGGCCGAGCGGCTCGGGAAAGAGGCGCAGCGGCTGATTGAGGCCAGTAAGGACCAGTTCGATGATGCCGTCGATGCAGCCACTGGCGTGGTGCGCTCCGCGAACAAGGCGGCCAAATCCGTGACGAAGCTGGTCTGACCAATCACTACAAATTCAAACAACAAAGGCCCGAGGCTCCAGCCTCGGGCCTTTGTCATGAAATGCGGCAAAATACCGGCAGAAATGGCGCTCCACTGTCATGGTGAGCTTAAACACAAAGGGCCGCCGGGGGGTGCCAGCGGACCCTTTGCTTTCAAATCGCGCCTCCTATCAAGGGAATCAACCGGTGGGGGGTCGTCCCGACCAGAGGCGCAGCCAAATTATCGCATAATCCGGGCCAAATTCGCAGGCGGACGGTGGAAATTTTTCCATCGCCCGCCCCCGAAGTCCCTGCTTCTGGGCCCCTCGCAGCTGCTACCTGAGCCGAGAGCGTTAGGATAACCAGCACATGCGCTTTGAGCTGTTCATCGCCGCCCGGTACCTACGCGCCCGCCGCCGACAGGCGGGGTCGCGCGGCCATGCGGTGGTGGGCCTGATTACGGCCATCTCCATCGTTGGCGTGGCGGCCGGCGTGGCCTCGCTCATCGTGGCGCTGGCCATCACCAACGGCATGCGACGCGACCTGCAGGAGCGGCTGGTCGGCGCGACTGCGCACGTGGAGCTGATGCGCGCCACCGGAGACGGCATACGCGACTGGCGGCCGCTGCTGGCCCGGCTGGCCCAGGAGCCGCATGTGATGGCCGTCGCTCCGGGTCTCTACGGGCAGGTGCTGATCTCGCGCGGCGCCCGCTCCGGTGGCGCGCTGATCAAGGGCATCGTGCCGGCCGATGAGTTCAGGATCGGCAACCTGCTCCAGAGCATCCAGCAGGGCTCGGCGGCGGAGCTGGCACCTGCTTCCTCTGACCCCACCCATCGCGATGAGGCTGCGATGGATGGGCCACCCGATCTGTCGTCGTCCGACTTCGTGCCGCCCATCGTCATCGGCAACGAGCTTGCGGAGACGCTGGGCGCGGGCGTCGGAGATACGCTGCTGGTGACCTCGCCGCAGGGCGAGCTGACGCCGCTGGGGCTGGTGCCGCGCTATCAGCGGTTCCGGGTAGCGGGCATCTTCGCCTCCGGGTTCTACCAGTACGACTCCAGCTACGCGTTCATGCGGCTGGACGACGCGCAGCGGCTGTTCAGCGAGCCGGACTTGATCAGCGTGCTCAGCTTCCGTATCGACGACCTCTACCAGGCCCAACAGGTGGGTCAGGAGCTGGAGCAGGCCGCAGGGCCGGGCTTCCAGGCCACCAACTGGATGGAGCAGAACCGCGAGCTCTTCCGCGCGCTCAAGCTGGAGCAGGTAGTCACTTTCATTGTGCTGGCGCTGATCGTGGTAGTGGCCGCGCTGAACATCCTGATCGCGCTCACCATGATGGTGATGGAGAAGACCCGCGACATCGCCGTGCTCATGAGCTTCGGCGTGAGTGGGGACCAGGTGCGGCGGATATTCCTGCTGCAGGGGCTGCTGATCTCGGCGACCGGTACCGTGCTTGGACTTGCAGTCGGATATCTGGCCAGCCTGCTGGGGTCGCACTACCGGTTCATATCGCTGGATCCCAGCGTCTACTCCATCGACTACCTGCCGTTCGCGCCTCACCTGACGGACGCGCTCATTGTTGGGGCGGTGTCGCTGGGGATGAGCCTGCTGGCGACGCTTTACCCGTCGAGCTCAGCGGCGGCCGTACTGCCTGCCGAGGCGCTGCGCTACGAGTAGCCTCGCGTTCGTCCAGCGGGGTACCCCCTCCCCCATTTTCGCGCAAAATCCTCAAGAATAAAGACTTAGGGTTGGACCTCCAGTTCGGCGGTTCGCTAAAATCCTGAAAACAAAGGGGCGCTGATTGTCAAAGACCGCAAAATCCTCATAAATAAGGAGTTACCGTGGCATAGGGCCATGTGGGAAGAGCCCGGTCGGTGGCCGCGCGATCTTCTCGATTGGTTCTATTTTAGCAGGCGTGTCAAGGGGTTTCAGCAGCCGGCAGGGCATGCCGGTGGAGTACGCGGGAGGGGATGAAGGGCTGTAGACGGGCGGTCAGCAGTGCTTCGTTTTTCTTGAAGAGAATGCCCAGAATGATGAAGGCGATGCCGATCAGGGTAAGCACGACGGTGAAGGCGATGGAGTTCTGGAAGTAGCCCTGAGCCTCGTCCACCAGATAGATAAAGACACCCAGAGCACCGAAGATCAGGAAGGCGCGGCGTTGCAGGACCACCGACAGGACGATGAGCCCGAGGTGAATGAGGCAATAGACGGCCTTACCGAGCTGGCTGCCGCCGCCGAGTAACGTCAGGCCGCCGGTAAAGGTGAGCAGGCCGAAGAGGTAGAACCAGAAGGCGAAGTCGCGCTCGGCCTCGCCGTCGGCAAAGTAGGCGACGGCCAGCATAACGACGCCGAAGACGACGGAGATCCAGCACTCCTGGTGGAAGGTCCACTGCTTGCCGAAGAGCAGGTCGGTGCCGTCCATGGACATGTACCAGAGCGCGTAGGCGGCGGGCGCGGTAATGAAAGGGAAGCGCACGTAGCGGAGGAAGATAGCGGCGACGAGGATGGTGACGGCCTCCATGAGGACCCAACTGCCGTTGATGTAGGGGTGAAAGTTGCTGTAGCCGCCGGGATCCAGAGAGGGCCACCAGCCGAGCCGGCGCTCGACGCCATAGACCGCCAGCGGGGTCATACAGACGGCAACAGCGGAGAGCAAACCGCCGGGGATCATGGTGGATGGACGGCGATAGAGCAGGACTCCGACGGCACCGAAGACCAGCGCGTAAGCAAGGGCCACGGCGAAGATGGTGAGGCCGGAGAGAGTGTCCCAGGCGCTGGTGACGAACCATCCCATGGCGCCGATGATGAGCAACGCGCCAAGATAGTAGGCGATGTGGGCGGGTTCAAAGGCCGCGGCAGTTTCAGGCTCGGAGAGTAGAGCGGAGCGGATACGGTCGAAGACGCCCGGTTCCAGGCCGGCGCGGGCTACGGCAGCCTGTAGCTGCGACTCCGAGAAGTTTTTCATGCGAGGAAGTATAGCCGCGGGGCGGAGACTTTGCGCGGGGAATTCGCCGGAGTCTATGCTCAATGCGAGGGTTCCACGACGATGCGACTGCCGTATACCAAGCTGGCGCCGAAGGCCTATGAGGCCTTGAGCGGGTTGGGACATTACCTGACCACCGATACGGCGCTGGAGCCGGGGCTGCTGGGACTCGTGTACCTGAGGGCTTCACTGGATAACGGGTGCGGGTTCTGCATCGGGATGCACCAGGCCGAGTTGCGGCGGCATAACGAGCCGCATTCGCGGATTGACGCAGTGAAAGATTGGCAGAGTTCGGATGCGTTCACGCCCCGGGAGCGGGCAGCGCTGCGCTGGACGGACGTGGTGACGAATATTCAGGACGGTCACGCGCCGGATGCCGAGTATGCCGCGGTGAGCGAGTTCTTTCAGGGCAAGGACCTGGTGGACCTGACGTTTGCCATCGCGCAGATCAACGCGTGGAACCGGCTGGGGATTGCGTTCGCGGTGGAGTGGAAGCCGGCGGGGAGCACGGGCCGTTAGGTGAGAGGATCTGGTGAGCGGATTTGGGGCGAGAGGCTTTGACGCAGAGTTCGCAAAGTTAGCGAAGTTTCGCAAAGGGGTTTGAGAGCCGGATGAGTGTGTTGCGGGCGATGAATCTGGAGAAGACCTATGCGCCGCTGTCGGCGGGGGCGGCGGGGTTACGGTTGTTTCGCGACCTGTCGCTGGAGGTAGCTGCGGGAGAGATGGTGGCAGTGGTGGGGCAGAGTGGGGCTGGGAAGAGTTCGCTGCTGCATCTGCTGGCGGCTCTGGATAGGCCTACCGCCGGCGAGGTGTGGTGCGGCGAGACCCATGTGACCAAGTTGAATGCGCGCGAGGCTGCGGCGTATCGCAACCGGGAGATCGGCTATGTGTGGCAGTTCCACTACCTGCTGCCGGAGTTTACCGCGCTCGAGAATGTGGCTATGCCGCTGCTGGCGCGTGGCTCACGCCGCCCGGCGGCGCTGGCCGAGGCCGCGCGTTGGCTGGAGCGAGTGGGGCTGGGGGACCGCGGCGAGCATCGGTCGGGGGAGCTTTCGGGCGGCGAGCAGCAGCGGTTGTCGATTGCGCGGGCGTTGATCACGCGACCTAAATTGTTGCTGGCCGATGAGCCGACCGGCGATTTGGACAATGTGACGGCGGAGCAGGTGTTTGGGCTCTTGCAGCAGTTGCATCGGGAGAATGGGTTGGCCAGCGTGTTGGTGACGCACAACCTGGAGTTCGCGACGCGGTGCGACAGGGTGTTGCGGTTGCGGGATGGGCAGTTGGTGGAGGCGTAGGCATCGCTCCCACATCTCATCCTTCGCAAGCTCAGGGCCGAGATGTGGGGCACCTGCAGTTGTGGTTTCCCACCCATCGCGATGAGGCTGCGATGGATGGGGCACCCGGAGATTGTGTGGGGTTTGAGCGGGTTTCCCACAGAGAAGTCCATTTTCAGGTTCGGGCGGGGTGCGGGGACTTTGATTTCGCAGCGGGGCCGGATACACTAGGGTTAACTCACTGGATGCTGGAAGGCATACAGTCCTCTCCGCAGCGGAACAGCGCGGCGGTGGCCAACGAAACGTCATTCGCAGACCGCGCCCCTTTGTTTTCCAGATGAAATCCTCACAAGCGCGGGGGCAGCGGTTCGAAGGGGGAGCATGTTCGAACGCTATACGGAGAAGGCGCGGCGCGTGATTTTCTTTGCGCGCTACGAGGCGAGCCAGTTCGGGTCGCCGTACATCGAAACCGAACATCTCTTACTGGGCCTGCTACGAGAAGACAAGGCACTGACGAACCGGTTTTTGCGTTCGCACGCCTCGGTCGAGTCCATACGGAAACAGATTGAGTCGCACACCACGGTGCGGGAGAAGGTGTCGACTTCGGTTGACCTGCCGCTCTCGAACGAGTGCAAGCGCGTGCTGGCCTACGCGGCGGAAGAGGCCGAGCGGCTGAGCCACAAACACATTGGTACCGAACACCTGCTGCTGGGACTGCTGCGCGAGGAGAAGTGCTTCGCGGCGGAGATACTCACGGAGCGCGGGTTGCGGCTGACGGCGATTCGAGAAGAGTTGCAGCGGACAACGCAGGAGAAGCCGGCGCAGCAGAGTGGCGGCAAGCAGCGCGGCAACCAGCAGGAGCAGTCCATGCTGGCGGAGTTCTCGCGCGACCTGACGCAGGCAGCTGCAGACCAGCAGCTCGATCCGCTGGTGGGGCGCGACTTTGAAGTGGAGCGCGTGATCCAGATCCTGTGCCGCCGGACGAAGAATAATCCGGTGCTTATCGGCGAGCCGGGCGTGGGCAAGACCGCGATTGTCGAGGGGCTGGCGCAGAAGATCGCCGACGGCGAGGTGCCTAGCTTCCTGGCGGAGAAGCGCGTGCTGTCGCTCGACCTGAGCCTGATCGTTGCGGGAACGAAGTATCGCGGGCAGTTTGAAGAGCGGCTGAAGACCATCATGAAAGAGCTGATGGAGAACCAGAACTGCATCGTCTTCATCGATGAGCTACATACGCTGGTGGGTGCTGGCTCCGCCGAAGGCTCGCTGGATGCGGCGAACATTCTGAAGCCGGCGCTGAGCCGTGGCGAGATCCAGTGCATTGGAGCGACCACGCCGGCGGAATACCGCAAGTCGATTGAGAAGGACCGCTCGCTGGAGCGCAGGTTCCAGGCCGTGAAGGTGCCGCCGCCGAATGAAGAGGACGCGGTGAAGATCATCATGGGCATCCGCGAGAAGTATGAGAAGTTCCACGCGGTCAGCTACACGGACGATGCGATTGTGTTTTCGGTATCGCACTCGAGCCGGTACATTCCCGACCGCTTTCTCCCAGACAAGGCGATCGATCTTATCGATGAGGCCGGCGCGCGCGTGAAGCTGCGCCAGACCACGCTGCCGGAAGAGTTGACCGAGGTGCAGAAGCGGATCAAGTTCATCGTGCACCGCATGGAGAACGCGATTGCGAATCACGAGTTCGAGAAGGCGCGGTTCTACTCCGATGAGGAGCGCAAGGAGCGCGAGAATCTGCGTGCGCTGCGCGACAAGTATCACCTCGATGAAAGCTCTTCGGGCATTGTGACGCGCGAGGACATTGAGGATGTGGTGTCGCGCTGGACGGGCGTACCAATTACCTCCATCAAGGAAGAAGAGACGCAGAAGCTGCTGCGCGTGGAAGAAGAGCTGCACAAGCGGGTGATCGCGCAGGACAAGGCGATTAGTGCGCTGGCGCGGGCGATTCGGCGTAGCCGGGCGGGGCTGAAGAATCCGGCGCGGCCGATTGGCAGCTTCCTGTTCCTTGGCCCGACGGGCGTGGGCAAGACGGAGATGGCGCGCACGCTGGCGCAGTTCCTGTTTGGCAGCGAGAAGTCGCTGATTCGCTTCGATATGTCGGAGTTCATGGAGAAGCACTCGGTCTCGAAGCTGATTGGCTCGCCTCCGGGCTATGTCGGCTACGAGGAGGGTGGGCAACTTACGGAGCGCGTGAAGCGTTCGCCGTACTCGGTCGTGCTGCTGGACGAAGTCGAGAAGGCGCATCCGGATGTCTTCAACCTGCTGCTGCAGGTCTTTGAGGACGGCCAGCTTACTGACGGGCTGGGCAACACGGTCGACTTCAAGAACACGATCATCATCATGACCTCGAACATCGGGGCCAAGCACCTGATGAAGCGCGAGGGGCTCGGGTTCCAGTCGTCGAAGGACGAGGTGGTGCTGGAGAAGATGCAGGAGATGGTGATGAGCGAGGTGAAGCGGACCTTCAACCCCGAGTTCCTCAACCGCCTGGATGAGACGATTGTGTTTACGTCGCTGGCGGACTCCGACCTGATGCAGATTCTGGAGCTGCTGGTACAGCAGTTGAATACCAACCTGGTGCACAAGGCGATCACCATCAGCGTGCAGGACGACGCCAAGCGCTGGATACTCGAAAAGACGCTTGTGGACCGCAGCTACGGGGCACGTCCGCTGCGGCGCGCACTGCAGCGGTTCATCGAGGACCCTCTCTCGGAGGCGTTGATTGCCGGACAGATCGCCGAGCGGCCGGCGTTCCTCGAGGTATATCTGGAGAACAACCAACTGCACTATCGCCCGGTTTCCGCCGATGGCGAAGAGAAGCAGGCGGGCCTGGCGCTGAGCACGGCGTAGGGCTGGGAGCGAACTGTGTCTGCGGCCTCGGTCCCTTTGCGGATCGAGGCCGCAGGTGTTTTGGGCGAGCAGTTTCGGGGGCTGTGACCCGCGCGGCGGGATTCCCGTCTAAGCTAGGCAGGGAAGTATTTCCACGGAGCGGTGTGGTGATGAAGATGCGAATGTTTCTGGGCGCGGTTGCTGTGCTGGTTGGAATGTCGCCGTATGCCGTGGCGCAGCAGACTCCGACTCCTGCGCCGGCGCAGAGCACGACACCGTCTGCCGACGACAGCGGGCCGACGACGCAGAGCGACTCGATCGTGCTGCCGAAGAAGAAGGACGAGCCCGAGGCACCGCCGCCTGCGCCCGCCGAGGAGAAGCCGAAGAACCCCGACGGTGCTGTCTACTCCATGCGTGTGGACGTGCCGATTGTGAACCTGGACGTGAACGTGGTGCTGGACAAGAACCACCAGTTCGTCCCGGGGCTGAAGGCGGAGAACTTCCTGGTGGTGGAGGACGGCGTGGAGCAGCAGGTGAGCTCGCTGCGGACGGTGAAGACGCCGATTACAGCGGTGCTGCTGCTGGAGTTTGCGGCCAACTCCTGGTACTTCATCCAGGACATGCAGAACACCTCTTCCAGCTTCTTCCAGACGATGCAGCCGGACGATTATGTGGCGGTGGCCACATATGACATAAGGACGCACATCCTGACCGACTTCACCAACAACAAAGAGGTGATTCGCGAGGCGCTGCAGTCGCTCATGATACCCACCTTCAGCGAGAGCAATGAGTTTGACGCGCTGTTCGAGACGCTGGACCGGCTGAGCCGCGTGGACGGCCGCAAGTACATCATCCTGGTCTCGTCGGGACTGGACACCATGTCGCGCATCAATCTGGACCAGATGCTGGCCAAGATCAAGGCCACACCCAACGTGACGATCTTCACGCTCAGCACGGGGGCCTTTGCGCGCGACATGGCCGATGCCCGCGGCGGCTTGAACGGCCCGCGTGGCATGGACTTCCTACAGGGCGACAACGAGATGCGGACGTTCGCCCAGATGACCGGTGGGCTGTGGTTCCATCCCACCTTCCAGGGCGAGCTGCCGGACATCTTCTCGCAGATTAATGATTCCATCCGCAACCAGTATGTGCTGACCTACCGGCCGACCAACACGAAGAACGACGGCAGCTATCGCAAGGTGAAGGTCTACCTGGTGGACAACGAAGGCAAACCGCTCAAGATGCAGGATGAGAAGGGCAAGCCGCTGAAGTACAGCATCATCGCGCGCGATGGGTACAAGGCGAAGCTGCCGGTGGAGTAAAGGCAATGAGTAGTGGGTAAGGAGTAAGGAAGTAGAGAAAGGCGGTTTTCTCTACTACTTATCACTACTCCTTACTCGTTGCCTTTTGCTGCCAGGGCAAGTACGACGAGGCCGCAGAGCAGGACACAGCCTTCCACGTTGGTGGAGAGGTGGTGGAGGCGGTTGAAGTCGAGGTGAGCAGGCGCTTCGGCAGGGGCGGTGTCCACTTCTCCGCCAAGTGCCGCGCGGTCCTGCTCCATGCGCGGGATGATGGAGCGCTGCGAGTACAGGGTGAGCGCGAGCATGGCGGCGACCAGTAGAATCTCAACGCCGCGTGCGATGTGGCGATCGCCAAACGCGATGAGCAGGAGCGTTGTAATCAGGTAGGCTAAGCCTGCAACGACGCCGATATTGTGCAGTGCTGTCAGGCTGCCGCGCACGACCATCCCGGCTTCGTGCGTGCTGGGCAGGTTGGTGAACGCTACCTGCGCGACGATGACAAAGAAAACAAGCCCGCCCACCCAGAGAGCGATGGCGTAGAGCCGGATGATGCGAGCCGCTGTGGCGAGTGCATTCAGCATCGTCAGGCACTCTTCTTCAGTGCGCGGCCCAGGATCAGCTCCAGGGCGGCCTTGGTCTGTGCGTACTCGGCGTCTGTGACCTTGCCTTGCAGCTTGTCTGTCTCAAGGGAGAAGATCTCTTCCTTCAGCGCGGCGAGCAGTTGCGTGCCCTGGGTCCGCGGGGAGAGCGGCAGTGGCGTCGCGGCGTCGGCGGAGGTTGTGGTTCCGGCCTCGCCGGTGGGCTTGCGCAGCATCACTCCTGCGGCGGCGGCCAGCAGCACGGCGAGGAAGCCGAGGATCCAGTACTTGTACTTGGAGAGCGGCTCGCGGTTGGCGTCGGGATCAAGCGGGTTGCCGAGGCCCTTGCCGGGGGCGGTGTCGTCGGTGGAGGCTGTGGTCTGCCCGCCGGACTGGTCGGCGCTGCCGGAGGCTCCCTGGTCGGCACCAGCGCCGGTCTCGGTAGGGTCGCGCGGCATCTGGCCGGTTCCGGTGAGCGCGAAGCCCAGCGCCGTTCCCGGGGTGGCATTGCGCGCGACCATGGTCTGCGCCAGTGTCTCGGAGGGGTCTGGCGTGTAGGACGCGCCCGATCCGGGGGTAAAGCTCATGCTCTTTGGCAGCATGATGGCGACGGTGTCGGTGGGCCCGCTGACCTTCGGGTGGAGCTCCAGCCGACCGGTGTAGGGCAGGTGGTAGCTGACCTGGAAGCGGGTCTCGCCGGGGCGGATGGGAAAGAGGAAGGTGAAGTGTCCCTTTTCGGCGAGCGGAACGGGCGTGGCCGAGACCGGCATACCGCCGGGGCCGAGCGCGGCGGAGCCCTCGACGACCGCGCCTTCAGGCAGGTAGAAGTCGAAGGGCTCGGCGGAGAACTGAGTCATGGGCGGCTTTGAGTCGTTCTTGACGAAGAAGTTTTCGACGATGTTCAGGTTGTTGCCGCCGGGGTCCGTCTGCACGCGCATCACGTCGGCCTCGGTGGTCACGCCGGCAACGTGCGGGGAGGCGTTGAAGACGTCGACATCAACGGTGGTGGTTCCGGCGGGCGCGGGGCCGAAGTAGTTGGCCTTGTCATGGGTGACGCGCACCAGGTGCAGGCCGTCGTCGGGCACGTCGAGCGAGTAGTGGCCATGCGCGTCCGTGGTGGTGTGGGTGGACTCCTGCATGCCCTGGGCGAGCTGAATGAGAGTGACAACATCGCCCGCAGAGGGCTTGCCCGTGGTGCGGTTGGTGACCGTGCCGGTGATGGGCGTGGCGGCGAGGGCTGCGAGAGGAAGCGCGAGGGCGAGAAGAGCGAGCGAGCGGACGGTTCGTTGGATGGCTGGCACGCTTCAAGGATACTTCACCTGGTACTCATTCGAACCACAGCGTCATCTCGGCCGGAGGCGGCGTTGCTTGCCGCCGTAGTGGAGAGCCCCCTGTATTTCGCCCGGCTCGAAGAGGAGAGAAGGGGGCAATCGAGAGCCAATACAGGGGTCTCTCCACTCCGCATCACGATGAAGCTGTGATGCTCCAGTCGAGATGACAGAATTTGTGTGGGGATGCCGCGGTGGCTAGCCGCCGAGCTGTTCCATCTCCGAGATGACCCCTGCGGCCTCGCCCTCCAGGGATTCGCGCTGGCGGATGTAGTCGTCCTCAGGATACTTGCCGGCGCGGAACTCGAAGTTCAGGTCGCGGAGGTTCTCATAGAGCACGTCCTTGCGCTCGCGGAGGTAGTCCACCCGGGTCTTTTCGATGGGAGCGGCGACGCGTTCCTGCGGCCAGAAGACATAGGCGATGCAGCCAATTGCAAGAAGAATCGCCGGAAGCAAACTTTGAACGTCCATTACCATCACCAGAACGCAGGATATGCAGAGGCCGCTGGGCAGCCGGGCTGCGTCCAAGCTATTGTAATCCGCAGGAGGAACGATTGAAGCGAGCGCTCGCTGTAATGCTGGTCACCTGTCTCGCCCTGCTGCAGCCGGGCGTGTCCGTGGCCCAGCCGAACCCGAACCTGCACACCGCGCCGCTCAACCTGGACCCTGAGGTCCGGCAGGGTTTCGCCGACTTCTACAACATCGACTTCGACGGCGCACTGGGGGTCTTTCGCCATGTGGCGCAGGAGCATCCCAACGACCCGATGGCATGGGACTACTTACTGTTAACGACGATCTTCCGTGAGTTGTACATCCAGGACCTGCTGGATACGACCTACTACGCGCACGACAACTTTCTGACCACCAAGCGCGAGGTGGATGTATCCCCGCAGGTGCGCAATGAGATTGAGACGCTGACCAACCGCGTGCTGAGCATGACCGATGCTGAGATACGGGCCAATCCGAATAACAAGGACGCATACTTTGAGCGCGGCTATGCCAAGGGGATCCATGCGGCGTTTATCACGCTGGCGGACCACTCGTTTGCGGCGGCGGCGAGGCAGGGGTACTCCTCGCGGAATGACTCGGAGGCGGCGCTGAAGCTCGACCCGCAGTACGCTGACGCAGATATGGCGGTGGGCATCCAGCAGTTCGCTGTGGCCAGCCTGCCGGGCTGGGTGCGGCTGATCGTTGGCATTATGGGCGTGGGCGGTAACAAGGAGCGCGGAATCAATCTGCTGAAGGAGTCTGCGGCGCACGGCGTCGTGACCAGTGTGGAGTCGCGTACCGCGCTGAGCCTGTTCCTGCGCCACGACGGCCGCTATCCGGAGGCGCTGGCCGTGCAGCGGGGGCTGGCGAAGGAGTTTCCGCACGATTTTCTCTTCCGTCTGGAGGTCGCCAACCTGCTCAAGGACGAGGGGCAGGGGCTGGCGGCCATCGCCGAGTACAAGCAGGTGATTGCGGACGCGCAGAAGCCCGGCTACTTCTATGGGCCGCGGCTGCAACTGGCGTGGTTCGGCATGGCGGACACCATGCGCGGATACAACGACATCAACGGCGCAGCCTTTGGCTACTCCCAGGTGGTGAATGAGCCGAACTGCAGTGACTGGCTGCGCAAGCGCGCGGAGCTGGCCGCCGGCGAGATGGAAGACCTGCTGCACAATCGCCCCGCCGCGGTGGCGATGTATCGGCGGGTGCTGACGCCGGGGGACCAGTCCCAGGCCGAGATGGCGAGACGGAACCTGCTGACGCCTTATGTGGGGAAGTAGGACTTGCGGTTCAGGCTGTGGGGCGATTTCGGTGGGAACCCGTGGGGCGGGGTATGCGTACTGCCTGATGAGCATTTTCTGGAGGATTCAAGATGGTCTGCCCAACGTGTGGTCGAGAGATTCAGCCTGGAGTGAGGTTCTGCAGCGGCTGCGGACAGCCCGCGCCGCCTCCGCCGTATGTGCCGGTGCATGAGGCGGCC
>Ga0302157_10002123_pt1 | contig 23522 bp, 26 predicted proteins | sample I_Bog_N3_3_FD_193502 | JGI IMG/M metagenome (GOLD analysis project Ga0302157, IMG submission 193502) | Peat permafrost microbial communities from Stordalen Mire near Abisko, Sweden - I_Bog_N3_3 | ecosystem: Environmental > Terrestrial > Soil > Wetlands > Peat | place: Sweden: Abisko, Stordalen... | reverse complement strand
GGCCCGCCAGCGGTTCGAGGGCGACGAGCGGGTCGAGGTCCGGACGTGGGACCTCGGGCACCCCATCGGGTCGCTCGGTTCCTTCGACGTGATCGTCTCGGGGTTCGCCATCCACCACCTCGGCGACGAGCGAAAGCAACGCCTCTACGCCGAGGTCGCCCGGCAGCTCCTCCCCGGAGGGCTGTTCGCCAACCTCGAGGTCGTGACCTCGGCCACGCCCGAATTGCACGCCGAGTTCACCCGGCTGATCGGTCGGGCGGACGACGACCCCGAGGACCGCCTGGCCGACGCCGAGTCCCAGCTCGAGTGGATGCGGGAGGCGGGCCTGACCCAGGTGGACTGTCTGTGGCGTTGGAGGGGATTCGCCCTGCTGGCGGGCTGGGCCGCGCCGGCCGGGCCCCTCCGCTGAGGTACCGACACCGGGCTCCGCTCAGGAATTCCGACGGACGCGCCGATGTTCCAGTCGTGCCTGACACCGACACGGACAGAGACACCGACGACCACGAGATCCTCGCCGCCCGGTTCGCCCGCATCGGCGTCCATCCGGTGGTCACCCAGCGGCTGGAGTGCGACGACTGCGCCGAGGAGCTGCGGGTCCGCTTCGACCACGCGTCGGTCCACGGCGTGGTGCAGGCACTCGCCTCCCAGATCGGTGCCATCCTCGACTCCGGGTCGGACACGGTGGCCATCGTGAGGACGGGCTTCCTGCGGATCAACCCGACGGTGCTCCGCGTCCGCTGCACCGATGTCGGGGACGGCACCACCACGGTGCACGTCCGGGCCACGGCCAAGGAGGGCCTGATCCGCCAGCACGGCGGTCAGCAGGCGGTCCGTGAGTTCGTGGCCCGCCTGGTCACCCTGGTGCCGGGGGAGTGGACGACGGAGCTGGTCGTCTGAGTCCGGCGCCGTCCTCACCGGCGCCGTCCTCACCGGTGCCACCCCGGACGTAGCGGAGGCGCTCCGTCTGACGCCTCCACGCGGTCGACCCCCAGAAGGCCGTCGCCCGGCTGTCGGACGCCACGACGATGGCCTGCAGCCGGCGGGCACCGACGGCGGCCAGTCGCGCCTCGGCCCGTTCCACCAGCGCCATCCCGAGCCCGCTCCGGCGGTGGCCGGGGGTCACCACCAGTCGATGGACCGATCCACGCCAGCCGTCCCAGCCGGCGATCACCGAACCCACGATCCGGCCCCCGTGCTCGGCGACGATCAGTGCACCGGCGTCGTGGCCCAGGAGTGCCCGCAGGCCGTCCGGGTCATCGGTCGACGTGGGCTCGGCCCCGGCACCGGCCCACAGGGCGAGTACGCCGTCCACGTCGTCGAGCGTGGCCGGGCGGAACGTCACCCCCGGGTGGATCACGGTGCAGGGCGGGACAGCACCCGGGTCGCCACCACACCGGCGGCCATCATGCCCGAGCCGGCCACCAGGCCGGGCCACTGGTCCACGTGACGGATGAGGGTGGATGCTCCGGCCGTGCACAGCGTCACCGAGGTCACCCAGGCGTAGCCGCCGATCCTCCGACCGGGCCACGGACCCGGCATGGGGCGTCGGTAGAGGGCATGGAGTCGGGTCGGCGCCATCCCCCATTCTGGCTCCGGCACTGCGGCCCCTGCACGGCCAGGCCCGGGCCGGCCGGCGATCTCCGATAGCTTTTCGGTCGTGCGCGACGGAGCGGTGTCGGGAGGTCGCCCGTGGGGGGCGGCCGCGTCCCCGGGGACGGTGTCGCCGTGATCGGCACCCTGGTGCTGCTGGTGATCCTCGCCGTCCCGTTGGTGGCGTGGGCCGTCCTGCGCTCGTGGCGGGGCCGGGACCGGTCGACGCCGAGCACGGGCCCGACCGGGCCGAAGCACCGGTGGTGGCAGCCCTGAGCCGCCGGATCGGCCGGTGACCGGGGCCGACGGGCCCGAGCAGCCTGGCCATGCCGAGCCCGACCTCTCCCGCTGGACCCGGCGGCGCCTGCTCGCCGTGGGGCTCGGGGGCGTCGCCGCCGTGGCCGTCGCCGGTGCCGCCGGGGTCGAGCTGGTCGCCCACGGCGTGCTCCCCGGGCGCCAGACCCTGGACCGACTGGACGGCGGATGCGATGTGGCCCGCCCGGACCTGCACTTCTCGACACCGGGCGACTCCCGGTCGGGGTCCTTCTACTCGGCGGCGCGCCACACCACCGTCGGCTACACCCTCGCCTACCCACCCGGCCATGGCGCCGGGAGTGCCCTGCCCCTGGTGGTGATGCTCCACGGATTCGGGGCCAACCACCAGACGGCACTGGCCGGGCTGTCGCCCGCCCAGGCGGTGGCCCTGCGGGTCGACGGGCGCCCGCTGGCCCCGATGGCGCTGGTGACGGTGGACGGTGGTGACGGCTACTGGAACCCCCACCCGGGCGACGACCCCCTGGCCATGGTGGTCGACGAGCTCATCCCGCGCTGCCAGAGGCTGGGCCTCGGGAGTGCCCCCCGCTCCATCGCCACCATGGGCATCTCGATGGGTGGCTACGGGGCACTCCTGATCGCCGAGCGCTATCCCCGCCTCATCGCCGCGGTGGCGGCCATCAGCCCGGCCATCTGGACCACCTACGACCAGGCCCACGCGGCCAACGCCGGTGCGTTCGCCTCGCCCGCGGCCTTCGCCGCCGACGACGCCATCACCCACGCACCCGAGTTGGCCGGCCGGCCGGTCCGGGTGGCGTCGGGCGACGACGACCCGTTCCACCCGGGGGTCGAGGCACTGGCCCGGGCGCTGCCCTCCGGCGCCGTGGTGGAATTCGCTCCGGGTTGCCACACCGGATCCTTCTTCGCCTCGCAGGAGCCCGCCGCCCTGGCCTTCCTCGGCACCCACCTGCAGGCCGCCGGGACCGGGTGACGGGCCGGGAGGCGGTCAGTCCGGGCGCTCGAGGACCCAGCGCGTGGTCGGCCCGGGAACGTTGATCGGTCCCGGCTCCGGCCGGTGGGTGACCACGTAGCGGAACCCGGCCCGTTGCAGCGCCCGGTTGGGCGCCACGTTGTACGCGTAGGGCTCGGAGTACACGTGGTCGAGGTCGAGCAGCCGGAAGTAGGTGCTCGCCGACTGGGTGACGAACCCGGTCCCGAGACCCTGGCCCCGCAGCGTCGGCTCGATCACGTGGAGGTGCATGAACGCCTCGGCCCCGACCACGATCCGGTCGGCCGTGCTGAATCCCACGACCGCCCCGTCCAGCACCCAGGCCAGCGCCAGGAGTGCGCGCTCGCGGACCGGCCGCGCCCACTCGCGCTCGTACTCCGCCTGCCACCGATCCGGTGGGGGGAGGCGGCTGCGGTCGACGCCCATCATGGCCAGGTGCTCGTCGGAGGACCGGTGGAAGTAGTCGGTCCTGAGGTGGTACTCGTCGGGATGCATCTCGCGCACGGTCACGGCCCGGGCCGGTGCCGGCGGCCCGCTCTGGTGCAGTGGTGTCGTGGACGTGGGGAACTGCTGCACCGGTCCATTCTGTCTCCACCGGAACGAGCGGACCCACCGGACCCACCGGGAACCCGGTGCGGAGCGCCCGGTGGCACGACGGCCGGCGCGGACCGTGGACGAGGTGTCACCGCGAGCCCGTACCGGTGGTGGTGGTGCAGGGCAGAGGTGATCGGGCGCACACCGGGTGGGCACCACGACTGCCGGTCCCCCTGCACCCGGGCACGGGAACCGGTACGGTCGTGAGGATGGCTGCACGAGACCCGGACAGGATGCCCACGACCGTCGGGGAGGCGAGGGAGTATCTCGACGCCCACGAGCGCGATGGCGACCCGGACATCGTGGCCGCCTGCGAGGCGCTGATCGACGCCGTCGGTCCCCGCTCCGGACCCGCCGGCGGTGAGGGAGCGGCGGCCAAGCCCTCCCTCGACCAGTTGGAGGAGCGGGGAGCCGACTGAGGGCTGGTACCGACGGTCGGTCGTCAGGCCCTGAAGTAGTGGTCCTCGCCCAGGTCGGCGATGAGGCCGGGGTGTGTCGGGTGCCAGTCGAGGAGGGCCCGGGTCAGTGCGCTCGACGTGGGGTTGTCCAGTGCGACGAACAGGGCCAGGAAGCCGAAGTAGGCCTCCGCCTCCTCGGCCGGAACACTGGCAGCGGGAACACCCAGGCCCGCCCCGATGGCCTCGGCGATCTGGCGGAACGGCACACCGTCGTCACCCACCGCGTGCAGGCGGGTCCCCGCTGGTGCCCCCTCGAGCGCCAACCGGTACAGGCGCGCCGCATCGAGGGTGTGGACGGCGGGCCAGCGGTTCGAGCCGTCACCGACGTAGCCGGCGTGGCCCTTGGCTCGTGCGATGCCGATGAGGGTCGGGACGTACCCGTGGAGGTCGAGCGAGCTGTGCACGGTGGGGGGGAGGCGCACCACCGACGAGCGGACCCCGCGCTCGGCCAGGCCGATCACCGCGTTCTCCGCATCGATCCGCATCCCGGCGTCGAAGACGTCGGCCTCGGTCCCGGTGCCCTCCACGCCGCCGAACACCAGCATGAGGGTTCCCGAGGTGCCGACCAGGGGCTTGTCGGACCCGGCCAGAGCGTCACCGATCACCTCAATGGCACGGAGGTCTGCACGGATGGGGCTCTCGAGATCGCCGGCCTGCATCTCGTCGTGCTTGAAGGCCAGGTGGATGACCCCGTCAGAGGACGAGGCCCCCTCCCGCACGCTGTCGAGATCGTCGAGGGAGCCGCGCAGCACCGTGGCCCCGAGCGCCTCGACGGTGGCGGCGGACGCATCCGAGCGGGCCAGTCCCAGCACCTCGTGCCCGTGACCGAGCAGTTCGGGGATGACGGCCGACGCGATGTGTCCTGACGCTCCGGTGACGAATACCTGCATGACTTGACCTCCTGTGGTCGTTCGCCACCGCCGACCCTGCGGCGCGATGGCAGCTACTGACATCACTGTACCATCGATGACAGCTTCTGTCATCACAGATAGGATGACCCCATGGGTCGATGGGCGCCGGACGCACGTGGGCGGCTCCAACGCGCGGCCATGGAGCTGTACGGCGAGCGAGGATTCGAGAGCACCACCGTCGCCGAGATCGCCGAGCGGGCCGGGCTCACCGAGCGGACCTTCTTCCGGTACTTCGCCGACAAGCGCGAGGTCCTCTTCTGGGGGGCGGAGGCCCTGCAGGAGTTCCTGGTGGCCCAGGTCGACGCCGCACCTCCCGAGCGGGGCCCGATCGAGACGATCACGGCCGCACTCGGGTCCGCCGCCGACGCCATCTTCGAGGAGATGCGCGACCAGTCGCGTCAGCGCCAGGACGTCATCGATGCCAACCGCGAGCTGCAGGAGCGGGAGCTCATCAAGCTGGCGTCGCTCGCCGCGTCCCTGGCCGAGGCCCTGCGACGGCGGGGCGTGGGCGACATCGCATCGAGCCTGGCTGCCGAGGCGGGGATCGCCGCGTTCAAGGTGGCCTTCGACCACTGGGTCCACGGGGACGGCCGGCGGACGTTCGCGGCGGGCATCCGGGACTCGATGGCCGAGCTGGGTCGCCTGGCCGGGGCACCGAATCCGGCAGCTCGGCGCTGACCGGAGCACGACCCGGCCGCGCACCGCTTGTCACCCCCGCCCCACGGTCCTAGGGTCGGCCCGGTGAAACGACACCTGCTGTTGACAGGTGGTGCTCTGGCGGTCGGATTGCTGGTGGCGGGCTGCGGCTCGTCGAGCAGCAGTTCCACGACGACCTCGGTCGCATCCGCTCCGACCACCACGGCCGCGTCGGCGACGACGGTCACCACGACGGCCCCGACATCGACGACGGCCACCACCGCGGCCAGCTCCACGGCGGCGGCGAGCTGTCCCACCCTGGCCCAGGCCACCGCGGCCCTCGGCGGCACCTTCACCGGACCGATCTCCACGCCCATCCCGGACAGCGGGATCGTGTGCGAGTACACCGGCTCCGGTGGCAACGCCGGTGTGACGATCTTCGCCCACCAGTCCGCCGCCGTCTTTGCCGGGCAGGTGCACAAGGCCACCGGCAATCCCGCCATGCCGGCCATCTCCGGCGTCGGCGACGGGGCCTACGGGATGACCACGGGCGGGCGCTCCGTCGTGAACGCCTACTCGAACGGGACCCACACGGTGGTGGCGGCGCAGGGGCCGGGGGCCATCGGCCCCGTGGTGGCCCTGGCCAAGGTGGCGCTGGCCGATAACTGACCGCCCGCCGGCCCAGCCGGATGGCCATGGGAAGCGATACGGTGCAGCGGTGGCAGCCGTCGAGTGTGAGCCGCTGAGCCCGGACATCGTCCTGGTGACGCTGAACCGGCCCGACCGGCTCAACGCCATCGACGGCGCGCTGCTCGACGGACTGGACGATGCCTTAGACCTCCTGGCGTCGGGCACCTACCGTGCCGCCATCCTGACCGGCGCCGGGCGCGGGTTCTGCGCCGGGGCCGACCTGAGCGGGACCGGCGAACCCTGGGTGCCGCCGGCCGCCGCGCCGTTCAAGACGGCCTACGACGCCCAGGTCCGGCTGGCCGACCTCACCACCCGCCTCTACGAGCTCCCCATCCCGGTGGTGGCCGCCGTCAACGGGGCGGCGGTGGGTGGGGGACTGGCGTTCGCCCTCCACTGCGACGTCAGGATCGCATCGCAGGCCGGCCGGTTCAGCTCGGCGTTCATCAGGGCCGGGTTCTCCTCGATGGACATGGGCACCAGCTACCTGCTCCCGAAGATCGTGGGGGCCGGCGCGGCCAGAGAGCTGATGCTCACCGGTCGCATCATCGACGCCGACGAGGCCTACCGGATCGGGCTCGTCCACCAGGTCGTCCCCGCCGACGGCCTGGTCCCGGCGGCGAGGGCCGTGGCCGAGACCATTGCCGCCAACAACCCCTACGGCGTGTGGCAGACCAAGATCGGCCTGAACGCCGCACTCGACGCGCCCAGTCTCCGGCACGCCAAGGAGATCGAGAACCGGACCCAGGTGCTGGCGGGGTTCACCAACAACCCCCGCCAGGCGGCCGAGGCGCTGATGCGCAAGCGTGATCCCGTCTGGGACGAGCTCTGAACTGCCGGAGCCCCGGACCGAGCCGCCCATCGGAGCCCCGGACAGAGGGCCGGGTGGGTGGCCGCCGGTGCCGCCGGTGGCCTCACGCCGACGGGTCCGGCCGCCCCCGGTCCGGAAAGGCCTGGGCGATCCGCACGGTAACCAGTCGCTCCACCAGTGCCGTGGGCAGCGGGACATCGATCGGGAACTGCAGGGCCCCGGTCGACCAGGTGTAGCCGGCCAGTTCCTCCCCGAGCACGGGGAAGACCGATCCGCTGTGGGGCAGGTAGCTCAGATGGTGGGTGAACGCGCCGAATCCGGCGATGACCTTCCCGTCCAGCCGGAAGGCCGGGAGTCGGTAGGAGATCCCCTCCTCGGCTGACGGGACGACCTCGAGGATGGCCCGCCGGAGCGCTTCCAGGGTGGAGCGCTTGGGCTCGTCCAGACCGGCCAGGTAGTCGTCGATCTCGCGGCTGCTCACCCCCCGATTGTGGTCCGGCCTGCGGTGCGGGTCAACGGGACGACGGCCGTCCCGGCGCGCCGGACCGATCGGGACTACAACTGTGGGCCGACCCCGCGCCCCGACCGATCGGAGGATCCGTCCATGCCCCGCGCCCTCACCTCACTGGTGTCCCGACTCGACCTCGACGAGAAGGCGGCGCTGCTGGCCGGTGCCGACCTCTGGTCCACGGTGGCGGTGGGGCGGGTGGGCATCCCCTCGGTTCGTGTCACCGACGGTCCGAACGGGGCCCGCGGCCCCGCACTCCCGGGCGTGTCCGGCACGGACGGGCCGGACTCCACGGCCTGCGTGCCCTGCGGCGCCGCCCTGGGCGCGACCTTCGACCCGGACCTCATCGAGCGCGTGGGCCGGGTGGTCGGCGAGCAGGCCCGCACCAAGGCGTGCCGGGTCCTGCTGGCGCCCACCGTCAACCTCCACCGTTCGCCACTGGGCGGCCGAAACTTCGAGTCCTACTCCGAGGACCCCCTGCTGGCCGGCCGGCTGGGTGCCGCCTTCATCCGTGGCGCGCAGTCGGCCGGTGTGGTCTGCACGGTCAAGCACTTCGCCGGCAACGAGTCCGAGAACGACCGGATGGTGGCCGACTCCGTCATCGACCCGCGGGCGTTGCGCGAGAACCACCTCCTTCCCTTCGAGATCGCCGTCACCGAGGGTGGGGCCCTCGGGGTCATGACGGCCTACAACCGGCTCAACGGCGTGCACTGCGCCAACAGCCACTGGCTGGTCGAGGAGGTCCTCCGCCGCGAATGGGGGTTCGACGGCTTTGTGATCAGCGACTGGTTCGCCTTTGCCGACACCGATGCCGCCCTGCACGCGGGCCTCGACCTCGAGATGCCCGGCCCGGGGCGAGCCTACGGTCCCCGACTGGCCGAGGCCGTCCGGAGCGGGCGGATCGCACCGTCAGAGGTCGATGCCGCCGTGGTGCGGCTCCTGTCCGTCCTCGACGGTGTGGGGGCACTGGACGACGACCCGCAGGAACAACCCGGGTCCGAGGACCTTCCCGAGCACCGGGTGGTGGCACGTGAGGCGGCCGTGGACGCCACCGTGCTGCTCACGAACACGGGCGTCCTGCCCCTGGCCGCGGCCGGACTCCGTCGCGTGGCCGTGATCGGGCCGAACGCGGGACGGGCGGTGATCATGGGTGGAGGGTCGGCGAGCGTGCCGGCGCACTACCTGCGCTCGCCTCTCGACGCGCTGAGCGACCGCCTGGGCGGCGATGTCGAAGTCGTCCACGAGCCGGCCGTCGACATCGCACGGACGTCGCCCGAGGTGCCGGGCCCGTGGCTCCGTGCCGACGGCGCTGCGGGCATGGTGGTCGAGTTCTTCCGACCCGACGACCTCGGTGGCGACGTGGTGCACACGGCGCGCGCCGAGACGGGCTCGGTGACCTGGTTCGGGGCGCCCCCCCGGGAGGCGGGGGAGCGGTTCTCGTGGCGGGCCGTCGCCGACCTCACCGTGCCCGAGGCGGGCCAGTGGACGGTGTCCCTGGTCCAGACCGAGTCGGCCCGGCTGCTGGTGGACGGCACCGTCGTCCTCGACGGGGACGCCGAGCCCGACCTTCCGGGCCGCGACTTCTTCGGCCTGGCCCGCCACGAGATCACCCGTGTGCTGGAGCTCTCTCCGGAGCGACCGGTCAGGGTGGAGGTGCAGTCGTCGGTGCTCGGGTCGGCCATCGTCACCGGGGCCAAGCTCGGACTGAGGCCGGCGCCGGGGCCGGGTGGCATCGACCGCGCCGTGGCCGCGGCCCGGGACGCCGATGCCACCATCCTGATCGTCGGGACCGACGAGCACTGGGAGAGCGAAGGCGCCGACCGTCCCTCGATGCACCTGCCCGGCGCGCAGGACGAGCTGGTGGAGCGGGTGCTGGCCGTGGCTCCGGACGCCGTGGTGGTCCTGAACGTCGGGGCACCGGTGGCCGTCCCCTGGGCCGCCGATGCGGGCGCGGTGGTCCAGTGCTGGTTCGGGGGCCAGGAGATGGCCGAGGGCCTGGTGGACGTGCTGCTGGGCGTCACCGATCCGGGTGGGCGGTTGCCGACGACCATCCCGGTCAGGCTGGAGGACACCCCGACGTGGGGGAACGCCTCGGCCGAAGGGGGCCGGACCCGGTACGCCGAGGGCATCCTCGTCGGCTACCGCTGGTACGAGTCACGGGGCATCAGGGTGTCGTTCCCCTTCGGGCACGGGCTGTCGTACACGACCTTCGAGATCGGTGCCCCCGCGTTGTCGTCGCCGACGATGGAGCCGGGCCGGGACATCACGGTCCGGGTCCCCGTGACCAACACCGGCGACCGGCCGGGCTCCGAGGTGGTCCAGGTCTACGTGGCCCCCGGACAGCCCCGGGCCTTCCGGCCGCCCAAGGAGCTGAAGGGCTTCGCCAAGGTGACCCTGGATCCGGGGGACTCGGCGGTCGTCGAGGTCCGCCTGGACGATCGCGCCTTCGCCCGGTGGGCGGCGCCCGATCCCGCCCTCCTCGGCCTGGCCGAGCAGATGGCTCGCGACGTGTTCTGGACGAGGCCCCCGGACGGGGCCGATGAGCAGGGTTGGGTGGTCGACCCGGGTCCCTACGAGCTCCACGTCGGCCGTTCCTCTGCCGACATCGCACACATCGTCCCCGTGCACGTCCCGACCGGCGGTCCCGCCCGACCCCGCGCCACGACCCCGGCGACGTCCGGCCCAGGTGGCGTCGGCGGGACGACGTCCGTGTGACCGTCGACCAGGCCGTCGGACCTGGGGGTCCGCCCACGGTGCAGGCCGGAGAGGCGACGCGCCTGCGGGTCCCGCCGGTGACTCGGCGTCACCCACCAGACGCTTCGGCGGGCTCCGACCCACCCCGATGGTGCCGGGCCAGGGCCATCGCCCGGGCCAGGGCCGTCGCTCCGCACGAGCCCTCGGCCTCCAGACCGCGGATGACGCCGAGGATGTCGGGCTCCGGCCGGTTCTGGGACAGCTTCCACTTCCCCTGGATCGACGTGACCTCGAGCTCGACGCCGACGATCGACCGCACCAGGCCGTCGATGTACCCGGATGGTGCATCGTCGACGGACCAGGGCTGGGGCATCGCCCGTTCGTGGGCAGTGGTGAGGGAGGCGACGTGGGCGCGCTTCCACCCGTCGTCGTCATGGAACCGCAGGGACCCCCGGGCCTGGATGCTGATGAAGTTCCAGGTCGGGACCACCTTTCCGTGCTCGGTCTTCGACGGGTAGTAGCCCGGGGACACATAGGCGTCCGGCCCGACCCACGTCACCAGGGCGGGAACTGAGGGATCGGCCCGCCGCCACTGCCCGTTCGCCCTGGCCAGGTGCCCGGTCACCGTCCTGACGTCGTCCGAAACGAGGAGGGGGATGAACGAGGCCTCCGGTCCCTCGGGGCCGACCGTGATCAGCTGGCCGGCCGAGAGGCGGCGGGCGGCATCCCGCAGGGTCGCAGGGTCGAACACCGCGAAGTGCTTCGGCGCGTACATCCCCTCAGGAAACTCAACCGGACGGGTCCCGTCAAGGTGCTCCTCCCGCCGGCTGCCCGGGGCCCGGTCAGCGTCAGCCCGACCGGGCCGCCAGGACCGGCACGCCGTCGCCGCTCAGGTCGGCCAGGGCCACGGAACGCCCGACGACGGCCATCGCCAGTGCCTCGCTCGGGCCCTCCACCTCGGGACCCTGGCCGCTCTCCCAGGGCTGGTCCGTCGCCCGGAAGTGGAGACCGGTCAGGCGGCCTCGGGGCACGAAGATCGGACGGACCTGGTCGGAGGTGAGGAAGTCCAACACGGCCGTCCACACCGGGAGGGGGGCGGTGGTGTCCAGGCCCAGCGGTCTCGCCGCGTCCCGGGTGTGGACGGTGATGTCGGTCAGGGGGGCCAGGGGTCCGAGGCCCGGTGGCGTGAAGCGATGGTCGGCCTGGTCGTGCAGGGTGCGGACGAGCTCGGCCGCAGGCCGTGCTGCCAGCCGGCGGGCGACCTTGACCGAGTAGCGGCTGAAGCCGCCCGACGTCACGGCGCCGAGGGCGAAGCGCGGCGTGCTGACGCACATCGGCGTGATGAGGTGGCCGGCCACATCCCGGACGGTCCACTCCGAACAGAGGCTCTGCGTGGCCCACTGGGCGTCGTCCAGACCGCCGAACATGCCGGCGGCACGACGACGCTCGACAGCGATGCGTGCGAACACCTCGTCCGGTTCCACCCGGCGAGGCTACCCCGGGCGTCGTGCCGGCCCCCGGTCTACGGTGACAGAGGGTACGGGGCGGCCCGGTACCCGGGGAGGTGTCCGATGGCGGGAGTGGTGTTGGTGCACGGCGCCTGGCACGGAGCCTGGTGTTGGGACGCCGTCGTCGAGGAACTGGAGCGCCGTGGCGTCACCGTGGACGCCGTCGAGCTGCCGCTCTCCGGCTTCACCGACGACGTCCGCGCCGCCAGGGAGGCGACCGAGGCCATGGGTCCCGACACCGTGCTGGTGGGTCACTCCTACGGCGGACTGGTCATCTCCGAGGCCGCCCTCGGGCTCCCGGTGCGCCGCCTCGTCTACGTCGCGGCCTTCATGTCCGAGGCCGGTGAGGACGTCACGGCCGTCCTCACCGAGTACGGGAGCGACCTGACCGAGTCGGTGGTGGTCACCGACACGGGCCTCACCGTGGACCCCGAGGTCGCGCCGGGGCTGTTCTACGGCGACAGCGATCACCGGACGGCGCTGGCCATGGTGTCCCGTCTGCGGCCCATGCCCCTCGAGCCCCTGGTGCAGCCGTCCGAGCCGGCCTGGACTTCGATCCCGTCCACCTACGTGGTGTGCACCGCCGACCGCGTCCTGCCTCCCGCGGCGCAGCGCTGGATGGCGGCGCGTGCCGACGAGGTCGTGGAGGTCGAGTCCGACCACTCGCCGTTCCTCGCCCACCCCCGGGTCCTGGCCGACCTGGCGGTGTCGCACCTGCCCTGACCGCCCGGCCGTCCGGCCGACGGCCCGCCCGGCCGCCCGGCCGCCCGGCCGACGGCCGCCCCCCCCTCAGCGCGGGGCGAAGTCCGCGTCGGTGAACGTGGTGATGGGGAACCGGGCCAGGACCCGGCGCAACGTGGAGACCTCGTCGGCGTCGAGCCGCGTGCGCCAGGCGTCGGGGAGCTCGGACGCCACCCGCTTGACCACGAACCCGGAGCCGGGCGTGTTGTGCCCCTCGAGGAACTCCTCGACGGGGGGTCCCCACTCCAGGCCGAGGTCGGCGTAGAGCCGGCGGAACTCCGCCGGCGGGTCCACGCAGAGTTGCTCATGGGTCCGCCGGTGCCAGTCGGGATGGCGTGACCCGGCATCCTCGAGGGCGGCGATGAGCAGCCCGATCCGCCAGGACATCCGTTCGACCGGGTCGGGCCCCGGGGGACCCACACCCCACGGATCGAGGTAGCGCCGCCGGATGTCGGACCGGGACTCGAGTGTGGAGTTCCGGGCATCCTTGAGGTTGAGCTCCATCCAGCTGGCCAGCACGTTGGCCGGATGGCGCAGCAGCAACAGCACGTCCACGTCGAACTCGGCGGCCAACCACTCCACCGCCAGCTGGGCGTGGATGGACTTGGCCACGATCCGGGGCCCCCCGTTCCGGACCGCGGCGGCGTCGGGCGTCCGGGGATGGCGGGCCACAGTGGCGGCCAGCCACGTGACCGGGTCCGGGCGCCCCTGGTGGATCCGTTGCTCGGCACCCGGACCCAGCAGGCGCCGGGCCAGGCGTGACCTCCGGTCCTCGTGGGCCCCGTCCAGGATCCACTGCCAGAGTGCCCGGTACGGGCCGGCCTCCTGGCCCGGCGCCAGCACCGGGTACCGGCCCCGGGCCCGCTTGGCATGGATGGAGGCGGGGAACTTGTCCTCGTTGTCCCCTTCGAGCACCGTGGCCGCGCCGGCCGCGCTCCCGAGGGCGCGCATGGTCCAGGTCGTCCCGGAGCGGGGGAGCCCGACGATGACGATGGGCCGCCCGCTCACGCGCCGACCTCGTCGTTCCGGCCCGCCCGGACCACCGGGCGCAACAGCGAGGCGGTCACCCGGGCCGCCAGGCCGGGGTCGTGGCGCTGCGTCCCGATGCCGCTCGACACCGCCCCGGCAGCCAGGACCGAGCCGGCCAACAGGGCCGCCCCCGGGGTGTGCCACTGGCTGGCGAGCTCCTCCAGCGCGCCCGTGCGCCCACCGTCCAACTGGGCCACCACCAGCTGGTGGTAGCGGCGGCAGGCCCCGGACATGGATGCGGCGTGCTTGTCCAGGAACCGCTGTCGGCCCACCCGGTCCCCCCACCCGCCCCGGGTGACGCGTTGGGCACCGTGCTGGTGGTAGGCGTAGAGGATCCGGGGGAGGGTGCGGATGGGATGGTGCTGGGCGCACCGGAGCCACAGGTCCCAGTCCTCGCACGACGGGAGGGTGGTGTCGACGGCCAGGTCCTCCCCGAAGAGCGTCCGCCGGATGACGCCGAAGGGCAGGGCCACGAAGTTGTACCAGAGCAGCTCCGGCGCCCCGTAGTCGAGTGGGCCGCGGTAGTCGGCACTCTGCCCGGACCCGTCGTGGACCACGCGGTGCCACGAGGTGACCACGCCCAATCCGGGGTCGCCGTCCAGGCTGTCGACGACGGCGCGGGCCGTGCCCGGGAGCCAGGTGTCGTCGTCGTCGCAGAACCCCAGCAGGTCGCCCCGTGCCACGGCGATGCCGCGGTTGCGGCTCCCGCCCGGCCCCAGGGGCTCGGCGTTGGCCACCACCCGCACCCGGTGGTCCTCGGCCAACCGGGAGGTCACCTCGCCGGTGGCCGGCGACGACGCGTCGTCCACGACGACCAACTCGATCTCCACCCCGTGCTGGTCCAGGACCGAGCGGGCGGCGCGGTCGAGGAGGTCGGGCCGGTCCCGCGTCGGGAGGACCACACTCAGCACGTGGGCGGTCATCGGCCCGGTCCGGAGGGGGCACGCGTCGGACCACACGGTACGACGGCCACTCCGGACACCCCCCTCACGAGGGAGCATGCTACCGAACCCCGGTGCGGTGCCGATGCTTGTCCCCTCTCGGGCCCCTGTGGCATGGTGAGCCCATGCGCCCACCCCGCGTGGCCCGGGCTGCCTTCAGGAGGCTCTCCCCGAGGACCAGGGGTGCGCTGCTCCGCCGGGCGGGCCTGTTCGCCCCGTGGGAGGACGGGTACGGCCTGACCCCGCCGGCACCGGCGCCGGGGGAGCACACCGGCCCCCCCGACTTCGTGGGCATCGGGGTGCAGAAGGCGGGCACCAGCTGGTGGTACGAACTGATCGCCGGGCACCCCGGGGTGTCGGCGCGCCCCGACCTCCACAAGGAACGCCACTACCTGTCCCACTTCGGCACCCGGCCCTTCGGCCCGTCCGAGGTGGCCGAGTACCACGGCTGGTTCCCTCGGCGTGCCGGCACCATCACGGGCGAATGGACGCCCGACTACCTGGCCTACCCCTGGGTGCCCGCTCTGCTGGCCGAGGCCGCCCCAGCGGCGCGGCTCCTGGTCATGGTGCGCGACCCGGTGGAGCGGTTCCGCTCCGGCCTGTCGTTCCGGCTGGCCCAGGGGGCCCTGCCCACCGAGGCCACCGAGGCTCTCGCCGTCCGACAGGGATTCACCGCCGCGTCCCTCCGACGCGTCCTCGACCGCTTCCCGAAGGAGCAGGTGCTCGTGCTCCAGTACGAGCGGTGCGCCGCCGACCCGGAGGGGCCGCTGGCCGCCACCTACCGGTTCCTGGCCCTGGACGACGGATTCCGGCCGGCCGGCCTCCACCGGTCGGTCAACGTGTCCGGGGCCAAGCTGGACCTCGACCCCGAGGCCCGGCGGCGCCTGGTCGAGCTGTACGCCCCCGACGTGGACGATCTGGTGGGGATGTTCCCCGACCTCGATCTGGCCCTGTGGCCCAACTTCGCGGGTGACACGGGTGACACGGGTGACACGGGTGACACGGGTGACGGCGGGCCGGCGACCGGCCGACGCGACGGCGCCGTGACCGGGCCATGACGTGGAAGGACGGGGTGGCCGACCTCTTCCAGCGCGCCCCGGCCGGTCTGCGGGGGAGGCTCCCGGCCGAGCAGCGGGCCGACCTGCGCTACTACCTGGGCCGGTACCGGCCCTGGGAGGCCGGCTTCGACCGTCCGCCCCCCGAACCGGCCCCGGGCCAGGTGACCGGGCCCCCCGACTTCGTCGGCATCGGCGCCCACATGGCCGGCACGGGCTGGTGGTACCGGTTGATCGCCGACCACCCCGGGGTGACGTCCCGGTCCGACCTGCCGGTGGCCCGCCACTACCTGACCCGCTTCATCACCCGCCGGTTCGGTCCCGAGGAGGTCGACGGCTACCACCGGTGGTTCCCGCGCGCCCCGGGCACCATCACCGGCGAGTGGACGCCGAGCTACGCCGCCCGCCCGTGGGTCGCGCCCCTGCTGCCCCTGGCCTGTCCCGAGGCGCGGCTGGTGTTCATGGTGCGGGACCCGATCGACCGACTCCTCCTGGGGCTGGCCCGGACGTCGGACAGCCGGGCCTCCCAGGCCGGCGACCACATGGCCGAGGCCGTCGACCGCGGCTACTACGCGGCCCAGCTCCGTCGGGTGCTCGCCGTCGTGCCCTCGGACCGGGTGCTCACGCTCCAGTACGAGCGCTGTGTGGCCGATCCGGCCGGCCAGATCGCCGCCACCTACCGCTTCCTCGGACTGGACGACAGCCACCGCCCGGCCGGCCTGTCGCGCCCGCCCGACGATCCCGCCGGCCCGGTGCCGCCCCTCGATCCCGGCACCCGCCGACGGCTGGCCGATCTGTACGCCGGCGACGTCGCCGACCTGGCCGGCCTGGTCCCCGGGCTCGAGCTGCGGCGGTGGCCGTCGTTCGCCCCGTGACGGCCGCACCCGTCCGGGCCCACCCCGCAGTAGTGTGCACCGGACCGGACAGGGGGCGACCGGACGGGCAGGGGGCAGGATGACGGTTGAGCAGGTGCCGACGGGGGGAGACTCGATGTTGCCGCACGCCATCGTCGACCGCCTGCGCTGCCCACGGTGCGGGGAGCCGGTGCAGGACGACGCCGGCGGTGGGGTCCGGTGCGGGTCGGGCCACCGCACCCCGGTGCACGACGGCTACCTCGACTGCTCCGGCGCCCCGGCGCGCGACGGCTCCACGGCCCGGACCTTTGCCAGCTTCGGGTTCGAGTGGAACACCTTCGACGAGGTGCGGGACGAGGACCGGGGGTTCGCCGAGGTGTACTTCCGCGATGTCGACCTGGCCGGCCTGGCCGGCCGGGTGGGCCTCGACGCCGGGTGCGGGAAGGGTCGCTACACGCGGTTCCTGGCCGAGCACCTCGAGGCGCTGGCCGCCCTCGACGGCTCGTCCGCCGTGGAGGCGGCCGCCCGCAACCTGGCCGACTTCCCCTCGGTGGCGGTGGTCCGGTCGGACCTCCGTGACGCCCCCTTCGCCCCGGGCTCCTTCGACTTCATCTCCAGCCTGGGCGTGCTCCACCACCTGGACGATCCGCGGGCCGGCTTCGAGCGCCTGGTGGAGTACCTGGCCCCGGGCGGCAGCATCCTGGTGTACCTCTACAGCCGGCCGCCGACCTTCGGGGTGCGCGCCGCGGCGCTGCGGGCGGCGGCCGCCCTGCGGACGGTGACGGTCCGACTGCCCCACCGGGCCCTCAAGGCGGTGAGCACGCCGGTGGCCGTACTGCTCTATTACGGGGTGGTCGTGCCCGGTGCCTTCGGCGACCGGTCCGGGGTGGCGGCACTGTCGGGGCTGCCCATGGACGCCTACCGTGGCAAGCCTCTGCGCAGCCTGGTCCTCGACACCTTCGACCGGCTCAGTGCGCCGGTGGAACACCGCTACGTCTGGTCGGAACTGGCCCCCTGGTTCGAGGGGGCCGGGCTGACGGTGGACGCCGCCCGGGACGAGACCGGCTGGTTCGTGCTGGCCCACCGGCCCTGAGCGGGGACGGGGTGCCGGACGTGGACCGGGGAGACCGGCGGATCCTCGCCGTGGTGCTCACCCACAACGCCCCCGACACCCTGGGCCGGTGCCTGTCGGCCATCGCCGGGCAGACCCAGCCCCCCGAGGCCGTCATGGTGGTGGACAACGCCAGCCACCCGCCGGTGCCGTCCGACACGACGTGCGGGGCCATCCCCACCTCGGTGGTGCGCTCGGAGGTCAACACCGGGCCGGCCGGGGGATGGGCCCGGGGCCTGACCGAGTTCACCGCCTCGGACGCCACCCACGCCTGGGTGCTGGACGACGACATGGTGGCCGATGCCAGCTGCCTGGAGCGGTTGTGGGACGTGGCCCGCCGGGACCCCGGGACGGCCTTCGTCTTCCCCATCTCCCGCCAGGTCGACGGCTCCTACGGCCTGTGGCCGTCGTGGTGCGGCTTCGTGGTGTCCCGCCAGATCGTGGAGGCGGTGGGCCTGCCGCTGACCGAGCTGTTCTGGTGGGCCGAGGACACCGAGTACCTGCAGTGGCGGATCCCCGAGGCCGGGTTCCGGCGCCAGGTGGTCGACTACGCCCTGGTCGACCACGCCGCCGTCCGCCAGGGCGACGGCGTCCCGCTGTGGAAGTACTACTACGAGGCGCGCAACATGCTCTACCTGCACCTCCACGTGGAGCACCGGCTGGGCCGCTACCCGCACAACCTGGCCCGGCTGCTGGCCCGGGCGGTGCTGCGGGAGCACGGCGGTCGCCTCCGCCGGCTGGGCGTGATGGCCCGCGGGCTCTCGGACGGGGCCCGGGGCCGGCTCGGTGTCCGCTATCCCGTCGAGCCGATGCGTGAACGTCCGACCGCGTCCTGAGCCGCGGGCGGGGCAGGGCTCAGCGCACCCAGCGGTAGGCCTTCTGGAACGCCGCCGCCGACCGCGGTGACCGGTAGGCGGCGGCCAGGGCCCGCCGCTTCCAGGCCGGGAGGCCGTCGGACTGGGCGAACCGGGGCACCCGGTGCATGGCCCGCCGGCTCTGCTCGCTGGAGAGGAGCCCGACCGACACCAGGTAGTCGGCCACCTTGCGGTTGCCCTCGGCCAACGACACCGACTCCCCGTCGCCGTCCCCGCGGCCGACGGCCTGCAGGTAGGTGTCGGGCGGATTGGTCACCGGGACGGGCGCCAGAGCCCAGACGAATTGCTGGACGGTGGGGTTGGGGTTGAAGGCCTCCGACAGGGTCCGCAGGGCGCCGACCAACTCGGCCGGGAGGCCGTCGTTGATCTCGGCGTCGTACTGGTCGGTCTCCAGGGCGTGGAAGTCGTCGCGGGCGGCCACCCGCCAGCCGCTGCGCTCGAACATGCGCTCGAGGGTCTCCTCGGTGAAGAACCGGAGGTGGGTGCTGTCCAGCATGCCGGTGTCGGTCAGCGTCCACCGCCCGCACAGGAGCCGGAGCCCCATGTCGAAGTGGGCCACGTTGGGGACCGACACGATGAGGGGCGGCTCGCCGTGCTTGAGCGACCAGTCCGACAGCGCGCTCAGCAGGTGTTGGGGCTGGACCAGGTGCTCGATGACGTCGAGGATCATCAGCGCGCCGACGGTGCCGAGGTCGTCCAGCGTGGACTGCACGACGTCGAGGTCGGTGAGATCGGTGAGGGTCGCCTCGATGCCCGCCCCGTGCATGAGCTCGACGGCCACCGGGTTGAGCTCGAGGCCGTGGTAGGCGATGCCGGCCTGGCGGAGGGCGTGGCTGACCACCGCGGTGCCCGCCCCGAGGTCGACCACGGTGCTGTCCCTGTCCACCACCAGCCTCCGCACCAGGCTGGCGGCGTGACCGACCGCCGAGTCGTGCTGGAAGGGGTAGACGTAGTCGAAGTCCGGCCCCTCGTCCGCCGTTGCCCCGGAGGGGGACGACCCCGTGGCGGCCGATCCCAGGTCGCCGCGCCGCTCCTCGGTGCCCGGCCGCCGGTCGAGGAGCACGGCCTTGGTGGCGTCGAGGAAGGCCCGGCCGTAGCGCTGGTCCGGTTCGAGGTGGTTGCCCTCGGCCCACTCGTTCCAGGCCACGATGAACAGGTAGTTCTCCTCGTCCCGCACCGAGGACACCGAGTCCGCGGCCAGGGTCAGCCAGCGCTCGTAGGCCTCGGGGGTGGACCCCTCGAAGATGGTGGCGCCGTAGGGGCGCCGGGCCGTGTTGTCCCAGCCGGCCATGACCGAGGGGAAGCGCTTCCACCGTGGCGGTGGGGTGCGGAGCTCGGCCTCGTAGGCCGAGCGGTAGTCGAGGATGCGGTGGCCGCGGGCCCCTTCGAGGGGGAGGAAGAGCTGCTCGCCGGAGAACGGCATGAAGCCGACGCTGGCGTCGAGCCCGAAGGCCTCGGGGCCCCCCGGCGGTGGTCCCCAGCTCTCCACCCAGCAGAGGTAGAGGTCGGGGAAGCCGAGCGCCTGGGCCTCGGCGCGCCAGATGTCGGTGGTCCGCTTGGCGTCGGGGAGCTGCTGGGCCCGGTAGATGAGCATGAGCGGGCGCCCGTCGATCTTGATGTACCGGTCGTCGGCGAAGGCGTCGGCCAGCCACCGGATGTGGGCCAGGTCGTCGGCGTCGCTGAACTCCTGGGGCATCAGGACCCGGCCGGTCTGGGCGTCCCAGTTGCGGGTCCACTCCTCGTTGGCCCAGCACAGGGCGAACGGGAAGTCGGGGGAGCCCGAGGCCAGCACCTCGTTGAAGGGCCGCTCCAGGAGGCGCTTCCCGTTGAACCAGTAGTGGTAGTAGACGAATCCGGACACCCCGTGGCTGGCCGCCATGTGGGCCTGGGCCTCGCGCACCTCGGGGAGGCGGAGGTCGTAGTAGCCGAGGTCGGTGGGGACGTGGGGCTGGTAGTGGCCCGGGTACAGGGGGGTGGCCCGGGTCACGTTGGTCCACTCGGTGAAGCCGGTGCCCCACCACTCGTCGTTCTCCGGGATGGGATGGAACTGGGGCAGGTAGAAGGCCAGCGCCTTCGGTACGTGCTTCACCTCGTTGACCGCCGCCCCCTGAGCTGCCATTCCCCCGATGATACGGCAGTGGGCCGGTGACTGCGCAAGGGCGCGCGCCCCGACGCACCTACGCTGGGCGCGGTCACCGGTGCAGCGATCCGACGATGCCGACCACCCGGTCGAGGTCGGACCCACTGAGCGCCGATCCGGTGGGCAGGCACAGGCCCCGCTCGAACACCGAGGCGCAGAAGGCGCCGCCCACGGTCGGCGCCCCGGCGTACACCGGCTGCAGGTGGAGCGGCTTCCAGGTGGGGCGCGACTCGATGTCGGCGTTCTCGAGGGCCAGCCGGACCGCCTCGCGGTCGCAGCCGAACGCCTCGGGATCGATGGTCACACAGGTCAGCCACCAGTTGGGCTCCCCGTAGTCGGCCACCGGCATGAAGGTGAGCCCGGGCAGGTGGCCCAGGGCCGACCGGTAGGCGGCATGGATGGCCCGGCGCCGGTCGATGCGGCTGTCGAGGCCCCGGAGCTGGGCGCGCCCCAGCGCAGCCAGAAGGTTGCTGAGGCGGTAGTTGTAGCCCAGCGTGGTGTGCTCGTAGTGGGGGAATGGCTCGCGGGCCTGGGTGGCCAGGTGCCGGGCCCGGTCGGCGACGGCGGCCGAGTGCGAGACCAGCATGCCCCCGCCGCTGGTGGTGATGATCTTGTTGCCGTTGAACGAGAAGACGGCGGAGTCGCCGAAGGACCCCACCTCCCGGCCCCGGTAGGCGGCGCCCAGTGCCTCGGCGGCGTCCTCGACGAGGTGGACGTCATAGCGATCGCACAGGCCGGCGAGGGCGTCGTAGTCGGCACTCTGGCCGTAGAGGTCGACGGTGACCAGAGCGGCGGGCAGGCGACCCTGCCGCGCCCGGTCCTCGAGCTCCTGGGCCACCAGGGCGGGATCGACCGTCCAGGTGTCGGGCCCGCTGTCCACGAACACCGGGGTGGCGCCGAGGTAGGTCACCGGCGCAGCGGTGGCGATGAAGGTGAACGACGGCACCAGCACCTCGTCGCCCGGGCCCACGCCGGCCAACAGGAGAGCCAGGTGCAGCGCGGCCGTGCCGGACGACAGCGCCACGGCGTGCCCGACCCCCACCCGTTCGGCCAGCTCCCGCTCGAAGGCGTCGATGTCCGGGCCGACCGGCGCGATCCAGTTGGAGTCGAAGGCATCGAGCAGCATGCGGCGCTCCTCGTCGCCCACCTCCGGTGGCGAGAGGTAGATGCGGCTCACGTCGCCACCCCGAGGTCAGGGGTGAGGGCGCCCGAGGCCAGGGCCAGGGCCACCAGCACGGCGGCCGCGGCCACGTCGAGGATCACCGCGGCGGCCGTCGAGCGCAGGTGGACGGCGATCACCACGCCCACCGCCAGCACCGCCTCCACGGTGACGTAGGCCAGGCTGGCCGACAGGGCCGGCCAGCCCCTCGCTACTAGCCGGTCGTAGGGATGACCCCGGTCGCCGGCCAGGACGGACCGGCCGCTGCGGGCCCGCCGGACCACGGCGAAGGCCACCTCGGCCACCGGGACCGCCACCAGGGCCAGCGCGGCCACGCCGGTGGCCACCCGGACGCCCGGTGCCCAGGCGTCGGCCAGCAGGACGGTGAGCGCGGTGCCGAGGAGGTACGAGCCACCGTCGCCCAGGTAGACGCGGGCCGGCGGCCGGTTGTAGGCGAGGAAGCCGACCAGCGCGGCGGCCAGGGCCACCGACAACTGGCGGCCCGCATCGTGCAGCACGATGCCGAATGCCACCCCCGCCACGGCCACCACCCCCGAGGCCAGCATGTCCAGACCGTCGATCAGGTTCACGCCGTTGATGACCAGCACGGTGACGACGATCAGGGCCACGGCCCCCACCCCACCCGGAAGGTGGACGGGGCAGGTGCCCACCACCGCGGCGCCGACGGCCAGCTGGCCGGCCAGCCGGACCGGCGCCGGGAGGTCGAGGCCGTCATCGGCCACGCCGAGGGCAAGGGCCATGCCCAGCGGCACCAGCACGGTCGGACGGCCGACCGCCACGCCGACCACCACCCCGGCGAACACGGCCACCCCGCCGAGGTAGGGGACCGGGGCCGACTGGGGCTTGAGGGTCCCGGGCCGGTCGACGATGCCGAGGCGCCGGGCCGCCACCATGGCCAACGGCGTGGTGACGAGGGTCACGGCCAGGGCCACGCCGGCGACGGCCGCTCCACTCATGGTCGGGTGTCCGGGGCGACCGCGGTGGTGTTCGGGCCGGTGTCCGGGTGGTCCCACTGCATCACCAGCGACCAGGTGCCGCGATGGAGCTCGAAGCGGGTCCCGGTGGCGAAGCCGGCCCGGCGGTAGAGGGAGACGGCGGCGGCATTGCCCTCACCCACCACCACGTAGGCCGCCCGGTCCCCGCGCCGGTCCACCTCCGCCAGGAACGCCCCGACCAGGCTGGTGCCGACCCCACGGCCCTGCCACCCGTCGGCGACGGCCACGGCCAGGAGCTCGGGACCGTGGCCGGTGCCCGCTCCGCCCGACGATCCGTGCCGGAGGGTCTCGAGCACCTGTCGCCACCGCCTCATCAGGGGCCACCAGGCCGACAGCGCGGCGGCCAGACCGTCACGGCGGAGGAAGGTGCGGTAGAGGCCGGGGACGTCGGCCGAGCCGGCGATGAACCCGACCGTCGTGCCCCCGTCGTCGGCGACCAGGAGGAAGGAGCCGGGGTCGAGGCAGATCCGGCGGTACAGGCGGCCGAGGAACGAGGGACCCAGCAGGGGGAGGAACCCCTCGGTGATCCGTCCGGCATGGAGTGCGGCGGCGGCGGCGGCGTCGTCGGGGCCGCCGGGCCGCACCCGGAGGGTGCCGTCACCGGGCGCGACCTCGGCCGGACCGGGCCCGGTCCGTGGCCTCCGGCCCCCGTCTCCGCTCGGCCCCATCGTCGTCTCCCCCGACCTCGGGTGTGGCGACCCGGACGGCGTCCGCGGTCACCACACGTGGCCCTGCAGTCTACGACCTGCCCACTGTGAGCGGGCCAGCAGCTAGATTTGTCCCCTATGGATCAGGGGAGGCGCAGCGCGGGCTTGGGCCAGTACCAGCTGACCCAGCTCCAGACCATCGAGGCCCAGTCGATCCACATCATCCGCGAGGTGGCGGCCGAGTTCGAGCGGCCCGTGCTGCTGTTCTCGGGTGG
>Ga0302157_10002121_pt1 | contig 23533 bp, 18 predicted proteins | sample I_Bog_N3_3_FD_193502 | JGI IMG/M metagenome (GOLD analysis project Ga0302157, IMG submission 193502) | Peat permafrost microbial communities from Stordalen Mire near Abisko, Sweden - I_Bog_N3_3 | ecosystem: Environmental > Terrestrial > Soil > Wetlands > Peat | place: Sweden: Abisko, Stordalen... | reverse complement strand
CTTGGCGGCGGATGGCTTCGCCTCTCTCATCGACGCGACCCGGGCGCGCCGCGAGCTTCGGCTCGTCGAAGGGGACGACGGCGATTTCACGCTTTGGAGTCTGGCCGGTCGTTCGGGCTGGACGGCGGTCGCGGGCGCCTTGCGGGTCGAGGACGGCGTCATCGTTACGTCGCTGCCTTCGAAGACGCGGGCGCTGATGCGCGCCGCCAAAGTCGATGTCGTTTTGCAGCCCCGGCATTTCATCGTACGCAACCTTGAATTGCCGGCCGCCGCGGCCGGATTTCTCGAGGGCGTCGTGCGCACGCAAATCGACCGGCTCACGCCTTGGCGTTCGCACGAAGCGGCTTTCGGTTCGACGGTCCCGGAAGCCCAGGACGGCGATCGCATCATCGTCCGCGTGGTCGCAACAGCGCGTTCGCGTCTGACGCCTTTCGTGCAGGGCTTCGCGACCTGCCAAATCGATGCGTTGCGGGTGCTGACCGACGTCGGCGACAGCCATGCCAAATCAGAAGTGTGCGTGTTCGCCGCAACTTTGGGCGGGGTGCGGCGCATCCAGCATTTGCGAGCGACGCTTGCCGCGGGACTCGCGGTCGCGGCGCTGGCGGCGGTCGGGGCGGTGGCGGCCTGGGCGATCATCGGCGCGGATCTCGACAGTCAACGCGACGAACTGCAAGCTTCCGTCGACCAACGTCGCGCTGCATTGCTTGCCAAGCGCGGCGGTTCGAACGATGCGATCAATGCGCTCGCCGAGAAGAAACGCTCCACCCTGCCCACGGTGCTCACGCTGGAAACCCTTTCCCAAATCCTGCCGGACAACACCTATTTGACGGACCTGAATATCGACGGCGCGAAATTGCAAGTTGCGGGTCTCACCGACGATGCGCCCGGCTTGATTCGCCTGATCGAGCAGTCACATCAGTTCTCGCATGCGGCGTTCTTCGAGCCGACGACGCGCACCCAGAATGAAACGGGCGAGCGATTTCATGTCGAGGCGCATATCGAACCGAAGTGGGCGCGCACGCCATGATTCTTGGATCGATGTTCCCCACCGTCGCGCGACAGAAGCAGCCGCTGGCCGCCCTGGCGTATGTTTTGGCGCTCGCCGGACTGCTGTGGGCCGCCGGCTGGATCGCGAGCGGTATTTACGCGGATTCGATTTCGGTCGCCGCGCTTCGCGAACGCCTTGCGCAGTTGGACGCCCGCGCGACGTCGATGACGCCACCCGTTTCCGGCGACATCGCCGAATCCGGATCGCCGTTCATCGAGGGGGCGACGATCACTCAAGCCGGCGCCATGCTGCAACAGCGCGTCGAGCGGGCCGTCGCGAGAGCCGGCGGGTCGATGCTCTCTTCGCAAGTCGATCTCGAAGGCGAACTGGCAAAATCAGGGGTGATCAGCCTCGTCGCCGACGTCGATATTGCGCAGCCCGCCGTTCAGGGCTTCCTATACGATCTCGAAGGGGGCATGCCGTATCTGTTCATCGATACGCTTACGGTGCAATCCCCGCAGACCGTGGGCGACCAAGAGGCTCCACGCATGCATGTTTCGATTGGCGTTTCCGGGCAGTGGGAGGGACGCCCTTGAAATGGCTCGTCGTTGGCTCGGCTTTGTTGGCCTTGACGTCGGCGCGCGCCGACGACGGCGCCGCTCGCCCTCCGGGGCGCCCGGCGGCCGGGTTCGGCGAGGCGACGGGCGCACGCCCCGACGTCGAGGCGGCCAAAGGCAACCCGCTGTGGTCGACGCCGCTGCGCAGTCTTTCCGCGACCCGCGAGCGCCCTTTGTTCTCCCCCTCGCGTCGTCCGCTGGATACGGCGGCCCCCGCTCCGCCGCCGAGCGTCGCAGCTCCGCCGCCGCCGCCGACAACGGTCGCCGCCGCGGAACCGCCCCCGTTCACGCTGCTCGGGACCGTTTTGAGCGCCGATGCGCGCCTTGCCGTATTGCTCAACAAAACGACGAATGCCGTGACGCGCTTGCGCGAGGGGGAAAGCGAAGCGGGCTGGACGGCGCGAAAAGTCGAGCCTCGGGACGCCGTGCTGGAAAAGGACGGCGTGGAAACTACGCTCGAACTCCCCAAGGCCACCGACGCACCGGCTAACCCTCCGCTTGCGTCGGGCGACGATACCCAAAGCACGCAGTGACACGTTCGGGGTCCATGCGGGCGCCGCCAAAACGTGTTCGAAGCGGAAGTTGTCGTCCCTGGATATTCCCGTAACGTTGTCGACGACGATGGGAGCCAAAATCCAAGTCCGGAAATCGGCCCCGATCGCGGGGACCGCAGATTCGTGGCAATTTTTTTTGCTCCGAAACTCAACGCTTTCTCGCTACCCTTCGCTACATGTCGAATGGTTCGGCGTCCCCGCGTCTATTAGTTGTCGACGACGCCATTGTCATGCAACTCAAGGGTGATCAGAGTTAACGACTTTCTTGCTGACTTTGCGGTAAGTCTGGGAGCGATTGATTCGGGCCTTCTTGGCGGAAGAAGCCCGAAACAGCAAACCGGCGAATGGGCTAGGGGCAATGTCGACCCCTTGTAGCCCCGCGCTCTCGAGGGGGCTTGAGCTTGAAAGGACGATGCGCGTCGGAAATCATTGTTCCCGCAGGACGAATGGGGATTGGCCCCGCGGTGGCGATCGCGCTGAGCGGCGCATGGCTCAACTTGGGCAGGGCTCGCGCCACCGACCTGTCGAACGTGACGATCCCCGATTCCGATACGAGCACGCTGTTGCTCTTACTTCTGTTGCTTTTCGGCGTATTGACGGCGGTCTTACATATTGCCGGCCGCAATCGTTGGACACGCCGAGAAAAAGAGCTTGCCAACGAACTCGAGTTTACACACGCTCAGCTTGACCGGGCCAATCTATTCCTCGCGAGCGAGCCGCAGATCGTGCTGGCCTGGGACGGGCCAGAAGCCATGCCGCGGATAGAAGGCGACTTGTCGCTGGTCGGAGAGGGTCAGAACGCCGAACGCGCGTTGGCTTTCGCCAATTGGCTCGAGCCGGACATGGCGGCCAAGGCGGATGAGGCCCTGCAGCGGTTGTTACAGCGCGGCGAGTCCTTTTCGCTGGCGGCAGCCGGATTGAAAGGACGACATTTCGAGGTGTTCGGACGGGCGATCGCCGGCAACGCGGTCATGCGCGTGCGCGACATATCAGGCGACCGGTTGCAATTGGTGCGGCTCGAGGAAGCTCATACTCGTTCCCTCGCTGCCCTTGAAAGCATGCGCAAGCTTCTCGATCTGACCCCGAATCCGGCTTGGTCGCGGGCTCGCGACGGCTCCATCGAATGGGTGAACTCGGCCTATGCGCGCGCCGTCGACGCCGCCGACCCCGCGACGGTGATCGCCCAGAAACTCGAGTTCTTCGAATCCTCGGCGCGCGGCGAGGCGCAACGCGTCCGGTCCCAAATGGGGATTTGGCGAGCCAAGGCGCCCGCCACCGTCGCCGGACAGCGGAAAATGTTCGACGCCTATGAGTTGACGATCTCCCAGAATTCGGTGGGTCTGGCGTTGGACATTTCGGAAATCGAGACCTTGCGGACGGAAGTCGAGCGCAACGTCGGCGCCTATAGAGGCATATTCGACCAGCTTTCGACGGCGGTGGCGATCTTCGATCGGGCGAAGCGCCTGACGTTCTACAACGCGGCCTATCGCCAGATCTGGGCGCTCGATCCGGCGTTTCTGGATCAACAGCCGCTCGATGGCGAGATACTCGATAAGTTGCGCGCCAAGCGGCAGCTTCCCGAACAAGCCGATTTCCGCAGCTGGAAGGCGCAGACTTTGTCGGCCTATCAGGCGATGGAGCCGATCGAGACCGTTTGGCACTTGCCGGACGGTCGCGCGCTCCGCGTCGTCTCCAGCCCCAACCCGCAAGGCGGACTCACCTATCTGTTCGACGACGCCACCCAGAATTTCGCTTTGGCGTCGCAGGTGAACGCCATGACGCGCGTACAGGGCGAAACCCTCGATGCGCTGAAGGAAGGCGTCGCCGTGTTCGGCGCCGACGGAAGGCTGAAGCTCTCCAACCCGGCCTTTCTTTCGATGTGGCGTTTGGACCCTGAGGGCGCGTCGGCGCGACCGCACATCGACGACATCGCCAAGCGAGTTATCCCGCTCATCGCGCAATTGGCGATCTGGGACGATTTGCGGGCGACCGTCGTCGGTCTCGTCGACGAAAGACACGGCCTCGAATTACGCCTGGCGCGCACCGACGGACAGGTGTTCGATTGCGCCTCGCTTCCGCTCCCTGATGGCGCGACTTTACTTACCTTCTTCGATTCCACGGCCAGCGCCAACGTCGAACGCGCGCTGACTGAGCGTAACGACGCGCTGCTGAGCGCCGAAAAACTTCGCAACGATTTCGTCAACCACGTTTCGTATGAATTGCGCACGCCCCTCACCAACATAATAGGCTTCACGCAACTGCTCGCCGACGGCGGCGCCGGGCCGCTCAATCCTAAACAGATTGAATATGCGGGTTACATCAAATCTTCATCGTCGGCGCTGCTGGCGATCATCAATGACATTCTCGATCTGGCCTCGATCGACGCCGGCGCCCTGGAACTTCGCCTCGAGGAAGTCGCGGTCGACGAGGCCATGCGCGCAGCGGCGGAAGGCGTTCAGGATCGCGTCGCGGAGAACAATATCGATCTGCGCATCGTCGCGACGCGGGACGTCGGCACATTTCGCGCCGATGGACGCCGAGTTCGTCAGGTGTTGTTCAATTTGCTGTCGAATGCGATCGGCTTCTCGGAATCCGGTCAGACCGTGACCCTCGCGGCGATGCGGCGGGGAGACGAAATCGTCTTCAAGATTTCTGACCGTGGCCGCGGCATCGCTCCGGAAGCGCTTGACCGCGTGTTCGACCGGTTCGAAAGTCACTCGAACGGATCGCGCCACCGTGGACCCGGCCTCGGCCTTTCCATCGTCCGGGCGTTGGTCGAATTGCATGGGGGACGCGTGACGATCGAATCCGTTGTCGGGGAAGGCACGCTTGTGACTTGTTTTTTTCCGGTTCAGGCCGTCGGTAAGCTAGCTCAGCCGGCGGCCTGAGATGACTGAAACCGCTTTGAGCGCTGGCGATACGCGCGAGAACCTGGAACTCGAGGACGAGGCGGCGACGATCTCGTTCGCCCAGTGGCTCGCCGGCTATATCGAGCCTGGCGAATTCATAACGTTGACCGGGGATTTGGGCGCCGGCAAGACCACGCTCGCCAGGGCTTTTTTGCGCGCGCTCGCCGGCGACCCGGAACTCGAGGTGCCGAGCCCGACCTTCACGTTGATCCAAACCTACGATGGCCCCGGCTATCCGATCGTCCATGCGGACTTCTATCGATTGCGGGGCGCCGATGAACTGCATCAGTTGGGCTGGGAGGAAACGATCGCCGGCGCGGTGACGCTGCTCGAGTGGCCAGAAAAGGTCCAGGCCGCCTTGCCCGACGGTCGGCTCGAAATAGCCTTGCGCTTCGATGCGCGACGTGGAGACGGTTTTCGTTCGGCCGAATTGACCGCGCGCGGGGCGGCCGCGGATCGATTTGGTCGCGCCCGCGCCGTTCAGCGACTGCTGTCCAAGGCGGGTTGGTCGGACGCGGCCCGGACGGCGCTGCACGGCGACGCCTCGACGCGCGCTTACGAGCGCTTGGTACGGCCCGATGGGGAGAGCGCGATCCTGATGATTTCGCCGGCCCGCGCGCCCAGTCCAGTGCTGCGCTTCGGCAAGACGTATCCCGAACTCGCCAAACTGGCCCCCGACATCCGGGCCTTCATCGCCATGGCCGAAGGCTTACGCGCGGCGGGTTTTTCGACGCCGGACATTTACGCGCAACGTGCCGCCGACGGCTTGGCGTTGATCGAGGATTTTGGCGACGAAACCGTTGCCGGTCCTGACGGACCGAACCCTTCGCGCTACGCGGAAGCCACGTCCCTGCTCGCACAACTCCATTCCCGCACGCTTCCCGAAGAGCTTCCCGTGGGGGCGGAGAAATACGTCCTTCCGGTTTACGATATCGACGCCATGCTCATCGAAGTCGAGTTGGCGCTCGATTGGTATGCGCCGGCGGTGGCGCGCGGCGCCCCTTCGTCCGGCGCGCGCGTTCAGTTCGCCGGGCTGTGGCGCGAGGCGCTGGGACCCATACTCGCGGGGCCTACGACCTGGACGCTTCGTGATTTTCATTCTCCGAATTTGCATTGGCTCGCCTCGCGAGAAGGCGTCAAGCGACTCGGGCTGATTGATTTCCAGGATGCGGTGTTCGGGCCGCCCGCATATGATGTCGTCTCGCTCCTCCAGGACGCCCGTGTCGAGGTTTCGGCGGATCTGGAAATGCGCCTGATGGCTTTTTATGCGCGATTGCGCGCCGAGAAGGACACGAGCTTCGATTTGGAGAATTTTACCGCGGCCTACGCGGCCATGGGAGCGCAACGGGCGACGAAAATTCTCGGCATATTCACCCGGCTCGACAGACGCGACGGCAAGCCGCAGTACCTCAAACATCTGCCGCGGATAGAACGCACGCTGGCCAAGAACCTTTCGCACCCGATTCTGCAATCCCTACGGCGCTGGTTCGAGACGCATTTGCCGCGCGCTCTAGGCGTCTCCGAACCAGAGGGTTAGGGGAACGCCATGGAGCCGGACCGTTTCCCCAGGGCGGCGATGATCTTCGCCGCCGGGCGCGGGGAACGCATGCGTCCGATCACGCAAACGCTGCCCAAGCCGCTGATCGAAGTCGCCGGCGCGACGCTGATCGACCGTTGTCTCGATCGGTTCGCGCAGGACGGCGTCGAGCGCGCCATCGTCAACGTTCACTGGCTCGCCGATCAGATCGAGGCGCACCTGGCTTGTCGCCAACGGCCTCGCATCGTCATTTCCGACGAGCGGACCCAACTGCTCGACCAGGGCGGCGGCATCAGGAAAGTGGCGTCACTTCTCGGCCGCGAACCGTTCTTCGTCTGCAACACCGACGCCTTCTGGATCGAGGGCCCGCGGTCGAATCTCAGACGGCTGGTCGAAAATTTCGACCCCCGCCAAATGGACGCCATCCTGCTCGTCGCTTCCAGCGCCGGCGCGGTCGGCGTCGACTGGCCCGGCGACTTTACGATGAATGGCCTGGGGCAATTGCAAAAGCGCGAGGAGCGCCGCGTCGCGCCGTTCGTCTATACCGGCGTCGGCATATTGAAACCCGAACTGTTCGACGGTGTCGGGGACGAAGTTTTTGGCCTCGCTCCGCTGCTGTTTCGAGCGGCGGAACGGGGTCGCCTTTACGGGGTCCGGCTCGACGGCCTTTGGTTGCACGTCGGACGCCCCGAGGCCATTGTGGAGGCCGAAATGGCGATCGAGAATTCGGCGTCGTGATTTGCAGCCGTCAACGCGCTTCCACGGCGCAGGATTCCGCCGCCGACTGCGTGGGATGCGTGTCCGGCCAAATCTTGGCGAGGAGCTGGGCGCCCAGCGTCGCTCTCATCGCCTTGTCGGCGACACAGACGCAGGAGCGCTCGCAAAGTTCGATCGCGCCGCCGGACTCGACGCAGGCCGGTCGGCAAGCCGCCAGAAAGGCGTCCCGCTCGCGCGAAGCGCCGAGGCCGAGCGCCGCAGAAGCGACGAACAGGCCCGCGAACAGGACGGGTTGATGCGTGAGATAGATCGCCAAACTATGCCGGCCGAGCCAGGTCAGCGCGGACATGAGACGCGCGCGTGCGCGCCAGACCATTGGTCTCGACTGCCAGAAGCGGGACGGCAGGAGCCTCGCCAGTCCAAGCGTCAGCCAGACGAAACCTGCCCACGGCAGCAAAGGCCGCCAATCCAGCGTCGCCGGTTCATGCAAGCCCAGGCCTATCCATTGAACGAGCGGCGCGTCGAACGCTGGCGCGGAAAAAACCCTCGGCGCCAGCAGCGCCGACAGACCGATCGCGCAAGCGGCGCCCGCGGGAATCCTCAACAGCGGCGCCGCCAACAGGCTCGCCAGCGCAATGCAATGCAGGATGCCAAAAACGATCGGCGCCTGTGGCTCGACGACCAGCGTAACGGCGCTCGTCAACCCGGCCGCGGCCGCGATCAGGGCGCAGCGTTTCCAAAAGGCGCCGCTTCGCCGACCGCCCCGATCCGCCATAACCAGCGAAACGCCGACGAGCGCCAGAAAAGTCACGGCGATGGCGTTTGACGCCAAGCGCATAGGCGGCGTGAAGGGCGTCCCCGGGGGAAGAAAACCGTAATCCGCGAGGTCCCAAACCAGATGATAGGCGAACATCGCGACCAGCGCGACGGCTCGCGCGATATCGACGACGTCGCTGCGCGTTCTGCGCGGCAGCGTCATTTTGTCGCGAATATAGCGGCCTCGAGCAAGACTTCGCGCTCGAATTCGACAGGGCCGGTCATCAGCACGTGATCGTCGCGTTCCCTCCACTCGATCACCAATTGGCCCCCCGGCAAATCGACGCGCGCCTTTCGCCTGGTCAGTCCGCGGCGAACGGCGGCGACCAGGGTCGCGCAAGCGGCCGATCCGCAGGCCAGCGTTACCCCTACCCCACGCTCCCACACTCTGAGCCCGACGTGATCGCGCGCGAAAATCTGCGCGAAGGACACATTGGTCTTTTGCGGAAACAGCGGATGGGTTTCGTAAGCCGGTCCCAGCGTCGTGAGAGCGACGCTGGCGATATCGCGCACAAAAAACACGATGTGCGGATTGCCCATGTTGACGACGCTGGCGTTGCCCAGATTGGGCGTCCCGGGAATATCGATCTCGAGGGCATCGCCATTGGCGATCTCATGGGCGAGCGGGATTTCGCGCCAGTCGAAGCGCGGCGCGCCCATGTCGACGCGATAGACCCCGTCGCCGAGCCGCTCGCAGGAAATCAGTCCGCGCTCGGTTTCAACGCTGAATGCTTTGCGCCTTGTCTCAAGCCAGAGCCGGTCGGCGACGCAGCGCGTCCCGTTTCCGCAAGCGCCCGAAAGGGACCCGTCATTGTTGTAGATGGGCACGAAGGCGAGAGATTCGGCGCTTCGTGGATCGCTCAACACCATCATCTGGTCGTAATCGAGACCCGGATGCAGGTGAATGGCGCGCGCTTCCTCGGCGCTAGGCAGCGCTCCGCCTCCGCGCAGATCGAGAACGAGAATTGTGTTGCCGGCGCCGTTCATACGGATGATGCGCCGGCCGGCGAGGGTGCTCATCGAAATGGCCAGGTTCCTCAATCTTCCCGTTGACAGGAGCTACGGAGCCGAACGCGCGGCATAGCTCTTTTCTTCGATAAGCCCCGAATTGAGCAAATCGTTGAGGGCGCGTTTCACGCGAGAGCGCTCGTCGTTGACGATATACACGGAGCGGGCGAGTGCGATGAATTCGAGATCGAACGCCTGCGAAGCTTCCTTTTGCCGAATGTCGTCCTCAATTCGCCAGAGCTTTTCATTTATTTCGCGCAAGCGCGTTTTGAGCTGTTTGACGTCGTCGCGCTGCAACACTTCGCGCGCGACGATCTCGGTCAGCAGAGCGAGTTCCTTGCGCACATTGGCCAATGCGGCTGCGAAGGAAAGCCTGTCCGCTTTGATCTCGAGGATCGTGATCTTGTCGATCAACTCGCCCCAGGACACCGGCGCCAGCGGGATGGGATCATGCATGGGCTGCGCCTTTGTCTGCAAACTCGCTGTCGAGCGCCGCGGCCATGTCGGAGACTAATGCGGACCAATCGCCGATCGCCGGCTGGCGGAACAGCCGAGCGGTCGGATACCAGGGCGAATCCGAACGGTCGAGCATCCAGCGCCAATCCGGTGAACGCTTGAGCCCGATCCAGACCCGGGCGCCGAGCGCGCCCGCGAGATGGGCGATCGCGGTGTCGACCGAAATGACCAGATCCAGGTTCCTGATGACCGCCGCCGAATCCAGGAAAGCGTCGGGGCCGGCATCGAAATCGACGCCGAGATCCTCGATTGTCTCTCCCGGCGCGCCGTCGCCGGCCTCCCCCTTTTGCAGCGAAATGAGCCGAACCCCCGGCCGCCGCAAGCCTTCGAATAGCGATCGCGGCGCCGACCGCCCGACGCTGGCGCCGAACGCGCTGCCGCTCCAAGCGAGCCCAATCTTGAAGCCTGGGCCCAGACGCTCTCGCCAGCTCTCGATGCGGTCCGAGTCGGCGCTCAGATACGACTCTCGGCGAGGTATCGTTTCGAGCCGGGTCCCCAGCGCCAAGGGCAGACTCAATAGGGGACAGTGCAGGTCGAACCGCAACGAAACATCGTCGACGTCCACGAGCGTCGGCCTTGCGTCGAGACCTTTCATCAACGCGCGCAACGATCCTTGCGGCGCAAAAAGCACGCGAGCGCCTGCCTGCTCCAATAATTTCACATAGCGGCTGAATTGGATGGTGTCGCCCAGGCCCTGTTCCCAATGGACGAGGATCGTCTTGCCGGCAATGTCACGGTCGCCCAACCACACCGGCGGCTTGAAAGTTCGAGCGCCGAGAGGCACGGTTTTCAACTTGCGCTGCTCGAACGCTTTCCACCCTTGCGCGAACTCGCCTCGCAGCAGCAAGGGCGCGCTCTTGTTGAAATGCGCGTTGGCGTAATTGGGCTTCAGCGACAGACACGCGTCGAAAGCCGTGATCGCTTCGTCGAGCCGCAGCAGTTCGGTGAGCACGCCGCCCAGATTGTTATAGGCTTCGAAATGGTCGGGCTGGAGCGCGATCGTGCGACGATAGGCCTGCGCCGCCGCCTCGAATCGACCGAGGGACCGCAGAGCCTCGGCGCGATTGTAATGCGCGCCGATGAAAGTCGGTTCGAGCTCGATCGAGCGATCATAATGGGTCAGGGCCTGCTCCGAGCGACCCGAGGCAAGCAAGGCATTGCCGAGGTTGAAAGGCGCGGCCGGATTGCGGGCGTCGAGTTCGATGGCTCTGGAAAAACTGGCGATGGCCAGCTCAAAGAGTTTGAGATCGAGTTGAGACTGTCCGCGGCCGATCCAGGCCGCCGCGAATGTCGGCGCCCTGAGCAATATCTCCTCATGGAGCGCCAGCGCACGATCGTGACGTCCCAGAGCGGCCAACGACCCCGCCTTGTTATACGCGGCGGCAACGTAGGTCTTGTCGATGGCGAGCGCGGCGTCGAAATCCTTTATCGCCCGCTCGTGTTGGCCGAGATCTTTCAGCAACGTGCCTCTGTTGTTGAGCGCGCGCAGGTTTTTGGCATCGAGCCGCAGCGCTCGGTCGAGTTTCTCCAGCGCCTGCTCCGTCCGTCCCTGCGATTTCAAAATCATGGCGAGAATCGAAAGCGAATTTGCGTCGCGCTTGTTGAGTTTGATCGCGCGCTGGATCGTCGCCTCGGCCTCGCCGAGTTGGCCCTGATTCATCGCCACGATGGCCAGCAAGTTCAACGCCCGCAAATGGTTTTCGTTGCCGGCCAGAACGAGTCGCAATAGCCGCCCGGCACTGGCGAAGTCGCCCCGATCCAGCGCTTGCGTTGCTTCCTTGAACGTTCTTGCGGGGTCGTTCACGGCGCACGCCCCCGTACAGCCGCGAGAGACCCAAAGCATTCGAACGGGGTACGAGGGCGACGGCGCATGGCGCTTCTTAGCAGTCCTTATTGGACGCGCAAAAACTTTCGCCCGGCTTGCCACGGCAGCGCGCCCCGCGCGAGAAGCGACCGCCGGCGCCTCGTCAGCCCGATCCCCACCAACGCAGATCACAAAATGGCGGTAACCCGCATCACTGAGCGAACGTATTGCACGAATCGATCTTTCCGCTCTGCAAGCCGGCCGTCAGCCACTTTTGCCGCATCGCCGAGGAACCGTGGGTGAAGCTGTCGGGCACGGCGACGCCGCGCGCCGCAGTCTGCAATCGGTCGTCGCCGATGGCTTGCGCCGTCGCGAGGGCGCGCTGAATGTCGCCGGGATCGAGCAACTTCCATTTCTGGTTCGCATTCGCGGCCCAGACACCGGCGAGGCAATCGGCCATCAGTTCGACGCGCACCGAAATCGCATTGGCGCGGGTGCGCGATACGTTTTGCTTCTCGGCGTCGGTTTTGTCGAGAATGCCGAGCAGGTCCTGAACGTGATGCCCGACTTCGTGGGCGATCACGTAAGCGTCAGCGAAATCGCCGCCGCCGCCGTATTGGGTCTGCATGTCCTTGAAGAACGAGAGGTCGAGATAGATCTTCTTGTCCGCGGGACAATAAAACGGTCCCATCGCCGATTGCGCGCCGCCGCAGCCCGACTTCGTCGATCCGGAGTAGAGCACGAGAGTCGGGTTGGTGTAACGGACGCCCGTCTGCGCCGGCAATACCTCCTTCCACACCGCTTCCGTCTCGCCGAGCACATGGCGGACGAGGTCGACATTGCGATCATTGGGTTTCGTCATGGCGCCGGAAGCCGGCGCGTTATAGGCGCTCTGGTGCTGCCCGCCGGTCGCAATCTGCGCGCCGCTCATCAGGATCGCGGGGTTGATGCCGGTGAAATAACTGATCGCCAGTATGATCAGCACGGCGCCGATGCCAAGGCCGCCCGTGCCGCCGAAGGATCCTCCGCCCCCACCGCCGCCGCCATCGCCGCGCCGGTCCTCGATGTTCGACGATACCGGAGTGTTCTCCCATTCCATGGCTTGCCTCGCGTAAGGCCCCGGATTTTCTGGGCGCGTAACTTACCTTAACGGCGCCGAAGTTTACGGGTTTCTTAAGCCTTAGCGGCTAGCACTCGCAAGGGTCAACCCGAGCCCGGCGTCATGAAGCCCGTCTATTCCCTGGTGCTGCCCATCTTCAACGAAGAAGCGGTCATTCCGCTGCTGCTGCGCCGCCTCGACGACCTCATGACCAGGCTGGATGCGCCCGCGGAAGTGATATTCGTCGACGACGGCTCCCGGGATACGGGCCCGATCGTACTCGAGGCCAAGGCGCGTGCAGATTCTCGCTATCGCTTCGTCAAGCTGTCGCGCAATTTCGGTCATCAGATCGCCATCACCACGGGCATGGAGCGCGCCTCGGGCGACGCGGTCATCGTGATGGACGCTGATTTGCAGGATCCGCCCGAAGTCGTGCTCGAGATGATCGCGAAATGGAAGGAAGGCTTCGAGATCGTCTATGCGCAGCGGCTTTCGCGTGAGGGCGAGACCTCGTTCAAGCGGCTCACGGCCAGTGTTTTTTATCGCCTGATCGCGCTATTGAGCGAAGTCGACATTCCGCGCAACGTCGGCGACTTCCGGCTCGTCGATCGGAAGGCGCTGGATGCGTTCCTGGCGATGCCCGAGCGCGAGCGCTTCGTCCGAGGCATGTTCGCCTGGATCGGATTCCGGCAGGCCGTCGTCAGCTTCCACCGGCCGGCGCGCGCGGCCGGAGAAACCAAATATTCGCTGGCCAAGATGCTGCGGCTCGCCGCCAACGGCGTCGTTTCCTTCTCGGACGCGCCGTTGCGCCTGGCGCTTTGGGCAGGGCTCACGGTCTCCGGCCTGGCGATGATCTATGGAATTTGGGTCATCGGCATGTGGTTCGCCGGCGCGCCCTTCGAGCGCGGCTGGAGTTCCACGATCGTATTGATCGCGTTTCTCGGCGGCGCGAATATGCTGATGACCGGAATTCTCGGTGTCTATGTCGGCCGCATTTATTCCGAAGTGAAGCGCCGGCCGCTCTATCTCGTCGACCGCGCCGTTGGCTTCGAAGCCTCGGCCGTCGAGCCCCAGCGCCTTCGCGCGTGACCAGACTCGAGCCGGCGAAATGACCGCAGCCGTTTTCGAACCCAAAGCCGAAAATTCCACTCCTTTTTCGGCTCGCGTCTCGCCCTATCTGCTCGTCGCGTTGGTCATACTCTGCGCGGCGGTCGTCTGGCAGATCTGGATCGGCCTTCTGGGCGATGTCACCTGGCTGCTGATGCTGGACGAACGCTGGTTCGCGGGCGAACGGCCTTACGTCGATTTCCTCGAGATCAACCCGCCCGCGTCGCTGCTCGTCTACGCGCCCGAAGTGGCGCTCGCGCAGGCGCTCGGGCTCAGGTCGGAAACAATCGTCGTCGCCTCCGGTTTCGTGGCGACCACGCTGTCCCTCGGGCTCGCCGGAACGATACTCGCACGCGCGCAACGTTCCAAGGAGATCGGCGCGTTCGGCTTTGCCGTCGCGCTGCTCGCCTTGTTTTGCCTGCCCGGCGACGCGTTCATGGAGCGCGACGTGTTGGCGGCCGTGTTCCTGGTTCCGTTTCTCGCGTTGTGCCTCGCCCGCGCGCTGCGCGTGGCAGTGGACGGACGCCATGCGCTGCTGGCGGGACTGGGCGTCGGCATGATGGTGGCGCTGAAGCCTCCCTATGCGCTCGCCGCCGTTTTCCCGGCGCTTTATGTCTTGTGGCGCGCCGGACCGCGCGTCGTATTGCAGGCGATCGAGGTCCCCGCGGCGGCGTTCGTCGTCCTCGCCTATGGATTGGTCGCCTGGTATGGGTTTCCCGCCTATGCGCTGAACATGCTGCCAGCGTTGATGAACGTCTATCTCGCGGTGCGCGAGAGCGCGCTCGAGCTGCTTCATAGCGAGGGCGGACTCGATTTCTGCGCGCTCATGTTGCTCGGCGGTTTTCTCGCCCGCGGAAGGATTCGCGATCCGGCATTGGCGATTGCGGGGCTCGCCGCTGTCGGCGCGTTCGTCGGCTATTATGCTCAGGGCAAAGGTTGGCTTTATCAGGCTTATCCTGCGATCGCCTTCGCCGCCCTGTTTGCCGGCCTCGCCTGGGAGCGCTCGCGACCGGACGCAGGCGAGCGCATCGTCGCGTTTTTCTCGTTCGGCGTCGCGCTGATCCTGGGCGTGCTCGTCGATCGCTGGGGCGCGCCGCTCATCGCGGCGACGATCCTCGCTCTGGTTCTGCGCCGCCTCTGGCTTGGCGCCCCGGCGGATCTCGTCCCGGCTTTCGCGCGGATGGCCGCGGCCGCCGCCCTTGGCGCCGCCTGCGCCGCCTTCGTCCCCGGCTCGCCGCCTTCGGATGCGCTCGGCAAGGCGCTGATGCGCCTCAAGCCCCATCCGACCGTGATGGCGATCACCGAAAGCTTCGGCTATGTGCATCCGATGGTGCGGCGCGTCGGCGCCGTATGGGTGCAGAGCGTGCCCAATCTGGTGGTTACGTCGGGCGCGCGGTTGTTGATGGACCAGCATCCCGACGACACGGCGCTCGCCGCGAAACTCGCGCCCTATGTCGAGGCGGATCGCCAGCGGCTGGTCGCCGACATCGTCAATCGCAAGCCCGACGCGATCATCGTCGGGCCCCTGAACAGCCGTTTTCACGCAGCGGTCTGGTCCGATCCCGCCTTGGCCGCCGCCATGCGCGATTATCGGCTCTATGCCGTCAACGATCTCGAAGACCATCCGGGCGAACTCTGGGCGCGGCGAGACCTTTTCGATCTGCGCTCGACAATCGCGCCGGAGGCGGCGCGGTGAGCCCGGCGCGCTCGGAGGGCGTCGCTTTCGACTTGGCCGCGGCGCGCGCGCGGCCGGCCGGCGTGCTCGTGACGAACGGCAAGCTCGTCATGGCCTTGACTGTGCTGCTCGCCGTGGGCTTGCAGGTACGTTTCGGCGCCTTCGGCGACGTCTCGTGGCTGATCACAGTTTGCGAGGGCTGGCTCGACGGCAAGACGCCTTACGTCGATTTCATCGAGACCAATCCGCCGCCGGCGATTCTTCTTTACATGCCTCCTACCTGGGTCGCGCGGGCGCTGCACCTACGCCCCGAAATGGTTACCGCCGCCTACGGACTGACGGTCGCGTGCGCCGCGGTCGCCCTGACCACCGGCATCCTCACCCGCGCGGGGCTACTGGAACGACGGGCGACATATTTCGGACCCATCGCCTTGCTGGCCGTGACCGTGCTGCCGGGACGCATTTTCGACGAGCGGGACTTCTTCGCCCTGCTGTTTGGGCTCCCCTGGGTCGCCGTCGCTTGCGCCCGCGCCGTCCGGGCGCCGGTAGATTGGCTGCCCGCGGTTCTGGCCGGGCTAGGCGCCGGCCTGATGGTGGCGATCAAGCCGCCCTATGGCGCGGCGCCGGCGTTGCTCATGCTCTACGTCGCATCCACGGCCGGAGGAGCGGGGGCGATGTATGCCATCGAGCCCGTCGTCGCGGCGGCGACCGTCGGGGTTATGGCGGCCGTGAGCTGGTTCGGCTTCCCAGCCTATTTCACCAACGTGCTGCCGATGGTGACAGCCGCCTATCTGCCGGTGCGCGAAAACATCGCCACGCTGCTGGCCAATGCCGGGTTGGTGTGCGCGCTGACCCTCGGCGGGCTGGTGTTCGTCGCGTCGCCGCGGCGAACCCCGAATCCGATCGCGCGCGGCTTTCTCGTCGCCTCGGCGGGCGCGATTCTCGCCTATTTCGTCCAGGGCAAGGGCTGGCTCTATCATATCTATCCGGCGCTGGCGCTCGCCGCCATCGCCTTCGGCGCGACGCTCGAAACCCGGGCGCGGGATTGGCCGGCCTTCGCGCTGGCGGGCGCGCTGGCCGCCGCAACGCTGTTGGGCGCGGCGGCGCTCGATCTTTCCCCGATCCCGACGGCGCTCGCCGGCGCGCTCGTCGCCCGGCTCGCATTGATGCGTCGGTCGCCCGACCGAGGGCGGGAGCGGCTTTCGATCCTCGCCGGCGGGGCGATGATGGGCGCGGCTTCGGGCCTGTTCGCGCTGTCCTTCCCAGGCCCGACGCCCGATTTCACGCGGACCCTGCTGTCCTATGCGCCCCATCCGCGCCTGGCGTCGATTGGCGAGGGTCTGGGCATCGGCTTCCCGCTCATGCGCAATGTCGACGGCGTCTGGACGATGCGCGTGCAGGGCATGCTGATGACGGCGGGCGCGCGCCGCCTCATGGATTTGAACCCTGGCGACGAGGCCTTGAAGGCGCGGCTGGCGCCGATCATCGCTCGCGAACGCGACTGGGTCGCGGCGGACCTGGAAGCCAACGCGCCCGACATTCTGCTCGTCGGCCGCCACGGCCCGCGCTTTCATGCCTGGGCGATGAACGATTCCAAACTCAGCGAGGCGCGAGCGTCCTATCGCTTCGTGACCAGCAACGCCAACCCGGACTGGCCGGTCGATCTTTACGTGCGCAAGGATTTACTCGGCTTGCGCGACGAACCGTGACGCCTGCAAGTCAGTGCAGATGCCGCGGCGAGTCCGAGCCGTGCGCAAGTTCGATCTGCGAAATCGCCACCAGGATTTCCGCGCGAGATTTCAAATCCGGCGCTTCGAGCAACGCCTGCTTTTCCTTCGCGCCATAGGGGCTCATCATCGACAGCGCGTTGACGAGCGCTTCGTTGGGCGCCTTCTCGACATCGTCCCAGTCGATCTTGACGTCGTTGGCGCGCGCGAAGTCGCGAAGGGCGACGACGAGCGCTTTTCGGTCCACCTCCGGCTCGCCATAGCCCTCGACGAAATCGGCGGGAAAAGTATCATAGGTCGCGCGGACGATCCTATAGGGCGTCAAGGTCGTCAATTCCTCTTCCCACCGGAAGCGCGCCACGCCCATCAATGTCAGGAAACAGCGGCCGTCGCCGATTTCCGCATATTGCACGATGCGTCCGGCGCAGCCGATAGGATAGAGCTCCGGCGCGGGCCCGGCGGCGGCGTCACCCACCGTGGGCTGGATCATGCCGATCAGTCGCTCGCCGCCGAGCGCGTCATCGAGCATGGTCAGATAACGCGGCTCGAACAAGGTGAGTTGGATGGGGCGGCGCGGCAGCAGCAGCGCGCCGGCCACGGGAAACAGCGGCAGCGTCGCCGGCATTTCGCCGGGATCCCGATAGGTGCGGTTGAGCTTCATTGGCCACCCGTCGGCTTTCGCTTTTCTAGAACCAGATCGCCGACAGCTTGCGCCGCGCGGAAATCGTGGAGGGGTCCATGAGGCCCCAGGCTTCGAAGAACTGCAGGAGCTGCTTGCGCGCGGCGTCTTCGTTCCACTTGCGGTCGCGCTTGACGATCTCCAGCAATCGGTCGGCGGCGCCCTGCCGATCGCCCTTGGCGTTCAGCGCCAGCGCCAGATCGAAGCGCGCCTGGTGATCGTCGGGGTCCTCGGCGATGCGTTTCAACAGCCCGCCGAGATCGCCGACGGACGCCGCCTGCTCGGCAAGCTGGATGGCGGCGATCACGGCGGCGATGGCGGGATCTGGATCCTTGCCCGGCGCCGGCCGCGGCGCCATCGACAACACCGCCTTGGCCTGATCGAGATCGCCGGCTTCGACGTGCAGCTTGGCGAGACCGCCGAGCGCTTTTACGTTCGTCTCGTCTTCCGCGAGCACCTGGGCATAGAGTTCCGCCGCGCCTGGGGCGTCGCCGGCTTCGACGGCGGCCTCGGCCTGAACGAGGATCGCGTCGGCGTCGGCGGCCAACGGGCCGACGAGCCGCTCGATGAAGCCGCGCACCTGGCTCTCGGGCAAGGCGCCCATGAAGCCGTCGACTGGCTGACCCTTGTCAAAAGCGATCACCGCCGGAATCGACTGGATGCCGAGCTGGCCCGCGACTTGCGGGTGATCGTCGATGTTCATCTTGACCAGCGTCACCTTGCCCTTGGAGTCGGCGACCGCTTTTTCGAGCACAGGCGCGAGTTGCTTGCACGGGCCACACCAGGGCGCCCAGAAATCCACCAGGACCGGCTGACGCAGCGACACATTGAGCACGTCCGTTTTGAACGACGCCGTCGTCACGTCCTTCACCGCTACCGCCCCATTGCCCGCCATCGGATCCATCCTCGAAGTCAAAATACATCAATTCGACCTCTAGATGGCCCTTTACGCGCAATTATTCAACGCCCTCTGCGCCGAGGGCGACGATCAGCGGCTCATGGCCGCTGGCGCGCAGGAACCTCGCGAGATCCGCTGATTTGACGCCTGTCGTGCGCGTATTCACCAGCGGATGAAAATTGAGCCGCTCCCAGCGCATCATGGCTGCGTCGAGCACCACGGTCACGCGTCCCGTCGCGTCGTTGATCGCGCCGAACGGCGTCACCGCTCCCGGCTTGACGCCCCAGACTTCCTCCAACAATTCCGCGGAGCCGAACGAAACGCGCCCCTGCGCGCCGATCTTCTCGTGCACCCTTTTGAGGTCGACGACCGTCTCCTCCTCGAGCACGAGCAGGAACAGCCGGCTCTTCTTGTCTTTCAGGAACAGATTTTTGACATGGCCGCCGGGAATGTCGCCGCGCAGCTTCTGCGAATCCTCGACGGTGAACAGCGGCGGGTGCTCCACGGTTTCGGAGCCGATGCCGAGTTTGTCGAGAAAAGCGAGGAGATCGTCCGAAGAGGCCGGCATTCAGGGGCTCGTGGTTCAGGTTGCGCGAGGCTCATAGCCCCGGAAGCCCGCCGCTCACAAGGCAACCAGGGCAAATGTTACGGCGTTGCGCCACCACGGAACTTCATCCTGAGGCGCCGCGAAGCGGCCTCGAAGGATGTGGCGCGGAACCCGGGCGCGGTCAACTCTCGTGCAGCGACCCGCCCTTCGAGGCCGCTTCGTGGCGCCTCAGGACGAAGGGGTTGGTTTAACTCATATAATCGCGCCGGTTCCCTCACAAGCCTCCCGTCACCGGCAGCAGCGCCCCCGTCACCGCACGCGCCGCGTCGGAGGCGAGGAAAAGAATGACGCTGGCGAGATCGCGCGGCGCGACCCACCTGCTGAAATCGGCGTTGGGCATACTGGCGCGATTGGCGGCGGTGTCGATGATCGACGGCAGCACCGCGTTTACGGTAATTCCCTTCGGCTTCAACTCCTCGGCGAGGCTTTCGGTCAGCCGCAGCACGCCGGCCTTGCTGGCGGCGTAAGCGCCCAGCCCGGCGCCGGCCTTCAGCGCCGGGCCCGCGCCGATGTTGACGATACGGCCCGCCTCGCTCTTCGTCAGATAGGGCAATGCGGCCTTGCAAGTATTGAGCGTCGTCTTGAGATTGAGCTCGAACATCTTGTCCCAGGTCTCGACGGCGCCGTCCTCGATCGATTCGTATACGAACCCGCCGGCGATGTTGACGATCGCGTCGATGACGCCAAACCGCGCCTCGACGGCGGCCAGGGCGCGCCGCGCGCCCTCTAACGACATCAGGTCGACGGAAGGCATCAGCAGCGCGTGCGCGCCGACGGCTTGAACCAGCGCCGCGGGCGGGGACGGGGCCACATCGAGCGCCGCCGCGGCGCGCCCCTCCGCAACGGCCGCCTCAACGACCGAACGGCCCAGCGCCCCAAACCCGCCGGTGATGACGATGACTTTTGACACCATGTTGGCCTCCTCAAGCTGGCTGTCGTGGCCAGCATGAACCAACGCCAAGGCGCGAACAAGTCGCGACTGGTCGAAGCGATCCGCCTACCTCCCCGCAAATACCGATACCGCCGCCGCCGCTTCATCCGGCGCCTCCAGCCACAAAAAATGACCGCATTGGACGAGCCGCGTCACGCCGGCCGGCGGCAACAGTTTCAGCCACGATGTAGTGCAGTTGTGCGCCCAAAACTTCGCAATAATGGCTCGCGAAGGGAAAGGCGCCGGGCGGCAGGTTGAGGCGGCGCTCGGCGTCGCCGCGACGGACCTCAGACTTTGACGCCTCCTTCGACGATGCGACCGCCGCTCAGCGCGGAATCGTTCGCGTGCCGAAAATCGCCGAGCCGACGCGGATATGGGTCGCTCCCAGTTGCACGGCGAGCGGCCAATCCGCGCTCATGCCCATCGAAAGCTCACGCACGCCATTGCGGCGGCCGATTTCCGACAGCAAAGCGAAATGCGGCGAGGCGAGTTCCTCGTGCGGCGGAATGCACATCAGCCCGGCGATTTCGAGCCCATGACGCTCCCGGCACAGCGCCAGGAATCGATCGGCGTCCTCGGGTAGCACCCCCGCCTTCTGCGGTTCGGCGCCGGTGTTGATCTCGACGAACAATTTTGGCCGCCTGCCCGTCTTCGCCATCGCCTCGGCGAGCGCCGCCGCGATCTTCTCGCGGTCCACGGTCTCTATCACGTCGAAGGTCTCGACGGCTTCGCGGGCCTTGTTGCTCTGCAATGGGCCGATCAGATGCAACTCGATCGTCAGGTCGAGTTTTGCCGCTCGGCCGCGCAAATCGAGCCATTTCGCTTGCGCTTCCTGCACGCGGTTCTCACCGAACACGGTCTGTCCACCCTCCGCTATGGTCGGCCAGACTTCGTCGGCGGTGAAAGTCTTGGAAACGGCGATCAGCGTCACGTCTTCCGGCGCCCGGCCGCAATCCCGCGCGCGCCGCTCCAGTTGGACTCGAAGAGCCTCGAGGCGCGCGACTACGCCTAGCGGTTCGTGAAGGAGCGTGTTCATACCGGCCCGATGCCCTCAATAACCGCCAAAGGTCAAGGCGGGAATCGCGTCCCTGCGGATTTGCCCGATATCAGCGCCTGCCCTGTCGCTTCGCGCCGCCCTTGGGCCGCGCTTCGCCGCCGCCCCAATTGTGCGGGCCCATGTCTTCGTCGGTCGGCTTGCGGGGGCGGCCTTGCGGCGTGTTCGCGGCTTTGCCGAACGGGCGCTCGCCGGCGTAACCGCCGGCACTGGCTTCCACGTCGGACTGCCGCGCCAGCGGATCGTCGCCGACGACGAGTTCGACCGCCTGCAAGCGCTTGATCTCGTCGCGAAAGCGCGCGGCCGCCTCGAATTCGAGGTTGCCCGCGGCCTCCTTCATGCGCCGCTCCAGATCCGTGATCGTGGCCTGGAAGTTGTGACCGAAGGTCGCCGCGGCGCCGTCGGCAAGGCCGATATCGACGGTCACGTGATCCCGTTCGTAGATCGAGCCGAGAATGTCCTGAATGCCGCGCTTGATCGTCGACGGCGTTATCCCGTTGATCGCATTATAGGCCTCCTGCTTGGCGCGGCGACGGCTCGTCTCGCCCATAGCCCGCTCCATTGAGCCGGTGATCTTGTCGGCATACAGGATCACCCGGCCGTCGACGTTGCGCGCCGCGCGGCCGATGGTCTGAATGAGCGACGTCTCGGATCGCAAAAAACCTTCCTTGTCCGCGTCCAGGATCGCGACCAGCGCGCATTCCGGAATGTCCAGACCCTCGCGCAACAGATTGATGCCGACCAGCACGTCGAAGGCGCCCAGGCGCAGGTCGCGCAGGATTTCGATGCGCTCGATCGTGTCGATGTCGGAATGCATGTAGCGGACGCGCACGCCGTTCTCATGCAGATATTCCGTGAGATCCTCAGCCATCCGCTTGGTGAGCGTTGTCACCAGGGCGCGATAGCCGGCCAGAGCGACGCGTCGCACTTCGCCCAGAAGATCGTCGACCTGAGACCGAGCGCTGCGCACTTCGACCGGGGGATCGATGAGGCCGGTCGGCCGGATCACCTGCTCGACGAACACGCCGCTCGTCCGTTCCATTTCCCAATGGCCCGGGGTCGCGGAGACATGGATCGTCTGCGGCCGCATGGTCTCCCATTCCTCGAAGCGGAGCGGACGATTGTCCATGCAGGAGGGCAGACGGAAGCCATATTCGGCGAGCGTCACCTTGCGCCTGTAATCGCCTCGATACATGCCGCCGATCTGCGGCACGGTGACGTGACTCTCGTCGGCGAACACCAGCGCATTGTCGGGCAGGTATTCGAACAGCGTCGGCGGCGGCTCGCCGGGACGGCGACCGGTGAGGTAGCGCGAATAATTCTCGATGCCGGCGCAGGAGCCTGTGGATTCGAGCATTTCCAGATCGAACAGTGTGCGCTGCTCGAGCCGTTGCGCCTCGAGCAGGCGGCCATGTTCATGCAAATAGTCGAGCCGCTGTTTGAGTTCGTCCTTGATCGCCTTGGTCGATTGCAGCAGCGTCGGTCGCGGCGTCACATAATGGCTGTTGGCGTAAACCTTGACGAACTCCAGGTCCTGGGTCTTCTGCCCCGTCAGCGGATCGAATTCGACGATCGACTCGATTTCGTCGCCAAACAGGCCGATCCGCCAGGCGCGATCCTCATAATGCGCGGGAAACAATTCGATCGTATCGCCGCGCACACGAAACACGCCGCGGGAAAAATCGCCGAGCGACCGGCGATATTGCAGCGCGACCAGATCGGCGATGAGCTGGCGCTGGTCGACCTTCTCGCCCACCTGAAGCGAAAACGTCATCGCCGTATAGGTCTCGACCGAGCCGATGCCGTAAATGCAGGACACCGAGGCCACGATGATGACGTCGTCGCGCTCGAGCACGGCGCGCGTCGCCGCGTGGCGCATGCGATCGATCTGCTCGTTGATCGAGGATTCTTTCTCGATATAGGTGTCGCTGCGCGGCACATAGGCTTCGGGCTGATAATAATCGTAATAGGAAACGAAATATTCCACGGCGTTATCGGGAAAGAAGCTCTTGAATTCACCGTAAAGCTGCGCCGCCAGCGTCTTGTTCGGCGCAAGAATCAGCGCCGGGCGCTGGGTCGCCTCGATGACTTTCGCCATGGTGAACGTCTTGCCCGAACCGGTCACGCCCAGCAGCACCTGGTCGCGGTCATGCGCCGCCACGCCTTCGACGAGTTGGCGTATCGCCTCGGGCTGGTCGCCTTTCGGTTCAAATTCGCTGACGATCTTGAAACTGCGCCCGCCCTCCGACTTGGCGGGCCGCGGCGGGCGATGCGGCGTCCAAGGCGGCCG
>Ga0302157_10002119_pt1 | contig 23564 bp, 20 predicted proteins | sample I_Bog_N3_3_FD_193502 | JGI IMG/M metagenome (GOLD analysis project Ga0302157, IMG submission 193502) | Peat permafrost microbial communities from Stordalen Mire near Abisko, Sweden - I_Bog_N3_3 | ecosystem: Environmental > Terrestrial > Soil > Wetlands > Peat | place: Sweden: Abisko, Stordalen... | reverse complement strand
ACAAGTCGCCCTCAAAAGTACTCTCTTACTCCCTCGAAGGAGACGATGCGGTCACTGATTTCGACCTGTCCGGCGGTGTGCTTGAAACCCGCGCAGGCAAGACATTCCTGATCGACAAGTCCGGCGAAGAAGGCGACACAGCGGTATGGCAGGAGTATCCCGCCTACTTCCATTACCGGTGTGAGCAGACCACTGCGTCGTGCACGCTGGCGCGCGCTGGCGCGGGCGTGATGCACGGCAAGTTGAAGCGGTAAAATCGGCGGCGTTGCCACGCTTGGCTGTTCGTTGTGCCCGCTGGTCCCTCTGGCTGCATGCGGCATAACCCTGCAGCCAAATCGGATTTTCACGCACCGGGCGGCAGATGCCTTTTTGTGGGCCTGAGGCGCGGGTGTTTTAATGAGGCTTGATCCCGGGATTGAAACCCCTGAATTCGGAACAGGATGCGTTGACATGTGGGACTGGGAAATACAAGAGCCACACGAAGAAGAAGAATGGCACGGTAAGATCTCGCACCAGGATCAGAACGAATTCACTTTCCCGGAGCCGGAACCGGAGCCGATGCCGGAACCGGAAGCGCAGAAGCCCGCCGAGGCCCCCGCGGACAGCAACGCGCAATTTCCCTACGGCGCGGGTATGCATGCCAACGCGCAAGAAATCCCCGTGCACCCACCAACCTTCGCGGAAGTGTGGATGCCCCGCATTCGCAAGTTCCTGTCGGTCCCGGCAAACTTTTACGCCACGGTGGGCGTGGGGATAGGCCTCCTCTGCGGGCTCATTTTCGCCGCCATCTTCTGGCACGGGAACAACCCCACCGGCCCTTACGATCTGGGCTCGGTCTCTTCCACCGTGGTTGGTCTGAAGGGGCGGCTCTTTACCAAGTGGGACAAGAATCTGCAATATCGCCTCACCTTCGAACCCAGCGCGCCGGAGCGGCTTGCCGGATTTTCCACGGCCATCGAGAACTCGCCGCACCCTCTCTCCATCGGCATCCAGCTCACCGATCCCCAGGGGTTTGTGCTGTGCTCGAAGAGCATTCTCATCAAGTATGATTCCCGGAATGCCGAACCGGCGGAAGGCGATGCGGAAACCGAAGAAGTCGCGGCCGACCCGCAGGTGCGCAGCAGGCGGGCTGAACTTGCAGAGGCCCAGGAGAGCGTGCGCGAGCAGGGCAACGACGTCTTCCAGAATCAGCTCGGGGCCAACGGCCAGGTCACCACGGTCACCGCGCAAGGCGATCTGCCTTGCAATGCAAGCGCCTATGAGAGCGCGGTCGCTTGGAATTTTTCACCCGACTTCCCCTCGGTCGCTGAACAGGAAGCCCTGATCCGCCACCTTGGAGAGAAACCGGCACGCGACGCGGCCAACTCACCGGCTGCCATCGCGGCGCGCAGGCGGCCTGCGGCGCGGGCCGCGGCCAACCCGCCCCCCAAGTTCTACATTGAAGGCGAAGACGCGATCGTCGACTATGATGCGGCAGCCGGAATCATCGCAACCCGCGGAGGCAAGAACTTCACCATCGACAAGGCCGGCGTGGAAGCCGCTTCGCTCAAAGGCCACGACTTCCCGCTGCATGTGCATTACCGCTGCGACCAGTTCGGCAACTGCACTCTGTACACCGCCGGCGTTGGCACCCAGCACACCAAGTTGAGAAAATAGCAAGAGAGCACAGCCGCAATGCCGTCAGTCAAACCTCGAAGGCCACCGGCGCGCACCACGATAGACGCGCAGGACGATTACGCCCTCGGCATCTACTTCGATAAACAAGAATGTACGGGGGTCGCGAAACTACGAGTTCGCACGTTCTGTTTACGCGACCTGGGCGGCCGGCACGCGGCATCTTGCTCAATTGTTCAGCGGCATTCCGGATGCGGGTTGCTACCAATTCCGCTGTCTGAACACTGTCCTCGGCGATATAGGCGATCAACTCATGCAGGTCGCGTCGAGCGCGGCGACCCCAGATCAACGTCATGCGCTGGCTTTCTGGCTCTGTGCTTCCCGTGCGGTGCGAAGAATCTTCGAGACGCCTTCCATCACCTCTTCATGCGGTATTCCGGGCGAGTAATCCGCCAGAGCCTCTTCCACCCCCGCGCGGAACCATTCGTCATAACCGGGCTCCGGCTCGCCAACTTCCTTCTGCCAAGCGGCGTGCGCCTCTAACACGTTGTCCGGTCCAAGGCTCTCAAAGAGTTCCTCAGCGAGCAGAATGCGCTGATCCTCTGGTAATTCGCAGGCAATTTGTCGGACTTCCTCGTAGGAGCGCGGCATGCAAAGATTGTGCCGCGCTATTGAAATCGCTGCCCGAATTTCCCATGCGGATCCTGGAGCCAGCGATGGCGTGCAAAGCCGTCATTCGTGCCAAAAAGATTACGTGGCGATCCCGGAGCGCAAATGAGCAATCGAGAAGCACAACCGAGCCCGCGCGAGACAATCTCAATCATCGAAGCATTGGTCGGTCAGGGCCTCCTATGCGATGAGGAGTTCCGCCACATGCATCGCATGAAACGGTCAATTTCCAATTTCAAGAGCTACTGCGCGAAGCATGAAAAGTTTAATTACGACGGCAATAACCACCCGCTCGCTTTGAGTCTCCAGAAAAAACTCCACCAGAAATGACAGCAAGTTGAGCGGAAAAACTCGCGACCGTCTGCATCACTCCGCGTTGTCGATCTGTGCCCGCTGCAGCTTGTCGGAGTAGTCGATATACACCGACTTCCACGTCGTATAGAAGTCAATCGCCCCATTGCCCTCGCGGTGCCCGTTGCCCGTCTGCTTCACGCCGCCAAACGGCAAATGCACCTCCGCGCCGATGGTGGGCGCGTTGATGTACGTGATCCCCGCCTCCAGATCGCGAATCGCCGTAAACGCCAGGTTTACGTCCTTGGTGTAGATCGAGGTCGACAGCCCGTAGTCAATCGAGTTGGCAATCCGGATCGCATCTTCAAACGTGTCGAACTCGAGCAGGCTTACCACCGGCCCAAACACCTCTTCGCGCGCAATGCGCATGGTCGGCGTTACGCCGCCAAAGACAGTCGGCGCAAAGAAGTTGCCCTTGGCCAGTCCGCCTTCCGTCAACGCCTTGCCGCCGGTGAGCAGTTTGGCGCCCTCGGCCACGGCGATCGCGCAATACCTGGTTGAAGTCTCAACCTGGCTCGCGTTCACCTGCGGGCCCACCTCGACCTTTTCGTCCAGACCTTTTCCCACCACCAGCTTCTCGGCTCGCGCCACAAACTCGGCAGTGAACTTCGCCGCGATTCCCTTCTGCAGCAGAATGCGGCTGGTCGCCGTGCAGCGCTGGCCCGTGGTGCCGAATCCGCCCCACAGTGCGCCTTCGAGAGCCAGTTCCAGATTCGCGTCGTCCATCACAATCTGCGCATTCTTGCCGCCCATCTCCAGACTCACCGGCTTGAACGTCGCCGCGGCCCGCTGCGCCACAATCGACCCCACTTCGCTCGACCCGGTGAAGCTGATCGCTCGCACATCGGGATGCTCCACCAGGGGCGCGCCCGCCTCCGGTCCATACCCAAAGACGATATTCACCACCCCTGGCGGCAGCCCGGCGTCCATCAGAATCTGCACCAGGTTGTAGGTCGATATGGGCGTATCTTCCGCCGGCTTGATCACGCAGGTATTGCCCGAAACCAAAGCCGGAAACAGCTTCCACGACGGAATGGCCATGGGGAAGTTCCACGGCGTAATCAACCCCACCACCCCCAGCGGCATGCGCACGCTCATGGCGAACTTGTTCTGCAACTCGCTCGGCGTGGTCTGCCCAAACAGCCGCCGTCCCTCCCCGGCCACGTAAAACGCCTCGTCGATCGCTTCCTGCACGTCGCCGCGCGTTTCGGTCAGCACTTTGCCCATCTCGCGGGTCATCTTGCGCGCAAACAGCTCCTTGCGCACTGAAAGCAGGTAGCCCGCGCGATGCAGAATCTCCGCCCGTTTGGGCGCGGGAACCAGCCGCCACTTCTCAAACGCCTTCTTCGCCGCCGCTACGGCCAGCGCCACGTCTTCCGCGCCCGAGGCGGGGAAGGAGCCCAGCACATCGGTGTTGTCCGCCGGGTTCACGTTGAGGAATGTCTTGCCGCTCTTGGCCGGCAACCACTCGCCGCCGATCAGGTTGTTGTAGGTAGGGTAGGGCATGGTGGGCTCTCAATTCTGCGTTTTAGATGCTGTTTTTCTGCTGCCGATTCTCAGGGGACAGTGAAGTTATAGCACCTCGGCCGTCAAAATGCCCCAGACAGGGAGCGCCAAGCCGGATTCTTGCCGCAAGCCGCCCGCCGCCGCCCAGATTTTATCTGTCACAAAAGCCCTCGAAAAACCTCCTGGATAATGACAGAATCGACGCAGGCTGAAAAACCTGCCCAAATCCAGCGGGAATACCTGATTCCATTGCGTCCCCTGGGCTTTTCGGCCTCTTGACAAAAATTGATGGAGTAATTCGCTGCCGGCCATTTACAATCGCGTTCCACAGCGGACATGCCAAGAACCCCCTCCCGGTCCCCGATGTGAAACCGGATTTGCATTGCATATGAATAAGGAGATTCCCCCATGAAGCTCTCTCGCACCGTAATTGCCGCCGCCAGCCTGCTCTGCCTCGCCCCCACCCTGCCCGCCTTATCGACCCACACCTGGGTCGGACCAAACGGCAACGACGCAAACACAGGTACCGCCTTAAGCCCATACGCCGATTTCGCCACCGCCGTCGCCAACACCGCCGCCGGCGGCACCGTCTCCGTGGCCGGCCCTGGAGATTACGGCCCAGTGACCATCACCCAATCCATCACCATCGACGGCACCGGCGGCGGCACCATCAACTTCGCCGGCGACGGCGAGGGCATCTACATTACTGCGGGTTCGAATGCGAACATTGTCCTGCGCAACCTCTCCATTGACGGCGGCGGAACGGGCAGCGACGCCGTCTTCATTGCCAGCGCCAGCTCCGCCAATATCATGAATGTGTTGATTGACGGCTGCCTGATCGCCGGCTTCACCCAAATCGGCGTTGGCCTCGGCAGCGAATCCCCCATGTACTTGACCGTCAGAAACACCTCCATTCAGGGTGGGCAGCTGGGCGTCCGCACCTTCCAGAACGGCACGGTTGCGCCGATCACCAACAACGACCACGTACAACTCGATCATGTCACCATCCAGGGCGCCTCCGTTGACGGCGTCTTTACCCGCAATGGCAACGTGGACATCCTCAACTCCTCCATCTCGGGAAGCGTTGGGAGTTTGGTTGCTGGAATTCAGGCAGATACCTATGCCACGATCAACGTGCAGAGCTCGATGATCACCGGCAACACCTATGGCGCCTGCATTTATCCCGGTTCCACGGCTATCATCGCCACCAGCACCACAGTCGCCGACAACGGAGCCAATTACGAGACCTGCGGCGGAAACATCCAGGGATCGGCAGGCGCGGGGCCCTCCCCAAAACTCTGACCCCTTGCAAACGCTGACACCCGCGGCGTTTTCCCATTCAATCACCGGAAAACGCCGCCGTTCCATCTTCAGGCTGCTCCCGGCAAGATTCCAAATCGCCAGATGCCGAAGTTCATCCCTTTGAGCCCGGCATGCTCCGGCTTGCTGACCTCGGCATACGCCTTCCGCTCATTGGCCGTACAATAAGCCTTGAGGTAGAACCAGTCTCCCAATGTCATTGAACGGCTATCCATCGCGCTCATCGCGCTCACACGGCCTGCGCTCGCTCTTCAGCATGTTTTCGAGCGACCTGGCCATCGATCTCGGCACCGCAAACACCCTGGTCTTCGCGGCCGGCAAGGGCATCGTTGTCAACGAGCCCTCCATTGTGGCCATCAACAAGAATACCGGTGAAGTGGAAGCCGTGGGCAAAGAGGCCAAGGAGATGCTGGGCCGCACCCCCGGCAACATCGTGGCCATCAAGCCCATGAAGGACGGCGTCATCGCCGACTTCAAAGTCACCGAAAAAATGCTCAACTACTTCATCCAGAAGGCCCACAACCGCAAGATGCTGGTCCATCCCCGCATCGTCATCGGCGTGCCCTCTGAAATCACCCAGGTTGAAAAGCGCGCCGTCGAAGACTCCGCCTATCGCGCCAAGGCCAGCGAGGTCTACCTCGTTGAACAGGCCATGGTGGCCGCCATCGGTGCCGGCCTGCCCATTACCGACCCCTGCGGCAACATGGTGGTCGACATCGGCGGCGGCACCACCGACATCGCCGTCATCTCGCTCTCCGGCATCGTCTACTCGCGCTCCGTGCGCATGGCCGGCAACCAGATGGACGAGGCCATTACCAACTACCTCAAGCGCAAGTACAACCTGCTCATCGGCGAACGCACCGCCGAAGCCATCAAGATCGAGATCGGCTCGGCATACCCGCTGGATAAGCCCCTGACCATGGAGATCAAGGGCCGCAACCTGATTGAAGGCGTGCCCAAGACCATCACCATCGACGACAGCGAGGTCCGCGAGGCCCTCGGCGAGTGCATCGCGGTCATCATGAACGCCATCCGCGTCGCCCTGGAACGCACACCGCCCGAGCTCTCCGCGGATATTTCAGATCGCGGCATCGTGCTCACCGGCGGAGGCGCGCTCATCAAAAACCTCGACAAGCGCATCCGAGAAGAAACCGGACTGCCCGTCTCGGTGGCCGACGATCCGCTGGCCTCGGTCGTGCTCGGCACCGGCAAAATGCTCTCCGACTTCCGCCTGTTGCGCAAAATCAAGATCGACTAAAGCAGGTGTCAGGGGTCAGGGATCGGGGGCCGACGCTGGATGCTTGCGCGACAATCCAGTTTTCCGCCAATATCAACGGGGTCGGACTTGTCAGGGACTTTGCCGACCTTTGGAACAACAATGCTTTGCTGAACCCTGATCCCTGAAACCTGATCCCTGAAACCTGATCCCTGATCCCTGGCTTCTATGGAATCATTCTTCTTCCGCTATCGCAATCCTCTGGTCCTGCTGGCCATTCTGGTGGCCCAGATCGTGGGCCTGGCCGTGCAGGTGCGCCACACTGACTCCGGGCGCAACACCCTCGATCCGCAGGACGGCCCCGGCGTGCGTCTCATCCGCCTCTGGGCCAACCAGGCGGTCTCGCCGCCCGAGCGGCTCATCCACTCCTCCAAGTTGGGCACCGACTGGCTCTGGCAAAACTACATCGACCTGCGCCACACCCAGCAGCAGAACGAGGAATTGCAGAAGACCATCGACCGCCTCCGCCTGGAGCAGGCCTCCCTGCTTGAAGACGCCAAGCAGGGCGAGCGTCTGCAGGCCCTGGTCGACTTCCAGCAGAAATACATCTACAAGACCGTCGCCGCCCAGGCCATCGGCTCCAGCGGCAGCGATCAGTCGCGCCTCTTCTACATTGACAAAGGCGCCGACTACAAGCTGGAGCGCGACATGGCCGTCATCACCCCCGATGGCATTGTGGGCAAGGTGCGCGAAGTCTTCCCCCACTCCGCGCAGGTGCTTGAGATCAACGACCAGACCAGCGGCGCCGGCGTCATCCTGGCCACCACGCGCCTGCGGGGCACTCTGCGCGGCAACGCCATCGGCCAGCCGCAGATCATCGGCGTCCTCGCCGACCAGCGCATTCAACCCGGCGAACAGGTCCTCACCGCCGGCGGCGACATGATCTTCCCCCGCGGCCTTCCCGTCGGCGTGGTCGAAAAAGTGATCCACGACCCCGATCGCGACGCCTTCATCGACGTGATCGTCAAACCCGCCGCACAGCTTGACCGTCTCGACGAAGTGCTGGTCATCACCTCCACTGACGCGCACTTCTCCCCCCAGGAACAGCAGGACATGGCCGCTAGCGAAGCCCTGAAGGGCCCCGAAGCCGCGGCCATTCTGGAAAAGAAAAAAGCCGCGGCGATCATGGCCGAGCGCCTGCCCGGACTCACTGACCCCAACGCTCCCGCGCCCACACCTGCCCAACCGGGCCAGCCCGCAACCACACCCGCCACGCCGCCCGCGCCCAAGCTGCTGCCCTCCGCCCATTCTGACCGCTTCTCGCCAGGAGCAGTACCGCAGGACGCCGGCGACAAATCCGGATCGGACCAGCTAGCGCCCAAAGCCCCGAAGACGACCCCGAAAACCCCGCCGCGGAGGAACCCGTAGCCATGCCCAGGTTTGGCGCCAACTCCCGCCGCGACATGGAAATCCGCCGCTACCCGGTCCTGGTTTATGCGCTGGTGCCGCTGGCTGCGCTGGTGCTCCAGGCCTGGCTGCCCCGCGCGCTCCGCGGCTACGCATGGTTCGATTTGCCGCTGGTGGTCACCGTCTACTTCGCACTCGGCCGCCGCAGTCCCATCCAGGGCACATTGATGGGGGCTGTCATGGGTCTCTTTGAAGACGCGCTCACCCAGCACGCCATCGGCATCAACGGCGTCGCCAAAACCATCGTCGGCTTCCTCGCCGCCTCGGTCGGGGTCCGCATCGACGTCGAAAACCACACCATCCGCCTCGCCCTCAACTTCCTGCTTTCTCTGCTCTCCAGCGCCATCTACGTCTTCATCTACCGCATGCTGCTCGGCCTCAACCTGGAGTGGAGCTGGATCATCGAGCTGATCAAAGCCATCGACAACTCCCTGATCGCCATGGTGCTGTTTCCCCTTCTGGACCGTCTGCAGATCAGGGAATAGGAAGTTTGGTGCAATCGACCCGATCGCCTGCTGGATGATTTGAAAGGGGCAGGTAGCCCACTCATGCAGGTATCCGGAACTGTGCCCCGTGTATGACAGCCTCTTCTGCTGTCATACATGGGGCACATACTTACCTTTTCGGGATGAACAGATGGAGGGCTGGATCAATGAACGGGCCGCCTGCCACAATAGCTGTATCCTAAGACCTGAAGTGATGCAAATCCCCCGCTCCAGCCGCGACGAAAAGCTCTCCACCCTCAAGCTGACGGTGGTGCAGTACGGCATCCTGTTCATGATGCTGGCCCTGATCGGCGGCCTTTGGCGTCTCCAGGTGCTCGGCGCAGACAATTTCCGCGTCCTCGCCGAGCAGAATCGCGTGCGCAAAGTCCCGGTGATGGCGCCGCGCGGCAAGATCTTCGACCGCGAAAACCACCTCATCGTCGACAATTACCCCTCCGTCTCCTGCTTTCTGGTCCGCGAAATGGGCCGCAACGTCGATGCGGACCTTCCGCTGATCGCCAAAGGCCTCAACCTCGATCTCGAACAGCTGCGCGCCACCCTGCGCCACTATCGCGCTTCGCCCGGCTACCAGCCCATCCCCATCAAGCAGGACATCACAGCCGACGAGCAGGCCTTCATTGAGGCCCACCTGAACGAACTGCCCGAGCTCGAGACCATCGACGAAGAGCGCCGTCTCTATCCCCGCGACGGCTTTGCGGCGCACCTCATCGGCTATGTCGGCGAAGTGAGCGAAGAAGACCTCAACAACCCGCGCTTTGCCTACTACGAGCCCGGCGACGTGGTGGGCAAGGCGGGCGTCGAGGAGACTTACGACGCGCTGCTGCGCGGCCAGGACGGCTCGCGCGATGTGATCGTCGATAGCCACGGCCGCGAGATCAGCTACCTGCGCACCCAGCACGCAGTTCCCGGCCAGGACATCAAGCTCACCATCGATCTCGACATCCAGCGCGCCGCCGAGCTGGCCCTGGGCGACGCCAACGGCGCCGTAGTCGCCATGGATCCCCGCAACGGCGAAATCCTGGCCCTTGTCTCCCACCCCAGCTACGATCCCAACGCCTTCGCCGTCCGCATCAACCGCACTGACTGGAACAACCTCATCACCAACCCCAACCATCCGTTGATGAACAAGGCCATCCAGGACCAGCTCGCACCGGGTTCGACCTTCAAAATCATCATGTCCGCCGCCGGTCTTGAGGAGGGCGTGGCCCAGAACATGCATGTGATGTGCTCCGGCGGTGGCACCTTCTACGGCCGCTTCTTCAAATGCGATCACCACCATGGCCTGCTGGATATTCACGAGGCCATCCCCATGTCCTGCGACACCTTCTTCTACACACTGGCGGAGAAGCTGGGCATCGACAACATCGCCAAATATGCCACCGCCTTCGGCCTGGCCCAGAAGACCGGCATTGACCTGCCCAACGAGATGGCCGGCATCATGCCCTCCACCCAATGGGAGATGAAGAACTACCACCAGCGCTATTACCCCGGCAACACCATCTCCGTCGGCATCGGCCAGGGTGAAACCCAGGTCACGCCAATCCAACTTGGGCGCGCACTGGCCGGCATCGCGTCGAATGGCCACTTCGTCCGTCCCCACGTGGTCAACGCCGATCAGGTTCCAGAAAATATGCGCCAATCCATCCTCGACGGCTTCCCCGGCTCCGGGGACAAAACCGTTCCGCTCAACCAAGACACCTGGATGACCATCACCGACGGAATGGCCGCTGCCACCTCGCCCGGCCTCTACCACACCGCGGCTGCCGCGCATCTTGAGGGCGTCGACTTTGCCGGCAAAACCGGAACCGCGCAGGTAGTCGGCGGCGGCGACACCCACACCAAGGGCGGCTCCAAAACCCCCAACGCCTGGTTTGTCGGCATGATCCCCCGCCGCAATCCTGAAATTGTGATCGTGGTCCTCCAGGAGCACGGCGACTGGGGCTCCGGTTCGGCCATGATGGCCCAGAAGATCGCCATCGCCTACGTGAACAAGAAGCGCACCCAGGACCACAACGTCCTCGACCAGGCCAGCACCCCCAAGCCAGTCGAAATGGGCGCAGTCTGGACTGAGCCGCGGCCGGGTACGGACGCGAAGAACTCCGCCAGCCTGGCCGGTTCTGATTTCGAACTCCATGCCGGCCACTACGACATTCCCGCCGGCGCCGAACCGGGTACTTCAATCCAGGCAAAGGAACGGGGGCCCGAAGTCTCCAGTTTGACACCCGCGATGTTCCCGACCCAAATTCCCCCGCGTCGTCCATCTTCGAATCATGAGCTGGGTACCCCATCCACTCGCCTTACCGGGGTCCCCACGGACAGGTCTTCGTCCGTGGGGCGGTCGGGCGATTGGGTGGGAAGCAGTACGCCCGTGCGAGCCCCCCGCGAGCGTCCGCTCCACCCAGTGGGTCTGTCCCACCCAGTGGTCAAGAAAGAAGAAAATCCCTGATGAGGCGGCTCCTCAGCTTTCGCGACTTCGACTGGACGCTGCTCGGCATGGTGCTGCTGCTCTGCGCCATCTCCGTCCTTGAAATTTACTCCGCCACCCTCCACACCAAGTACACCGGCTTCCATACCAAGCAGATGCTCTGGATCTCTGCCGGCCTGGTGGCCATGTTCCTCTTCGCCAAAATCGACTATCACAAGCTGATCGACTTTGTGCCCTGGGCCTACGGCGTCTGCCTGGTCGCGCTCCTCGCCGTTCTGGTCATCGGCCAGAAGGTCCTGGGCGCCCGCCGCTGGATCAAGGCCGGCCCCATGCACTTTCAGCCTTCCGAGTGGGTCAAGCTGGTGCTCATCCTTGCCGTGGCCCGCTACTTCGCCAACCTCGGCGGCCGGTCGCTCTCCTGGAAGGACATCTTCAAGGCCTTCGCCCTGGTCGGCATTCCCCTGCTGCTGGTTCTCAAGCAGCCCGATCTGGGAACATCCCTCACCTACACGCCCATTCTGATCGCGGGCCTCTTTCTGGGCGGAATCAACCTTCGCCAGGCGCTGATTCTCTCCACCTGCGGCCTGGCGCTGGTGGCCGGCGTCTGGTCCAGCGGCAAGCTGCTCAAGCCCTACCAGAAGGCCCGCCTCACCAGCTTCATCAATCCCGACAACGACCCCAGAGGCACGGGCTACCAGCTCCTTCAGTCCAAGATCGCCGTCGGTTCCGGGGGCGTCTGGGGCAAAGGCGCGGAAAAAGGCACCCAGACTCAGGGAGACTTTCTGCCTATCCCTCACGCCGACTTTATCTTCGCCGCTTTCAGTGAAGAGCACGGCTTTGTCGGCGCGCTTTTGGTGCTGCTGCTATACTTCCTCATATTGATGCGTTTGATTCAAAACGCTCAAACAGCCGCTGACCTGCCCGGCTCCCTGATTATTATGGGGTTAGTGGCTGTGTTGACCTTTCAGATTGCGGTCAACGTGGGCATGGTCATAGGCTTTATGCCGGTCACCGGAATTCCTTTACCGTTAATGAGTTACGGCGGATCTTCGGTGTTGTTTACTTTCCTGGCGCTGGGCGTGGCGATGAATGTCCGCATGCGCCGGTTCGTAAACTGACGGTCCTCAGCCTCTTTGGGCTGGGACTGGCTTCACAAGTTTGCCCTCTTGCCTCCGCCGCAACTTTCGGCTCGCAAGAGATTAGGTTTTCAGGTAGTTAGCCGGCCAGGTCCGGATGGATCTCGAGCCCGGCAGGACAAGGGTTCATGAGCACGCAGAGACGGGAAAACCGTTGGCAGCGCAGAAGTTGCACCGAACGCGATGGAGCTTTCAGGCCTCTTGGGCCAACTCCAGCCGCGCAGTACGCCTGTGCACACGCCATGGTTGGAACGGCCCCGCCCGCAACACAGGCATGGTTGGCCACAAACTCTCTGCAATCGGATTACCGCACCACACAACTCGTTCGGTTTGTTAAGCTTGCCCCCTCGGGCAACCTGCACAGTTCGCCGCCCCCTGGGGCTGCCTTCCATGCGAACCTCGGCAAATCGGCGTTTCTAAGGTCATCCCTCTCGTACACTCCCTTCCCTTCCGAGTTCGCGCGTCTTTCTCCGGCCTTGCCGTAATCCCAGCAGGCGAATGCCGCTGGACGGAAAGGTACGATGGCAAAAGAGATTTGCATCTCCAGCACGCCGCACGAAACGCGGCTCGCAATTCTTGAAGACGATCAACTCGCGGAAATCTATTACGAACGCGAAAACGAGTACACCCTGGCAGGGTCCATTTACAACGGGCGCGTCACCCGTGTCCTGCCCGGCATGCAGTCCGCCTTTGTCGATGTGGGCCTGGAGCGCGATGCGTTCCTGTACGTAACCGACTTCCTCGAACTCGAGGACCCCGAAGAATCCGACGAGGTTGAAAAGGCCGCGGTCAGCGGCGGCGCTCAGCCTCCCCGCGAGATTCGCCATACCAGCGCTCCTGAAGCTGCTGCCCAGCCCGCCCGCGGCGCCGGACGCGGCGATCGCGGGCCGCGCAATGGCCAAAAGCAGGACCAGAAGCAGGAATCCCGGCCCAGCCAGGATCGACCGCCGCGCGACCGCAATCTTACCGTCGAAGCCATTCCCGCGACCGAAGAAGGGTCCTTCGCATTTCCCGAAATTCCCGTCAGCTCCGAACAGGGAGACGACGCGCAGGAAGATTCCAACGCACCCGGCGCAAAGCGCTGGCGTGGACGCCGTCGCCGTCGTGGCGGCCGTGGACCCGGCGGCTCGCCGGAAGGCCAGGCCCCCCAGGAAGACTCTGCGCAGTCCTACCCCTCCACCCCGGCAGACTCAGAGTTCACTCCTGAGATTCAGGCCGCCGCAACCGTTCCCGACGCGCCTCCCGCGCGACGCGCCAACTCCGCCCCCGCATCCTCGGCCCCTGTGCCTTTTGTGATGCCCGGCGAGTCGCTCCGCAAATATGGCGGCACGGCAGCCGACGATGCGCCCGCTGCTTCCGCGCCTCCAGCGCCGGCTCGCCCCTCCAGCACCTTCAAGCCTTCCACGCTCATTGAAGCGCCACTCGCGTGGGATGGCAGCGGTTTGCTCCCCGGCGAGTCGCTCTCCAAGCATCGCGGCCGCTCAGCCGAACCCGCCGCTGAATCTTACCCCGCCTTCGCCGATGCCGCCCAGAACGGCCAGGCCTCCGATGACACCGTTTCGGCCGACGCCATTGAAGAAGAAGACTTCGTCGAGGAGATGACCGAGACCGCCTACAAAGCTGAAGGCGCGCCCGAGCAGGTTGCCCCCGAAGCGCCGGAAGTAACCCTCGTCGTGGAAGAAACCATTCCCACAGAAGACGAAGAGTTCGAGGAGACCGCGGAAACCGCGCCCGGAACCTCTCCGGCCGAACCGGCCGCATCCGAACCGCGGGATGTTTCCGTCGATTCGATGTACGAAGAACTGTCGGCGACCGAGCCGCTGGCTACCCCGGTGGTGCGTCAGGATGAAGTAACCTCCGGCTTCGGATCGGACAAGTCGGATGGACCCGATGCCTCCGATCGTGAATCGCCCGTTGCCTCAGCGCAGGAACACGAATCCGGCCACGAGCCCGACGCCGACGCCTCGCACCACGTTGACCCGCTTCCGCCCACCGGCTTCCGGCTGTTTGGATTCGGCGGCAAGAAGAAGGCCGAAGATCCCGCACCCGCGCCGCCGGCTCCCAAAAAGGCAGCCTCGTCCTACGCTCCCGGCAGCGGACTGATTGAAGAAGAGGTCATTGAAGAGGAAGAGTTCGACGCGCCCCATCATCATCACGGAAAGGCCGAAGAGCACGACCTCGAAGACTACGAGGAAGAGACCCTCCCCATCCAGATGCGCTCCGGCGACCTGGGCGAATTGCTCCAGGAGGCTCACCTCGACCACCGCATCCAGTTGAACTTCGACGGAAAAAACGGCGAAGAAGACGACGAGGACGAAGAAGACGACGCCGAAGAGACCACCGCTGAGGGCCAGCCTGCTACCGCTGAAGGCCAGGGCCAGCAGCGCCGCGATCGCGCAGGCCGCGGACGCCGTGGACGCGGCCCGCAAGGCGCACCCGGACAGAACACGCGCCGTGGCGGCCCGTCGCGCCGCTCCGCGCAGACCTCCGACCTGCCCATCATTTCCGATCTCTTGAAGCCCGGCCAGGAGATTCTGGTCCAGATCGCCAAGGAGCCCATCGCCAAGAAGGGCGCCCGCATCACCTCGCACATCGCCTTGCCAGGCCGCTTCCTGGTCTTCATGCCGACCGTCTCACACATCGGCGTGAGCCGCAAGATCGCTTCCGACGAAGAGCGCCAGCGTCTCAAACGGATTCTCGTCAGCGAACGCGGCGAAGCCTCCGGCGGATTCATCGTCCGCACCGCGGCCGAGGGCGCTTCGGAAGAAGAACTCCGCGCCGATCTCCGCTTCCTCTTGCACCTATGGGCAGAGATCAAGCAGCGCTCTGAAAGCTCCAAATCCCCCGCGCTCATCTATCACGACCTGTCCCTGATCGAGCGCATTCTGCGCGACCAGGTCAGCGCCAACTTCTCTTCCATCTGGGTCGATTCGCAGGAAGACTACGAGCGCATCGTGCGCTTCCTCAACCGCTTCTCGCCCACGCTGGTGCGTCGCGTCAAGATGTACACCAAGGAGACCCCGCTTTTCGAGCACTTCGGCATTCAGGATGAAATCTCGAAGGCCCTGCGCTCCAAGGTCTGGCTCAAGTCAGGCGGCTCCATCGTCATCAACCAGACGGAAGCCCTGGTGGCCATCGACATCAATACCGGCAAGTACGTCGGCAAGTCTGCGCGGCTTGAGGACACCATCGTCAAAACCAACCTCGACGCGGTGCCGGAGATCGTGCGCCAGATTCGCCTGCGTGACCTGGGCGGCATCATCATCATCGACTTCATTGACATGGACGAGCGCAAGAACCGCTTCAAGGTGATGGCGGCTCTCGAGGAAGCTCTCAAGAGCGACCGCGCACCAACCAAGGTTCTCCAGTTCAATGACTTCGGCCTCGTCGCCATCACCCGCAAGCGCGTCAAGCAATCCCTCGAACGGACCCTGAGCGTGCCCTGCCCCACCTGCCAGGCCACCGGCATGGTCAAGAGCCCCACCACGGTCTGCAACGAGATCTACACCGAGTTGCGCAAGATGAAGAAGCACTTTGACAATGCAGACGTTCTGCTGCGCGTGAACCCCGAAACCGTCAAGGTCCTCAAATCCAACAACGCCAGTTGGCTCACCGAATTCGAGGAGCTGGTCGGCAAAAACATCCTGGTCAAGAGCGACGCGACTCTTCATCCCGAGCAGTTCGACATCCAGGGATAAAGCAGGGAACAGTAACAGCCAAGGCCGGCGCAACCGCTCCGGCCTTTGGTGTTTCTACGCATCCAATCCGCCCTACCGAATCACATGAATCGGAACCCCCACCTTCAGGTTCTTCCAAACCTGCTCCGTCGTATACACCGGAGCCTTCAGCGCAATCGCCAGCGCCAGGCACGACCGATCCCCAAGCGACAACCCATATTTCTCGGTGGTCGCGATCAGGCTTCCCGCGATCTTTGCCTGGTCCGCCGTGAACAGCTCAGGAGGGGTCTCCAACAAGAGCGCATCCTCCCAGGCCACTTCAGGGTCGTACCCTTTCTTGACGAGCTTGGCTTGCACTTCGGCGAGGTTCACCGTGCTGGCAACAGCGTCGTCCAGGATTTCGTCGGTCAGTTTTTCCGCGCCTGGTTCTCCAAAGATCACGGCGAGAAGGGCCGAAGCATCCAGGACAGCTTTACTCATTCTTGACGGCCTCGCGCCTTTCGGCGCTTAATTCATCGGAAACCAGGGTTCCCGGCTTGACATGGAGGCGCGCACGCGCCTGGGCTCGCTGAATGCGGGCTCGCAATGTGGAGATGCGAAGTTCGCCGTCTTCCACGCGCAGGGCAACCCTATCACCAACGTCCATCCCCAGCGCCTGCCGGATAGCTGCCGGGATGACGATCCGCCCCTTTTCGCCAATTTGACCTCGTGCTTGAACTTCCATGTATCCCCTCGTTCCTTGAGCAATACCAAAGTGGGTGTCGTTTCTTCTGCCATCTCGAAGGCGTCGAAGACGACCTCATTCAAGCTTTGCGGCCTCGCGTCGCTCGGCGCTCAACCCATCCGCAAGGCTCACTCCCGCAGGCACAAATTTCCTAACATTCTCCTGCGCGCGCCGAAGTCTTTCCCGCATCGTCGCAATCCGCGGTTCGCCGCCCACCACAGTCAAATCCAGTACATCCCCATCCTTCATCCCCATCGCCTCGCGCATCGCCGCGGGAATGACAAGCCGGCCCTTTTCCCCAACCCGTATGGTGTTCGACCGAGCGGCGCGAACGATCGGAGTGCAAATCGATTCATTAGCTGACCGACTCAATCAGGATCAATCATCTGGATGGATGGTGATTCAGCATTGGATTCCGTTTGCACGGCCCACAGCGGGGAAAGAAGGCCGTGCTGCACAGTCTCCCGCTGAAGAATACTCGCTAGATATTCGTCCGGCGTCATAGGCTACCGAAGCTATTTCCTGCAGCAACCGTCGCTTCGACCAATGGTGAAAGGACAGCCCATGCTTGGTCCACTGCATCTTGCTTGGCCAATACCTCTGCTTCGATCCACCCCACAATGTATCTCTCAAACCGCTTCGTTGGACCGTTGTAGGCTTGCAAGAACGCTTGTTGGACCGACAGGTGCCATGTTTCGGAAACGCCGAAGCACAGCGGCCTGTTGTTCTCCATCCAGAATTTGGTCCATACACCGAACCAGAAAACATCCTTGCCCAGAGAGTCACGAAAATACATGCCATATTCAGTCGGGCACAGGGCTTTCGATGCCGAAGGTTGCACCTTATACACAGTGCCGCGTCCGCGAACCCCATCAATCAGTTGCTGGAGTTTCGATAGAGCAGTGGGGACTTCAGTGGAGAAGAGCATGGGAACCTCCTTAGCCGAGAAGGTCACAGGCCGTGCCGCAACTCGTGCGACCAGCAGTTGGCAAAACTCATTGAGAAACTCGTTAGTCGCCCCAAGGTTATCTCTCTCGATGGCGTTGACGATATCTTCCCAGTAGACGATTTGAGTGTGAACCCCACCTGCGTTGCCCTCTAGCAGCAGATTCAAGCTGCTCCGATGAGCCCATGCTTTGGGCACGAGAAACACTAGCCAACGTTCAGGGAAGTCTTCACTCAGGAGATATTCAATGTATGCCGTTGGTTGGTTTTGCGTGAGTCCCAGCCCCGGCGAGACTTTGACTTCAATGAGAGCGATAAATCTCTCGTTCTTAATCTGAAGGTCTGGACGGCATCCACTTGGTAGTTCGACCTGCGTATCTATGTCGTCCCAATGCAAGTCTGATGCTGCCGCGTCCGAAAGAAACAGCCGCAAAAAGGATAAGCGAAAGGCTTCAAACCTCATGAGGTTGCAGAGCAACTCGGTCGTCGAGTTCTCATCCGTGACGAGATTATAAAAGACGTTATCAGCGCGGGGCATAAGCTTCCACAGTCTTGCACCTGGAGCATTCATCACATGCGGTGCTCGCTTAGATCGGGAAAAGAACCCACCTGAGGTACCAAAAGCAATCTTGCATGGTTTTTCTGCATCTCTGAGTTGAAATCATAGATTCCATTCACGCTGGACCGCTATGAAAAAGTCATGATCCCACCACGTTTTGTTGGATGTGGGGCAATGTTGAAATCAATGGTTGAAATTCACTTTCCTGTGGAGTCCGCAACCGAATCGCCACCACCTTCATCTTCGAAAAAGTCCGAGTCGATGCGCTTGACGACGTACGTGCTCTCTGTGGAGATGCCAACCTCGTACCCGCACCCTCAGATCCGGCGATTCAGGGCCATCGGTTTTTGCAGCGCGTTCCAAAACTTCCACATTTCCCGCTCTCCGCGGTGGTGACACCACCCTACTCCGGTGGGAATATTTTGAAAAGTGGGACACTTGGCCATATTCCCACCCGTCCTCCCCCCGCAACCTTTCACCCCCATCCGGGGGAGAACCGGGGATGAAGTGATCCCTGAAGTGAGACACGATACCTATTTTCCACCCGCATTTCGGCTTTGAGGCCTCAAGCCAGAACCCCCGCAGCCACCCCCAACTTCTGTTGTCAAGCGCTACCCGGCTCGCCCCGAACGCATCTACATTTTTTTCAATATCTTCCAGCAGCAAACCCTTTGCCGATTGTTTTCGCTCATCCGCTAAGCTTGATTTAAGTGCTGTGTGATTTAACCGTTCCGAGGGCAGGCCTGCCGCAGCGTTCTTGTGCAAACCGGCCGCGCGGCAGGCGTCGGCATAAGTTCTCTGTTTTGAGATTCCTGAAATTCAAGTGACTCAAAACAAGAGTCTTACAGCAGGATACCACCGCTAACCCTATTAAAAACAGCGATTTACCCAAAACACCGGGGAGGGGATGGGGAGGACCCCGAATGGTACAGGCCGGAGACGATGGCCGGCCCGCCGCGACAGAAACAGCCCCATGCCCAGTCCCGCATCGCGATGAACCGCCGTTTCACCACCCTTGCCCCTTCCGCAACCTTTCACCCCGAACCTGTGTCTAACCCATTGCCCGGAGCACTGCATGACTGCCGGGTGTACGCAGACATAAATCTTCTTTGAGGTTATGACATGACCACCCCCCATTGGATGTCGCTGACGCGGCACGTCGGTATGCTTTTTGGCGCAACCATTCTCGCGGCCGGTTTCGCAACCGCCCAGTCCTTACCCTCCACAACCCAAACAACCGCCGGCGTTTCGGCTCCCGGCGAATCCAGTTCCAGCGATTCCCTGCTCATCGCCGACGACGGCGGCGGCGCGCCTGCTCTTTCGGCGGCGGACAATGCCCTCGAGTCCTCCCCATTTGCCCCTTCTGCCGGCGGCGGCGCGGCGGCAGGCCAGGAATACGGCGCTCCCCAGCACGGCTTGTTGCATTGGAGCCGCGTTGCCGGCGTTTTCGGCGGCGGATTCAACGCCCCCATCGGCAATGACACCTCCAGCAGAGGTACAACCTCAACCAACTACGAGGGACCGTTCCTCACTTACGGCGGCAACTTTACCGGCGGCCTCGGGCTCCGTTTCAGCCCTCGCTTTTCGCTGCTCGGGGAATACCAGTTCATGGATGACAAACTGCCCGGAAGCTTCATTGCCGCGGTAGGCACGCAGGGCGGGAACGCGCACATCTGGTCGCTGACTCTCGATCCGGTGATCGATCTCTTCCCAAAATCCGTCAATAGCGTCTATGTCACGGGTGGCGGCGGCTTCTATCGCAAAGTCACCAACTTCACCGAACCGGCCACGGGCGAGCAGTGCTACTACTACTGCTACCCCGTTACCGAGAACGAGACTGTTTACCACTTCTCGTCCAACCAGGGCGGCGTCAACCTTGGTCTCGGCCTCAGCCATCGCATTGGCGGCGCCTACGGCGATGGACAGATGAAGCTCTTCGCTGAGGCGCGCTACGTCTGGATCGATACGCCGCCCCAAAGCTCCTACGACGGCACCGGACGGACTGAAACCATACCGGTAACTCTTGGCCTGCGCTTCTAGGCCGCCTTCAACACAGGTCTCAGCAAAATCAACTGTGCCCCATCCATTCCGCAGGTTTCATCGCGGAATGGGTGGGCGCTGACTCGCTGACTCGCTGCATCGCCACCGCCTGAACTCCTCAGCCGGCTTCGTTCCCACGTCGCCCTTTTCAATCCGCCCAAGAAACATCCGCGCCAGCCTGCGTTCCCCAGGGTGGCTTTCCCCATGAATCGAGCACAGATCCAGGAACTCCTCGCAGAGTGCATTCGGCTCTTCGCGTTGAGCAAACACGCCTTGCAGCGCCAGCGCCAGTTCGCGCAGCCGCGCCGCCTCTGGCCACGCAGTCTCTTCCTGGCCGTCACTCAGCGCCGCATAGTCTGAGAACAGTCCCCTGCGCCCCTGCGAGCACTCTTCCAGACAAGCCAGAAGCTGGTCGCGAAAGGCTCCGGAAAGCGCATCAAAAGGATCGGATTCGATCTCGTCGCGCGGGTCCATCCGACTCCTCACAATGGGTGTGAACGATGCATCAAGCATCCCGCCGTTAGCGCCAGGTCCGCGTCAAAGCGGCGCGTAGCCTACCCCTCGGCTGCCCGGATCATCGCTGCCAGGCTGCGGTCCACATCCTCTTTCGTCGTCGCCCACGACGAAACGCTGATGCGCATCGCCGTCTGCCCCCGCCACACCGTCGACCCGCACCAGCATGTTCCCTCGGCCTGCAAGCGCGCCACGGTGGCCAGCGTCTTCTCCGCCGAGCCAAACGACACCAGCACCTGGTTGATCACCACGTCGTTCAGCACCTGGTAGCCCGCGGCCTTCAGTCCCGCCGCAAACCGCTTCGCGTGGCTTGAAGTCCGCTCCACAATCTCCGCCATCCCTTGCCTGCCCAGCGACCGCAATCCCGCCCACAACTCCACGCCGCGCGCCCGCCGCGAGAGCTCAGGATTATAGTGCGACGGCTCGCGCTGATCGCCCTGCGCCAAATACGCCGCCTGGATCGACATGGCCTCCTTGAGCGCCTTGGGAATCCGCACCAGCACAATCCCGCAGTCGTAGCCGATGTTGGGCCACTTGTGCCCATCCGTCGCCCATGAGTCGGCCAGTTCAAACCCCTTGGTGTATTTGCGATACTCCGGCGAAGCCGAGGCCCACAGCCCAAATGCGCCGTCCACGTGAATCCACGCGCCCAGCGTGCGCGCCGCGGGGCAGATGGCCGCTGCGGGATCGAATGCGCCCGTATTCACGTTGCCCGCCTGCAGGCAGAGAATCGTCATTCCGTCCAGATGCGGCAGCGCGTCGGCCCTCATGCGCCCCTGCCCATCCACCGGCACGCGCACCACGCGGTTGCGCCCCAGCCCCAGCATGCCCAGCGCCTTGATCAGCGACGAGTGCACCTCTTCGCCCACCACCACTGTGATCGGCGGCGCGCCAAACAGGCCGTCGGCTTCCACATCCCAACCCGCGCGGCCCAGCAGAGAATGGCGCGCCGCGGCCAGCGCGGAAAAGTTGGCCATCGTGGCCCCGGTGACCACTGCGCCGCCGGTGCCCTCGGGCAGGCCAAACAGCTCCCGCACCCAGTCGAGCGCCGTCTCTTCAAGGGCCGTGGCCACAGGCGACTGCACCTGAAATGCCGCGTTCTGATCCCATGCATTCACCAGCCACGACGCGGCCATCGCCGCCGGCAGGCAGCCGCCGTTCACAAAGCCGAAGTACCGCCCGCCGCCGTTGGCTACGGTAGCAGGGGAGCCGTATTCGTTCAGAAGATGCAGCACCGTCTCCGCGCTCGTGGGTCCCGGCGGCAGTGGGCCGCGCAGCGCGCTCAGCTTCGCGACGGCTTCAGGCCCCGGCGCAACCGGCCGCGCATCCACGCCTTCCAGGTAGTCCATCGCGTCGCGCGCCGCGCGTTTCAGCAGGGATGTGCGCGCGTCGGCAACCGATGTGGAAGCTTGAGAAGAATGCGCGGAATGGGAAGAATGCGTGCCAGCCATAGATAGTGCTGAGTCTAGCACCGGGGCTCGTCGTGGCTGAGGACCCTGTTTCTCAGCAACGCAAAATGCGCTACCCTGAACCCGGGAGTGCCCATGCGTCTGCCCGCCGTTCTCGCGCTTGTCCTCTCCGGCTCGACCGCGCTCGCACAGGCCGGTCTATGGAGCCACGTTCCCACTGAACCGACTTCCCGGCATCTCCAGCCCGCAATCCTCACAGGTGACCAGCTCAAATCCTTTGCCAACTTCCTCCGCCATCAGAGGCCCGGCTCCATTTGGGAATGCGAAGGCCCGGACCTCGACGAGCTGATCAAGGGCCTCACCTTTGAAACCATCCCCCTCCCTGGCGCCAACCTGGTGCTGGCCGAGGCCGGCGCCGGTTGCGCGCGCGGAGGACAGGGAGCCAACGGCGCCATGTGGGTGATTCGCTTCGACGGTGCCAAGCCCACGCTGCTGGCCACGCCGTCCGAGCTGAGCGGCTGGATTTTTTCCATCCAACCCACCCTGAGCCACGGCTACCCCGACATCGTGACCGGCTGGCACATGAGCGCCACAGAGGCCGGACTGAGCTACATGCGCTTCGACGGCAAGTCCTACCGCTCTATCTCCAGCGCCAGGCTCGTGAGCGACGAAAACGAAGACACGAAAATCGTCCCCGCGACCCGCTGAGAGGCCTTCGGGCGGCAGGCGCACGGCTGAGAAGCCGCGATTTTCGGTGCAAGCCCCACAATTGAAATCGCTTTAACCTATTTTGAATGTGCTTGTTAGAGCAGCCATACTGGCATACTGGGGCTGTACGGGGCTAGGTTTTCTGCTTGCAAGTTTCTGAATCTAATTCGGTTAGGCAGGTTTTGACGGCGGAAACGCCGTTTTTGTTTCGCTCCGCTGAATTCTGGGTGATTGATGGTACTTTCGGCGCGGGAGTTTTGCCGGCGGACTGAGGCGGACTGGAGGCGGATTGCGTGCCAGGGGCCGGATAGCGCGCGAAATGGAGTGCGCGGGGCATTTCCGAAAGCAGATAGGTCACCAGGGTGGTGACGGTGGTGTCGTACTCGACCGCCAGCATACGCGTCTTGCGGTAGAGCTCGGGGCTGACGGCTACGGTGATGTTCTTGACGGTTCGCATGGTCTCCTCGCCTCTGATTCAAGTGTGCGCCAGAGGACGTTAATCTTATGCAAAGTTAAATCCATGAGTGGGTGAGAGTTAGCGCCTGGAGGGGTTGCGCGGAAGTGGAGTGGGGGCGAAACAGGCTGCGGAGAAAGGCCTGGAGACAGGATGGAAGTTGGCCTTTGGGGTGTCCCACCCATCGAGCAAAGGACAAAAAAGGCTCGATGGATGGGGCGCCCGGCATTTTGGGATAAGCTCAGCGAGTTTGCGTGCGCTCGGCGCGCATGGCAGGTTGGCGGGTTGGCGGCGGCTTAAGATGTTCGCCGCCATGCAAGTTCAC
>Ga0302157_10002115_pt1 | contig 23607 bp, 18 predicted proteins | sample I_Bog_N3_3_FD_193502 | JGI IMG/M metagenome (GOLD analysis project Ga0302157, IMG submission 193502) | Peat permafrost microbial communities from Stordalen Mire near Abisko, Sweden - I_Bog_N3_3 | ecosystem: Environmental > Terrestrial > Soil > Wetlands > Peat | place: Sweden: Abisko, Stordalen... | reverse complement strand
AAAGGCCTACCGCAAGCTGGCCATGCAGTACCATCCGGATCGCAACCCGGACGACCCCGATGCCACCCAGAAGTTCCGCGAGCTGAACGAGGCTTATGACGTCCTGAAGGACGATCAGAAGCGCGCGGCCTATGATCGCTATGGCCATGCCGCCTTCGAGCAGGGCGGCATGGGTGGACGCGGCGGCTTTGGCGGTGGTGGCGGCGATTCGCCCTTCGGCTCGGGCTTCGCCGATATCTTCGACGAAATGTTCGGCGAGTTCATGGGTGGACGGCGCGGCGGTGGCGGCGGTGGCGGTGCCGCCCGTGGCTCCGACCTGCGCTACAACATGGAACTGAGCCTCGAGGAAGCCTTTGCCGGCAAGAATGCCGAGATCAAGGTTCCCACCTCGGTCCCCTGCGAAAGCTGCAATGGCACCGGCGGCACCAATGGCTCGGCTCCGGTGGAATGCGGCACCTGCCGCGGCGCCGGCAAGGTCCGGGCCACCCAGGGCTTCTTCACCATCGAACGCACCTGCCCCACCTGCCAAGGCTCGGGCAAGGTCATCAAGGACCCTTGCAAGGTCTGCAGCGGCTCGGGCCGTACCCGCAAGGAAAAGACCCTGGCGGTCAATGTCCCGGCAGGCGTCGAGGACGGCACCCGCATTCGCCTTGGCAACGAGGGCGAGGCCGGAATGCGGGGCGCGCCCAACGGCGACCTTTATATCTTCCTCTCGGTTGCCCCCCATCGCATCTTCCAGCGCGAAGGGGCCAATATCCATTGCCGGGTGCCGATCCCCATGGTCACCGCCACTCTGGGCGGCAGCATCGAGGTTCCGGTCATCGACGGCAGCCGCGCCAAAATCACCATCCCCGCCGGCACCCAGTCGGGCAACCAGTTCCGCCTGCGCGGCAAGGGCATGAGCGTTCTGCGCAGCCCGGCTCGGGGCGATATGTTCGTCGAGGCGGTGGTGGAAACCCCGGTCAATCTGACCAAGCGCCAGGAAGAATTGCTGCGCGAGTTCGAAACCGCCGGCGGCAAGGAAACCAGCCCGCAATCCTCAGGCTTCTTCGCCAAGGTGAAGGAACTTTGGGATGACCTTAAGGACTGATCATACTATGGCTATTCGTATCGGAATCGTCGGCTGCGCCGGCCGTATGGGCCAGATGCTGATGAAGGAAGTGCTCGACAGCGACGGGGCGACCCTGTCGGGCGGCACGGAACGTCTCGGCGGTCCCGCCGCCGGTCAGGATATCGGCGAGTTGCTGGGACGCGGCAAGCTGGGCTTGGTCGTCGACACCGACGCCCGTGCTTTATTTCTGGCCTCGGACGTGGTCATCGACTTCACGACGCGCGAGGCTACTGTGGCTCATGCCCGGCTGGCCGCCGAGCTGGGCAAGGCCCTGGTGGTCGGCACCACCGGGCTGGAGCCGGCGCAGGAAGTCGTGCTGCACGAAGCCGCCACCAAGGTTCCCGTGGTCTATGCCCCTAATTTCAGCATCGGCGTCAATCTGCTGATGAGTCTGGTGGAGCAGGTCTCGAAGGTTCTCGACCCCTCCTACGACATCGAGATCGTCGAGATGCATCACCGCCACAAGGTGGATGCCCCCTCGGGCACCGCCCTGGGCCTGGGCCGCGCCGCCGCTGCCGGGCGGCAGGTGGCTCTGTCCGATGTGGCCGTCCGCCAGCGCGACGGCATCGTCGGCCCCCGCAAGAGCGGCGAGATCGGCTTTGCCACCCTTCGCGGCGGCGATGTGGTCGGCGATCATACGGTGATGTTCGCGGCGGAAGGCGAGCGCATCGAACTGACCCACAAGGCCCAGTCCCGCGCCGTTTTCTCCAAGGGCGCTGTCCGCGCCGCCCTTTGGGCCCAAGGCCGTAAAGCCGGCCTCTATTCCATGTTCGACGTGCTGGGACTGAAGGCTTAAGCGGCTTTAGGCACCTCAAAGAAGAAGGGCCGGAGTTTCCTCCGGCCCTTTTGCTTTATGCCGCCAAATCGTCTCCGGCCACTGCCCGTTTAACCAGGGCGATGGTTTCCGGCACGCCGTAGAGGGCGATGAAGGAGCCCAGGCGCGGGCCCTGGTCCTGACCCAGCAGGATCTCGTAGCAGGCCTGAAACCAGGCTCGCAGCTCGGGGAACACTGGGTGGCGCTTGCCGATTTCATAGACCACGGTCTGGATGTCCTCGGCGGTGGCGCCGGGGGCCAGCTTTTCCAGCTCGGCCAGCAGGTCGGCCAGGGCGGTGACCTCGTCCGGGTTGGCCTTGCGATAGGCTTTCTTCGGCTTCACGAAGTCCTGGTAGTAGGTGACGGCATAGCCCACCAGCTTGTCCAGGAAGGGCGCGTTCTCCGGGTTGGTGCCGGGGACATAGCGGCTGATGAACTGCCACAGCACGCCCTTGTCTTCGGCATGACAGACCGAGGCCAGATTCAGCAGGATGTTATAGGACAAGCCCGACTCAGGAGCCGGCGGCTGGCCGTGATGGATGTGCCAGGCCGGGTTGTTCAGACGCTTGGAGGCGTCCTCCTTAGGAAAGGCAGCGACGAAGGCCAGATATTCGTCCACAGCCCGCGGGATCACGTCGAAATGCAGACGCTTGGCAGCCTTGGGCTTTTGATACATGTACAGAGCCAGGCTTTCCGGCGGGGCATAGCGCAGCCAATCTTCGACAGACAGGCCGTTGCCCTTGGACTTGGAAATCTTTTGACCCTTGTCGTCGAGGAACAATTCATAGGACAGATTGACCGGCGGCTGGCCGCCCATGATGCGGCAGATCTTCGAGGACAGCTGATAGGTGGGGATCAAGTCCTTGCCCGACATCTCGTAATCGACGCCCAGCACATACCAGCGCATGGCCCAATCGGCCTTCCACTGCAGCTTGACCTTGCCGGCGCGGACATCGGTGGTGACGAAGGAGCCGTCCTCGTCCTTATAGACGATGGTGCCGCTGGCGGCATCGCGCTCGACCACGGGAACCTGCAGCACCTTGCCGGTCTTCTGACAGACGGGCAGCAGCGGCGAATAGGTGGCCTGACGTTCCTCGCCCAGGGTGGGGAGCATGACCTCCATGATGGCGTCGTAATGCTCCAGCACCTTCAAGATGCCGTCGTCGAAGCGGCCCGACTTGTACCAGTCGGTCGCCGACTGGAATTCGTACTGGAAGCCGAAGCTGTCCAAAAAGCCGCGCAGGCGGGCGTTGTTGTGGTGGCCGAAGCTCTCGTGGGTGCCGAAAGGATCGGGGATGTCGGTCAGGGGCTTGCCCAGATGCGGGCGGATCAGCTCCTGGTTGGGGATGTTGTCCGGCACCTTGCGCAAGCCGTCGCGGTCGTCGGAAAAGGCGAACAGACGGGTGGGAATCTCAGGGGCCAGCAGCTCGAAGGCGCGGCGTACCATGGTGGTGCGGACCACTTCGCCGAAGGTGCCGATATGGGGCAGGCCCGAGGGGCCGTAGCCGGTCTCGAACAACACGAATCCCTTGGCCGGTTTGACGCCTTTCAGCCGGTCGTCCAGAAGGCTGCGGGCTTCCTGAAAGGGCCAGGCGCTGGCGGTACGGGCGAAGTCGCGAAGGTCGGACATGATTTTCCACACTGAAAACGGATTGTTACGGGTGTGGAAAACTAGGGCGCGCAGGCGCGCACGTCAATCATTACGGGGGGAATTCCCCTCCCGCCGAAGCGGGAGGGGGGAAACCATCAGCCCTTGGAGGGCACCATCAGGGTGGCGTCGCCGTCGATGACGACGGTGGAGCCGACCGAGCAGGTGGTCTTGAAGCTGGCGCGCTTCTTTTCCGGGAACAGTTCGGTGACTTCGACCTTGGCGACCACGGTGTCGCCGATCTTCACCGGAGCCTTGAACTTCAGGTTCTGGGCCATGTAGATGCAGCCCGGGCCAGGCAGCTTGGTGCCGAACACGGTGGAGATGAAGCCGGCCGACAGCATGCCGTGGGCGATGCGGCCCTTGAACATGGTGGTGCTGGCGAATTCCTCGTTCAGATGGACCGGGTTGGTGTCACCCGAAATGCCGGCGAACAGGACGATGTCGGCCTCGGTCACGGTCTTGGCGTAAGAGGCGGTCTGGCCGACCTTGAGGTCTTCGAAATAGTAACCCTGCAAATCGCTCATGGCTTGGTCCACTTCATTGGATATGGGTTGGTGACGCGGATTATAGCCAAGCCTCGCCCTCACCACAAGTTGCGCCCCGATGACATAAAACCCGGCGCGAGCCGGCGCGAATAGGGGGAGTTCCTATTGCTTATCTTGGCGCAATCGAATACCCCTTACCGGTTCTAAATCCGACCACAAGGGATTGGCGCCTTCATGCGCATCTTTCGCCACTACACCGAACTGCCTGCCGATGTGCGCGGGGGCGTGGTGGCGCTTGGCAATTTCGATGGGGTGCACCTTGGCCATCAGGCGGTCATCGGCAAGGCCAAGGCCCTGGCCCAGAAGCTTGGCGTGCCCTGTGGCGTCATGTCCTTCGAGCCCCATCCCCGCTCGGTCTTCAAGCCCGGCCGCCCGCCCTTTCGCCTGACGCCCTTTCGCATCAAGGCCCGGCTGATCGAGGAGATGGGCCTGGATTTCCTGGTCATGCAGCATTTCGATCTGGCCTTCGCCGCCCATACGGCCGAGGACTTCGTCGATCAGGCCCTGGTGGCCGGCCTGGGCGTGCGCCATGTAGTGGTCGGCTATGACTATGAGTTCGGCAAGGGCCGCAGCGGCGACGGCAAGATACTTCAGGCCATGGCCGCCCAGCGCGGCTTCGGCGTCACCTTGGTGGAGCCGGTCAGCACCCTGGGCGGCGAGGTCTATTCCTCCACCGCCATCCGCCATGCCCTGACCGAGGGCCATCCCGAAGAAGCCGCCCGCATCCTGGGCCGCTGGTGGGAGATCGTCGGACGGGTCGAGCATGGCGACGCCCGTGGCCGCACCATCGGCTTTCCCACCGCGAATATCGAGATGGGCGATTATCTGCAGCCGGCCTTGGGCGTCTATGCGGTCTTCGTCCGCCTGGACACCGGGGCCGAGGCTCCCGGACCCCACCTTTGGCGGCCCGGCGTCGCTAATTTCGGCAACCGCCCCACCTTCGATAAAGAAGGACGGCTGCTGGAAGTGCATCTGTTCGATTATAATGGCGGCCTTTATGGCCGTCACCTCAGGGTGGCCCTGCTGTCGCATCTGCGCGATGAGCGCAAGTTCGAGAGCATCGACGCCCTGAAAAGCCAGATTGTTGAAGACTGTGACAACGCCCGCCGCATCCTCGCGGCGCGGCAGGGATCATGAGAGTTGCCATGAGCGTGGACTATAAAACGACCGTTTTCCTGCCCAAGACCGACTTCCCGATGAAGGCCGGCCTGCCCGATCTGGAGCCCAAGCTGCTGGAGCGTTGGGCCCAGATCGACCTGTTCGGCAAACAGCGCCAGCAGGGCAAGGATCGGCCCAAGTTCGTTCTGCACGACGGCCCGCCCTATGCCAACGGCCATCTGCATATTGGCCACGCTCTGAATAAGATCCTGAAGGATGTGATCAACCGCACCCAGCAGATGCAGGGCAAGGACGCCCATTACGTTCCCGGCTGGGACTGCCACGGTCTGCCCATCGAATGGAAGATCGAGGAAAAATACCGCGAGGCCGGCAAGGATAAGGACGAGGTCGATCCCGTCGAGTTCCGCAAGGAATGCCGCGAATTCGCCGCCGGCTGGATCGATATCCAGCGCGAGGAATTCAAGCGTCTGGGCATCACCGCCGACTGGGACAGACCCTACACCACCATGGCCTATCCGGCGGAAGCGCAGATCGTGCGCGAGCTGGGCAAATTCATCATGAACGGCGGCCTGATCAAGGGCGCCAAGCCGGTGATGTGGTCGGTCATTGAAAAGACCGCCCTGGCCGAAGCCGAGATCGAATATCACGACCATACCTCGGTCACCATCTGGGTGAAGTTCCCGGTGGTCACCGCCAGCCGCCCCGAACTGGTGGGCGCTTCGGTGGTGATCTGGACCACCACGCCCTGGACCATGCCGGGCAATCGCGCCATCGCCTATGGGCCTGAGATGGACTATCAGGTCATCCGCGTCGAAGCGGTGGCCGAAGGGTCTTTGGCCCAAGCTGGCGAAGTGATCGTGCTGAATAAGGATCTGGCCGCCCAGGTGTTGCTGGATGCCCAGATCACCGCCCATGCCGTGGTCGCCGAGCTGAAGGGCTCCGACCTTGCCGGCACCGTGGCCCACCATCCCTTCAAGACCCACGCCGAGGCCCATGGCGGCTATGCCTTCCCGGTGCCCTTGCTGCCGGGCGACTTCGTCACTGCCGACGCCGGCACCGGCTTCGTGCATATCGCCCCCGGCCATGGCGAGGACGACTGGCATCTGGGCCGCCAGCATGGCATCCCGGTTCCTGAGACCGTGCAGCCCGATGGCACCTATCATCCGTCCATCCCGATCTTCGCCGGTCAGCAGGTGCTGGCTCAGGGCAAGCCCAGCAAGAACGCCCCCGGCAAGTACTATTCGCCGGTGGCCAAGCCGGTGATCGAGGCCATGAAGGCGGTGGGGGCTCTGCTGCATCACGGCAAGGTCGAACATAGCTATCCCCACAGCTGGCGCTCCAAAGCGCCGCTGATCTTCCGCACCACCCCCCAGTGGTTCATCTCCATGGAGAAGAACGACCTGCGGGCCAAGGCGCTGAAGGCCATCGACAACACCCGTTTCGTCCCGGCCCAAGGCCGCAACCGCATCTATTCCATGGTGGAAAGCCGCCCGGATTGGTGCGTGTCGCGCCAGCGCGCCTGGGGCGTGCCGATCACCGTCTTCGTCAATAAGGCGACGGGCGAGGTTCTGCGCGACCAGCTGGTGATCGACCGCATCGCCGCCGCCGTCGAAGAAGACGGCGCCGACGCCTGGTTCACGGCGGACCCCGCCCGCTTCCTCGGCGATAAATATAAGGCCGAGGATTTCGAGCAGGTCTTCGACATCCTGGACGTCTGGTTCGATTCCGGCTGCACCCACAGCTTCGTGCTGGAAAATGGTCCCTGGGGCCTGAAGTGGCCGGCGTCGCTTTATCTGGAGGGCTCGGACCAGCATCGCGGCTGGTTCCATTCCTCATTGCTGGAAAGCTGCGGCACCCGTGGCCGCGCTCCCTATGACGCGGTGCTGACCCACGGCTTCGTGCTGGACGAGCAGGGCCGCAAGATGTCCAAGTCTCTGGGCAATGTGATCTCGCCCCAGGAAGTGGTCAGCAAATACGGTGCCGACATCCTGCGTCTGTGGGTGATCGGCTCGGATTACTCCGACGATCTGCGCATCGGCGAGGAAATCATCAAGACCCAGGTGGACGTCTACCGCCGCCTGCGCAACACGCTGCGCTATCTGCTGGGCGCTCTGGACGGCTTCTCGGAGTCCGAGCGGGTGCCGGTCCACGAGATGCCACAGCTGGAACGCTGGGTGCTGCATCGCCTCTATCAGCTGGATGGTCAGGTCCGTCAGGCCTGCCACGACTTCCAGTTCCATTCCATGTTCAACGAGCTGCATAGCTTCTGCGCCGTGGATCTGTCGGCCTTCTATTTCGACATCCGCAAGGACTCGCTCTATTGCGACCATCCGGCCGACAGCCGCCGCCGCGCCGCCCGCACGGTCATGGATATCCTCTTCACCTGCCTGACCCGCTGGCTGGCTCCCTTCCTCAGCTTCACCGCCGAGGAAGCCTATCTGGCCCGTTACCCCGAGACCGAGGGCAGTATCCACCTGGAAGCCTTCCCCGATCTGCCCGCCGACTGGCGCGACGAGGCCCTGGCCAAGCGTTGGGACGCCATCCGCAATGTCCGTCGCGTCGTCAATGGCGCTTTGGAGATCGAGCGGGCCGCCAAGCGCATCGGCTCGAACCTGCAGGCCGCCCCCGAGGTGACCATCACCTCGGACCATGCCGCCCTGCTGATGGGCCTGGAGATGGCCGAGATTTCCATCACCTCCGACGTGGTGCTGACGGTGGGCGAGGTGGCCGAAGGCTCCTTTACCCTGCCCGACGTGCCCGGCGTCGGCGTGGTCTTCAAGACCGCCGAGGGCGAGAAGTGCCAGCGCTGCTGGAAGGTGTTGCCGGAAGTGGGCAAGCACGGCCATGACGGCCTTTGCGCCCGCTGCGCCGACGCCGTGGACCGCATCGGTGCGCAAGCATGAGCATGAAGACGCGTTTGGGCCTCGGCCTGGGGCTGGCGCTGCTGGTGACGGCGGCGGATCAGGCCTCGAAGGCGGCCATCCTTGAGGTCATGCGCCCGCCGGGAGTGGAGGGAACGCCCTTCCTTGGCCAGGCGCTGATCCCGGTGACGCCTTTTCTCGATTTTACTTTAAGCTGGAATTCGGGCGTCTCTTTTGGCCTGGGCAACAATCACGGCGACTGGAATGTGCTGTTCTTTACGGTCCTGGCAGTTGTGATCGGGGCCGGTCTGTTCCGCTGGATGGCCACCTCAAAGGGGTCAATTCTGTTGATTTCTCAGGGGCTTGTCCTAGGTGGGGCCTTGGGCAACGTCATCGACCGTTTGCGTTATGGCGCGGTGGTTGATTTCCTTTACGTCCATGTCGGGGCCTTCAATTGGTGGCCGAATTTCAATCTGGCCGATTCGGCGATTTGCACAGGAGCGGTTTTGATGGTGTTCGACTCCTTGTTTGCCGAGCGGCTTTCGCATAAGAATAGTCGATGACCTCATCACAGCCAGAAATGACCATGCTCGCCCGCGCCACAGTCGTCGCTATGTTAGCCTGTTTAGCCTTATCCGGTTGTGGCGAAACTCGCCGAGCCCTGGGCTATGACAAGGCCCCGCCTGACGAATTCACCGTCGTCTCGCGCGCTCCCTTGAGCCAGCCGCCGGATTACGCCTTGCGTCCGCCGGACCCGGGTGCTCCGCGACCTCAGGATGGCGGCGTGCGTGATCAGGCCCGTCAGGTGCTGATGAATAGCACATCGAACCGCAGCAACACCCAGCAGTTCGCCGGCCGCAGTCCGGGCGAGCAGGTTCTGTTGAGCAAGGCCGGCGCCGACAAGGCGCTGCCCGGCATCCGCAAGACCGTGAACGAGGAAACCACCTCGATGATCGAAGCGGACAAGGGCTTTGCTGACAAGGTGCTGTTCTGGCAGGACAAGCCCGCCCCCGGCGAGCCGGTGGATGCCACGAAGGAAAGCGAGCGCCTGAAAGAGAACAATGCTCTGGGCAAGCCGGCTACCGATGGTCAGACGCCGCAGATCGAACGCACCAAAAAGGGTTGGCTGGAAGGCATCTTCTAAGACAACCCTCCAATGTCTTGGAGAAAGGGGCCATTACGGCCCCTTTTTCATGCTCAGCTTTAACCCACCGCGCTTGCCATCGGGCCGAACTGGCTTATATGGCGAATTAGTCCCTTTTGCCGGGAGGCATAATGTCCTTCGCCCGTCGTCTCGCCGTCCTTGCCGGAGCCGTCCTTCTGATGGCCGGCCCCGCCAACGCCCAGATGTTCAACCCCGAGACCTTCACCTTGAAGAACGGCCTGCAAGTGGTTGTGATTCCGAACCATCGGGTGCCGGTGGTCAGCCATATGCTGTGGTACAAGGTGGGTTCGGCGGACGAGGTGGCCGGCAAGACCGGCTTGGCCCATATGGTCGAACATATGATGTTCAAAGGCACCAAGACGGTGCCGGCGGGAGCCTTCTCGAAAATCGTCGCCCAGAACGGCGGACGCGACAACGCCTTCACCACGGCGGATTACACGGCCTTCTACCAGAATGTGGCGGTGGATAAGCTGGACCTGGTGATGAAGCTGGAGGCCGACCGCATGGCCAACCTCAAGCTGGAGGACAAGGACTTCCAGCCCGAGCGCCAAGTGGTGATCGAAGAACGCCGCATGCGCATCGACAACGAGCCCGAGGCCCTGCTGGAAGAGCAGATGACGGCAGCCCTGTTCGAAGTGGCCCCCTATCATCATCCGGTGATCGGTTGGCGCCAGGAGATCGAGGGCTATCAGCTGTCGGACATCGTCGAGTTCCATAAGCGTTGGTACGCCCCTAACAATGCGGTGCTGATCCTGTCGGGCGACGTCACCGCCGCCCAGGTCCGCCCCATGGTCGAGAAATATTATGGCGCGGTCCCGTCCCGTCCGGTGCCGACCCGCCTGCGGGAAGCCGAGCCAGATCCAGTGGCGGCGCGCAGCGTCGAGCTGCGGGACGAGGATGTGCATCAGCCCAGCTGGAACCGCTCCTATCTGGCCCCCAGCTATCATCAGGGCGACACCACTCTGGCCTATCCCCTGCAGGTCTTGTCCGAGATCGTCGGCGGCGGCAATACCAGCCGACTTTACAAGGCCCTGGCCATGGACAAGAAACTGGCGGCTTCGGCCGATGCCGGCTATGGCCCCCAGGCCTTGGGCATGACCAGCTTCGACATCTCGGTCAGCCCCAGCCCCGGCGTGACCATGGAGCAACTGGTCCCGGCCATCGAGGACGAGTTGAAGAAACTGGCCGACAGCGGTGTGACCGAACAAGAGGTGGCCCGGGCCAAGCAACGCCTGAAGATCAGCGTGTCCTATGCCAAGGATTCCTTCCATACCGGCCCCCGCGTGCTGGGTGCCGCCCTGACCACCGGCGAAACCGTGGCCGACGTCGAAGCCTGGCCCAGCCGCATCGAAGCGGTCACCGCCGCCCAGGTCAGCGCCGCCGCCAAGGCGGTGTTGCAGGACCAGCGTGGCGTCACCGGCCTGCTGCTGCCGACTCGCCCCGGCGATGTCACTGTCAGCGATGAAAACCGCGCCCAGCGATCCATGGGTAGCTTCGGGAGAGAACTGCGATGAGCCGCGTCATGACCAAATCCCTGCATCTGGCCGCCGCGCTGCTCTTGACCGCCTGGATTGCTCCGGCCCAGGCCTTTGACATCCAGCGGGTGGTCAGCGACGGCGGCGTCGAAGCCTGGCTGATCGAGGATCACGCCAATCCCATCATCGCCATGAATTTCGCCTTCAAGGGCGGTGCCGCCATGGACCCGACGGAAAAGGGCGGCCTGTCCAACATGGCGGTCAGCCTGATGGACGAAGGTGCTGGCGATATGGACAGCCAGACCTTTCAGGGCAAGCTGGAGGATTTGGGCATTTCGCTGGGCTATAGCGCCGGCGATGATTCCATTTACGGCCACCTGAAGACCGTAACCGACAATCGCGACACCGCCTTTTCCATGCTGGCCCAGTCCCTGACCAAGCCCCGCTTTGATCAGGACGCCATCGAGCGTATCCGTGGCCAGATTCTGGCCGACCTTGCCCACCAGCAACAGGACCCCCAGGCCATCGCCGGGCGGGCTCTGTCCAAAACCCTTTATCCCGACCATCCCTATGGCCGAGCCTCCGAGGGCGTCGAGGCCAGCGTCAAGGCCATCAGCCGCGACGATCTGACCGCTTGGCCGGCCCATCGCCTGGGCCGCGACCGGCTGATCATCGGCGTCGTCGGCGATCTGACCGCCGCGCAATTGAAGCCTTTGCTGGATTCCACCTTTGGCGGCCTGCCCGAAAAGGCGGACCCTGTTGCGGTACCCGAGGTTCAGGCCACGTCCACCGGCCATGTGGAAGTGATCCGCCGACAGATTCCGCAAAGCGTGGTGCTGTTCGGCGAGCAGGGGGTGAAGCGTACCGACCCCGACTGGTATGCCGCCTATGTGATGAACTACGTCCTGGGCGGCGGCGGATTTTCCTCGCGGCTGATGACCGAGGTGCGGGTCAAGCGCGGTCTAGCCTATGGCGTCAGCACCGGCCTGTCGCCCTATCAGCATGGCGCTTTGCTCGACGGCGGCACCGCCACCCGCAACGAAAAGACCGCCCAAAGCATCGCCCTGATCCGCTCCGAATGGCAGCGCATGGCCGAGGGCGGCATCACCGCCCAGGAACTGGCCGACGCCAAGACCTATCTGATCGGCTCCTATCCCCTGCAAATGGACAGCACCGCTTCGATCGCTTCGATCCTGGTGGCCATCCAGATGGATAATTTAGGCATCGATTATTTGGACCGTCGGGCCGCGCTGATCGATAAAATTAGCGCCGAGGATGTTCAGCGGGTGGCCAAAAGGCTGTTGGATTCCAAGGCCCTGACCTTCGTGGTGGTGGGAAATCCAGCGGGATTGGAATGAAACAGAGATAAAACTGTCCAGGACATACTCAAGTATGACCTTGCCGTAAGTTATAATCGCTCCACCTATAAGGCTGTGCCGTAGGGCAAAAAATAAAAACAGCCAGGGTGGTGAATGATGAACTTTATCTTCGGTGGGACCTCTGTCGCCAATTCCGCACTGTCCGTTCTGACGGCTTTGAACAAGTCGCAGGCCGTGATCGAGTTTTCGCTGGACGGTAAGATCCTGACGGCCAACCGCAATTTCCTCGAAGTGATGGGCTATGACCTGTCCGAGGTGGTGGGTCAGCATCATTCCATGTTCATTGATCCGGCCTATCGCAGCAGCGACGACTATCGTCGCTTCTGGGCCAATCTGCGCAACGGCGAGTTCCAGCGCGCCCAGTTCAAGCGCATTGGCAAGGGCGGCAAGGAAGTCTGGATCGAGGCTTCTTATAATCCCATCCTGGATAAAGATGGCCATCCGGTCAAAGTGGTCAAATACGCCACCGACGTAACCGCCAGCAAAATGGAATATGCCGACCTGCTGGGCAAGATGAACGCCGTCCTGCGCAGTCAGGCAGTCATCGAGTTCAACCTTGACGGCACCATCATCACCGCCAATCAGAATTTCCTTAGCGCCATGGGCTATAGCCTGGAGGAAATCCGCGGCAAGCATCACTCCATGTTCGTCGAAGCCTCCTATCGCGGCTCCAACGACTACAAGGCTTTTTGGGACAAACTGCGGGGCGGCGAATTCCAAAGCGCCCAATTCAAGCGCATCGGCAAGGGGGGCCGTGAAGTCTGGATCGAAGCGTCCTACAATCCTATCTTCGATCTTAACGGCAAGGCCTGCAAGGTAGTGAAGTTCGCCACCGACGTGACCAAGCAGGTCGCCTTGCTGGCTGATCTGAAGAGGTTGATCGACGTCAATTTCAGCGAAATCGACAGCGCCATCCATCAGTCCAACAATCAGGCCGACTTGGCATCCCTGGCGGCGGGTCAGACGGCGGCCAATGTGCAGACGGTGGCGGCCAGCTCCGAGGAATTGGCAGCCTCCATCTCCGAGATTTCCCAGAGCATGACCAAATCCCAGGCCGCCACCGACGGCGCTTTTGCCCAAGTGGTTTCGGCGGGCGACGCGACCAAGCGTCTTTCCGACGCTGCCGTGGCCATGGGCGGCATTGTCGGCATGATTCAGAACATCGCCGGTCAGATCAATCTCTTGGCCCTGAACGCCACCATCGAATCGGCCCGCGCCGGCGAGGCCGGCAAAGGTTTCGCCGTGGTGGCCAACGAGGTGAAAAATCTGGCCAATCAGGCCGCCAAGGCCACCGGTCAGATCACCAAGGAGATCGAGGGCGTGCAAAGCATCTCGGGCGAAGTGGTGGTGGCTCTGGACGGTATTCGCGGCTCCATCGACAATGTGCGGGAATATGTCGCCGCCACCGCTTCGGCGGTCGAGGAGCAAAGCGCCGTGACCCGCGACATGTCGGCCAATATGCAGAACGCCTCTTCGGCGGTGGATACCATCACCAACAACATCAGCTCGATCGCCGCCGCCGTTACTCAGGCCGAGGCAGCCATCTCCAAGACCAAGGAAGCCGCCCAGGTTCTGGCGCGTTAAGACTGTAACGACCGGGGGCGGCCTGTTCTTGGCCGCCCCTTCGCCCCGTGCTATGGTGCGCCGCCTGAAGAACAGCCAAGGCGGCATAGGTTTTGAGCACGAAGCAGAAGATTAAACTCGACCTTTCCACCATCTCATTGGTGCGCCGTCTCATGCGCGAAGGGCTGAAGCCCTATCGCAAGCAGGTTTGGGCCTCGTTGCTCTGTATGGGCATCGCCTCAGGTGCTACCGGCCTGTCGGCCTGGTTGATGAAGCCGGTGGTCAACGACGTCTTCATGAGCAAGAACGCCAGCCTGCTGCTGCCGATCGCGGCGGCGGTCATCTGCACCTTCGTGACCAAGGGATTTGCCACCTATCTGCAGTCCAGCCTGACCTCGTGGTACGGCTTGCGCATCATCGCCGACATGCAAAACCGCCTGTTCGCCCATCTGACCCGCATGGATCTTGCCTTCTTCCACGGGGAATCCACCGGCGTCTTGGTGTCGCGCTTCACGGTGGACATCAATCTGATGCGCGCCGCTGTCTCCAACGCCCTGGTGGGCCTGGGCCGCGACACTCTGACGGCGATCATCCTGGTGACGGTGATGTTCTGGCAGGACTGGCTGTTGGCCTCGGTATCCTTCTTCGTTTTCCCCATCGCCATCCTGCCCATCTCCAAGCTGGGCAAGCGCATGCGGAAAGTCACCGCCAACACCCAGGAACAGATGGGCGCCTTCAACACCCTGCTGGAGCAAAGCTTCCAGGGCGTGCGCATGGTCAAGGCCTATGGCATGGAAGGCTATGAGCAGTCCAAGATCGAGGCCATATCCGAGACCATCTGCAATCTGGTCTATAAGGCCAGCCGGGTCCGCGCCGCCTCCAGTCCGGTCATGGAGACCTTGGGCGGCGTCGCCGTGGCGGTGGTGATCCTTTATGGCGGCCAGCGGGTCATCTCCGACGCCACCACGCCGGGCGCTTTCTTCGCCTTCATCACAGCACTTCTGATGGCCTATGAGCCCATGAAGCGGCTGGCGAACCTGAATACCAATCTGCAGGAAGGTCTGGCTGCGACCCAGCGGGTGTTCCATCTGCTGGATCTGGCGCCCGAAATCGTCGATGCCCCCGACGCCAAGCCTTTGGCGGTATCCGGCGGCGGCCTGCGCTTCGATGAGGTCAGCTTCACCTACGATGGCGAGCGCAAGGCGCTGAATGCCCTGAACCTTGAGGTTCCCGCCGGCAAGACCGTGGCCCTGGTGGGCTCCTCGGGCGGCGGCAAGTCGACCATCCTCAATCTGATCCCCCGTTTCTATGACGTGACCGAAGGCTCCATCACCATCGACGGCCAGGATGTGCGCGGGGTCACCACCGAGTCCTTACGGGCCAACATCGCCCTGGTCAGTCAGGAAGTGGCGCTGTTCGACGATACGGTGCGGGCCAATATCGCCTATGGCCGCTTTGGCGCGTCTCAGGACGAAATCGAGCAGGCGGCGCGCAATGCGGCGGCCCACGAGTTCATCATGGCTCTACCCGAAGGTTACGAGACCCTGGTGGGCGAGCAAGGGGTCAAGCTGTCGGGCGGTCAGCGCCAGCGTCTGTCCATCGCTCGGGCCATGCTGAAGAATGCCCCCATCCTGCTGCTGGACGAAGCCACTTCGGCCCTGGATACCGAGTCCGAGCGTCAGGTCCAGGACGCCCTGGAAAAGCTGATGACGGGCCGCACCACCATCGTCGTCGCCCATCGCCTGTCCACCGTGGTCGAGGCCGATCTGATCCATGTGATCGACCGTGGCCGGGTTGCGGAATCGGGCAAACATTCCGAACTTTTGGCGAAAAACGGTATCTATGCCCGCCTGCATGCCCTGCAATTCGCCGAAGATGCCGCCGTGGAGACTGCCTGACCCATGTTCAAGCGCTTTTTGAAAAGCGACGGCATGCGCCGGATTCTGTGCTGGTTGGGGGCGCGCTATATCAGCCTGGTGCGCTATACCGGCCGCTGGACCCTGCTGGGGATTGAGAACGTCGGTCCCTATTGGGACGAGGGCAAGCCCTTCGTCGCCGCCTTCTGGCATGGCCGCATCCTGATGATGCCCTACAGCTGGCGGCGCGGCGTGCCCATCAACATGCTGATCTCCCAGCATCGCGACGGCCTGATCATCGCCCGCACGGTCAGCTATTTCGGCATTGATACCATCGCCGGTTCCACCTCCAAGGGTGGGGCGACGGCTCTGCGGGCCATGCTCAAATTGCTGAGGGCCGGAGAATGTGTCGGGATCACCCCCGATGGTCCCCGAGGTCCGCGCCAACGCGCCACCGACGGCGTGGTCCAGGTGGCCCGCATGTCGGGGGTGCCGGTGATCCCCTGCACCTTCTCGGCAAAGCGCCATAAGCTTTTGGGCAGTTGGGACCGTTTCATGGTGGCCCTGCCCTTCAGCCGCGGCGTCTTCATCTGGGGCAAGCCCATCGAGGTTCCCTATAGGCTGACCGACGAGGAGATCGAGGTCTTGCGCCGGCGCATTGAAGACGGGATGAACGAGATCATCGTCCAGGCCGACCACCTGATGGGCCATGAGCCGGTGGAGCCCGCTCCATGCTCCTAGGGCTGTACCGAGGCCTGACCGGACTGGGCGCGCCCCTGATCAGCGCCTATCTGAACCGCCGACTGCGCCGAGGCAAGGAAGACGCCCTGCGCTTCGGCGAACGCATGGGGCAGGCCAGCCAGCCCCGCCCGGCGGGAAAGCTGGTGTGGATCCACGGTGCTTCGGTGGGCGAGACCCTGTCGCTGCTGCCCCTGGTCGAACAATTGGTGCGCCGTCCCGGCCTGTCGGTGCTGGTGACATCCGGTACTGTCACCTCGGCCCAATTGATGGCCGAGCGACTGCCGCCAGGGGCCTTGCATCACTATGTACCGGTGGACAGGCTGCCCTGGGTGCGGCGGTTCCTCGACCATTGGAAGCCGGATCTGGCCCTGTGGTGCGAATCCGAGCTTTGGCCCAATCTGCTGATGGAATCGGCGGCCCGCAAAGTGCCGCTGGTGCTGCTCAATGGTCGCATGTCCGAGCGCAGCTATGCCCGCTGGCGCAAGCATCCCCGGATGATCGGCCAGCTGCTGTCCTGCTTTGGCCTGTGCATGGCCCAGACCGAGGCCGATGCCCGCCGTCTTTATATGCTGGGAGCGTCGCGGGTGATTTGCCGGGGCAATCTGAAATTCGCCGGGCCGCCACCGCCGGTGGACGAGGCGACGCTGGAAGTCTTGAGCCGCGAATTGGGCAACCGTTCCCGTTGGCTGCTGGCCAGCAGCCATCCCGCCGAGGAGGCCATGGCCGGCCGCACCCATCAGGCCCTGGCGGCAGGCCGTCCCGGTCTGCTGACCATCATCGTTCCGCGCCATCCCCAGCGAGGCTCCGACATCGCCGAGGAGCTGCGGGCCATGGGTCTGCGGGTGGCCTTGCGCTCTGCTGGCCAGAGCCTGCAGCCCGATACCGAGATTTTACTGGCCGACACCTTGGGCGAGATGGGCCTGTTCATCCGTCTGGCGCCATTGGTGATGATGGGCAAAAGCCTGATCGGCCAGGGCGGACAGAACCCGCTGGAGCCGGCGCGGCTGTCGGCGGCGATACTGTTTGGCCCGCATATGGGCAATTTCGCCGATATCGCCCGGCGTATGATTGCCGCTGGGGCTGCCGCACAAGTGGACGACGAGGATGCTCTGGCGGCGACGCTGGGGGATTTCCTCGATCATCCGGCCAAGGCCGCCGAGATGGGCCGCACGGCGGAAGCCTTCGCCTCCGCCGAGGCCGGGGTGCTGGACGCCGTGCTCATCGAGCTGGAGCCCTGGCTGTCGCGCAACGGGAGGCCGGTATGAAGACGCCGAAGTTTTGGTACGACGACAGCCTTTGGGGGACTCTGCTGGCTCCAGCAGGGATGGCCTGGGCGGCGCTGGCCGAGCGCAGCTACAAGGACATCAGGCCCCACAAGGCCAAAGTGCCGGTGGTCTGCGTCGGCAATCTGGTGGCCGGTGGGGCCGGCAAGACGCCGGTGGCCCTGTCTCTGGTGGATTATCTGCCGGGCCTGAACTATCTGTCGCGGGGTTATGGCGGACGGATGGCCGGGCCGGTGATGGTGGACCCTTTGCGCCACAGTTACCTTATGGTCGGCGACGAACCGCTGCTGCTGGCGGAAGCCGCGCCCTGCTGGGTCTCCAAGGACCGGGTGGTGGGAGCCCGTTCCGCGGCTGATTTCGGCGCCACCTGCCTGGTGATGGACGATGGCTTCCAGAACCCCTCGCTGGTCAAAGACTTGTCATTGCTGGTGGTGGATGGCGGCGTCGGCTTCGGCAATGGCCATTGCATCCCGGCGGGTCCCTTGCGCGAACCCATCGAAAAGGGCATCGCCCGCGCCGATGCCCTGGTGATCCTGGGCGAAGACAAGACCAACGCTGCCCGCTTCGCCAAAAATATCCCGGTCCTGCATGCCCATCTCGAGACCGAGATGGAAGCTGAGTCCTTGAAGGACGAACTGGTGGTGGCCTTTGCCGGCATCGGCCGCCCGGAAAAATTCTTTGCGACCCTGGAGGGCAAGGGCGCCAAGCTGCTGGGAGCCTATGCCTTTCCCGACCATCATCCCTACCATCCCACCGAGATCGGCGAGCTGGTGGAGGAGGCCGAGAGCAATGGCGCCGCCCTGATCACCACCGCCAAGGACTATGTCCGCCTGCCCAAGCATTTTCAGGAGCAGGTGGGGGTTCTGCGGGTCTCGGTGGTCTGGGACGACGAAGAGGCCCTGCGCCGCGTGCTTGCCCCGGTGTTTAATCGCTTGCCGATCGACTGAAACAATTAGTTACCAAATTGCCTATCGGGCTGAAACTTGAACTGGGTAGTTTAGTTTTCAGACAAGCTTTCCCGATGAGGCAAATCATGCTGACCGCATTCACCATCCTTCGCGATCATCTGCTGCACCGTTTGGCCCGGATCGAGGCCCCGGTGGGGAAGATGCTGGTGGGCACCCTGATGCTCTATGGAGCATTGTGCGCCTACGGCTTTACCCAGCTCTAAATTCCCCCCATTACGTTCCTCTGGGCTTGGCCCGAGCCGTCGGCTCGGCCTGCATGGGATCGTCGGGCCAGTAGTGTTTGGGATACTGGCCCTTAAGATCGGCTTTCACCTGCTTATAGGTGTTGGCCCAGAAGCTGGCCAAATCCTGGGTCACCTGCATGGGCCGTCGGGCCGGCGACAGCAGATGCAGCACCAGTTTGACCCGGCCATGGGCCAGGGTGGGCGTGTCGGCCAGCCCGAACATCTCTTGTAGCCGTACTGCCAGCACCGGCGTTTCCCCGGTTTCATAATCAATGGGAATGCGACTGCCCGAGGGCACGGTGACATGGGTGGGAGCAGCCTCGTCCAGCTCGCGCTTCTTGTCCCAGGGCAGAGCGGCTTCGAGAATCCCCAGCATATCCAGGCGTTCCAGATGCGCCTTGCGGCTGATCCCCTCCAGCCAGGGCGGCAGCCAGTCGCTTAAAGTCTCGGTCAAGGCGGCGTCCGACAGATCCGGCCAAACCCCGCCCTCGATGCGACGCAGGAAGGTGATGCGGGACTGGAACTTGCGGGCGGCATCAGACCAGGGCAGGCAGGCCAGCCCCATGTCATGAACGCCGTTCAGCATAGCTCCGGCAATGGCCTCGCGGGACGGTTTGGGCAGGGCCTCGTCCTTCAGCACCAGCTCGCCCAATTTGCGCTGACGGCGCGCCGTGACCACTTGCTCGCGGCTGTCCCAAGCCACGGCTTCGCTGGTGGTGATCAGGTCTGCGAACTGATCCTCGATCTCGGCGCGGCTGACGGGGGCGGCCAGAAAAATGCGGGCGTCGCGCTTGTCGCCATCCAGATCGGCCACCACCAACATCTCTTCGGTGGCCAGGGCTTCCGGCACCGGGAAGAACGCTCCGCGTCCATTGGACAAGCGATATTGCAGCCCATGGGCGCTGCGCCGCTGGCCAATGCGATCGGGATAAGCGAAGGCCAGCAGCAGACCCGCTTCTTCAACGGAATCATCGGACTGAGGAATGCGCAGCGAGCGGCGCAATTGTTTGGCGGCGTCGCGCACCCTTTGCACGCCGCCACGGTCGGCATTGTTGGAGCGGGGGTCGACCAAGGCTTCCAGGCGCAGGCGCAGATCGGCGTCGCGAGCACCTCGCAGGATGTCGCGCTCGGACAGCAGGGCGGCAAGGTCGCAGGCCAGGGAGCCCAACCCCATGTTTTCCGCCTTCAACACCATATGGGCCAGCCGGGGATGCAATGGCAGGGCGGCCATGGCCTTGCCGTGGGCGGTGATGCGGCCCTCGTGGCCCAGGGCTCCCAGCCGCTTCAGAAGATCTGTTGCTTGGGCGTAAGAGGCTGCGGGCGGCAGCTCCAGCCAGGCCATGCTGGTGGGATCAGTAACGCCCCAGCGGGCCAGATCCAAAGCCAGAGGCGCCAGATCGGCATCGGCGATTTCCGGGGCGGTGAAGCCGGGCAAGGCGCGATGGGCGGCCTCGGACCACAGGCGATAGCAAAGCCCCGGCCCCAGACGCCCGGCGCGGCCCCGGCGCTGCTCGGCGGAGGCCTTGGAAACCGGCACGGTGACCAGCTTGGTCATGCCGCCGTTGGGATCGAAACGAGGCAGGCGCATCTGGCCGCCATCGACGACGATACGAATACCCTCGATGGTCAAAGAGGTCTCGGCGATGCTGGTGGAGAGCACCACTTTACGCCGTCCGGATTGAGGACGCAGGGCGGCATCCTGGGCCTCTTGGCTCAGATCGCCATAGAGGGGAGCCACCAGCAGATCGGGATAGCGGGATTCCAGCTGGGCCTGGACCCGGCGGATTTCGCCTTGGCCGGGCAGGAAGACCAGCAGGTCGCCCTCGGGCTCCTCGTCCATGGCGCGGCTGACCAGGGCGGAGACGGCGTCGTCAAAGCGGCTGGACATCGGTTTGTCCTGCCAGCGGACATCGACGGGAAAGCTGCGGCCCTCGCTGGTGACGATGGGGCAGTCGTTCATCAGTTTCGCCACCGGCCCGCCGTCCAAGGTCGCCGACATCACCAGCAGACGCAGATCGTCGCGCAAAGACCCCTGGCTTTCCAGGCAAAGCGCCAAACCCAGATCGGCATTCAGGCTACGCTCGTGGAATTCATCGAACAGCACGGCGGCGACGCCCGACAGTTCGGGGTCATCCTGCAGCATGCGGGTCAGGATGCCTTCGGTAACCACCTCGATGCGGGTCTTGGAGCCGATCTTGCTGTCTTGGCGGATGCGGTAGCCGACGGTCTCGCCCACCGCTTCGCCCAAGAGTGCCGCCATGCGCCGGGCGGCGGCGCGGGCGGCCAGACGGCGGGGCTCCAACATGATAATGCGGCGATCCCCGCGCCAAGGCTGATCGAGAAGCGCCAGGGGAACCAGGGTGGTCTTGCCGGCTCCGGGCGGGGCTTGCAGAACGGCGTTCAGGCCACTTTGCAGGGCCGAGAGCAGAGGCGGCAAGGCCTCCTCGATGGGCAAGCCGCCGGGATAGGCGGGAAGCCTGATCACGGCGCTAATTCCCTTAGACCGTGATGCAGAAAATCTGCATCCCGTAAGTCCCTCGCCGGGCGTGGCCTCCGCCGCTTGGCCGCTCGCTCAATGCTCGCCAGCGTGATGCACATTTTGCGCATCATACTCTAAGGTTCGCTGAAGGTGGCCCGGCAGTTGGGCGTTTCCCAGACCACCATCTCGGCCAGCCGGGCCAACCCGCCGCTGCGAGCCTCGACCACCGGCTTTAAGCGGACATACCAATGTTTGGCCAATTGCTCGGCGGTGGGATTGGCGTCCAGCACATAGAGCTTGGTGCCCATGCGGGTGTCGGTGGTCAGACAGAAACCGTCCTTGGCGACGATCGCTTTGACATTGGCCAGCCAATCGGCGGTGCTCCCATCGGGGCGGAACATGATCAGCAGCTGGTCGTCATTCACATGGGCCAGGAAGCCATGGTCACAAGGCGCATCGATAACGGCCATCATCTCGTCTTTAAGGAAGCCGAAGTCCAGCACCATATCCGACTGCTCGCCGGCCTCTTGCAGACGGCCGGCCTCGCAGACCGCCTCGATCATATAACGGTGGCCGTGCAGGTTGCGGCATTTCGAACCATGGGTGAGAACCCGGTGGCCAGCATCGATGAAGATCTGCCGCGTAACCGTGAAAGACGTCATTTGAGGAACAGTTCCATTATCTAAGGCCCCCTATCGGAGACCAATGACCTTATGCACTTGCAGGGAAAAGCGCCACTGCGGATTTTCCTGGCAATAGGTGGCGGCGGCTTTAATGTTGGCCTCTTGCTCCGGCCCGTCCATGGCTTGCAGGAAGAAATTGCGGAAGGGCAGACCGGCGAACACCTCGGGCTCGGCACCCTCTTGCGGATAGATCAGCTTCAGTTCATCGCCCTCGGTCAGGACCAGCGGCGCTCCGGCCTTGGGGCTGACGCAAAGCCAGTCGATGCCGGGCGGGCGTTCCTGGGTGCCGTTGGTTTCGACGCCGATCTCGAAGCCCATGATGTGCAAGGCGGAGGTCAGGGCGCCGTCCAGCTGCAGCAAAGGCTCGCCCCCGGTGAAGATGACGTAGGGGAGCCCCGCCTTGCCCTTGGGCCAGAGGGCGGTAATAGCCTGGGCCAGCTTCTCGGCCGAGGCGAATTTGCCGGCGTCGGCTCCGACGAAATCGGTGTCGCAAAAACGGCAAACGGCTTCGGCCCGATCTTCCTCGCGGCCAGACCACAGATTGCAGCCGGCAAAGCGGCAGAAGACGGCGGCGCGGCCCATCTGGGCGCCTTCGCCCTGCAAGGTCAGGAACAGTTCTTTGACGGCGTAGCTCATAGGGCGGGAACTAAGCGCGCCGGACGGAAGAGTCAAGGATGCAGTTGTCATAGGACTGTCCCTTGCCTGCCGGGGCTGGGGGGCTTAACCCCGCATGAACGGCTTTCAGTCAGCGGAGGTACAGTTTATGCGCATCGCCATCGTCTCGGATGCCTGGCATCCCCAGCCTAACGGCGTCGTGCGCGTGCTGAGTTCCCTGCATGAACGATTGCTGGCTGCCGGGCACGAGGTGATGGTGGTCTCGCCCGATCTTTTCACCTGCATCCCCTGTCCCAGCTATGCGGAAATCCCCCTGGCCATCTTCCCCAGGGTGGGTGTTGCGCGCCGGCTTGAATTGTTCCGTCCTCAGGCGGTGCATATCGCCACCGAAGGCCCCTTGGGCTGGGCGGCGCGGCGTTGGTGCATGAAGAAGAAATATCCCTTCACCACCGCCTATCACACCAAGTTCCCGCAATATATCCATGCACGGACCAAGCTGCCGCTGCCCATGCTCTATGCGGTCATTCGCCGCTTCCATGCGCCCTCCTCGGCGGTGATGGTGCCGTCCCATTCAGTGTTCGAGGAACTGACCCATTGGGGCTTCGATAACGTCAAGCCCTGGTCCCATGGCGTCGATACCCAGGTCTTCCACCCCCAAGGCAAGGAGGCCTTTGATTTCCCGCGTCCCATCCATCTTTATGTGGGGCGTGTGACGGTGGAGAAGAACCTGCCGGCCTTCCTCGACCTCAATCTGCCCGGCAGCAAGGTGGTGGTGGGATCGGGGCCGCAGCGGGACGAGCTGATGAAGCGTTATCCCGATGCTCATTTCATCATCGCCCAGGGGGACAAACAGCTGTCGTCTTATTTCTCGGCGGGCGATGTCTTCGTCTTCCCCAGCCGCACCGACACCTTCGGTCTGGTAATGCTGGAGGCTATGGCTTCGGGCGTGCCGGTGGCTGCCTTCCCGGTGCCGGGCCCCGAGGATGTGCTGGCCCTGCAAGACCCCGATCATCCCGTCGGCGTGCTGGACGAAGACCTGGTGGCCGCCGCCGCCAAGGCCATCCGTTTTGATCCG
>Ga0302157_10002112_pt1 | contig 23632 bp, 19 predicted proteins | sample I_Bog_N3_3_FD_193502 | JGI IMG/M metagenome (GOLD analysis project Ga0302157, IMG submission 193502) | Peat permafrost microbial communities from Stordalen Mire near Abisko, Sweden - I_Bog_N3_3 | ecosystem: Environmental > Terrestrial > Soil > Wetlands > Peat | place: Sweden: Abisko, Stordalen... | reverse complement strand
CGCGGAAGCGCCGGCCGCCGACCGGCACCTCGAACATGCCGGTCTCCTGGCCGTCGGCGTCGAGCACCGGGCGGACGGTCAGGCTTTGCAGCAGCGAGTGGCGGACGATGCTTTCGGCCAGCGCCTCGACCGACACGCCGGCCTTGACCCGGCGGACATTGGCCTGGCTCAGCACCGGCTTGTTGAAGGGAATGCCCTGCGACCGACTCAGGACGATTTTGGGGGAAGCAGCCATCTCGGGTTCTCCGCGACGGGCCGGTTGGGAGACGATCTCCTGACCGCCGACACGTCACGAAATCCCACTCGGCCCTTTCACTCTTGCGGCGGCGGGGCTGGACCAGCCCGTTGGAACGCCAGCAGCAGAAGGCAACTTAATCCAGCTCTGTTACTGGCGGGTCGATCCCCAATGAAAAGGCGCAGGATATTTTATGTGCCATATTTCATATATTATCCGATGGCCATTCCAATCGTTTGTTTGTAGATCTATGGACAAAACAGCATTAATACTTATGGTAATAACGCCGCCACTCAAAACGCGAAATTCTGGATTTGTGGGTGCATATTCTGGCGGCAGGAACTCATGTTCACAAACAAAAATATTGGTTTTATTTAAGCTTCCGCCCTCTGACGCGCTCACGCTTATCTCCCAGGAGCTTCCGATAAACCAACAATCAAACATCGTCACATCAAAGTCAAGGCCTTGCAGGCCGCGTTTTTCTTTTACTGTTTTTCGGAACATGCGACCTGGCATGGCCACCAAAAGCCAAGCAAAACGCAATAAACAGCAAAAAACTACGGCAATTCCTGCCGTTGCCGCAATTTTTGTAAGAGCCTTAATTATTTGCAGTCGCTGTGGCGTCACCGGCATGCCTCTCGGTTTTTGCGCCGAAATTGTGGCTTTCCCCAGCGGCGAATCCTTTACGAATATATTCTACACCATCGGATTTCACGACTTTGGTATTGACGAGTCAGATTTAGATGGTCGGGAGGGCGGATATTCAATATGTCCGATTTGGTAATGGATATGCCTGCCCCCCCACTCGGTTTTGTACATAAGAATTTCCGAGACGCTATCAACGTTGATCGTAATCACCTTGTCCTCAGATACGCTGATCCGTGGTGCGACCCCAACATATCGCGGCGCCGATAAATCGGGTGCATATAAAATAAGAGAGCCTCCTGTTTGCCCTGCCTTCGATACCTACACAAGTGTCTCTGAAAAACGCGCAAATAAATCGCAATCGCGTTGCGTCACGATAAAAATCGAGGCCGATAATATTTGTAACAGCTTCAATCGTTGTTGGCGTGCACACCGTGTGGTCGATCTCCTTCCACAGCGCATTGGCAACAAAATAAATTGTACTCATAATAAGAGAAGTTAATAGAAGCTTCCATCGCCCGGCGATCTATCGTCGCAAGGAAGACATTATTTTCCCTCTCGATCCGGCCTGGTTTCAAATACGCCGCTCTGCCCTGCTGCAAACATAGCGGTGGCCAACGCCGACGCTTATGTAGATGTGTCAGGCGACCACAACATCTAGCTCATTGGGTCCGGCTGCTGCGCCGGGGCATCAATCTAGAAATCACGTGGTTTAGGCAGAGCTTTTCGTAATTCGTAATTCGCAACGGTGGCGCGAACCTCGGCCCAGATCTTCACTATATATGGTAGCTAACTGACACATCTACATAAGCGTCCCAACGCCTCGATCAGCGGGGCGATCGGCAGTCCGGCCAGATCGATCTTGCTCGCCCACACTATCTCCAGCAGCCAATCGACCGGCTGATCAAAGCCACCGGCCGAAACGACCGGCGCGGCATCCGACCACGCCACGCGCGGAGAATCCTCCGAGGCGGACAGGTCCGCAGCCGTCACGCCCGATTCAGGCGGGCTGTCCACGGCCGGTGGCGGTCGACCAGAAGCGGGTGGCAACGACGTTGAATGTTCCGACATGAATACGCTCACGCTCGGCCCCCCGTTGTTGAAACCACGGCTTTTGATCCGCGCGGCAGCCAATCCAAAAGAACGTTCTGAGTCTACAAGGGCTCGCACGCGGGCGCCCGGCTCACCTGGATCGGCAGGAACACGCCGTCCTGCGCCAGGACCGCGTTGCCTTGCTTGGCGAGTTCCAGGCTGGCGGCGAAGGTCGTGGTCCAGGCTGAACGCCGCCGCAGCGCGGTCTCCGCTTCCGCCCGGGCTGCCGGCAGAAACCGATCGAGCGGCCCGCCGCCCGGTGTCTCGCCCAGCAGCCGCAGGATGCGGTCGCGGGCCGCCGGGAGAGAATGCAGGTCAAGCCGGAGCGGCTGGTAACGCAAGCCGGTCTCCGCGGCATCGGCGGCGTCGTCGAACAACTCCATGGCGGCCCACAGGAACTCGACGACGTCGACCGCGTGCGCGGTCCCGACCGTGGTGCCGACCAGCTCCGGTTGCCCGCGTGCGAACACGTCACGACCGAGCTGCGCCCGGCCATCCAGCCAGGAAGCGAGGGCCTGCATCTCCCGCAGGCGGACCAGACGCTCGCGCAGCTGATCCGCCTCGGCTTCGGCCGCAAGCTGTGTGGGATGCTCCACCGGCAGCAGCAACAGCGAGCGCAGCTGTAACAGCCAGGCGGTCATGACGACCCAGTCGCCCTTCCGGCCCAGCGGCGTCGCCGGCGGCGGGTGTTGCAACGCGGCCGCCAGCTGGTCGAGCAGATCCCCGAGCGGCAGGCGCGCCAGATCGATCCGCTGCGTCCGGGCCAGCGCCAGCAGGCGCTCCAACGGCCCATTGAAGCCATCCAGCGCGAGCAGCGGTGTCCCCTGCCCTTCGCTGACCAGCCCGGCCTGTGGATCGGCGCCCCCGTCCATCGGCGCGCGTCAGCCGGGCGGACGCGGCCGCAACACGAAACGCAGCGCCGGCCAGCGCCCGCTGAGTGCAGCAATCGCCGCGTGTGGCGTTTCGCCGGCGGTGAAGAAGCCGTAGCCGACCACGGCGTGACCGGGCGGCAGCCGCCGCCCGGTCGTCGGCCGCTGCCGCTCGGCGACCTGGCGCGGCCGGTCGGTCATGCCCCAATGCGCCGACAGCCAGGCCAGGGACGTGGGATGGGTCGGGCCAAGCTGCAGGATGGCGGCCGGCACCGGCAGCAGCGCATGCAGGTCGAACGGACAGGCGCGGCTGCGGCCGACCAGCGAAGCGGCCTTCGCCTGGCGCGCCTCGACCCGGGCGCGGAACTGGCGCGCCAGGATCCGGCAGCCGTCGATCGTCAGCGTCCGCGGCGGCGCCGGCTGCGCCGCCGCCAGATTGAACACATCCTCCTCGATGGCGGCGAGGTCGAGCTGCCAGGGGGTAACGCCCGAACCCCGCGCCGCGCCGGCGAAGGCCGCGAGGTCGGACGCTGGTCCGCTGACCGTCAGGTGGTGGAACCGCCAGCCCGGCTCCGCTGCCAGCCCTGCAGCGAGCGCCACACGCCGGCCGCGCTGTTTGGTCGGCGCGGACTCTGGCGACGGTGCCGGTGCCGCAGCGGGGGCCGGCCTGTCCGCCTCCCAGGGGAAGCGGAGTTGCATCAGAGATCGAGCATCCCGGCGGGGCTTTCGTTCACCAGGCCGGCGCGCTGGACGTAGCCGCGCATGGTGCGCAGGTCGCGGTGGCGGGTATGGCGCATGATGTCCTCGTCGCGCACGCCCTTGGCGTAGGCCTCGGTGATGAAGCCCACGCGCAGCGCATGCGCGCTCATGCGATCGAACCCCTCCAGCGTCAGCCCGGCCAGCCGGACCCGGTAGGCCAGGATGCGCCGCACCGCGTCCGGGTGCAGCGCGGTGTCGCCAATGTTGCCGCCGGTGCTGATGCGGCGGAACAGCGGGCCGGCTTTCCGCCGGGCGACCGTCTGCCAATCGTCGAGCGCCCGCACCGGACAGGTCTCGACATGCTTGCCGCGCGGCAGGCCGAGCTCCGCCCCCTGCCCGGCCTGGTCGGTTTTGCTGCGGGCGATCCGCAGGCGCAATCCACCGGCGACGATGGCGACATCCTCCACCCGCAGGGTCACGAGTTCAGAACGGCGCAGCGCGCCGGCGAAGCCGAACAGCAGCATGGCGCGATCGCGCCGGCCGCGGGCGCTGCGGTCGCAGGTGGCGACCAGACGGCGCAGCAGGTCCAGCGACAGCGCCGCGGCTTTCTGCACCGGGCGGCCGTGCTGGCGCAGCAGCCCCTGCAGCGGCTCCTGGATGGCGCGGTGCGACGGGTTCCACGGCAGGTCGTTGAACCGGTGCATCTTGCCGATCGCCGACAGCCGCCGGCGGATCGTGGTCGGCGCATGGGTGTCTTTGAGGCTGGCGAGATAGGCGCCGACCGTCACCGGGTCGGCCGGCACCGGGGTGAACCCGGCCTGCGCGCACCAGGCGGCGTAGTGCGCCCAGTCGGCCCGGTAAGCGCGCAGCGTCGCCGGCGCCGCGGCGTTGCGGGCCAACGCCCGCGCGGTCGCCAGCGCGGCTTGGCCGGCGGCATTCGGCGTGGTCACGACCGCGCCGCCGGCCGTCGGGGCGACCACTGCGCCGTCCGGCACCGCCGCGCGATCGGCGGACGGGTTGCGTGCCGGCGGGTCGGCGGCGAGCGGTTCGGACGGCCTCGGCTCGGTCATGACGCCAAATTCGCGCGGCTGAGGGCGCCCGGGCAAGCCGAATAATTCCATCAGGCGCGATAACGGGTGTTATCGCGCCTGGGTGGGCAAAAAGCGGCGGATTCCAGCCGCTTTGCGTGTCGCGTCGACAGTGAAAGCGTCGCCCCCCTGCCCCGCCAGCGCCGGCCGCTTGCTGAAGCGACAAAGGGACCAGCTGAAGCGCGGAAGGAAGATCGACAGTCGGCGCCCTCGCGGCGATGGTCTTTGTGGCGGAAGGCGATTCCCGCCGCGTCCATCGCCAGCAGCCGGCGGTTGGAGATGGCGACCCGATGGGTGTAGCGGGCCAGATAGGCGAGCACGGCCTGCGGCCCGGCGAAGGGCCGCTTGGCATAGACCATCCACTTCTTCCGCCGTAACGGCGCCAGATGACGCAGGAACGCACGCCGGCGGTATCGGGCGAGCGGCCGAGGAACGCGGCAAAGCGTGAGATGATACTGCCGGGAACAGGCGGAGGCAGGGGCTTGTTCATGGGGTGGCTCCTTCGTGGAAACGACAGGAGCCATCATGCGAGGCGCTATTTGCCCGCCGGCTCGTTCAATCCACCGCCGCTACTGGGCACGACCCAACGCCGTTACCCCACGCACCAATCCCGCGAAGCGGGTTCGTTCTTCGGCCAAACCCGGCCGGTTGCTCCCACTCGGTTTTGAACCTGCGAATGCCCGCTTCGGGAGGGGGAGGGGGAGGGGGAGCGGGAGCGGAAGCTCTCCCCGGCATAGGTGAACCGCCGCTGTCCACCCAAAGCGGTCATCGGATCGGGAATCTGGTCCGAAGCCGACGACTGTGCCCGCAATGTTGCCCGCGTCCCGTTGGCGAGAAGGCGCGCGCGGTTGGCCGTGGTTCGCTCGATCGCCCCCACCAATTCTTCAGCGCGAAGGGCGGACACCCCCGCCGGCTGGTCGTCCAGACGCGGCAACGACGGCCCGCCTCTCGGTGGAGCGTGGTTCGTTCTTACGTCGGAATCGACGGCCGGCGGACCGTTGATCATGCCGCGCTTGCGCCGGCCGGGTTTCTTCGTTCACTCTGCGGCGGGTGAACGGGTGGGACAGCGGTGGCAAGCCCGCGCCCACCGGTCAGACCGGGAGGACCGCGGAGTGGGCACCAACATGCGCCGGCTTGTGATCTGCCTTTGTGCCGCGCTCCTGCTGGTCCCGCCGGGCATGACGCCGGTGCCCCGCGCCTATGCGCAGCAGGAGGACGCTGCCACCAGCTACAGCCCCGAGCAGCTCGACGCGATCCTGGCGCCGATTGCGCTGTATCCCGATCCGCTGCTGACGCCGATGCTGATGGCCAGCACCAATCCGCTGCAAATCGTGGACGCGGCGCGCTGGGTGAAGCTGCCGGCGAACGCCGCGCTCAAGGGCGATGCGCTGGCAGCCGCGCTGCAATCGCAGTCCTGGGACCCGAGCGTGAAGGCGCTGGTGCCGTTCCCCGACGTGCTGGCGATGATGAATGACCGGCTGGATTGGTTGCAGCAGCTTGGCTACGCCTTCGCCACCCAGCAGGCGGACGTGATGGACTCGGTGCAGCGGCTGCGCCGGCAGGCACAGGCCAGCGGCAACCTGACGACGACCGATCAGCAGGTCGTCAGCCTGTCGCAGGATGCCGTCGTCATCCAGCCGGCCAATCCGCAGGTTGTGTATGTGCCGGCCTACAACCCGGCCGTCGTGTACGGGTCCTGGCCCTACCCGGCCACCCCGCCGGTGGCGCTGCCCTACCCGCCCGCCTACGGGGTTGGCTCGGCGCTGGCGTCGGGCATCGCGTTCGGGGTGGGGGTCGGGGTGGTTTCCTCGCTGTGGGGCCTCGCCACCCCGGCCTGGGGCCGCGGCAACGTCAACGTGAACGTCAACCGCTGGAACAACGTCAACGTCAATCACGCGCGGATCAACAACGCCCAGTGGCGGGCGCCGGCCCGGCCGCCCGGAGGTGGCGCCTGGCGTCCGCCGCCGGGTGGGCCGGTGGGCAGGCCGCTTGGGGCGGGCGGGTTGCCGCCGAATGCGGTCGGCCGGTCGAACGTGCGGGTTCCGTCAAACCTGGTGCAGCGTCCGCCGGCGCCACGGCCGAATGCCCAGCGGCCCAATGCCCAAAGGCCGGGCGGCCCCGGACAGGCCGGCCAGCGCCCGGCCCCCCAGCGGTCGCCCCAGGCGGCCAACCGCCCCGTCAACCGACCGGCCCCCGCCAACCGGCCGGCCAATCCCGCCCGCCCGCCACCGAAGCAGCCACCGGCCTTCGGCAACATGAACCAGGGGCGCAACGCCGGGCAGTTCGCCAATCGCGGCCAGCAGAGCCGGCAGACGGCGCGCCCCGCCCCCGGCCCGCGCAGCGGCGGTGGTGGTGGTCATCGCGGCGGCGGCGGCGGCGGACGGGGGCACCGGTGATGCGGGGAAACGCCATGGCCGATCGGATCGGGATGCTGCTGGGCGCCATCCTGCTCGCTTTCGCCGCGCCTTCCCTCGCGGCCGACTACGCCACCCCCGATGACGCCGTGGCGGCGCTGGAGACCGCGCTGAAGGCCGGCAGCGTGCCGGCGCTGCGCGACGTGTTCGGCCCCGGCAGCGAGAAACTGCTGGTGTCCGGCGACCCGGTCGCCGACGACAGCGCGCGGCGGCGCTTTCTCGAGGCGTTCGGGGCCATGCACCGGCTCGACGCGCCGTCGCCGGACCGGCGGACCCTGGTGGTCGGCGCGAACGAGTGGCCGCTGCCGGTTCCGCTGGTGCAGGCCGGCGGGCGCTGGCACTTCGATTCGGCCGCCGGCGCGCAGGACATCGTCGACCGGCGGATCGGCCGGAACGAGATCGATGCCATCCGCACGCTGCTCGCGGTCGCCGACGCGCAGAAGGACTATTTCGAGCGCCGCCGGCAGGCCGATGGCACCGGCGATTATGCCCGCCACTTCATCGCCTCGCCGGGGCAGCATGACGGCCTGTTCTGGCCGGCCACCGACGACGACGACCCGAGTCCGCTGGCGCCGCTCGGCGAACTGGCCGACCAGGAAGGCTACACCATCGAACCCTTGCAATCCGGCAAGGTGCCGTTCCAGGGCTACCGGTTCCGCATGCTGACCGCGCAGGGACGGTCGGCGCCGGGGGGGGCGAGGTCGTTCCTCACCGGCGACAGGCTGACCGGCGGCTTCGCCGTGCTGGCCTGGCCGGCGCAATACGGCGCTTCCGGCATCATGTCGTTCCAGATGGGGCCGGACGGGGTGGTGTACCAGAAAGACCTCGGGCCGCAGACCGCCGAAACGGTGGCGCGGTTCACCCGGTTCGACCCCGACATAAGCTGGGCGCGGATCGACGTCGCGGACTGAGATCGCCGCCGACCGGGCGTGGCTTCGACGCCTTCCCTGGCCGGCTCGGGCGGCTATTCCCGCCGCAACACCAGGTCGTTCAGCAACGACCCCAGCCGCCCGGCGGCAAAGCCGGCGGCGATCGCCTCCGGGTCGTAGCCATCCCGCGCCCAGGCGGCGAACCCCATTTGCCCTTCGCCCTCGCGCGCATAGGCGCGCAGCACGGCGTCCAGCACGCCGGCGCGCGAGCGGGCCAAATGGCCCCAGCGCAGCGAAAGCTGGCCCATTGCCTCGGCCACCGCGGCACCTTGCAGCAGCAGGAACACCGCCCCGGCGAACCCCGCCCGGTCGGCGCCGGATTTGCAGTGCACCAGGCCAGGCTCCCGCAGGGCAAGCAGGGCGTCGATCAGCGCCAGCAGCCGCTCGCGTGGTGGCGGCCGCCCGCTCGACATCGGCAGGTCGATGAACGCCAGGCCCAACTGCCCCGCCCGCTCACGCGAGAGCGCGTCCGAGCCGTTGCCGGTCGGGCCGCGCAGGTTGAGCACGCTGCGGATGCCCCAGCGCCGCACCATGGCCGAGAGCCGCGCCGGGGTGGGGTGGTTGCAGCGATACAGCCGCCCGGGAAGCACCGGGCCGGCGTTGGTCCAGACCAGCCGCAGCACGCCGTGGTCCACCAGCATGCTGTCCAGCCAGGCAAGCCGGCGCCCGGCGGCGGTATCCAGCCCGCCGCGGTAAACAGTGTCCATTGCACATCCGCCCTGCCGCCCCGGGACTGGCCCCGCAGCCGGCACCGCGTATATCCTGCCCACGGCGGCGCCTGCCAGCCTCCGGGATCGAAGGGGGGCTCCGCGGGGGCCGTCGCCTGGCTTTCACCACGGTTTCGCGCCGGCATATCTCGCGAACTGAGGAAGGGAGAACGACCATGCTCGAGGATTCGCCACTGACAGCGGAAGACGTGATGACCCGCGACGTCAAGGTGGTGCACCCGGACACGCCGCTGCTGACCGCCGTGCTGCTGATGGCGGACAACCACATCAGCGGCCTGGTGGTGGTGGACGATGAGAACCGGCCGGTGGGCATGCTGACCGAGGGCGACCTGCTGCGCTGGCACGGCGAGTTCACCGAGCGGCAATCCTGGTGGCTCGACCACCTTGCCGACGGGCTGGAACTGGCGCCGACCTTCATGAACGCTATCCGCTCGCAGCAGCGTCAGGTCAGCAAGCTGATGAGCAAGGACACGGTGACCGTGGCCCCCGACACCTCCACCCGGGAAATCGCGCGGCTGTTCTACGACCGCAAGATCAAGCGCGTGCCGGTGGTGCAGGACGGCAAGGTCATCGGGCTGGTCAGCCGCGCCGACCTGCTGCGCGCCCTCGCCCGCGAACTGGCGAAATAGCCTGGGTCAGAGCTTGTGAAGCAATCGAACTTGCGAATGAACGCCCGCTGATATCATCGAGCCTTTCCGGCCAGATCCGAGCGCAGCGGGCATTCATTCATAAACTCTCAGTGCGCCTCGGCCCAGTTGCGGCCGGTTCCGGTTTCGACCACCAGCGGCACCGACAGCGTGGCGGCGGATTCCATGACGCGGCGGGCCAGGGCGGCGGTGGCTTCGGCCTCCGCCGCCGGGGCCTCGAACAGCAATTCGTCGTGTACCTGCAACAGCATCCGGGCGGAAAGCCCGGCGGCCGACAAGGCGGCGGGCAGGCGGACCATGGCGCGTTTTATCACGTCGGCCGCCCCACCCTGCAGCGGGGCGTTGATGGCCTGGCGCTCGGCGTAGCCGCGCCGGGCGGCGTTGCGGTCGTCGATGCCGGGAATCCAGCAGCGCCGCCCGAACGGGGTGGTCACGAAGCCGGCGATGCGGGCGTCGTCCTTGGTTTTTTCCATATAGGCGCGGATGCCGGGGTAGCGGGCGAAATAGGCGTCGATATAGGCGCGCGCCTCCCCCGGGGTTATCCCCAGCTGGCGGCCCAGGCCGAACGCGCTGATGCCGTAGATGATGCCGAAATTGATCGCCTTGGCGCGCCGGCGGGTCATCGGGTCCATGCCCTGCATCGGCACGCCGAACACTTCGCTGGCGGTGCGGGCGTGGATGTCCTCGCCGGCGGCGAAGCTTGCCTTCAGCGCCGGGATGTCGGCCACGTGGGCGAGCAGCCGCAACTCGATCTGCGAATAGTCGGCCGAGATCAGCACATGGCCGGGCTCGGCGATGAAGGCGCGGCGGATGCGGCTGCCTTCCTCGGTGCGGATCGGGATGTTCTGCAGGTTGGGATCGGTGGAGGAGAGCCGGCCGGTGCTGGCGATGGCCATGGCGAAGCTGGTGTGCACCCGGCCGGTGTCGGGGTTGATCTGCTCCACCAGCGCGTCGGCATAGGTGGATTTCAGCTTCTGCAACTGGCGCCATTCCAGCACCCGCGCCGGCAGGTCGTGGCCCTGATCGGCCAGCCCCTGCAGCACGCCGGAGTCGGTGCCCCAGGCGCCGGTTTTCATGCGCTTGCCGCCGGGCAGGGACATGCGGTCGAACAGTACCTCGCCGAGTTGCTTGGGGCTGCCGACATTGAACTCGAAACCTGCCATCCGGTGAATGTCATGCGCCATGACAATCATGCGGGTTTCGAAATCCTTCGACATGGCGCGCAGGTCATCGGCGTCCACCTTGATGCCCGCGCGCTCCATCTCCAGCAGCACCGGCACCAGCCGGCGCTCGATCTGTTCGTACAGCGCCAGCGAGGCGGTGCTGCGCAGCGTCGGGCGCAGATGCTGCCATAGAAGCAGGGTAACGTCGGCGTCCTCGGCGGCGTAGCGGGTGGCGCGGTCGAGCGGCACCTGACCGAACGGAATGCGGGCGCGGCCGGTGCCGGTAACGGAATCGAAGCTCATGCAGGCGTAGTGCAGGTGCAGCAGCGCCAGCTCGTCCATGCCATGGCCGTGCCGGCCGGCGTCCTGGGCATAGGAAATCAGCATCGCATCGTCCAGCGGCGCCGCCAGGGGAGCGCCGGCGCGCGCGAGGATGAGCATGTCGAACTTGGCGTTCAGGAACACTTTCAGCACCGCCGGGTCGGCCAGCAGCGGCGCCAGGGCGGCGAGGGCCTGCGCCACCGGCACTTGTTCGGGGGCGCGGCCGTCGGCGTCGGCATGACGCAGCGGCACATAACAGGCACGGCCCGGCGTGGTGGCCAGCGAGAAGCCCACCAAATTGGCGCGCATGGCGTCCAGCCCGTCGGTTTCGGTGTCGAGCGCCACGATGCCGGCTTCGCTGGCCTCGGCGATCCAGGCTTGCAGCGCCTCCAGCGTGGTCACGGTGACATAGGCGGCGCGGCCTTCGCCCGGATCGGGCGGGGCGGCCGGGCGGGCGGACGGTTCGGCGAAATCCAGCGCCCCTTGCGGGCCTTTCGGCGGTGGCGGTGGCGCGGCGGGCGTTCCCTCCAGGCCCAGGCGCAGGGCAATGCTGCGGAACCCCTGCGCGTGCAGCCAGGCGGCGAGTTTGGCGCGGTCCGGCGCCTGCACGCCGAGCTGGTCCAGCGCCACCGGCAGCGGCGCGTCGTCGCGCAACTGGACGAGGCGGCGGGACAAGCGGGCGGCGTCGGCGTGGGCGATCAGCATGTCGCGCTTTTTCGACGGCTTCATCGCCGGCGCGGCGGCCAGCACCGCTTCCAGGTCGCCATATTCGGTGATCAGCTGGGCGGCGGTCTTTGGGCCGACGCCGGGCACCCCGGGCACGTTGTCCACCGAATCGCCCATCAGCGCCTGCAACTCGACCAGCTTGCCGGGGGGCACCCCCCATTTCTCCATCACCTCGGCCGGGCCGATCGGTTTTTCTTTCATTGGGTCCAGCATGTTCACGCCGGGCCGGATGAGTTGCATCAGGTCCTTGTCGGACGAGACGATGGTGGTGCGCCCGCCGGCCGCCTCGGCGGCGCGGGCGTAGGAGGCGATCAGGTCGTCCGCCTCCCAATCGGCCAGTTCGATGGCGGGGACGCCGAAAGCGGTGGTGGCCTCGCGCACCAGGGCGAATTGCGGCCGCAGCTCCTCGGGCGGCTCGGGGCGCTGGGCCTTGTAGAGGTCATAGAGGCGATTGCGGAAGGTGAGTCGACCGGCGTCGAAAATCACGGCAAAGTGAGTTCCGGCATGGTCCTTCAGCAGCCGGGCAAGCATGTTGGTGAAGCCGAACACCGCGTTCACCGGGGTGCCGTCCGGCCGCGTCATCGGCGGCAGGGCATGGAAGGCGCGGAAGATGAACCCCGATCCGTCGATCAGGACCAGATGGGGCAGGACCAGATGGGGCAGGACCAGATGGGGCTGGGCCAGCAGCGGGCCGGTCGCGCCCGGGGCGTCGCTCAGTGGCTGGCCCCGCCGCCGGCCCCCGGATTGAGCACGAATCGCCGGGAGCAATACGGGCAGGTCACCTGGCTGCCCTCGATGCGCAGGAACACCCGGGGATGGCCGAGCGCGCCGTCGCCGCCGTCGCAGGCCACGGTGCGGTCGTCGACATGGATGGTTTCACTGGCGACGGTTTCGGTGGGGATTATCTTGGTGGACACGATTACCTTGGGGGAAACGGGTACCTTGGGGGAAACGGGGGCAGCGGCGCCGTGCATGGGGACCTCAGGAACTGGAGGGTGCCCCGGGGGGCCTGCGCCATGATAGCCATGGGGGCCGTGCTTTCAACCTCGCAGCGTCCGTTCCGTCCTGCTATCGCCCGGACGCAAGGCGCCGGGCTGTCGCGTCGCGGCGTGCTGGGTCTGGGGGTGGCGATGGCGTTGGATGGCTGCGTGGCGATGGAAGCCCCGCCGGGGCCGGCGGTGGTGGCGGCGGCGATGACCGGGGAGGCGTTCACCATGCCGGACGGGGCGCGGCTGCCCTTCCGCGCCTGGCTGCCGGACGGCAAGCCCCAGGCCGTGGTGCTGGCGCTGCATGGCTTCAACGACAGCCGGGACGCCTGGGAATATCCCGCCCCGGTCTTCGCCGCCGCCGGGGTGGCCCTGTATGCGCCCGACCAGCGCTGCTTCGGCGAGGCGCCCGGCCGCGGGCTGTGGCCCAGCGGCGAGGCGCTGGTGGCGGATGCGGCCGAGATGGTGCGGCTGCTGCGCCGGTTGCACCCGGGCGTGCCACTGGTGCTGATGGGCGAAAGCATGGGTGCCGCGGTGCTGATGGTGCTGGCGACCGGGAAACTGGCGCCGCCGGACGTGTCGTATGTGCTGATCGCGCCGGCGGTCTGGGGCCGGGCGCGGATGAATTTCGTCCTCTCCGGCGCGTTGTGGGTGATGCGCACCCTGGCGCCGGGGCTGGCGCTGACGCGCGGGCCGGTGCAGATCACCGCCAGCGACAACCGCGAGGCGCTGATCCGGCTTTCCACCGACCCGCTGACCGTCCGGCGCACGCGGGTGGACGCGCTGGGCGGGCTGGTGGACCTGATGGACGCGGCACTGGCGGCGGCGCCACGGATGCGGGTGCCGAGCCTGTTCCTGTATGGCGGCAAGGACGAACTGGTGCCGCAGGCGGCGACCGCCTCCACCTGGCAGGCGCTGCCGCGCGGCGGGGCGGACGGGCCACGGATCGCCTATTACCCGAACGGTTACCACCTGCTGCTGCGCGACCTGGACCGGACGCTGCCGATCAGCGACATCGTGGCCTGGCTGAGCGATCCGTCGGCCCCGCTGCCCTCGGGGGCGGAGCGGGCGGCGGAGGGGTGGCTGGAAGCGCAGGCATAGCCCACGCGCTCTGGCGAATTTGTATGGACCGGTGCCGCGCGGGCCGCAAACTGGCGGTCGTGCGGCGGCTGCGCGAAAGGGAGGCCAGGATGGCGGGATCGGCGCGGCGGCCTCTCCCGGCAGGAAAGGCGCGGGCGGGGAGCCGCCCGCCTTGAACGGCGAAAGCTCCCCCTCGCCGGTTGCCGCCGGTCCGCCACAGCCGGTGACGCTCGCGCGGGGCGATCGCCGCTCCCTGATGGAGGCGGCGCTGGCGCTGCTGACCGGCGGCGTCCTGCTCGGGGTTACCTTCAGGGCGCTGGCGCCGTTCGTCAGCGCCCTGCTCTGGGCGCTCACCATGACGGTCGCGGCGTGGCCGGTCGCCGACCGGCTGGAGCAGCGTCTGGGCGGGCGGCGGCGGCTGGCGGCGGCGCTGATCGGCCTTGGGTATTTCGTGGTGCTGGCGCTGCCGCTGATCTACCTCAGCCTGACGCTGCGCCTCGTGTTCCGCGACGCCTGGATGATGGCCGCGAACATCACCACCAACGGACTGCCGGAACCGCCGGCCTTTCTCAACGATATCCCCGTCATCGGCAAGCGCATCGTGCGGACCTGGCAGCAGGACATGCGCAACCTGCCGGCACTGGCGAGCCAGTCCGAAAGCGTGCTGCTCGACGCGGCGCAGGTGGTGTTCCGGCAGTTGACCGACCTGCTCTCGGCGATCGGCGAAATCGTCTTCGGCATCATTCTGGCGACGCAGACGCTCGGCATGGGCACGCCGGTGCTGCGCACGCTGCGCCGGTTCGCCACCGCGGTGGGCGGTGGCGCCGGCCAGGGGGCGCTGGCGGCCACCCGGCGGGCCATCCTGTCGGTCGCGCTGTGGCTGATCGCCTGCGGACTGATCGAGGCGGCGCTGTCGGGACTTGGCTTCATGCTGGCCGGGGTGCCGCTGGCCTCGGTGCTGGCATTTGTCTGCTTTGTCTGCCGCGTGCTGCAGATCGGCCCGTGGCCGGTGTGGATTCCGGCGGTGCTCTGGCTGTGGCTGTGGCACGGAAGCCTGTGGAATGCCCTGTTTCTGGCCGGATGGCTGGTGCTGGTGGTGATGGGCGCCAACCGCGCGCTCCGCCCGGTGCTGGACATGCAGCGCCCCGAGGTGCCGGCGCCGCTGCTCTCTTTGGCCGTGCTCGGCGGGTTGCTGACCTGGGGGTTCTCCGGGATGTTCCTCGGCGCGGCCGGGATCGCGGTGGTGTGGTCGCTGATGGCGAACTGGCTGCGCTCGGGCGAGGACGGTACGGCGTGATGCCAGCGTATCGGGATAACACCCTTAACAGGCGGCGGAAACAGCCGGCCGGGCTTGATCGGATGCGCAACGCCTCCTTGTCCGACAGGCGCGGCCCCCTCTTTGCCGCAGCCTGCTAACGGCCCTCGAGTTGCTCGGCCAGAAGCCGCGCCCGCGGGTCCGCCGGGTCCAGGGCCAGCAGGTCGCGCGCATGGCGCCGGGCCGTGTCCATGTCGCCGGCGTCGCGGGCGATGGCGATCAGGCCGAGCAGGACATCGCGGTCGGCCGGGTGGCGCTGGTGCGCCGCCTCCAGCACGGCGATGGACGGCGCCGCCGCGCCGGCGGCATTCAGCCCCACGGCATAAACATAGGCGTAGCGCGCATTGTCCGGCGCCAGTTCGCTGGCGCGGCGCAGCGCCGGCAGCGCCTCGGCGGCGTCGTGCTGGCGCACCAGCAGCAGACCCAGCGCGTGCCAGGCATCCGCGTTGTCCGGCTCGAGGACGACGGCGCGGCGCAACATCTCCGCGCCCTCCTGGTCCCGGCCGCGCATGCGGTCGAGGTCGGCCAGGTCCACCAGCGCCGGCACGAAGCGGGGATCGAGCCGCAGCGCGGTGCGCCAGGCCTCCTCCGCCGCGTCCGGCCGGCCGCCGCGCAGGTGCAGCAAGCCGATATTGAGATGTGATTCCGGCCGGTCGGCATCCACCATCTCCGCCGCCAGAAGCTCCCGCGTGGCGCGCGCCAGGGCGTCGCGCCGCGGCGGCGTCAGCTGCGCCGAAGCGCCGGCCAGCGCCCGCGCCGCTTCCACCCGGACCGCCCGCGCCGGATCGTCCAGCAGCGGCGCCACCGCCTGCACCAGGCCGCGCCCGGGAACCTCCGGCAAGGCGCGCGGCACCGCCGAGCGGACCAGCGGGCTGGGATCGGCGATCGCCGCCTTCACCGCCGGCTCGGAGGCGCCGCCGCCCAGGTTGCGCAGGGCGGGGAGCGCGCTCGCCCGGGCAATCGGCGGCTGGCCGGCGGTCAGGATCAGCGCGTCGAGCAGCCGCTCGGCATCGGCCGCACCGGTGCGGCCGGCCTGCAAAGCGGTGCCGAAGTGCGGCGCGGTCTGCCGGCCGCCGGGATACCAGCCGGCGACGGCGCGCGCCGCCCAGTCGGCGGGGTGGTCGCTGTGGCACTGGGTGCAGGCGTTCGGGGTGCCGAGCGCGGCGGACAGGTCGGGCCGCGGCACCCGCATACTGTGGTCGTGCCGCTGGTGGACGATCATGTAGGTCCGGGTCGGCATGTGGCAGGCAGTGCACTGCCCACCGGCGCCGGTCGCTTCGTGGTGGTGGTGCGCCGGGGTGTCGAACCGCGCCGGCAGGTGGCATTGGCCGCACAGCGCATTGCCCTCGGCGCGCGGCTTCAGGCCGTGCGGCTCGTGGCAGTTCGAGCAGGTGACGCCGGCCAACTGCATGCGACTCTGCACGAACGAACCGTATTCGAACACCTCGCCGTCAATCTGCCCGTCGGGAAAATACAGCCCCGGTTCGAGCAGCGCCGGCAGATAGCCATCCAGGAACGGCGCCCCCGGCGCCGCCGATTCGGTCAGCGGCTTGCGGCGCGAATGGCACGGGGCGCAGGTGTCGAGTTCCGCCGAGACAAGCGGCGCGCCGCGGCGGGCGATGCCGGTCGCGGCGTCCATCTCCCATTGCCCCGGGTCGGCCGGGCGCAGCCAGTTGGCCAGACCCATCCGCTCGCCCGGCGCGACCGGACCAGCGGACTTCGGCCGGGCCTCGGCCCAGGCGACATGGGCCGAACCGGCGCCGTGGCACGCCTCGCAGGCGACATCGATGTCGGCGAAGCTGCTGGCGTAGCTGTCGGTGGCGAGGTCGTAATTCTTGTGCAGGTCGGTGGAGTGGCAGGCGGCGCACTGGTAGTTCCAGGTCTGGTCGCGCCCGGTCCAGTGCAGCCGGTCGCCGGCGCGCAGCCGCTGGTCGGGATACAGGCCGATCCATCGCTGGCCGCCCTGCTGCTTCGGCCGGCTGTCCCAGGCGATGCCGAGCGCCTGCAACCGCCCGCCCGGCAGGCGGATCAGGTATTGCTGCAACGGCTCCACACCGAAGGTGGCGGCAACGTCGTAGTCGTGCGGGTAGCCGTCGGGCCCCTCGGTGCGCACGATGAAACGCTCGCCGGCGCGCGAGAACGTGGTGGGCACGCCGAACAAGGTGAATCGCGCCCCGCTGAAATCGCCCAGCACCGTTTGCGGCGTCGGCTGCTGCATGGCGCGGGCATGGTGCGACCCCTGCCACAGCGCGGCCTGGGCCGCATGGCAGGAGATGCAGGATTTGGCGCCGACGAACCGCGCCGGCTCATCCGCCCGCGCGGGCCACGCCCAGGCGAAGCCGAGCAATGAAAGGACGGCGGCGGCACGTGCTGCCAGGCTCATGGTGTCATTCCGCTGTCCGGCCGGTGCGCCTGCTTACCGCACCGTGAACGGAATGTCCCCCTCCGCGACGTCACCGCCGGAAGCCGCGCCGACATGCCAGTGCAGCGTGTAGTGTCCGGGCGCCAGTGCGCTGGCCGAGGCGAACAGGACGTCGGGCGCGCTGTCCAGCAGCGGATGCAGCCTCTCGACAACGTTGCCATTCCGCACGATCGCCAGCCGCGCGGCTGCATGGTCGATCGGCGCATCGAAGCGGACGACGAATTGCTGGTTGCGGCCATCCAGGATGGCCTCGGCCACGGGCGTGGAGGCGGCCAGATGCGGCGGGGCCGCGGCGGCGAAGCTGCTGGTAAGCAGCAGCATCGCCGGAACGAACGCGAAGGTGGGCAGGACAGGTCGTTGCATGCCGTGAGCTCCTGATGCCGGAAGGCGCGGATCAGTCGAAGGCGAACACCCGCTTCCAGTCGTTCCTGATGCTGATCACCGGCCAGCCGGCCTTGCGCGCCTCGTCATGCAGCGCCTGGGTGAAAGTTCCGACCCTGGTGTCGGGCAGACCTTCGGCCGGGCCGTAGGCGAATTCGCGCTTCGCATCGTCATGCAGCACCAGCATCGACAGCCGGGTGCCGTCGCCGGCCTTGGTGTATTCCAGCATCTCGCGATCGCCGATGGAATTGCCGAAGGCGGCGCGCGGACGGCGGCCGATCATCAAATGGATGCCTTCGGGCTTGCCGGCGAAATCGTCGTTGAGCAGCAGCTTCGGCTGCTTGATCAGGAACGGCTCGCCGTTCCGGCCGCGTGCGTATGCGGTGACCCCGGCGGTGCCGACCACCTGATCGGGCGGAATGCCGTAAACACGCTCGGAATAGACGCGCACGAAATCCTGCCCGCCGCCGGTGACGATGAAGGTCTTGTAGCCATTGGCGCGCAGATGGCTCAGCACCTCCAACATGGGCTGGTACACCAGATCGGTGTACAGCCGGTCCCAGCGAGGATGTTTCGCGGTGGCGATCCACCTGGCCACGTCGGCGTTGAACGCATCCACCGTGAGGCCGGTGAGGGTCGCGGCGGCGATCTCCTCGAAAGCCGTCAAGGGCAGCTTTGCAATCGCTTCGCGGTTGCCCGACAGCACGGTCCTGAACGGCTCGATATGCTTCAGCGCGGGCTTTCTTTCCGCCAGCGCCGGCACCCGGTCCAGGCAGTAGACCATCTGGGTGTAGATCGGGTGCTCGACCCAGAGCGTGCCGTCCTGGTCGAAGGTGGCGATGCGGTCCTCCGGCGCCACCTGGGCCGGGCTGGCCGGATCGGTGGTGGCACGCACGAAGTCGAGGATCGCCTGTTTCGCCGCCCCGTCGTTCCAGGACGGCAGCGGCCCGGCCAGCGTCTGCGCGCGCGCGACCGCGGGCAGAACCGGCAGCGCCGCCAGCGTGGCGAGCAGGCGCCGCCGATGGATGCCGCGCCAGGAGAGGGTTGCGTTCACCTGCTGTCCTCCTTGGGGTGGAAGCTGCCGCGCCAGGTCCACAGCAGCAACAGCGCGACCACGGCGTGCAGCACCACCGCCGGCCACAACAACGGGCCGGCCCATTGCCAGCCAATGCCGAGATAAGCCAGGTACAGTGCGATCATCACGCTGTACATCAGCATCGCCCGGAAGGCCGGCGTGACGCTGTCGGCCTGCCGCCGCTCCGGCCAGCAGGCCAGCCCCAGCGCGAGCAACGCGATGCCGAGGAACGGGCCGAGCAACGTTCCCGCGTCGGCAATCAGCACGCCGGCCAGCCAGGCGATGACCAGACGCGCATCGATCAACAGCGCAAGGCCGGTGAGGATTTCCACGAGCGCGGCGAAGGCGAGAATGCCGCTCGGCGTGCTTGGTTTCATGTCATTCACCGCCGCTGTCCCTCCGCGACGCAGGCGCGGCACGGCGGGCACGCCTGCGTCGCGCCCCCGCCGCGACGGCAACCCGCCCTACTTTGACAAAGTCACACTCGATACATCGGGCAGTTTACATGCTATGCACGAATTTACATAACAATTACAAATTATATTTTATATTACCTATATCAATACGAATATCACTATGCCAATGAAAATTACATTCCGGTATCAACCATATTTGACTCGCACCGAATTTCGACTAGAGACTTGAAATTTCAGAATTCTGAGTGTGACTTTGTCAAACTACTGTCCTTCGTGGTTCTTGATGACGTCGTCGATCTTTTCCTTGACCGCCTGAAGGTTGAAGGTGGCAGGGGCCTGCATCGGCGGATAGTCGATGGCCGTCAGTGCCAGCCTGCCGACAACCTGCTGCACCAGCACGAACCGCCAGAACTCGCGGGCCATGAAGCCGTTCACGTAGTCGCCGCCGGCGTTGTTCAGGGTCTCGCCGCGGATCGACGAGGTCCGCTCGAACGGGTCCTGCCGGATGTTGATGATGGTCGGCATGTCGGTCGTGACTTTCTCGCCCGGCCAGCCATAGGGCTGCTCGAAAAACCGGAACTTGAAGTCGTCGATGCGGATCGCCCCGAGATGCGGGCCGCCGAAGTAGAACAGCTCGTGCCGCTTCGTCGGCCCCTGGCCGGTCAGCAGGTCGAGCTGGTTGTAGCCGTCCAGATGGTTCTTGTAGGTGCGGTCGCCCAGCTTCACGCCCTTCAACAACTGGTCGGCGATGGTCGGGTTGCCGGCGGCGGCAGCGAGCGTCGGCAGCCAGTCGAGGCCGGAGAACAGGCCGTTCTCGACCGTTCCCGGCTTGACCTTGCCCGGCCAGCGGATGATCGCCGGCACGCGGAAGCCGCCCTCATAGACGGTGCCCTTGGTGGCCCGGAACGGCGTCATGGCGCCGTCCGGCCAGGTGAACACTTCCGCGCCGTTATCGGTGGTGAAGATGACGATGGTGTTGTCGGCCTCGCCGATATCCTGCAGGTGCTTCAGCAGGGCGCCGACGCTGTCGTCCAGCTGCGCCATGCCGGCTTCTTCGATGTTGTAGTTGCTCGTGGGGTTCATCAGCGCCTGGTATTTCGGCGGGATGTAGGTAAAGACGTGCATGCGCGTGGTGTTGTGCCAGACAAAGAACGGCTTGTTGTCTTTCTTGGCCTTGTCGATGAATTTCTCGCTGGCCTGCACCAGAACGTCGTCGAACGTCTCCATGTCGTATTTGGCTTTGCGGCCTTCCTGCCAGTTCTGCAGCCCGGCCATGTTCGGGAAGGGCGCCAGCGGGCCTTCGTCAACGATTCGCTGCTTGCCCACCCGGCCCCAGCGCGGCTGCACGGTGGGGTCGTCCACGTCGGTCGCGTAGCTGTGAACGAGGTTGCGCGGCCCGGTCTTGTCGATCCATTCCTGCGGATAGGAGAACCAGTACGGGTCCGACATCGCGTCCAGATGGTACAGGTAGCCGAAGAACTCATCGAAGCCGTGCACGGTGGGCAGATATCGGTTCAGGTCGCCCAGGTGGTTCTTGCCGAACTGGCCGGTCTCATAGCCCAGCGACTTCAGCACGGTGGCCAGCGTCACCGCCTCGTCGGGAAGACCGACATCGGCGCCCGCCTGGCCCACGGTGGTCAGCCCGGTGCGCAGCGGCAATTCGCCGGTGATGAAATTGGCGCGGCCCGCGGTACAACTCGCCTCGGCGTAATAGTCGGTGAAGCGCAGCCCCTCGGCGGCGAGTTTGTCGAGATTCGGTGTCTTGCCGGACATGATGCCCTGGTGATAGGCGCCGATGTTGAACCAGCCGACGTCGTCGCCCATGATGACGAGAATGTTCGGCGGTTTCGCCGGTGCCTGCGCGGCCGCCGGACTGGCGGCGGTCAGCGCCGATGTCAGCAGCAGCCCGCCGGCAAGCACGCCGGACTTCGCCCATTTTGTGCATTGGTTGGTCATTTGCTTCTCCCCGGTCTTCGCCAGATGCGCCCGCCGTGCCTGTGCGATGTGGCACACAACGCCAAGCATGCCGGCCGGTCAGGGCCGGCGGCTATGCGTTTTCGGCAAAAGCGGGTTCGGCAAGGACCGAGAAGCCCCGGCGCCGCCTTTGCGTGGCCGCCGGCAATGCCGCCTTCACCTGACGCGAAGGCAGCGGTTGCAGCCAGCCAGCGTCAGAAGCGGAACCCCACGGCCAGCACCGGTCCGTAGCTCAGCAAATGCAGCGACCGCGCCTCGCGGGCCAGGCCGCCGCCGTTGGGTTCGTTGGTCTGCATGGCAAAGAAGCCCAGCGACACATCGAACCACGAGGCGATCAGATATGACACCGCCAGCCGCCCGTTCCAGCCCCAGGAGCCGCCATTGACGCTGAAGCCGGTCGCCGCCACCTCCGACACAATCCGCCAGTCGGGCGATGCGTAATAGGTGCCGCGCAGCCCCAGCCAGGGCTCGGCGGTGCTGGTGCTGCGGCTGATGCCGCCGAACGGCGAGTTCTCGAAGCCGCTGCTCACGTCAGTGCTGAAATACTGAAAGCCCGCCCGCGCATCGAGGGTGAAATGGCTGTCGGCGTCGGTCGGCAGCATTTGGTAGCCGATGCCCGGTGCAACCCGCACCATCGACACGTCGTTCTTGAGCGTTACCTCCCGGCCAAGCGGCCCGGGCGGGAACTTCCGCTTCTGGAACGCATCGACATATTGGATGTCGATCTCGGCGGAATACGGGCCGTAGCGGACCAGAGCGTCGCCGATGAAGGCCATTCGCAGCGACGACAGAATCCTGGCGATCGAGGGGATGCCCTGGCTCACGCTGGCATCGAAAGCCGATCTTTTCAGGCCGATGCGGGCGTCCACCGCCGGCAGGAACAAATAGGGCGTCAGTTCCACGCTGAACTGATAGGCGCCGTCCGGCGTGTAGCTCTCACGCGCCGAGAACTGCGCGGCGGCCGGGCCGGCGGTCAGGCCACCCACGGCCACCCCCGCCACGGCAAGGATCAGGCGTGTTGCGCAGCAACCCATCACGGTATCCTCCCGGCGGCACCAACAACTCAGACAGTCTGCCGAGGCGATAACCCTTCACCGCAGCAGCCGCAACTGGAACAAGTTGGGCACGCCCGGATGCGGCGCCGATGGTCGGAATACCCCGCATATTTCGCCGGAACTGCATAGCCCGGCCCGACGGGCTTTGACAGGCTGCCCGGGCATCGGGTTGCGGAAGGCGTGCGCCCCCCCGGCCGGAAGCTGCCGCCGGCATGTCCAGGGTGGGCCGGCATGTCCAGGGTGGGAACGACATGGCGGGCAGCAGCACCGCGTTGTTCAGCGAACCGGAGGCGTTCGAGGCGGCGTGGCAGGACGCCGGGGGCTTGCGGCTTTACGTCACCCATGCCGGCCGCTTCCGGGCAAAGCTGACCCGGGTGGCACTCGGCGCGGTGCGCCTTGCCGCCGTGCATGAAAGCCAGGCGCGGGTAAGCGTGCTCGCCATTCCAGCCGACACACTGCTGGTGACGCTGCCGGCCGGACGATCGCCCGCGCCCATCTGGGGCGGCATCGCCAACCGGCCCGGCGAAATCATGACGCATGGCCCGGCCGGGCGCCTGCTGGCGCGCACAACCGGCCCGTGCCGCTGGGGTGCCATCTGGATACCCACGAGCGACCTGGTCCGATACGCCGACGCACTGGTGGGAAAGGGCATGACCGTGCCGCCGGGTTCACGAATCTGGCGCCCACGGGCCGCGGCTTTGCGGACCCTGCACACCCTGCACGGCGCCGCCATCCGCACCGCCGAGAACCAGCCGGATGCGCTCGCGCAGGCGCAGGCGGCGCACGGGCTGCTCCAGCAACTGGCCCACGCGCTGGTCGAGTGCCTGTCCGGCGAAAGGGCGGCCGAGGAGGCGCCCTCCCTGCGCCGCCGGCGGGACATCGCTCTGCGCTTCGAGGCGCTGCTGCACCGTCAACCGGATGGCGTCCACACCCAGGCAGGCGTCAGTGCCGCGCTCGGCGTTTCCCGCCGCGACCTTGGCGCCGCCTGCCGCGAGCAGCTTGGGGTGGGACCGGCCGGCTTCATTCGTCTGCACCGGATGCACCAGGCCCGTCTTGCCCTGCGGGGGGGGGACTCCGGCGGCATGGGCGTGGCCGGGATCGCGCGACGCCACGGCTTCCATGATTCCGGCCGGTTCGCCCGGCTGTACCGCGAGTTGTTCGGCGAATTGCCGTCCGCCACCTTGCGGCGGTGGTCGCGCCAAAGTGAAGGCGGCATTCGTTGATCCGTGGGATATGGAAAACCGCAAGACGAAACCACATGTTAATTTGACAAAATCACATTCCACCCGCGCCTGGGCCATGCGGCGCGCGCCCCGCGGAGCGGGCACTGGATTGGATGACCCCACTTTGAGCTTGACGGCGGATTCATTCG
>Ga0302157_10002111_pt1 | contig 23638 bp, 18 predicted proteins | sample I_Bog_N3_3_FD_193502 | JGI IMG/M metagenome (GOLD analysis project Ga0302157, IMG submission 193502) | Peat permafrost microbial communities from Stordalen Mire near Abisko, Sweden - I_Bog_N3_3 | ecosystem: Environmental > Terrestrial > Soil > Wetlands > Peat | place: Sweden: Abisko, Stordalen... | reverse complement strand
GCCGACCAAGACGCCCAGCCCCATTTCCGCAGCCGCGACATTGGCCGCGAAGCATCTGGTGGGGCTGACTGAGGCCCCACGCTTCGACCGCCCGGTTGACGAGGAACGGGTCAGGCGGATTTTGAACAAGGATTTCGGGCTACCCTGAGCGATCGTTCGCCCCACCGGACCGCTCGTCTCACCCTGCACCACCCACCACCCGACGGAACAGCGCCAACTGCCCGGCCGTCGTCGCGTCCCAACTGAACCGCTCCGCATAAGCCCGCGTCGCCGCCCGATCCGGCAGCGCGGCAAACAGCCGCCGCACCCCCGCGGCGATCCCGTCGGGCGTGTTCTCCCCGGCGATCACCCCCGCCGCCGCCTCCCGCACCACCTCGGGATTACCCCAGATGTTGCTGGCAACCACCGGCGTGCCACAGGCCATCGATTCCAACAGCACATTCGCCCACCCCTCCCGCGAGGACGCCAGGACCGACGCATCCGCCGCCCCATACAGCGCCGGCAGGTCCGCATGCGGGCGCGCGCCCAGCAGCCGCACCCGATCGCCGAGACCCAGGCGCGCGATCAGGCTCTCCAGCCGCCCCCGTTCGGGACCCTCGCCGGCGATCACCAGGTCGAAGTCCGGCAACTGGCGCAGCGCCTCGATCGTGCGGTGATGCCCCTTCCGCTCGATCAGCAGCCCGACCGAGATCAACGTCGGCCGGGTCAGCCCCAGCGCCGCCCGCGTCGCGGCCCGATCGGCGGGCGGGCGGAACAGTTCGGTCTCGACCCCGTTGCGCAGCACCGTCACCTTGTCATCCGGCGCACCGAGTTCCACCAGCACCGCCTTCAACGCGGCACTGACCGCGACCAGCGCCGAGGCCCCCGCGATGCCGCCCCGCAGCAACCGCCGCGGCAGCGCGTATTGCGGGATCAGGTTCACGTCGGTTCCGCGTGCGGTCACCACCACCGGCAGGCCAAACCGCCGCCCGACCCAGACCGCGGCCACGCCGTCGGGATAGAAGTAATGCGCGTCGATCAGGTCGAACCGGTGCCCCGCCGCCAGCAACCGCGCCACGACCGGCACCATCGCGCGGTACAGCAGCCAGGGCGCCAGGGTCATCCCGACCTTCGGGATCACCGGAAACCGCGGATGCAGCACGGCGAGCCCGTGCCGCGTCTCCTGCAACGGCGCCGCCGCATGCACCGCCCAGTCGCCGAAGCTCGGCGACGCGCTGGGGAACCACGGCACCGGCGCCAGCACGAGGCTGGTGGCCTCGCCGCCGGCCACCAGATGGCGCAGCCGGTTCTCCACGAAAATGCCGTGGTTCGGCCGCGCCGCGTTGGGGAACAGCGACGAAAACGTCAGCAGGCGCAGCACAGCCACCGGCGGCAGGTCGCTTCCGTCAGGTTCCCTTGTTCAGATCATCCAGCAACTGCTGCGCCTCGGCTTTTTCCTTGAATTCGCCTTTGGACGCGACGACCGAGGTCAGGCGCTTGATCGCCTCGTCCTTGTTGCCGGTGTCCTTCAGCGCGACGGCGTAGTGGTATTGCACGCGGGGATCATTCGCGGCCTCCGCCGAGGCCTGGCGGAGCAAGGCAACGCCGGTGTCGGCCTTGCCTTCGCCGGTCAGGATCCAGCCCAGCGTGTCGGCGGTCTGTGCCCCGGGGGCCAGGATGTAGGCCTGGCGCGCGAGATCCAGCGCCTTGGGGTTGCCCTGCTGCTGGTACACCCAGGCGAGGTTATTCAGCGCGATCGGATCGTGCGGCTTCTGGTTCAGGATCGTCTGCAAGATCGTCGCGGCCAGATCGAGCTTGTTGGTCGCGATGTAGATTTCCGACAACTGCTCCGTCGCCACCATATCGTCGGGGTGGGCGCCAGCCCAGCCGGTCAGCAGTTTCACCGCATCATCGGCGCGATTGGAACGGATTTCCGCGGCGGCCAGCCGGGTCACGAGCTGGCTCGACGGGAACGCCGCCTGGGCTTCGGTCAGCGCCGCGACCGCATCCGCCGGCCGGTTGGCCGCCAGATAGATATCCCCCTTCAGGGCCCGGAGCGCGGCAAAATCGCGATCCTGGCTCATCAGCCGGTCGGCGGTCGCCAGCGCCGCCTCGACCCCGATGGACTTCAGATCCACCATCGCAAGGTCCTGGTAAAGCTGAAAATTGCGCGGGCTCACAGCAATCCCGGCGGTGATCGTGTTGCGCGCGCTTTCGTAGTCGCCCGCCTCCACCAGCAGCGCCACGAGCTGGCGCCGGGCGCCAACCACATTCGGATCGCCCTTCAGGATGTCGGTGTAGGTCGCTCTGGCTTCCTTCTTCAGGCCCTGGGCCAGTTGCGCGGCGGCGCGCAGGCTGAGGATCTCGGTGCTGCTGGCCGCCGAACCCTTCTCCGCATTCGCCAGGTCCATGGCCTTTTGCGCCTCATTGGACCGGATATAGAGATCGCCCAAATTCACCGTGACCCGGGTATTGGCGGGTTCGGCGATATGCGCGCGTTCGAGCAGGGTGATCGCCAGCGTCTGCCGCCCGCTCTGCGCGTAGCCGGACGCGAGCATGCTCAACGCGGGTTCCGCCGCGGGCCGCTTGGCCAGCACGTCGGCCAGGACCGATTCCGCCTCCTCGCGGTGGCCCCGCATCGCAAGCACACGCGCCAGGTTGATCTTGGCGGGGACGAAGTCAGGCGATTTCTTGACCAGCGCGGCGAAGCTGTCCTGGGCGCCAGCCAGGTCGATCTGCGCCAGCTTGAACAGCCCCTCCAGGTTCTCCACCACATCGCTGTCGCCCTGGGCCGCCCTGATCCTGGCGAGCGAATCCGCGGCCTTGGACAGATCCCCGGTCGCCAGCGAGGCAAAGAACAAGGCTTCGCCGACCGCCGGCATCTTGGGCGCGAGTTCCAGCGTGTGCTCCAGGTCGCCCATGGCCGAATCGACGTCGCCCATGCCCATCCGCACCGAAGCCAGCCTGGTTTGCAGCCCGACATCGTTCGGCGCCAGCGCTTCCGCCTTCTGGAAGTTCGTCACGGCCTCGGTCGCGCGATTGGTCGCGGCGTCGGCCCGTCCCAGCAGGTCGTAGGTCTCCGCGTCCGCCTTGCCGGATTCGACCACGCGCGAGAGGGTTTCGATCACCTGGTCGGGCCGCCGTTTGGCGAACTGGATCCGCGCCAGGATCTTGTAGGCCGCGAGGTCATTGGGGGCTCGGCCAAGGTATTTACGTGCCGCGTCCTCGGCTTGCTCGAACTGGCCAAGCTGTTCCTTGACCACGGCTTGCAGGTAATAGGCCCGCTGGATGCGCCCGACATAGGCGGCAATGCGCTCGAGATCGACGTCGGCCGCCTTGTAGTTCCTGGCCTGCGCCTCCATCACCGCCAGCAGGTAAATCGCCTGGACGTTGCCGGGCGTGCCCTTCAGCACCGTGTCGATATCGGCTTTCGCGGCATCCGGCTTGGCCAAAGCCAGTTCCAGGCTTGCCCGGTCGAGACGCGCCTGCATCACGCTGGGCTGGTCGGTCACCAGCTCGTCCAGCACCGACAAGGCGCCGGTGGCGTCGTTCTTCAGGCGCAGCAGTTGCGATTTGGCCAGCAGCGCCTCGGCTGATTTCGGCTGGGCGGCGATCGCGCGATCGATCTTCGCCTGCGCGCCCGCGAGATCCGCCCGAGCGACCGCCAGGCGCGCATCGGCGAGCAGCGGCTCCACCGCGTTCGGCGCGGCGGCCTGGGCGTCGGCGAAGGATTTCTGCGCATCATCGAGGCGCCGCAGCATCACCTGGGCGGTGCCGCGCGACACCAGGATCGCGGCATCGAGCTGCGGGTCCTTGCCCTCCGGCTTCAGGGTGTCCAGCAACTGGTCGAACTTGTTCTGCGCCAGCAGCGCCTGCGCCAGCAACGGCACCGCCTGGTGCGGATCGAAGCCACGGTCGCGGGCGGCCTGCGCCTCGCGTTCGGCGGCCACCGGGTCGCCAAGCTCGAACGCCACCCGGCCCAACCAGTAATGCGCCTCCGCGTTCTGCGGGTCGGAGCGGACGGCGTTGCGCAGATCGATCTGGGCGGAGCGGAGGTCGCCCTTCTTCATCGACGCCCGCGCGTTGGACATGTAGTCGGCGTGAGCCGCCAGCGGCCATGCCCCCAGCCAGGCGCCCAACACCATCCAGCCGACAGATTTGTATCGCATGCGCTTGAACCTCAATTGCTTCAACCTGCCGTTCCCGTCGCATCGGCCGCAAAGTCGGCCCCAGCTTCGGCGCCGCCATCGCCGACCCGAACCGGTTCGGCTTCGATGCCGTGTACTTCCATCAGACCATACAAGGTCGGGCGGCTGATGCCGAGGAGCCTGGCTGCCACCGACAAGGTGAAGTTGCTACGGGCCAGGGCGATCTGGATGACCTCGCGTTCGGCGCGCAGCCGGGCCGCGCGCAAGTCAAGATCAGGCAGGCTCTCGGCCGCCGGCGCGAGTTCCAGGTCCGCGCCGTCGATCATGCGCTGTTCGGCCATCACCACCGCCCGCTTCATCCGGTTTTCCAGTTCGCGCACATTGCCGGGCCAGCCATGGGCGTTCATCGCCTGCGTCGCCCCTTCGGTGAAGCCACGGATATTGCGGCCGAACTCCTGGTTGAACCGGTTCAGGAAGTAGTTCGCCAGCAGCAGGATGTCGCCCCCCCGTTCCCGCAGCGGCGGGATCCGGATGGTCACCGCATTCATCCGGTAGAACAGGTCGCCGCGGAACGACCCTTGGGCGATCTTTTCCTCCAGCAGCGCGTTGGTGGCCGAGACGATACGCACATCCACCTGGATCTTCTGCCGCCCGCCGATGCGCTCGACGATCTGGTCCTGCAGGAAGCGCAGCAGCTTGACCTGCAGCGGATGCGGCAGATCGCCGATCTCGTCGAGGAACAGGGTGCCCTTGTTGGCGCTTTCGATCTTGCCGATGGTCTGCTTCACCGCGCCGGTGAAGGCCCCGCGTTCGTGGCCGAACAGTTCGCTTTCCAGCAGGTTTTCCGGAATCGCGCCGCAGTTGATGGCGACGAAGGGCTGGCGGGCGCGCGGCCCCAACTGGTGCAGCGCATGCGCCAGGGCTTCCTTGCCGGTGCCGCTGTCACCCAGCAGCAGCACGGGGACATTGGTCGTGGCGAGCTTTTCCACGTCGCGGCAGACTTTCAGCATGGCCGCATTGGCGGTCACGATGCGTTCGATCGGCGAGCGGGCGGGTGCGGCGGCAAGCCTTCGATTTTCCTCCTCCAGCCGGTGCAGGTTGAGGCCGCGGCCGATGATCGTGCGCAACACCTCGATCTCGACCGGTTTTTCACAGAAGTCGTAAGCCCCGCTGGCGACCGCCTTGAGCGCCACCTTGCGCTCGCCGTTGCCGGTGACGACGATGACCTTGGTGCGGGGTGCGATGCGCTGGACTTCATCGAGGGTGGCGAAGCCCTCGCTGACACCGTCCGGATCCGGCGGCAGGCCTAGGTCCATGATGGCGACCGGTGGATTCTCCTTTTTCACCAGCGCGATCGCCTGCTGGCGGTTGTTGGCCAGCAGCACGTCGCAGTCCGGAAACGCCCAGCGGTACTGGGAGCACAGGCCTTCGTCGTCCTCGACGATCAGCAGTTTTGGTTTGGCCATCGGGCGCCTTTCCTTCAGGCCAGCAGTTGCGTCTGGCCGGCGACGGCGGGCCGCACCGAGGGCAGCAGCAGCCGCATCGTGGTGCCGGAACCGGGTCGTGTCAGGACCAGCAGATCGCCCCCGGCATCGCGCAGCAATTCGCGGGCCTGGTAGGCGCCGATGCCGTGGCCGCCGCCCTTGGTGGAGGCGAAGGGGCGGAACAACTCGTCGCGCACGAATTCCGGCGGCATTCCCTGACCCTGGTCGACGATGTCGATGATCATGTTCATGGCCTCATGGCGGATCCGGACGGTGACCGCGGCGCCCTTCGGCGAGGCCTCGATCGCATTGTTGAGCAGATGGGTGGCGACCGCGTCGAAGGCGTCCGGGTCGATCGCGACGCCGGCGCCGCCTTCGTCGTCATCCAGCACGATCGTGGCACCACCGGCGATCCGGCGGTCGTCCACCACGTCCTTCAGCCGTTCGCCGGGGGCGATCAGGGCGTAGCTGCGTTCCTGCCGTTCGGCCTGCAGGCGGGTCAGCAGGCGGGTGATCTTGCCGACAGACGCCCGCACGGTTGCGAGCATATCGCGTTGGAATTCGGGATTGTCGGCGTAAACCTCGGCGTTGGCGAGGAGCATGGACAGTTGTCCTGATACATTCTTGATATCGTGGATGACGAATGCGAAGCGCTGACTGTATTCGCGCAACTGCCGCGTCTGCGACAAAACCTGCGCGGCCCGTTGCTCCGCAACCCGGCTGGCCACCTCACGTCCGACCACTCGTAGCAGGTCGTATGCCTCCCGGTCCAGCTTGAACTGGGCGCGGGAGCGGGCCAGGATCACGAATCCGATTAAAGTTCCGAAATGATTGAGCGGCACGGCCAGCCAGGTGCGCGGCAGCTCGTCGAACCAGTGGGCGGAATCCGGCAGCGCGTCCAGCACGACGATCCAGTCGCCATCGCGAAAGGCCGGCACCAGCCCGTGGCCGGGCGGGATCGCCAGGGTCACGGCGGGCATATTCCAGGACCCGGCCCATTGGAAGGCGACCTCTTCCGGCGCGCGCACGAACAGCGCCCCGGCCGGGCTGTCCACCACTTCCGCGACCGCTCTGATCGCGCGTTTGTGCAGCCCGACATGGGCGTCCGAGGCGGTGAGGGTGGCGATGCAGCGCATCCATTCGCGGCGGTAGTCGTAGCGGTGGCTGAAGAAGTTATCAACCAGGAGGCCGCGCAACCGGGACCGGGCGGTGCCCGAGGTCAGGATGACGGCCACCCCGACCAGGCCGGCGAACATCAGCGCGACTTCCACCACCCGGCCCCATTCGGCGTTGCCGTGGCGGAAAATCTCGCCGGTGGCGGCCAGCGCGACCAGGAAGATGCCGCAGGCCACCAGGGTGAAGCTGTGGAACACGACGTCGCGCGAGACGTGGATGTCGATCTTCCAGCGCTGGTTGCGCGCGGCGGCGATGGCGATCAGCGGCACGGCGATGGCCATCACCGGGGCCCGGCTTTCCAGCAGCGCGGCGGACGTCTGGCGGAACAGCAGGACGTCGGAAAACAGCAGCAGGTCATAGGCGAACACCCCGCCCAGGCCGACGCAGAGCAGGTTGATATGCCAGCGCATGTCCGGCGGCGTGTTGAAATACAGGTTCTCCAGCAGCAGGATGTTGCACACCGCGAAACCCAGGCGAACCGCGATGCCGATCGACCACAGTGACAGCGGCTGGTTCGACAATGCGTTGATCAGCGGCATGCCCGCGACCACCAGGACCGCGAGCAGGCCCATGGTCGTGAAGGCCGAGGTCAGCTGGTGCGGTGCGGTGGCGGAGCGGCGGTACAGGTGCAGGATGAAGCCGTACCAGGCGGCGAAACGCGCCAGTTCGAGCCAACCGCTCGCGCCGGTGAAGGGGGTCTGCCAGGCTGCGGCGACCGCGGCGCACCAGATTGTGGTGATCAGGCAGGCGCCGGCCAGCCAGGCGCCGGTACGGCTGCGGGGCTGGCGGGCCAGGATCAGCAACGTGAGCGCGCCATAGAGCAGTGCGCACCCGCCGTACAGGACCACCATGGCTTGCAGGTCGAACGTCATGGCCCCTCGCGCACCGTCCGGCCGCTTAGCGCATTTTCACCGCGCCTGGGAAGTCGTCCCCTTTTCGTCATGGCCGGGCTTGTCGCGCCAGGCGTCTGGACAGCGGCTGGGCGGAGGGACGATCTGTCCCCGACGGGCACTTTCTCGACATCATGGCCGGTGCTGTGCCGGCCATGACGGGGGGTGGCAACGTTACGCTCCATGGCCGGCTTGTCCTGACGCCCATGAGGACAAGCCCGGCCGTGACGAAAAAAGCGCGGCCTGCCGTCCTGGTTTCCAGTCATTGTGACAAAGCTCTAGCGTGCGCCCTCGCGGAACAGGATCACCCGAACGGTGCCGAACAGGATCAGCAGGTCGAGCAGCAGGTTGCGGTTCTTCACATAATACAGGTCGTAGGCAAGTTTTTCCCGCGCATCCTCGACCGAGGCGCCGTAAGGGAAGTTGACCTGCGCCCAGCCGGTGATCCCGGGTGCGACGTAGCTGCGTTCGTGATAGAAGGGGATGATCTGGGCCAGTTGTTCGACGAAGTGCGGCCGTTCGGGGCGCGGTCCGACCATGCTCATTTCACCGCGCAGCACGTTCAGCAGTTGCGGCAATTCGTCAATCCGCAACAACCGGATGATGCTGCCGACGCGGGTGACCCTGGGGTCCTGTTGCTGCGCCCAGCGCGGCTGGCCGCCCGCCTCGGCATCGACGCTCATGGAGCGGAACTTGAACAGAGTGAAGGGGGTGCCGAACTGCCCGGCCCGAAGCTGGCGGTAGAACACCGGTCCCGGGCTGTCGAGTTTGATGAGCAGGGCGGTGATTGCCATCAGCGGCAGTGTCAGCAGCAGCAGGCCGAGGCTGACCACGACATCGGCGATCCGCTTGGCCGGCGCATAGAGCGGACCGGCCGCGAAACCATCGGCGCGCAGCAGCCAGGCGGCATCAATCGAATCGATATCAATGCGACCAAGCTGGCGCTCGTGGAAGCTGGTGGCGTCGAAGACGCGGACGCCGCGCAGCTTGCTGTCGAGCAAGGCGGTGCGCTGGGCCTCGGTGGCGGCGTCGTTGGACAGGATGACGCCCCAGATCCGCTGCTCCCGCAGGTGGTTGGCGGCCAGCATCGTCAGGTCGCTGCCCAGCACCACGGGCTCGAACAGGCGGGTGCGGCCGGTGCGCAGTTTGGCGCAGATTGTTTCGGTACTGATGCCGGTACCGACGATCAGGACCCGGCGGGCGAAGCGGCGGCGGCGCAGCACGGGGCTGAACCCCAGCCGGATCAGCAGCATGACGCTCAGCCAGATCAGCAGCAGGCGGGCAAGCCAGATGGCGTCGTGGCCACTGAGGTTGAGGCGGAAGCCGCCGCTGACCAGGACGACGGCGGGGAAGGCGAGCATGCCGGCGATGGATGCGTTGACCAGAAGGCGTTTGCGGTCGAGGCAGACTTCAGGGCGGTACAGTCCGATGGTGGCGGCGGTGCCGGCGATGGTGAGGGCGAGAATGGCGGCGAGGATGGCGCCGCCGCGGACCAGTTGCGAGGACGCATCCGCCAGGGGTGCCAGGAGTCCAGGCGTGGTCATCATGGCGTAGATCAGCAGGAACGACAGCGCCAGTTCGAACAGGCCCAGCAGCGCCATTTCGATTGGCAGATAGTGCGCGAAGCTGCGCGTCACTGGATCCTCCCTTGCCTCCATTCGCTCCCTTGGCTGGCCCAACGTGAGGTCGTGCCAGGGCGGTGCAGAACTGTGATGGTGTCCGGCTGTCTCCCGGCCGGAGCCACTGCGCGACGAACACATCCTGTGACGTACAAATCCTGCATCGTCCATAAATTTATATGCATCCCACCCGCAGGTCAATCTTTCGAATGCGGTCCGCGAAAAAAAATGCTGAGCCGGGGCGAGTCGGGAACTAAGCGGTTTTCGCAGCGACTTTTTGATGTGGGTGGCTTCGGCTCGGCTTGTCCCTGGCAGGACGGGGGTGGGATGGCGGGCTGATCGATCGTATCTATTTATGGATAATAATAGTGAATTAAGATAAATCGCCGCGATCTCGTCATTGATCCACGACAGCGACAGTGGTATAAATCGCTCCCGCCACACTCGGGCCGGCCGACCGCTGTCCGGCTCGGGGGCGGCCGGACGATCGTGGCAACGCCAGGCGTGTAGCTCATTGGCAGAGCGCTGCCATCACATGGCAGAAGAGGGGGTTCGATTCCTTCCGCGCCTACCACGGCAGCCGCCGGGGCCTTAGCACTGTTCTGGGAGTTGATGTGAACCTACTCTGGCGCGTCGCGGCCGTCCTGGCCTCCCTCTTCGCCGCTGGCCTGCTGGGGGCTTGCTCCGGCGGCACGCCGACGATCGATGCCGCGACCGCGGCGGCCGAAAAGTCCGCCGGGCCGAAAACCGCCGACGACTACGTCATCGGGTCGGGCGATTCGCTCAGCATCTTCGTCTACCGCAACCCCGACCTCAGCGAGGGCGGCGTCGCCGTGCGGCCCGACGGGCGGATCTCCACCCCGCTGATCGAGGATATCGTCGCCGCCGGCAAAACCCCCACCAACCTGGCCCGCGAGATCGAGGAACGGCTGAAAAAATACATCCAGGACCCGAACGTCACCGTCATCGTCCGCGGCTTCATCGGCCCGCCCGACCGCCAGGTCCGGGTGATCGGGGAGGCGACCGACCCCGTCGCCATCCCCTACCGCGACCATATGACCCTGCTCGACGTCATGATCGCAACCAAGGGCCTCACCAAATACGCCGCGGGAAACCGAGCGGTGATCGTGCGCATCGGGCCGGACGGCAAGTCGCAGTCGATCCGGGTGAAGCTCAGCGACCTCGTGAAATATGGCGACATCAGTCAAAACATTGACATGAACCCGGGCGATACCCTGATCATCCCGCAATCCTGGTTCTGAAGAGGGCAGCACGCGATGGACTCGGTTCGGATGTTGCTCACCCAGTACCTGCGCGCGGCCTGGCGCCGCCGCTGGATGGGTGTGATTATCGCATGGCTGGTATGTGGCATCGGTTGGGTCGGGGTTTACATGATCCCCAACCAGTTCGAATCGAGCGCCCGCCTGTTTGTCGATACGGATGCCATCCTGACGCCGCTGTTGCGCGGCATCGCCGCCGACTCGCAACCGACCACCCAGCTTGAAATCCTGCAGCGCACCCTGCTCAGCCGGCCGAACCTGGAAAAGCTGGTCTCCAAGACCGACCTCGACCTGACCCTGAACAGCCCCTCGGACCGGGAACGGCTGATGACCCGGCTGGCCGCCGACATCAAGGTCAACCCGCAGACCAAGAACCTGTTCACCATCACCTATCGCGACAAAAGCCCCAAGCTGGCACACGACGTGGTTCAGACCCTGCTGACCATCTTCGTCGAAAGCGCGACCGGGTCGAACCGCACCGACATGGAGAACGCGCGCCGCTTCCTGGAACGCCAGATCCAGTCCTATGAACAGCAACTGCGCGCGGCGGAAAAGCGGCGGGCGGATTTCCGGGCCCGCTATATCGAAGTGCTGCCGAACAACGACAACCCGAACGTGCCGGCGCTGGAAGGCGCGCGCGGCCAGGCGAACATGCTGGAAGGCAAGCTGCAAGACGCCCTGATCAGCCGCGATGCGCTGAAGCAGGAGGTCGAAAGCACGCCACCGATGCTGGTCGTGGAAACCGGGACGGCGCAGCAGATGGCCGCCGCCGCCCTGGCCGGTCCGGCACCCAAGACCCGGCTGGAGGAGGCGCAGGATCAGCTCCGGATGCTGCTGCTGAAGGACACCGACCAGCATCCCGACGTGATCGCCCAGCGCAAGCTGATTGACTCGCTGAAAAACGCCCCGCCCGATCCGTCGCAAGTTCGGACCGCGGCGGCGCTGGCGGCGGCGAACGGGGCCGCGGCCAATGCCAAGGCGGCCGCGGACGCGAATGGCATGAAGCGGTCGGTCCCCAATCCGATCTACGACCAGCTCAAGGTCAAGCTGATCGATGCGGACACCCAGATCATCTCGCTGCAGCGCCAGCGCGACGACGCCGTACGCTATCGCGACCGGCTGGAAAAGGTGCAGAAGGAGCAGCCGGGCCTGATGGCCGAGTACCAGAACATGGACCGCGATTATTTCGTCCTGCGCAAAAACTATGAGGAACTGCTGGGCCGGTTGCAGTCCGCCAACATCGCCCAGGCGGCGGACACCCAGGCCGACAAGGTCAAGCTGCAGGTCATCGACCCGCCGGAAATTCCACGCCTGCCGGTCGCGCCGAACCGCTTGCTGCTGGTCACCGGGGTCCTGCTGGGCGGGATCGGCGCCGGTGCCGGGCTGACCGTGCTGTTCGGCCAGCTCGACCGCTCGTTTTCGACGGTCGATGAGCTGCGCACCCTGGGCTTGCCGGTGCTGGGCGGCATCTCCATCCTCGGGATGGCGCCATTGCGGCAAAGACTGATGACGGTGATGCGATTTGGCGCCGCGGTGGCGGTCCTGGTGGGGGTCTATGGCGGCCTGATCGTCCACACCCTGCGTTCCGCCGCATTGATCTGAATCATGCTGCCCAAGGCCTCCCATCTGGTCGAACGCGTCGCGGAGAAGCTGCTGCGGTCCGGCGCGCTCGAAGGCTCCGCGGCCCAACTGCTCGAAGCGTCACCGCAGCCGCAGCCGCCGGCGGATATCGCGGCGGCGCCAGGCAACGGCGCGTCGCGATCCGCTCTGTTCGCCCCGCCACCGCCGCCGCCGAAGTCGGCGCTGTTCGCGCCGGAAGCCCCGCCCGTCCCACCTGGTTCGGTTGCGGCGGCTGCCCCCCTGCCACCGCCGCTACCCGTCCCGGAACTCCCGCCGCGAACCCCCTTCGCCATCCGTGAAACCGGGCTGTCCCCCGACATCCTGGTGCCGGACCTGGTTCAGGGGCCGCCGTCGGTGGATGCCGTGGCGCTGGAGCGCGGCGGCATGGTCGATTGGTCGCGCACCCGCAGCCGCATCTCGGAGGAGTTCCGCCTGGTGCAGCGCCAGATCATGCGCTCCGCCTTCGGTCCTGGCGCCGAACCGGGCTTTTCCAATCTGCTGATGATCACCAGCGCCCGCCCGGGGGAAGGCAAAAGCTTCACCGCCGTCAACCTCGCCGGCAGCATCGCCCGCCAGGGCGACCACCATGTGCTGCTGATCGACGCCGACTCGAAGCGCGATTCGTTCTGCTACTCGCTGGGATTGTCGGAAGCGCGCGGATTGCTCGACCTGGTGGCCAATCCGAAGCTCGATCCGGCGCCGCTGATCGTCAAGACGCCGATCGAGCGGCTGTCGATCCTGCCGGTCGGGCGGGAACGCGAACGCAGCGCCGAACTGTTTTCCACCAAGGAGATGACCCGGCTGATCCAAAGCCTGGGGCGGCGCTACGCCGACCGGCTGCTGATCCTGGATGCGCCCCCCTGCCTGTCCACCAGCGATCCCGCGGTGCTGGCGCCGGTGGTCGGGCAGATCCTGTTCGTGGTGGAAGCCGATCGTACCCAGCGCGATGAGGTCGAGGCCTCGCTCGACCTGATCCAGGCCTGCCCCTCGATCACAATGGTGCTGAACAAGCAGCAGATTTCCTCCCGCTACACCTTCGGCGCCTACTCGTCCTATTATTCGTCCTGACGCGACGTCGCACCGGGACGCCATCATGGCAGTCATGACAGGGCCGCCCCTTCAGGCGGCACGCGTATCCGGGGCGGCCGCCCTGCTGTGGTTGCTGGCGGTGGCACAAGGCCACGGCTTCCCGCTGGATCCCGCCACCGATCCGGGAGGTCCGGTGCCCGCCGGCACCGAACTCGCGGCACCCGATGCCAACGACCTGCGCCATCAGCTTCAGCTCGCCACCGGGCTCGCCGCACCCGGCGGCGGCGGCTGGACCATTGTGCCCCGGGTCGATGTCGAGGAAATGTTCAACGACAATATCCTGCAACTGCACAGCCCGCGCCGCTGGGACCTGATCACCCTGATCAGTCCCGGCATCGCGATCGCGGGCGACGAACCGCGCGTGCAGATGGCGTTCGATTACAGCCCGACCCTGCAGATCTACGCCCGCACCGGTCCGGAGAACGCACTGACACAGCAATTGAACGGCACCGCCCTGGTGACGATGGTGCCGGACCTGGCTTATTTCGATCTCAGGGCCAATACCGGTGTCACGGCCAGCAATGGGCTGGTCGGGGCGGGCGGCGGCGGGACCGGTGGCATCGGGACGGCCAACGGCACCGCGGCGCCAACCGGCGGGACCGCGGGGCTGTCCAAGGCGAACCGCACCCAAATCGCCAGTTTCGAAATCTCGCCCTATCTGGTGCGCCGCTTCGGCGACATCGGCTCCGGCAAAATCGGCGTGTCCGCCACCAAATCCGACTTCGACAGCACCACCGGTTTTGCCTCCGCGCCGTTTCCGACCGGCGGCGGCAACGGCACCAGTCTGCTGACCACCGAACAATTCGGCCAGTTCACCACCGGCGAGGTCCTGGAACAGTTCCAGGACGTGATCAACATCGACCTGACCCAGTCCACCTCGCGCACCAACCAACTGGTCAATTTCACCACCGGCGCCACCACGTCCGTTCCCTCGAGCACCGCCACCTCCCGGCGCGAGATCGCCTCGGACCAGCTCAACTATGCTGTCAACCCGTGGGCGATGGTCTTCGTCTCGATCGGCCACGAGGACATCAGCTACTCGCAGCGGGGTGCCCGCAACATCAGCGGCCTGACCTGGCAGGCCGGCACGACGATCGAGCCGAACCCGGACAGCGAGATCACCGTCAGTTACGGTCATCAGAACGGGACCGATGCGTTCCAGGGCAACGGCCGCTACGCCCTGACGGCGCGCACCACGATCACCGGCAGTTACACCAACACCATCGGCACCGCGCTGGAACAGGCTCAGCGCCAGTTGCAACTGGAGGCAATCGGCAGCAACGGCCAGCCAATCAACGGCGCGAACGGTGCCCCGCTGCTGATCAACCAATACGTGCAAGGCAACGTGCAGGCGGTGTACCGCTACAACACGATCTCGTTGAATGTGCAGACGACCCTGGATCGCGATGTGTTTACCGCCGGCCTTATCCTGGGCACGCAGACCTCCGCCGGAGGCACCGCCTCGCAGACGACGAGCCGGAGCGGGCTTTTTCAGTGGCAGCATGCGCTGAACCCGGACCTGCTGCTCAACACGTCCATGAGCTACACCACGCAATCGTCCACCGGCGGCGAGGTTTGTTTCGGCACCCTGGCGTTCGAGTGCGCCAGCAATGGCACCGGCAACACCGCATCGCTCGCGGCCGGCGCGGTTTTGCAATATACCATGACCGATACCCTTTCGTCGCACTTGCGCTATGCGTTCTATGACCGGATGTCGCCGGTGCTCAGCAACCGCATCTACCAGAGCCTCATCGTCGCCGGCTTCACCAAAACCTTCTGACCGGGCACCGTGTACGAAAAATATTACAACTTCTCCGGCATCCCCTTCCTGCTGACGCCGGACACCCGCTTCTTCTTCGGCTCCACCGGCCACAGCAGGGCGATCGCGCATCTGGTGTACGGGCTGGCGCAGGAGGAAGGCTTCATCGTCATCACCGGCGAGGTCGGCGCGGGCAAGACCACCCTGGTGGAGCAGATCTGGTCGCAGCTCGACCGCAACACCTATGTGATGGCTCGTGTTGTCACCACGCAGGTCTCGGGCGACGACCTGCTGCGGCTGGTGATGGCGAATTTCGGCCTGGGCGAGACCCCCGGCACCGACAAGGCCACCTTGCTGCGCCGCTTCGAACACATGGTGCGCGACCAGCGCCACCTCGGCCGGCGCTGCCTGCTGGTGGTGGACGAGGTGCAGAATCTCTCGCTCGCCGCGCTGGAGGAGCTGCGGATGCTGTCCAACATCACTGTGGACGGGCACGCCTCGGTGCAGACCATCCTGCTGGGCCAGCCACAATTCCGGCCCATTCTGGCCAGCCGCGACGTCGAGCAACTGCGTCAGCGGGTGCTGGCGTCCTATCACCTCGGGCCGCTGAGCGCGGCGGAAACCCGTGGCTACGTTGAGCACCGGCTGAAAACGGTCGGCTGGCGCGACGACCCGCACTGGGAAGATGCCGCCTTCAGCGCCGTGTTCGAACAGACCAACGGGATTCCCCGCCGCATCAACACGCTGTGTTCGCGCGTGCTGCTGTACGGGTCGCTGGAGGAGGCGCATGCCGTGACCGCCGACATGGTGACCGCGACCGCGGCGGAGCTGAACCAGGACCTCGGCGTGGCGCTCGTCCCCGACCTGCCGGCGCAGCAACAGGACAGCGCACTCGCCCGCATCGCGGCGCTGGAGCAAAGCGCCGAACGGCAGGAACGGATGGTCCGCCGGGTGCTGGACCTGCTGACCGCCAGGGCGGAGGGGTCATCATGAGTGCGCCAGCCCTGCGCAACGCGATGACGGTGGACGTGGAGGATTATTTCCAGGTGCAGGCCTTCGCCCATTGCGTCGCGCGCGAAAGCTGGGACAGCCGTCCGTCGCGGGTCGAGGCGAATGTCGAGCGCATCCTGGCGCTGTTTGCGCGTATGGACACAAAGGCGACGTTCTTCACTCTGGGCTGGATCGCCGAACGCCATCCCGGGATGGTCCGCCGCATCGTCGCCGCCGGCCACGAGCTGGCGAGCCACGGCTGGGACCACACGAGAGCCGACACCCAGGACCCGGAGACGTTTCGCTCCGACGTGACCCGGACGCGGGCGGTGCTGGAGGATATCGGCGGGGTGGCGGTGCGGGGCTACAGAGCCGCGACCTTCTCGATCGGGGCGCACAACCCGTGGGCCTTCCGGGTGTTGGAGGAGGCCGGCTACCGGTACAGCTCGAGCGTCAACCCGATCCGTCACGACCTGTACGGCATGCCGGACGCACCGCGGGTGCCGTTCCAGCCCGACGGCGGCGACTTGTGGGAGTTTCCGATGACCACCGTGCGGTTTCTGGGGCGCAACTGGCCCTGTTCGGGCGGGGGCTATTTTCGTCTGCTGCCCCCGGTGCTGTACCGGACCGGCCTCGCGGCGATCAACCGAACCGAGACGCGGCCGGGGATCTTCTATTTCCATCCCTGGGAGGTCGATCCCGGCCAGCCCCGGATTGCCGGCTGCGGCTGGAAGTCGCGCCTGCGCCACTACACCAACCTGTCGCGGATGGAGGTCGGCCTCGCCGGCATCCTGCGCCGCTTTGCCTGGGACCGGATGGACCATGTGTACGGCGATTTCCTGGTCCGGCCCTAGCGTGACGATCGCGATGCAGAGGCTCGAGCCGGGAACCCGCAACGATCTTCCCCCTCCCCTTGAGGGAGGGGGGCAGGGGGAGGGGGCCCCGCCAGGCGAATCGCCGATACCACTGGCAACCTCCAACCAAGCCCTCCCCCCATCCCCCTCCCACAGGGGGATAGCAGGTCCTGTCACCCTGCTTTCCAGGACGGGCCCGGCATGAATATCCGCCCGCTCGACGCGACCAGCGCGCCGGCCTGGGACCGCTTCGTCGATGCCATGCCGCAGGGCACCTTCTTCCACCGAACCGCCTGGGCCGGGGTGATCCGAACCGCCTTCGGCCACCGGACACACTACATGTTCGCCGAACAGGACGGCGCCATCACCGGCGTGCTGCCGCTGGCGCAGGTGCGCACAAGGCTGTTCGGCAACACGCTGATTTCGGTGCCCTTTTGCGTCTATGGCGGTGTCCTCGCCACCGATCCCGCCACCGCCGCCGCCCTGGAGGCCCATGCCGCAAGCCTCCTGGGTCCGACCGGCGCCAGCGCCGTCGAATGCCGCTACCGCGAGCCGGTGGACAGCGACTGGGTCGAACGCCCCGACCTGTATGTCACGTTCCGCAAGCCGATCGAGGCCGATCACGAGCACAACATGAAAGCGATCCCGCGCAAGCAGCGCGCGATGGTGCGCAAGGGGATCCAGAACGGCCTCACCTCGGTTTGCAACCGCGACACCGCCATGCTGCATCGGATCTACGCCGAGAGCGTGCGCAACCTCGGCACCCCGGTGTTCGCCCGGCGCTATTTCCAGGTCCTGATGGACGCATTCGGTGCCGATGCCGATATCGTCACGATCCTGGACGGCGAAACACCGATCGCCGCGGTGATGAATTTCTACTTCCGCGACGAGGTGCTGCCCTATTACGGGGGGGGCACCGGCGGGGCGCGTTCGCGCGCGGGCAATGATTTCATGTACTGGGAGGTGATGCGGCGCGCCGCCGACCGCGGGGCCAGGCAGTTCGATTTCGGCCGCAGCAAGATCGGCACCGGCGCGCACGCTTTCAAGCACAACTGGGGTTTTGTGCCGGCGAAGCTGCATTACCGCTACAAGCTGGCCGATGGCGCCTCGATCCCCGACCACAATCCGTCGAACCCGAAATACCGGATGTTCATCGCCGCCTGGAAACGCCTGCCTTTGCCGGTTGCCAACCTGATCGGCCCGCCGATCGTGCGCGGGCTGGGATGATGGGAACCCGAACCAATGTCCGGCCGGGCGGGGGAGCGCCGCGTGCCGAGCGGTCATGTCGGGCCATCGGGCGGCGTTGCCTGAGACGTTTGCAAGTCCACTGTTTTTTCAGCACGGAGGAAGAATGAAGTCCACGGAGCACCACGGAGGCGCCCTCAATATCAGTCCGACCGAGATCCCAAGGGCGCGCGCGGTCCCCCGGGTTCGGGTGCTGCCCGGTGGGCTCGACCGCCGTGGCCCTCCGTGGACTTCATTCTTCCTCCGTGCTAAAAACCGCGGACTTGCGGACGTCACCGGCGATGCCAGATGGGCTCCGCGGACAAGACCAACCGGCCGCCGGCTGACCAAGCATGGCTGACCTGCTGTTCCTGACCCAGCGTCTGCCTTACCCGCCGATGAAAGGCGAGAAAATCCGGCCGCTGCAAATCCTCCGCTACCTGGCGCAACGCTACGACGTGCATCTGGGCTGCCTGATCGACGGCCCGGCCGACTGGCAGTACGTGGATACCATCCGGGCCCTGTGCCGCGACGTGCATGTCGCCAAACTGGACCGGCGGATGGCGCGCCTGTTGTGCCTGCGCGGGCTGCTGACCGGCGAATCCCTCAGCGTGGCGTTCTTCCGCGACCGCGGCCTGGCGCGCTGGGTCAAGGACGTGGTCGAACGTGTGCGGCCCGAGGTCATCTTCGTGAACTCCTCGAATATGGCGCCCTACATCCTGGATCTGCCAAAGGCAGGTGTCCGCATTGTCGATCTGGCCGATGTCGATTCCGAGAAGTGGCGCGCCTACGCCGACACCGCCGGCTTCCCGATGAACTGGGTGTACCGACGGGAATGGCGGACGGTCGCCGCGTTGGAACGGCGCATCGCCCGCGAATGCGACCTCGCGACCTTCGTCTCCGACGCCGAGGCCAGCCTGTTCACCCGCCAGCTTCCCGAATTCGCCGGCAAGATCAAAGGCGTCAGCAGCGGCGTCGATCACCGCTATTTCGATCCGGCGTGGGACCACCCTACGGTGTATGATACCGCCCTGCCGACCTTCGTCTTCACCGGTACGATGGACTATCCGCCGAACGTCGATGCCGTGGTCTGGTTTGCCGAAACGATCCTGCCGATCGTCCGCCGCACCATTCCGGACGCGCAGTTCTACATCGTCGGCAACAGCCCCAGCGATTCGGTGCAGCGCCTGGCGCAGATCCCGGGCGTCTTCGTCACCGGCCGGGTGGCCGACGTGCGGCCCTATGTCGCCCACGCCACCGCCAGCGTCGCCCCGATGCGCATCGCGCGCGGCATCCAGAACAAAGTGCTGGAAGCGATGGCCCTGGGCAAGCCGGTCATCGTCACCGCCGGCGCGCTGGAAGGCATCGATGCGGCACCAGGCCTGGAGGTCATCCTGGCCGATACCGCCGCGGATTTCGCCGCCGCCGCGGTCCGCCTCGCCACCACCGCCGACGGTACCGCGATCGGCCTGGCGGCTCGTCGTCGGGTGGTGAAAGATTATGATTGGCCGGCGCGATTAAGCCGCTATGACACGTTGCTGCGGCGGGCCGATGGGCTGGCAAAGGTGAGGCTATGAGGGAACCGGATATGCGTGCGACGACGGAACTGCACCCATGAGCGCGCCGGCACCGACCCTCTCCCAGCCCGGCCTGCTGGACGCCTGGCGCGGTTTGCGTGCCGTGGCGGCCGGGCTGGTTCTCGGGGTTTGCGTGATGGGTGTGCTGTTCCACACCGAGGCAGCGGCGGCGGTGCGCACCTGGATCGATTCCACTGCCTATAACCACTGCTTCCTGGTGATCCCCATCGTCGGCTGGCTGCTGTGGGACCGGCGCAGCGAATTGCAGGGCCTGCGCGCCGACCCTCTGCCATGGGCCTTCCTGGCCGGTCTGCCCTTGGCGATCGCCTGGCTGGCTGCGGAACGGCTGGGCATCATGGAGGGTCGCCAGCTCGTCGCGATGAGCTTCCTCGAGCTGCTGTTCTTCGCCCTGCTGGGCTGGCCGCTGTGGCGGAAAGTCTCAGGCCCGCTGCTGTATCTGTATTTCCTGGTCCCCTTCGGCGATTTCCTGACCGGCAAGCTGCAGGACGTCACCACCGCCTTCACCCGCTACGGGCTGGAAGTCCTGCAGATTCCAGCTTTCATCGACGGCTACACGATCGAAATCCCCGAGGGCACCTTCTACGTCGCCGAGGCCTGCGCGGGGCTGCGGTTCCTGATCGCCTCGATCGCGTTCGGCTGCCTCTATGCGTTGATCATGTATCGCAGCCCCTGGCGGCGGGTCGCGTTCGTTGTGGTCTCCATGATCGTTCCCATCATCGCCAATGGTTTCCGGGCCCTCGGCATCGTCGTGCTGGGGCATGTGCTGGGCAGCGCCGAGGCTGCGGCGACGGATCATGTTCTGTACGGCTGGATCTTCTTTTCGCTGGTTATCCTGATGCTGATCGCGCTGGGGCTGCCGTTCCGCGAGGATGACACGCCGCCCCCCCGTGTTCGGTCCCGCGCGGTGCCGGACACCGACGGCGGCCGGTGGCGCATCGCCTTGCTGGCATCCGCAGCCGTGGCCGCCATCGCCGCGGTCAGCCCCCTGGTAGCGGCCGGGCTGAACCGGTCCGTCAAGGCGCCGGCCGCCCTGTCCGCGCCGCTGGATCCCGGGTTGGCCTGCATCAACCTGCCGGTGCCGCAGCAACGCGCCCTCGGCACGCCCGGCCGCCTGACATGGCAGCAGGTCGCCTGCGGCCCGGCGGTGTTCGATGTGAAAATGGAGGTGTTTTCGCCCCGCACGACCGCCGGGCCGGTGATGGCGGAACGGCGGCGGCTGAGCCGGATCCCGGATGCCGAGGATGCCGTGGAGGACTGGCTGCCCGGCACCGCCCCCGGCGCGCCTCGGGTCTGGCGGGTGATCCGTTCGGCGCAGCCCGCCATGGTCATCGCCATCGGTCTTTGGATCGATGGCGAACCAGCTCGGATTGGCCTGCCGATGCGCCTGCGTATGGCCTGGAGCAGCCTGACCGGGACGCGGCTGGAACCGGTGCTGGTGACGGTCACGCCGATGGTGGACTGGTCCCATCTCGCCCCGAACGAGCGCCAGCGCGCCGAGAAGAACCTGACGGAGTTCCTGTTGTCACATGCGGACTTTGCCGCGCAGGTCAGGGCGCTGGCCGGGGAGTGATACCAGGCAGCGAAAAGGATGACACATAGCCCCCATGCGTCGTGGCCGGCACAGAGGCCGGCCATGATGAAAAAGCGCTGTCTGCCGTTCGGTATCCAGTCACGGTGAACCGATGCTCCAGGTCTCGTCGATCAGGCTGACATGGGCTGCCACCACCCGCCAGCCGTCCGGCGTGCGCAGCCAGGTCTGCATCTGCCGCCCGACCTTGCCCGGCGTGGTATCGCGATGGAACAAAGTGGCGGCGGTCGCGTAATCACGCCCATAAGTGGTAATCACCGTCCGCGAAATCCGCCGCACCAGGCCCACCGGCGAGCGGGCCGCACGAAATGCGCCGATCTCGTCGATGCCATACAGGATCTCCGAGATCCCATAGCGGATGGTGTGCGGGCTGTGCCAGAACAGTTCCTGCAAAGTGTCAACATCGTTGGTGACAAGCGCGGTTTCATAGCGCCCGAAGGCCGCTTCGACCTCGGCCTTGACGTCGGGCAGATTGATCTCCATCGCTCAGACCTCCTGAGGCGGATGCGGCGCGTGCGCAATCCCGTTGGTTTCCAGCGCCTGCGCGATACGCAGCGCCAGGTCCTCACGCCACGGCGCGGTGATGATCTGCACCCCGATCGGCAGCCCTGTGGCAGTCTTCACTGGTACAGCAACGACAGGCAGGCCGATGAACGAGATCGGCTGCGTATAGATCCCGATATTTGGCCGCAACGGAACCGGCTGGCCCTGCAGCATCATCGTCTTCTGCCCGATCAGCGGCGCGACGAAGGGCGTGGCCGGCGCCAGGATCGCGTCCACCTCGTCGAACAGACGCAGCACCGCGGCGCGATACCAGCGGCGGAATTTCTGCGCCTGCGCCACCGCCGCGGCGGGCACCAGCGCGCCTGCGATCAGTCGGTCGCGCACATCCGTGTCGAAGTCCGCCGCCCTTGTGCGCAACCGGTCGAGGTGCAACGCGGCCCCCTCGGTTGTGGTGATCACATAGGCCGCCGCTCGCGCCCGCGCCGCCTCGGGGATTTCGATCTGGCGGGTAACCCCCAGGGCGGCGGCAACCGCGTCCAGCGCCGCCAGCGCTTCGGCCGACGCACCGGCGCGAAAATAGCCCGCAGCCGAGGCGATCCGCAGCCCCGTGATCCCGCCGGACAGGCCCTCCGACACCGGTTCGGGCGCACGCGCAACCGAAACCGGATCGAGCGGATCATGTCCCTGCATCGCATCATAGGCGAGCGCCAGGTCCTCGACCGAGCGGGCCAGCGGGCCCAGATGATCGAGACTTGACACAAACGGAAAACTGCCGTGGCGTGACAGCCGCCCATAGGTCGGCTTCAGTCCGAACAGCCCGCAGAACGACGCCGGCACCCGGATCGATCCGTTGGTGTCCGAGCCCAGCGCCAGCGGCACCAGCCCGCCGCCGACCGCGCTGCCCGACCCGCCCGAGGACCCACCCGACATCCGCGTCCGATCGTGCGGATTGCGCGACGGCCCCTCATGCGCATTCTCGCCGGTGAAGTCATAGGCATACTCGCCCATGTTCAGCGCGCCGACCAGAATGGCGCCGGCGTCTTCGAGCCGGCTCACCAGGGTCGCGTCGGCCTGAGCCGGCGGGTGGTCGCGGTTGATCTTCGAGCCGGCCAGGGTTGGCAGGCCGGCGATGTCGATCAGGTTCTTCACCGCGAAGGGCACGCCCGCCAGCGGTCCCACCGCGTGTCCGGCCGCCACATCGGCATCGATCGCCACGGCCCGAGCCCGGGCGCGTTCGGCGGTGATGGCGGTGAAGGCGTTCAACAGCGGATCGATCTGCTCGATTCGGGACAGGGTGTCCGCCACCACATCGGCGGCGCGCAGCCGCCCATCGGCGACATCCGTCGCGATGGCGGCAGCGGTTCGGAACGCCAACGCTGTCATGGGACGAACACCGGTGCCGGATCGCTCTCATCGGGCAGCGGAAACGCCAGCACGGTCTGCGCGTGGCTCAGTGAGATCGCCAGGTGCATGCGGATCGCGGCCTGCCATTCCGGCCGGATCGGCAGGTCCAAAAGCGCGGTGCCGGCGGTGATGAAGGCGTCCAGGTGTTCCTCGGTCATGCCGCGTGTCCTGATGGAGAAATGGCGGAAAGGCAAGCAAACAGACTCCCCCTCCCCCTGTGGGAGGGGGTTGGGGGGAGGGGGCTCCGCCAGGAGAAGCGCCGCAGCCGCAGGCTAACGCCCACCGCCCACTCCCCCCCCCTCCCGCAAGGGGAGGGGGAGCGATTTTTCCTCCAGCCGCACCGCTTTCCCGATGCAAACGCCCCCCAACCCCCTAAATCGCGGGATCAAGCGGCCAGCCAGGCGCGCCAGCCGCCGTAGCAGGTGATGTCCG